>VMBT01000007.1_pt1 | contig 166432 bp, 171 predicted proteins | sample 4404301 | NCBI WGS metagenome assembly VMBT01 (sample SAMN12238535, study PRJNA552566) | marine metagenome | isolation source: Coastal seawater | place: USA: coastal Georgia, Sapelo Island | collected 2008-08/2009-08 | reverse complement strand
AAATTTCTAAAGAAGAAAGTTTAAGAGGAAAAGATAATAAGTTTAGTAGCTGTCTATATTTAGAATTCAGTAATGCAAATGATGCTATAAGTTCAATGAGTAATGCTAAGAAATTTTTTCTAGATGCCGATATAGGGACATATCAATTAATATCTTATTTGTGCAAATAGTATGTAGACCCAGTAAATTATTATTTTCTACTAATTTGAGTTTATATAACTTAAAAATGACCTTTGCCGATATGAGCTATACCTTCAATTTCTACATAGATATTGGGAGCAGCTAATTTTGAAACCTCAACAAGAGAGCAAGCAGGAAAATCTCCTTTAAAAAACTCGGCTCTTGCTTTCCATACCTGTTTATTATTTTCAATTCGTGTCACAAAAATAGTGAGTTTTGTGAAGTCTGACATTTTACCACCAGCAGCTTCAATTAATGACTTATGTTTTTTGAAAATAATTTTAGTTTGTTCGTACTCGTCTGTGCCATCAATAGTTATACCATCTGCATTTCGTGATGTTAAACCAGCAATGTAGGCTATTCCGTCACAAACTAAACAATTAGACCAAAGATTTGGAGGAGGCTCTTTAACATTTGGGCTGGTATATCGTGTTATCATACTAATATCCTAATGCTAAAGTTGTAAAAGAAAAAGATAAATCAGATAATCGTTTGTTAAAATGTAATGATGACAGTGATTTTAATGGCGGAGAGAGGGGGATTCGAACCCCCGAAAGGGATTGCTCCCTTTAACGATTTAGCAAACCGGCGCCTTCAGCCACTCAGCCATCTCTCCGCAGTCTCGTCATATGTCTTTGATGACTTACTTCACGCCGTATGCATCCTCGTAATACGCAAATACACCCAAAATTTCAAGTTTTTTTAATGCAATCTACAAAAATAAAAATGATTATGTTATGTATTATTTTTTATTATAAGGACGATTTATGGATTTAATTACAGGAATGAGAATTTTTGTATCTATTGCAGACAATAGATCGTTGGCTAAAGCGGGTAGAGAACTTGATTTGTCACCCTCGGTTATTTCAAAAAACATTTCAGCATTAGAAGATAGGTTAGGTGCCAGACTCCTAAATAGAACTACTAGATCAGTATCTTTAACAGAAGTAGGTTTTGCATATCTTGATAGAGCAAGAAGAATAGTTGGAGATGTTGATGAAGCAGAAGCAGCTGTTTCTAGCGCAACTAATGCACCTAGGGGCCATTTGAGAATTACTGCACCGGCAACATTCTCATATAGGCATGTGGCGCCTCATTTGCCTTTATTTTCTGAACGGTATCCGGATATCGAGATAGACATGATCATTTCTGATGAATATGTAGATTTGATAGAAAATAATATTGATTTAGCCATTCGTATTGCTGTCATGAAGGACTCATCACTAATCGCAAGAAAGCTTGCTCAAAATCCTAGAACACTTTTTGCCTCACCTTCATATATTGAAAAATATGGTAAACCAAATCATCCAGATGAAATATTGGATCATAATCTTATTACATTTAGGCAAGGAAGCCCTTATAATGACTGGCATTTTTTAGTCGATGGCAAAATTAAATTAATACATGCAAAAGGTAAATTACAACTTAATCACGGTGACGCAATACTTAGGTCAGCAATAAATGGCGGTGGCTTAGCAATGTTATCTAGGTTTGTAGTTGGAAGACATTTAGTAGCAGGGAATTTGGTTTCTATTTTAGATGAATATGTTCAAGAAGATGTTCCTATCTATGCTGTATATCCAAGTGGCAAACACCTCTCGCCTAAGGTTAGAGCTTTTTTAGATTTTTTAATTGAAATATATAGCCCTATCCCTTATTGGGACGAGAAAGGGGACCATAATTCAGATGCTGCGAAAAGGTCAATCATTTAATCAAACATGCTGACCTGCAACAAATCCACTTGACCATGCCCACTGAAAATTATGTCCCCCAAGGTGACCTGTAACATCTAATACCTCACCAATGAAAAATAGACCTGGCTGTTTTTTGCACTCCATAGTAGAAGATGAAATTTCATTAGTATTTACCCCACCAATTGTTACTTCAGCAGTTTTGTACCCCTCTGTTCCATCAGGAATTATAGACCAATTATGAATAAAGTTAGTGAGTTTACGAAGATCATTATTTGAAGTCTCACTAATTTTTTTATTTATATTTAATTTATCACAAATAGCTGTGGCTAACTTTTTTGGTAGGTATTCAGATAAGATATTACTAATATTTGTTTTAGGTGAATTCAGCCTTTTATTGGTTAATATTTCATAAAAATTAACCGAGGGTAATAAATTTATGGTTATGGGCTTACCTTCTTTCCAGTACGAAGAAATCTGTAAAATTGATGGTCCGCTTATTCCCCTGTGAGTGAAGACAAGGCCTTCTTCAAATGAAATTTTATCAATTGTAACTGATGCATTTATTGAAATGCCTGTAAGATTTTTACAAAACTCTAATGTTTCATTTTTAAAAGTAAGTGGGACTAGAGCAGGAAATACTTGAGTTACATTTAAGTTGAATTGTTTTGCTATTCGGTAACCTAAATCAGTGGCACCTATTTTAGGAATAGACAATCCACCAGTTGCAACTACTAATGATTTTGATGAAAAATTACCTTTGTTAGTTTTGATAAAATAAGCGTCTTTTTCTTTAGAAATAGAAATGACAGATGTTTCTAGTTTAATTTTGATATCTTGATCTTTGCACTCAGAAATTAACATCTCTATAATTTCTTTTGCAGATTTTTTACAAAATAATTGACCTAATTTTTTTTCATAATACTCAATATTATGCTTGCTAACTAAACTAACAAAGTCATTTTGATCATACCTGCCGAAAGCAGATTTAGAAAAATGAATATTTTTAGAAATAAAATTTCTATCAGTACTATACAAATTTGTGAAATTACATCTTCCACCACCAGAAATTCTTATTTTTTCTGCTATTTTTGAAGTGTGTTCTATTAAACAAACACTTCTTTTTCTTTTTCCAGCTTCAATGCTACACATTAAACCCGCTGCACCTGCGCCAATGATTATAACATCATAGTTATCAAACATTAATTAATACTCTATGGTAATTAGAAATGATTATTTATAATTAGCTAAAAAATTCAAAAGCTTTACTTTATTGATATTGAAGACTAAAAGATCAGTCTAGTAGATTTTTAAGAAGTATTTTAAAAAAATATTCTAAATTTTCTAAATTTAATACAGTCTTTAGAATTCAGAAAGTTAATTATGTTAGAAACATCTGGAATACCTTTACATATTGCAACAGCAATGAGAGATAGGGGATACGAAAAATTAACTCCTGTTCAAGAAGAGGTAAGTAAAGAGAGTTACTCAGGTTTAGATTTATTGGTTTCTGCCCAAACTGGTTCAGGCAAAACTATCGCATTTGGGTTTGCTATAGTAGATAATCTTTTAAATGGTTATGACAAATTTAAAGCTCCTGAGTCTCCCGAAGGATTAATCATTGTTCCAACCAGAGAATTAGCTTTGCAGGTTAAGAATGAATTGAGCTGGCTGTTATCTTCATCTCAAGCAAAAATTGTATCTTGTGTTGGTGGTATGGATATACGAGCCGAACGAAGAAATTTAGAAACAAAACCTAATATCGTAGTAGGTACTCCAGGAAGGCTCAGAGACCATATTGAAAGAAATTATTTTAATGTCTCAAGAATTAAAACTGTTGTTTTAGACGAGGCTGATGAAATGTTGGATATGGGCTTTAGAGAAGACCTCGAAGCAATTTTGGATATAACTCCCGATAATAGACAAACTCTTATGTTTTCTGCAACTGTCTCAAAAGATATAGCTAATTTAGCTAAGCGTTATCAAAAAGACGCAGTTAGAATATCTATCGGTAAATCTAATACTCAACATGTCGACATAGACTACAGAGCTTATAAAATTGTGATGAGTGATCAAGAAAACGCTATTATAAATACGCTAAGATATTTTGAAGCAACTAATGCAATTATTTTTTGCGCTACAAGAGTAGCAGTTAACCACATGACCAGTCGGTTAACTAACAGGGGTATTTCTGCTGTAGCCTTGTCAGGTGATTTAAGCCAGAATGAAAGAAATTTGGCTTTGCAGGCAATGAGAACATCCAGGGCAAGAGTATGCGTCGCTACTGATGTGGCTGCTAGAGGTTTAGACCTTCCTAATCTCGATTTAGTAATTCATGCTGACATACCAAGAACGTCAGACACATTGCTTCATAGAAGTGGGCGTACTGGTAGAGCAGGAAGAAAAGGTGTTTGCGCTGTTTTAGTTCCACATAATAGATCAAGAACGGCTGAACGCCTGTTTGTTCAAGCTAATATAAAGCCGACTTGGTCTTCACCTCCTTCAAGAGAAGAAATATTAAAAGAAGATAGAAAAAGAATTATCGAAAATAAAATTTTTAAAGATCAAATTACAGATGATGAAAAAATCTTCGTTGATGAGTTAACTTCTAAAAATAATATAGAACAACTTGCAGTTGCTTATTATAGATTGATTAGTAAAGACTTGTCTGCTCCTGAGGATTTGTTAGACGTAACAGACAAAAATAACCAAAACTCATCAAGAAATGGGTTTAAAGATAGTGTTTGGTTCGAGCTTTCTGTTGGTAAAGAAGAAACAGCAGAGCCTAGATGGTTAGTAGCTATGTTATGTAAGGCAGGAAACTTATCAAAAAGAGATATTGGATCAATCAAAATTCAACCAAAATTCACACTAGTTGAAATTTCAGAACAAAAATCAGATACATTAAAAACTCTGGCAAAAGATAAAAAACCTATTGAACGTCATATAATGATAAAAGTTCTTAAAAAACCTCCAGAATTAACTTCATCTGCTAAAGAGAGTGGAAATAGGTTCAAAAAGAGAAAAAATCAGTCTTTTTTTAAAGACTCTGCAGAAGATACATCTAAAGGTTTTAGAGGTAAAAGAAAATCTGAAAGATGGAAGAATTCTGAACGACGAAGATCAAAACGAAGAATGTCTTCTGATAATGTTAAAGACGAAACAAATGAGACGTCTTATCCTAGGAATAATAATAAAAAATTAAGTAGAAGGAAAAACCAAAAAACCAAATAAAATTGGAAGAATATTATTTATAATAAATAAAACATAAATACAAATTTACTAATTTTAGCTTTTCTTCTTGTTAATAATATAAATACCTAAACATGTTAGAAACAATGAAATGTATATTTGTCCGTTAATAACATCATCCATTATTAGCCAACCAAACATCACACCGGAGACTGGCGTTAAGAAGGCAAATGAGCTAGTGCTGCTGGCAGAGTATTTAGACATAATCCATAACCAACCTATAAACCCTAAACACATTATGACTATAACTTGAAATGAAAAAATAAGAATTAATTGTGTATTTAGCTCTCTGATATAGTCATCAAGCATAAATGAGATTGGTAATAAAATAATTCCAGAGACTATAAGTTGATATAATAATTGAGTTTCTGGCAAAGATTTTGTTAACCGAGTTGTCTTAAGCATTATCGCTATAATCGCCCAGCAGAAACTTGCAACTAAGGAAAAAATATCTCCATAAAATTGATTAATGTCATAATTTTCAATTGGCTGATATACCGCAAAAAATAACCCAGCTAAAGCAATGATTAATCCAATAGATTTATTGATGTTAAGTTTATCACCTTTAATAAGAAAATGAGCAGCAATAGTTAACCATACTGGCATTGTATAGAAAATCAGGGATACTCTGGTTACAGTAGAGTAATCTAATGCAGTGAATAATAATATGAATTCTAAAGCAAAAAGGAGCCCTGCTATAAATCCTGGCAACAAACTTCCGTCAAAAAAATTTATTTTTTTCTTAGTAAAATAGCAATAAATTAGAATAGGTAATATTGCCAAAGTTGAACGAAGAGCAACTTGAAAAACAGGATGCATACCTAAATTAACTAATTTAACTAGGACTTGGTTAAGTCCCAGCAAAATTGAAAAGATTATTAAAAAAGTTGCAGCAATACCGTCAATTGGTTTGTTAGTCATTTAATTTTAAATTAGGAAAAATAACTTCCACCATTTACGTGGATGGTCTGACCTGTAATAAAGTCAGAGTTTGGGCCACATAAGTTAGATATCATTGTTGCAACTTCTTCAGGATATCCTTTTCTACCTACTGGAGGGTTAGAATGAGATGGGTGGACTAGACTACTGCCTGCTGATGCTCCTCTAACAGTATCTATTAATCCAGGAACTACAGTATTAATCGTAATTCCTGTCTCTGCGTATTCCATAGCTAATGCTCTTGTAAAACCTACCACTGCTAATTTAGAGGTTATAACGTGAGCTCTTCCAATTGCACTAATATGACCAGATAACCCGCCCAAATTAACAACTCTGCCCCAATTATTCTTTTTCATTTCGGGCAGGGCAGCCTTGCAGGTATGAAATAAAGCATCCAGATTAATAGACATCACAAATCGCCAATCATCAAAGCTCATATCTTCAAATTTATTAAATTCTCTCTGAGACGCATTGTTAACAAGTACTGAAACTTTCCCCAATTTAGAGGCTTCAGAAACAATTTCTTTAGATGTTTCTGGGTTAGTTAAATCTCCAATAACTCTATTTGTAATTATTCCAGTTTGTTTAATCAGTTTTATAGTTTCATCAGCGCCTTCTTTGTCTGAATTTGCATGAACCAAAATATTGTAACCTAATTTTGCTAGACTTTCGCAAGTGGCTCTACCAATATTTTTTGCAGCTCCAGTTACAATGGCTACTTTTCCTTTATTATTACTCATTTTACGAAACCCTCATAATTATTAGAAATTAGAATTAAAGTTTTTAATTAATGCAAAATTAAATTTAATTAACCTATATGCTTGAATTATTAATTTAACTATTTAACATGTAAATCATTATAAATAAACGGATAAAGTTATGAGTGAAATTACTAAGGATTGGCGTAATGATATCTACGCTGTGTTTAAGGATTTAAACATTACAATGGTTTCTCATGTACCTGATGCTGGCCATACTCCTTTAATAAATTTATGTGAAAAAGATAATGAAATTGATGTTGTAACTTTGACTACTGAGCAGGATGGAGTTGGGCTGTCCTGCGGTGCGTATGCTGGTGGAAGAAGAAGCGCGTTATTGATGCAATCAAGTGGGGTTGGAAATTGTATTAACGCACTCGCGTTACCAAACATATGCCGTATACCCTTTTTGACCTTGGTTTCTATGAGAGGTGAGTGGGGAGAGTTTGTCCCTTGGCAAGTTCCAATGGGGCTAGGAACGCCAAAAGTTTTAGAGGCTATGGATATAAAAGTCTTTAGAGCAGATTATAAGGAAGAAGTAGGTTCTACAGTTGACGCTGCAGCAAGATTTGCCTTTAACACCAATCGTTCAGCTGCTGTCTTATTGTCTCAAAAGATGATTGGGGCAAAACAATTTAAAAATGGGTAAAATGTTATGATTGAAAGAAGACCTTTTGTTCAAAAAATTTTAAAGAATAGAAAAGATAATTTAAGAGTTATAAGTGGTATTGGCACATCCACATGGGATCTTATGTCTGCTGGAGATAATACTGGTAATTTTGGCTTCATAGGTGCTATGGGGCAATCAATACCCTTTGCTCTAGGTCTTGCTAAAGCAAAGCCTGAATATAGAATATTACTGTTTACTGGTGATGGTGACACATTAATGAGCCTAGGTTCTATATCTACAATAGCAAATCATCCTGTATCAAATCTTACGGTTATTGTTTTAGATAATGAGTCATATGTAGAAACTGGTAGCCAGCCTACTGCTACTGCAGGTAAAACAGATTTAGAGATGATTGCTAAGGGTTCAGGCATAAGTAACTCGTATACAGTTAGGCAAGAAGAAGATTATGATAAGATTATGAAAACAGTATATGAAGAGGAAGGACCTTCTTTTATTGTCGTTAAGTGTATTGCAAAAGCCACACCTCTAGTTTTCCCACATTCTTTTGATGGTTCTGTTTCAATAAACAGATTTATGGGTTCAATGAATTAATAATGTCCAATCAGAAAATAATTAACATTGGTATCATTGGGATTGGTACCATTGGCAAACGGCACCTTATGGCTATTAACGAAGTAGACGATATTAATATTGTTGGTATTGTTGATGTAGCTGAGGCAGCAAATAAATTTTGTTCAGATCAAAATATTCCTATTTTTAAAACCTTAAATGATTTGTTAAAAAGCCATGAAGTTGATGGTGTTGTAATTTCAACACCAACTATCAATCACCATGAAAATGCTATTGCAGCCTTAAAGCTTGGCTTAGATGTGTTAATAGAAAAGCCAATATCAGCAACCGTTAGTGAAGCTGATGAGATAGCAAAAACGGCAATCAAATATAGTCGTAAGGTATTAGTAGGACACCAAAGAAGATTTTATCCCTTAGTATTGAAAACAAAGGAAATAGTCAAAAATAATGAGATTGGAAATATTATAGGACTTTCAGGCGTTTGGGCATTAAGGAAGGATGAAGATTATTTCTTACCAGATTGGAGAAAGAAAATAACAGCTGGACCAGTTATTACAAACCTTATTCATGACATAGATTACTTGAGGTTTATTTTTGGAGATATAGAAGAGGTGTCAGCTATTTCTTCTAATTCTATAAATAATTTTGAAAAAGAAGATATTGTAGTCACAAATTTAAAGTTTAAGAGTGGTATTTTAGGAAATTTCCTAATTACTGACAGGGGGACATCTCCTTGGGCATGGGAAACGGCTACTGGAGAGAATATACATTTACCTAATTTAGAAGAAAATAACCTAAGAATTATTGGAACTAGAGGTTCTTTAGAATTTCCAAATCTTAAAATATGGAAATATAAGGATAAAGGGATTGATTGGAGAAATGAATTAATTTCAGATTTAATAAAATCGTCTGATGTTGATCCTTATGTATCTCAAATTAATCATTTTAAAGATATCATTAATAGAAAAATAGAGCCAATAACTGACTCAGATGACGGTAAACTTACTTTAAAAGTTGCTCTATCAATACTTGAGGCAGCAAATAAGAAAAAGGTAATTGAGATTTAACAATGTATTATTAATTTAATTGTTAGGAGGTAATGATGTTTGATCTAGGTTTAAAAAATAAAGTAGTGCTTATTACAGGAGGTAGTGATGGCCTTGGATATGCGTCTGCGGAGCTGTTAGCATCTGAAGGAGCTAGGGTTATTATATGTGGTAGGAGAGGGGATTATTTAAAAGAAAAAGCAAAAATAATTTCTGAAAAAACTAATAATGAGGTTCTAGGAATTCAAGCCGATGTAAGTAAGGCAGAGGATTGTAAAAATCTTGTTGAACAGACTATATCTAAGTTTAAAAAGGTAGATATTTTAGTTAATAATGCTGGTGCTTCAGCTGCTGCTTTGTTTGAAGATGTTACAGACAAAAACTGGGAAGATGATATAAATCTGAAGTTAATGTCTACAATAAGAATGTGTCGTTTAGTTATACCCCATATGAAAACGAGCTCCGGAGGAGTGATTATAAATGCAACTATTGGTGGTGGTAAGGCGCCTAATGCAGGGTCTCTTCCTACAACTGTTACTAGGGCTGCTGGTATAAATTTAACCAAATCACTCGCTAATCAATATGCTAAAGATAATATTAGAGTTAACACTATTTGTATTGGTCTTATCAAAAGTGCTCAGTGGGATCGACGAGCTGGTGATGGAAGCGTTGAAAACCTTTATGAAGAAATGTCAAAAAAGGTTCCCATGGGTAAGGTTGGAGAGGAGATTGATTACGCTAACCTAGTTGCTTTTTTATCATCTCATAGGAGTGCTTACATTACTGGTACAGCAATTAATTTAGATGGAGGCTTGTGTCCCGTTGTATAAATAAAATTATTACTTTATTCGCGGTGGGCTTACCTCAGCTATTTCACAAGCATAATCTAAAAGAGCACTAAAATCTTTTTTTGCAAACTTTCCTGATCTTGCTTGTGCATACACAGCTTGAACAGAGGAGCCAACTGGCAAACCAACTCTAAAACTATTCGCTGTTTCTATGGCTAACCCCATATCTTTATGGGCAAGATCAATAGTAAAACCAGGTTCAATATCGTTTTTAAGAACTTTTGACATAAAGTTGATATGAAATTGTCCATTATTAGCTGTTGTTCCAGCATTTACCTCTTTAAAAGTATTGAGATCTAATCCAATTTTTTTTGCTAAAGTTAGAGCTTCTGCAGTTATTTGTGCAATACTTAGAATTTGAAAATTATTTACAACTTTTGCTCTAATCCCGGAACCAACTTTTCCACAACGTATTATAGTTGTTCCCATTGCATTCAATAGTGGCTCAACTTTTTTGAAAGCATTCTCGTTATCACACCCCACCATGAAAAGTGAGTCTCCTGATATTGCATGACTAACTAATCTTCCGACTGGTGCATCAATAAAATCAATACCTTTTGCCTTGCATGCTTTATAAATTTCATCCGTACCTGTTGGAGCTATAGTGCTCATATCGAGGATAATAGTACCAGGATTTGCAGAAGATAAAACTCCCCCTTCATCAGTGATAACTGATTTTACATTATGAGTAGAGGGCAACATTGTAATAATTATTTCTGCATTTTTAATTGTGTCTTCAATTGTTTTACCTGGAATTGCTCCTAAATTGGTTAAGGGCGTCATTTTTGATTTTTCAATATCATATACGCTTAGATTTGTCCCTTTTTTAACAATATTTTGGGCCATGGGACCGCCCATTGCACCTAAACCTATAAAAGCTATCTTTTCTCCCATATGTCTCTCCATAAGCAAAACAAAATTTATATATTAACTATAGGAAAAAAATTTATAAAAAGAAAAGCATAGTTATCTTTTTATCATTAATTTGGCACGAGTTCCCATTTTCGATTTTTCAAAAGTAAGGTTGCCACCGTGTTGTTCAGCTATTGTTGCAACTATGGTTAAACCTAGACCTGTTCCTTTTATGAGCTTAGTGTTTTCTCCTCTAATAAATGGTTTTTTCAAGGTTTCTAATAACTCATCTGAAATATTTTTACCTTCATCTTCTACAATCAAAGTAATGTTCTGTGATGTGAATTCTAGCGATAAAGTTGCAGTCCTTCCATATTTAAGAGCATTTTCAATTAAATTTGTAATCGCTCTTTTTAGTGAGAGTGGTTTTGCGTTAACAAGTAGATGATGATTTTGGTTAAGTTGAAAAGTTCTATTCTTTTTCCTTCCTGTAAAAATAGACGAAACAAACCCAATACTATTTTCTTTAGGTTTAATAAAACTTACTCTTTTACCTAAATCTTGATAATCAAATACAATTGATTCAATTAGAGAAATATATGAAATTTCAATTTCTTCTTCTAAATCCATTTCTGATCTTGTATAAGAAAGCACGCCATCCATCATTTCAATCATGTTGTCAATATCATCCTCTAGTTTTTTCTTTAAATCTTGATCTTCAATAAGAGATGTTCTTAATTTAATTTTTGTTGCTGGTGTTCCAATGTCGTGGCTAATGGAAGACAATATCATTAACCTTTTTTCTAATTTATCTTTTTGTAATTTTAGGAATTCATCAAGAGTAGTTTTTATATTTTCAAGTTCAGAAGGCCCTTCAACTTGATCCATATTACCCTTGCTTGTTCTTAGATTATTTTTCAAATTAATTATGAATTTATCAAACATAATTTGATTATCTCTTATCAAAAAATATATTAGAAAAATTGTAATGAATAAAAATATGATAGACAGTAATCGATTATCAGATGGCGCTACTTTACATCCCCATACATCATTACCATCAACTCTATACCAAAAGCTTTCATTTATTTTTATGAATAATATTGGGTTAGTACAATAGTTTGCAATAAGTTCAATTACTTTGCCAAGTTGTTGTTCAGCACCGAGATTACTAAAAGGTGTTATTTTAGAAATTGGATATCTTAATTTTTCTGAAATTAAGTGTACTATTATTTTCTCTTGTTGATTATTTTTTTTTCTATTATCAAAAATAGAAATAGTTGTTAATTTATTGGGAACAGGGATCTTAGAATAGTAATCCAATTCTTCTCTTGAGATTACCTCATCACTTTTATTTATTTTTGTGATTTTTATTTTTTCTTCTATCACATTGTTATACTTAATATTATTATATAAAGATACTCCTGCGTGATATGAATTTTTAATAAATTCTTTCCAATTATTCTCTGAAGATACCCAAATAAAAGTAGTAAAAAATCCTACAAATAGAGATAAAAACGCTAATATATATATTTGAGTGATAATTGACTTCCATTTAAATAGTTTAGTCATCTTTTGGAATTACTTCACTTGAAAATATGTAGCCAATTCCCCTTTCAGTTTTTATAAGTAAAGGGTTTTTAGTATCTTTTTCGATTTTAGTTCTAAGTCTGCCAACAAGAACATCAATGGCTCTACTTTCTGAAATATTAAGAGCTTTTTCTTGTTCTCTTGTGTCATCTATAGAGTTAGCAATTTCTTCTCGGGTAAGAGTTATATGATTGTTGGCTAAAAAAACTTTAAGGATTTTAGTTTCTTTCTGAGATAATGAGACCTGAAAGCCTGAAGGTGAAAAAATAGTGTCTCTTTTTCCATCATAAACCCAATTATCAAAATAATAACTTCTAGTATTTCTTCTATAAGCTAAAGAAGCTATCTTTGTACCCCTTTTAAGAATAGCTTTTATCTTAGCAAGTAATATTTTGGGATTAAATGGCTTAGTAATGTAGTCATCTGCTCCTACTTCAAAACCACTAAGACGGTCTTGGTCGCTGGATAAAGCTGAAACAAATATTACTGGTATGTTATTTTCTTTACGAATTTTTCTACAGAGATCTATACCGTTATCATCACCAAGCATTACGTCTAGCAATAACAAATCAATTTTTTGAGATTTCATGGTTTCAGCTAGCTCAGTTGAGTTTTTTGCAGAAAATACCATGTATCCATTTTTTTGCAAAAAAGAGACCATCATTTCTTGCATATCTAAATCATCTTCAATTATTAAAATTTTTTGAATAGTCACTTTTAAATCTCAATTCAATTTTGGAACTATTAAGTAACACAGTGTAACAAAAATTTTAAAAAAATACCTATTTTAAAAGTTTCTGACAGATTCAACCTTTTCAAATAATCGTCATAACAATATTGTATTTGATAATTTTAATACATATGGGGGAAAATATATGTTTAAGAAAATAGCTGTTGCAGCAATTGCAACTTCATTAACTATATCAGCATCAGTATCTTATGCTGGACCTAAAGCAGAGGTTCTTCATTGGTGGACTTCTGGTGGAGAAGCTAAATCAGTAGCAGTTCTTCAAAAAGAATTTTCAGAAAATGGTGGATCATGGACTGATATGCCAGTTGCAGGTGGTGGTGGTGACGCTGCTATGACTGCATTAAGAGCAAGAGTATTATCAGGAAATGCTCCGGCTGCAGTTCAACTTAAAGGACCATCTATTCAGGAATGGTATGAAGAAGGAGCTCTTGCAGATATCAGTGATGTAGCAAATAAAAATAATTGGTCAAAAGTTTTACCAGAATCTATTGCTGGTCACATGAAATGTGAAGGTAAATGGTGTGCCGCTCCAGTTAATGTTCATAGAATTGACTGGATATGGGCTAACGCTTCAGTACTTAAGTCAAATGGATTTGGTATGCCTAAAACATGGGATGAATTTAATGCTACTGCTAAAGCTCTACAAGCAAAAGGGATAATTCCATTAGCTCATGGTGGTCAGGCATGGCAAGATGCTACCGTTTTTGAAGCTGTTGCTTTAGGAATTGGAGGTGCTAATTTTTTCCATGATGCATTTGTAAAGCTTGATAAAAAAGCGTTACAATCTGACACTATGGTTAAAGTATTTGATCAAATGAGAATTATGAGAGGTTTTGTTGATAAAAACTTTTCAGGTAGAGATTGGAATTTAGCTACCGCAATGGTTATGAATGGTGAAGCTGCTTTTCAAATAATGGGTGACTGGGCCAAGGGTGAATTTCTAGCTGCTGGAAAAGTGCCAGGTAAGGACTTTTTATGCGCGTCTACACCAGGTGAGGGTTTCTTGTATAATGTTGACAGTTTTGCAATGTTTAAGGTTAAAGGATCAGACCGTCAAGATGGACAAAAGTTGCTTGCAAAGTTAATAGTAGGAAAAAACTTTCAAAAAGTTTTTAACCTCAATAAAGGATCTATTCCAGCCAGAACTGACGTAGCGTTGAATGAGTTTGATCGATGTGCTCATGTTTCTGCAGCTGACATGAACGCTAGTTCTGTTGGTGGAACTTTATTGCCTAGTTATGCTCATGGAATGGCTTTAAGAGGAGCTCAAGCTGGTGCTATTACTGATACTGTAACAGCCCACTTTAATTCTAACATGTCTTCTAAAGAAGCTGTTGCAATGCTTGTTAAGGCAATTGATAATAGTAAATAATTAAAATTTAAATAACTGTTCTCTTTAACATATTGAGAACAGTTATTTTTTATGTTTGCAAAATGACAAATTGGCTTGAAAAACATTTACCTAAAATTGTTTTAGGTCCTTCCTTTATAGCAATAATTTTGTTTGTTTACGGTTTTATTGCCTGGACTGCCTGGATCTCATTTACACGTTCTAGATTAATGCCAAAATACGATATAGTTGGCTTCATTCAGTACGAAAGACTTTTTGACTCTCCAAGGTGGGGAGTAGCAATTGATAATTTATTTATATTTGGCTTTCTTTTTATTTTAATATCCATGTTCTTAGGATTATTATTAGCAATTTTTCTAGATCAAAAAATAAGGATTGAGGGGACATTAAGGACTATTTATTTATATCCAATGGCCCTATCTCTAATTGTAACTGGCACGGCATGGAAATGGATTTTAAATCCTGGCTTAGGTTTAGAGGCTGTATTTAGAAATTGGGGTTTTAGTGAGTTTAAATTTGATTGGTTAATTAATCCTGATTTTGCCATTTATACTGTAGTAATTGCTGGTGTATGGCAGGCATCGGGTTTTGTAATGGCTTTGTTCCTTGCGGGATTGAGATCAGTTGACCAAGAAATTATTAAAGCAGCTCAAGTTGATGGTGTCCCTACTTTTAAGATATACAGTGCAATCATTATACCTTCAATGGCACCTATATTTCTTTCTGCTTTCATCGTGCTTGCTCATCTAGCTATTAAAAGTTTTGATTTGGTAATTGCATTAACGGGTGGTGGCCCTGGTTATGCCACAGACCTTCCTGCTACGTATATGTATACAATGGCTTTTTCACGAGGTGATATCGGTCAAGCTGCCAGTTCAGCAATAATAATGATGATTGTAGTTTTTGCTGTGGTTGTTCCTTATTTGTATTCAGAGTTAAGGGCCAAAAATGATGAATAACATTAATAAGACTAATTACAATAACTTGATATTGAGATTTTTATTGTATGCTATACTCTTAGTTTTTGTTCTATATTATCTTCTTCCTTTATTTGTAATGATAACAACCTCTCTGAAAAGTTTGGAAGAGATAAGAACAGGCAGTTTAGTATCTTTACCCAGAAATGTGACCTTTGAGGCCTGGGGTACAGCTTGGTCTTCAGCTTGTACAGGAATCCAATGTGAAGGTTTAAGACCTTTCTTCTGGAATTCTATATTTATTGCAATCCCAGCTGTATTAATTTCTACGTTAATAGGAGCTCTTAATGGATACGTTGTAGCTCAATGGAGGTTTAAGGGTGCAAATATTATTTTTGCACTAATGTTATTTGGTTGCTTTATACCATTTCAGGTCATTTTATTACCTATGGCTAGAGTTCTGGGTATAATGGATCTTGCTGGTACTATAACTGGTTTGATATTTGTACACGTTATATATGGCATTGGTTTCACAACTCTCTTTTTTAGAAATTATTATGTAAATATCCCTAATGAACTCGTTAAAGCAGCAAAAATAGACGGAGCCAACTTTATAAGAATTTTTTGGTCTATCTTTCTTCCTTTATCATTACCGATAATAGTTGTTACTGTGATTTGGCAATTTACTCAGATTTGGAATGATTTTTTATTTGGTGTCTCGTTTAGCCAAGCTGGAACGCAGCCTATAACTGTAGCTCTTAATAATATTGTAAACTCTACCACTGGTGTAAAAGAATATAATGTTGATATGGCAGCAGCTATAATTGCTGCTATGCCAACCTTGGTTGTTTATATATTTGCAGGGAAATACTTCATACGTGGCTTAACTGCCGGATCAGTAAAGGGATAGAAATGACCTCTATTTTAAAAATTAAAAATGTAAATAAAGATTTTGGAAAAATTACAGTACTTAATGATATTAACATAAATATTGAAAGTGGTGATTTTCTAGTACTGGTCGGACCATCAGGATGTGGTAAATCAACTTTATTAAATTGTATTGCTGGACTAGAAAAAATAAATTCAGGAGACATTTTTATAGATAATAAAAATATGTCAGATGTTGCCCCGAAAGATAGGGATATAGCAATGGTATTCCAGTCCTATGCTTTATATCCAACTATGACAGTTGAAAAAAACATTACATTTGGAATGAAAGTAAGGGGCATCCCTGAAGATATACAAAAAGAAAAGTTAAAAGAAGTAGCTAAACAATTACAAATAGAAAACCTCCTTAAAAGGAAGCCAGGACAATTATCAGGCGGTCAAAGACAGAGGGTAGCAATGGGAAGGGCTTTAGTAAGAAACCCAAAACTTTTCCTCTTTGATGAACCTTTATCAAACTTAGACGCAAAGTTGAGAGTGGAAATGAGAACAGAAATAAAGCGTCTGCATTATGACTTAGGGGCTTCAATGGTATATGTAACTCACGATCAAATAGAAGCAATGACATTAGCCACAAAAATAGTAGTTATGAAAGACGGTTTTATTCAGCAAATTGGAACACCTTTTGAGATTTATAACTACCCGGAGAATATATTTGTTGCTGATTTTATGGGATCTCCAGCAATGAATCTTATTGAAGCAAAAACAAAGAAAGAAAAAAATTATATCAAGATAGAAATTAAATTAGAAGATGGCTCACTTGCTTCATTGAAAGAAACTAAAAATTTAGACTTGCCAGAGGATATTATTGTTGGTGTAAGGCCTGAGAATATTACTGAAAATGGTAGTAAAACTGGTTCTAATTATCAATATATATCATCGAAAGTAGATATTATTGAGCCAGCAGGCTCAGACACATTTGTTGTTACCAAGTTAGGTAATAAAGAAGTAACTGCCCGGTTTCATTCTGAAACAGATGTTCAAATTGGCTCTAAAGTCAAATTCTCTTTTAATTTAGAAAAAGTTTCATATTTTGATCCAAAAAATGGGCAAAGGATTAATTAATTTAATCTTAAATTAAATTTTTGATGATAAGTGCGATAACTCATTTAATTTTAATTTCAAAAAATAATATATAAAAATGGCTTTAAAATGAACAATAACATACCTGAAACAGCACAAATAATTCCAAGTGATTTTGTTATTGTAGGAGGAACTGGTCACCTTTCCGTTAGAAAGATATTACCAGCTTTATTTTGGAGATTTATAGACAAACAAATTGATAATAAATCTAGAATTATATTGTGTGATAAAAATATAAAATCACGTGAAAAATTTTTGAAAATATTAGAAACACATTGTTCAGATGCTATTTCAAAGGATAAAGATAATAACAAAGTTTGGAATGATTTTATAAGTATTATAAAATTTATAGAACTTGATGTGGTTAATAGTGAGGGTCATTTAGATCTACTTAATGTTGTAAAAGAAAAATTTAATCCAAACAGACCTATTATTTTCTACTTAGCTATAGCCTCTAATTTATTTGCAGATAGTTGTAATTTTTTAAGAGATTCGGGGCTAAATGTTGAACAAAGTAGAATTGTAATAGAGAAGCCTATAGGCAAAAATAAATCAACTGCAATTGAAATTAATAAAAAAATTTCTGAGGTATTTAAAGAAAACCAGATTTATAGAATTGATCATTACCTGGGAAAAGAAACGGTTCAAAATCTTATGGCCTTGAGATTTGCAAATACTTTTTTTGAAAACCAGTGGGATAATAAAAATATAGATAATGTTCAAATTACTGTTTCTGAAACATCGGGAGTAGAAGAACGAATTGGGTATTATAATGAGTATGGTGCCATCAGAGATATGTTACAAAATCATCTTTTGCAGTTGATATGTTTGGTTGCAATGGAACCTCCTTCTTATTATGAAGCTGATCAAATGAGAGATGAGAAATTAAGAGTGTTAAAGGCGCTTAAAACTCTTGAAAAAAATGAAATGCAAACAGGTCAGTATCGTAGTTTTTGTGATGAGTTAGGCGAGTACTCAAGTACTGAAACTTTCGTAGCTCTTAAAGTTGCAATAAACAACTGGAGATGGTCTGGAGTTCCTTTTTATATAAGAACAGGTAAAAAATTAGCCAAAAGAGCTAGTGAGATAATTATCACTTTTAAAAATAAGCCATATGATATTTTTGCTAATTTAACTAACGAAAATAAAAATGTACCTAATAGACTAATAATTAGGGTGCAACCTGATGAGGGATTGAAGCTTATGTTAACCTCAAAAGCTCCAGGTCCTGGTGGCATGAGATTTTTTCCATCTGAGCTTAATCTTTCTTTTAGCGATACATTTTCCGACCGGCTACCAGACGCTTATGAACGTTTGTTAATGGACGTTGTAAGAGGAAACCAGACTTTATTTATGAGATCAGATGAAGTGTTAGCAGCTTGGGATTATATTGACCCAATTGTTGAAATTGCAAAAACACAGGAGCCTCAATTATATAGGACTGGAACAATGGGGCCAGAAGATAAAATTTTACATCTAGATGGACAGAGTTGGATAGATCCAAAGGATTAATATGAATATAATAAAATTAATTACTGAAAAATTATCTTCTTCAATAGAAAAAAAGGGAACAGCTAGTTTTGTCGTGTCTGGAGGAACGAGTCCAATAAAAGTTTTTGACAAGCTTTCAAATATGGATCTTCCTTGGTCGAAGGTAAATATAACTTTAGTCGATGATAGGTTGGTTGAGCCTAAGAACCACAATAGTAATCAAAAATTAATATCAGAATATTTTTTAAAGAATAAGGCAAAAAAAGCTAGATTTTTCCCTTTAAGTGAGAACTTAATTTTTAAACAAGATATTTTCAAATTACCATTTGATGTGACTTTACTTGGTATGGGTGAGGATGGACACTTTGCCTCATTATTTCCAAATATGATAGATAATTTTGATGCTTTAAATATTAAAGCTGATTTTAAAATTTTCAAAACTTCACCCCATGGAGAACCTTTCCTTCCAAGAATAACAATGAATCTCCCATTAATTTTAAATAGTGAAATTATTATTTTACTGGTTAAAGGAAAGACAAAACTAAAAGTTCTCAATGAAGCTTATAGTAATAAAAAATTACCTATTCATTATCTTTTAAATAACAAAAAAGAAAATTTATTTATTGAGAAATTAGATGAGTAAACTTCATAGTAGAATAATTGAGATAACTAATAGAATAAGAGAGAGAAGTTTTAATTCTAGGAATAAGTACTTAAGAAATATTGAATCAATGGAAGAAAACATTGATACTAATCGAGGTTCTATTTCTTGTTCAAACATGGCTCATGCTGCAGCCGCCGCTCCCTCAGGTGACAAAGAATCAATTCTAATGGATTACAAACCTAATATTGGAATTGTATCTTCTTATAACGATATGCTTTCAGCACATAAACCTCTAGAACATTTTCCAAAAGTCATTAAAGCTGCAGCTTCTCAATTTGGAGCCACCGCTCAGGTAGCAGGACTTGTTCCTGCTATGTGTGATGGGGTAACACAAGGAAGACCAGGAATGGAATTATCCTTAATGTCTAGAGATGTTATTGCTATGTCTACTGCAGTTTCACTGAGTCATGGAGTTTATGATGCAGCTTTATGCTTAGGTGTATGTGATAAAATCGTTCCTGGCCTTCTTATTGGATCTCTTTCATTTGGACATTTGCCAGTAATTTTCGTACCTGCTGGACCAATGTCTACAGGTATATCTAATGAAGAAAAAAACTTAGTTAGAGAAGCTTTTGCGAAAGGAGAAGCCACAAGAGATGAATTGCTGAAAGCTGAAATTTCAGCTTATCACGGGGAGGGGACTTGTACGTTTTTTGGAACTGCTAATTCAAACCAAATGTTAATGGAAGTAATGGGACTTCATATACCGGGCTCTGCATTTGTTCATCCTCATAGTGATTTAAGACATGCATATAACGTTGTTGCAACACAACAAGCTATTTCAATATCTAGAAAAGGAAATGATATTAGGCCTATTGGGAGAATAATTGACGAAAGAAGTTGTGTTAATGCAATTGTTGGTCTTCATGCTACAGGAGGTTCGACTAATCATACACTTCACCTGCCTGCAATAGCTGCAGCAGCAGGAATTAAATTATTATGGGAAGATTTTTCAGATTTATCGGAGATTACTCCTTTATTAGCAAGGGTGTATCCAAATGGAAAAGCAGACGTTAACCAATTTCATGCTGCTGGAGGGATGAGTTTTGTGATTGGAGAATTGTTGGATGCGGGTTTGTTAGATGGAACAGCTAAGACTGTTTGGGGAGAGAATCTTTTTGATTACGTTTCAGAGGCTACTCTTAAAAACTCTAAATTAATTTGGAACAAAGCAAAATCAAAATCATTTGATAATAGTATTTTAAGAAGTGTAAAAAATCCTCATCAAAAAAATGGTGGATTAAAAATGTTAAAGGGTAATGTTGGTAAGGCGGTAATTAAAATTTCAGCAGTCAGTATAGATCACCAAATAATTAAAGCGCCTGCAATGGTTTTTGATAATCAATTTGATGTTAAGAAAGCGTATGATAAAGGTTTATTGAACAGAGATGTTATTATTGTAGTCCGTCTTCAAGGCCCAAAAGCCAATGGTATGCCAGAACTTCATGCGCTTACACCCATATTGTCCAACATTCAAGATCTTGGATTTAAAGTTGGGTTGCTAACGGACGGAAGAATGTCTGGGGCTTCAGGAAAGGTTCCGGCAGCAATTCATGTAACTCCTGAGGCTTTGGATAATGGCGTAATTGGTCTAATTGAAGATGGTGACGAAATAGAAATTAATGCTGTTTTAGGTACTATAAATCTCAATGAAAATTTTAGTGGTAGAGAATTAACTTTATCAGACAATAACAATACCTCTAGTAATTTTGGTAGAAATTTATTTTCACTCCTTAGGCATAATGCCAGTAACGCGGAAAATGGTGCAGGTTTAGATTTAATTAACACCCATTAAAATATGCTAGAATTTAACTTGCGGATGCTATAGCTGCATGAAGTAAAACATTTGTGCTTGAGTGAGCCCATTCAGGTTTTATCTCTTCTGCTTCATTGTGGCTTAATCCATCTACACAAGGGCACATAATCATAGCAGAAGGAACGACGGTATTTATCCAGCACGCGTCATGACCTGCACCTGAGACTATATCTTTATAAGAATATCCAAACTTTTTTGCATTAGTTCTGAGATGATCTAAACATTCTTCATCAAACTTAACAGGATCAAAACCACCAATTTGTTCTATATTGATTTCAATATTATACTTTCTGCATATTTCATTAGCTGCTTTTTCTAACTCTTTTTCCATTTTATTTAGTTTATCAATATCTGGTGACCTAATATCAACAGTAAATAACGTTTCACCTGCAATTACATTTCTAGAATTGGGAGATACTTCAATATGACCAACACTGCCTAGTGCGTTAGGTTGATTTTGATTAGCTATATTGTTTACAGCCAAAATTATTTCTGACATAGCCAGAGATGCATCTTTTCTTACATTCATTGGTGTAGTGCCGGTATGTTGCTCTTTACCGTTTAGCTTGAACTCCAACCACTTAAGGCCCTGCCCATGAGTTACTATTCCGATATCAATTCCCTCTGTTTCTAATATTGGTCCTTGTTCAATATGTAATTCGTAGTAGCAGTGGAATTTTTGTGCTCCAACAGGTTCTGATCCTTTCCATCCAATTTTGTCAAGTTCATCTCCAAAAATATTTCCTTCTGCATCTTTTGCTGAGAGAAGGGTATCAACACCATATATTCCAGCATAACCAGCTGATGCCATCATTGCCGGAGGAAAGCGGGAACCCTCTTCATTGGTCCAATTTACAACAAATATTGGGTGTTTTGTTTGAATGTTTAAATCGTTTAAAGTTCTAACAATTTCTAATCCAGCTAAAACTCCAAGAACACCATCATATTTCCCACCAGTAGGTTGCGTGTCTAAATGACTGCCTATAACAACAGGAAGAGCATTCTTATCTGTTCCTTCTCTTTTGAAGAACATTGACCCAAGTTGATCTACTTTCATAGTCATTCCTGCATCTTCAGACCACTTCTGTAATAATTTTCTAGCTTCTCCATCTTCCGGCGTTACAGTCTGCCTGTTATTACCTCCAGCAATGCCGGGACCTATTTTAGCCATGGTCATTAAAGTATCCCAAAGTCTTTCACTATTAATTGATATATTTGTTTCTTTGACCATCGTTAAATCCTTTATTTAGACAGTTAACTAGATTAATAAATAATGACATATTTAAATTAAATTAATTTAATAGGAATTTGAAGTGTTTACATTAGATAAGAGATTAGAAAATGATACTTTTCTCATAAAGGATCTTGAAAGTTTCCAAATTAGACTAATGGATGTAGAAGAAATTTTTTGGTTAGTTTTGATACCTAAAAAGCCTAATTTAATTGAATTGAGTGATTTAAATTTAATTGAAAGAAATCATCTTATGAATTTTTCTATAGACTTAGGTAAGTCTTTAAAATCTCTTTTACATTACGACAAAATAAATATTGGAATGTTAGGTAATGTTGTATCACAACTACATATTCACGTTGTATTGAGAAAAATAGATGATGTTGCATGGCCAGGACCAGTTTGGGGAAGAGAATATTCCAAGCTTGATAAAAAATCTAAAGAGTATAGGACAAAGTTAGTGAGTGATTTTTCCTTTTGATTATTTATCAAAATATTTTTATGGGAAAAATTGTATTCCTCATTTTTTAGTTTTTGTAACAGAAATATTTATCTGATCCACAAGAATATACCACGCAAGGCTTAGAATGACGACAATGCCACCCATTATCATATAGATATTAGGTGTCTCATTAGTACCAAGCCAAACCCAAAATGGACCAAGAGAAGTTTCTAAAAGCATTAAAAGTCCGATATTAGAAGCTTGTGTATATCTAGTTGCAAAAGTTAAGCATGCAAACGAAATTGGAAGAATTATTAAGCCAGATAAAGAAATAGCAATTAAGTCACCTTTAAAAAGTAGATCTGGTGATACAATTAGCAATCCAACAATGCCATATCCAATTGAACTAATTCCAGTAACGGTCATAGCAGGAATGTCAGGTTTGCTTCTTAGAAATACCAGACTTAAACCTAATGTCGCAGCAGCGCCCACACCGCATATTGTCCCAACAAAAACACTGCCTTGAGGAGCATTTAAAACATTTTCTCCATTTGCCACTGATATACCTACACCTATTAATGCAAAAAATGCAGTTACCCATGTAGAAAATGTTGTTTTTTCTTTAAGAATGAAAATTGAAAATATTGATGCAAAAATTGGAGATGTTGCAAGACAGAATAAAATTAATGAAACTGACGTTTCTGCGACACCATACGTAAAAAATATAGAACTAAATATTTGAGTTAATATAATTCCAAAACCAACGGGAGAGAAAATTGTTAGAAAGTTTTTTCTGTAAACTTTAAAAAAACTAGAAAATAAGATCAGCATTAATCCCATTTGAAAACCCCGCCAGGTTAACATAGACCAAGCGTCCATCTCAGACCATCTCATAAATAATGTATCAGGTGACAGAACTAATGCACCAATAGTGGCAATTCCAATTCCCTTAAATAAATTTCCAGATAAAAAAGAGTACAATATTATTCCTGGAAACTATTATTTTGATTGTAAAAGTTTATTAAAACTTTCGCTACTTCTTGAGGTTTTTCTTGTTGAACCCAATGCCCTGCATTTTGGATAATATAAGTGCCTTTATAATTTGAACATAACTTTTGTTCCATAATATCCAATGCTCCTGGTTTTTGATATATACCCCAATCCTTGGTACCTGCTATAAAACAAGCAGGAACATCAATCTTTTTATCTGAAAAAATTCTTAAGTCACTATTAATATAGTTTGAAGTCATACACCTATACCAATTCAGTGCAGGTTGAAAACTATTTTCTAAAAAACTATTGGTGTAAACTTCTAATTCTCTATCATTTAACCAATTATCATAGCAGTTATTTTTAGGGTGATGTGGCATAACGCTCTCAACCATATTTTTATTAAGTTGCATGATATAATATTCTGGCATTTTAGCTAAATTTTCAGCATCCCAAGCGTTTAATTTATATGGTGCGTTTTCTTCCCAGTCGGCACTTTTCATGTGATAATATGCTCTTAAAAATCTGTGTAATTCCTTTTTTTCTAGATGCATATCTTTGTTGGCTTCAATTGTAGAATAATACCATTGGTAGTGTTTTCTAGGAGGGTCTAATTTTTCTAAATCTTCATGAATAGGATCTTCATATGTCAAACTAGTATTTATATTTGGTGTGCCAGCATATGGAGCACTCATCATAACTACAGATTTAAAAATGTCTGGTCTTATAAGTGCAGATACAGCAGCAACTGATGATCCAGCATCATGTCCAACTAATAAATCAATTTTATCAATATTTAAAGAACTGAGAAGACTTATTATATCAGTACTTAAATTTAATAACCGGTATTCAGAAATGTCTGTGTTAAATTCTTTTTTGCCTCCTGTCGTTAGACCATATCCTCTCATATCAGGAGCAATAACTCTGAATCCTTTTTTTGCTAATTCAGGTATAATTTTTCTCCAACTAAAGCTCAATTCGGGAAAACCATGCAGAAGTAAGGCTGTTGGATTCTTTGGCTTGTTCAAATTAGCTTCTAAGTAATGCACATTTAGGCCATTTGATATTTCTGTATGATGAGATTTTATAACTGGATCTAAAAGTTCAAGCATATTTTATTTCAATTTGTTTTATATTTTTTAATTGTATTTAAATTTATATCAATTCCTAAACCTTTTCCCTTAGGTACGTTTATCATTCCATTCACTAGTTCAATGGGTGATGTAAGTAATTCTCTTCTAAACGGATGACTTGATTGATCATACTCTAAGATAGGTTCTCTGGCGAAGATTGAAAAATGAGTTAATGGAATTGATGCAATCACTTGAATGGAAGCAGCTTGAGCAATTGCAGAACCCCATACATGAGGGTTCACTTCAACTCCAAAACTATGTGCTAAGTTTATAATTTGTTTTGCTCCTGTTATACCACCACATGAACCAATGTCAGGTTGAGCAATATCAACGGCATTATTTTCGAAGAGTGATTTAAATCCAAATAGTGTGTGCTCATTTTCACCACCTGCTATCGGTATATTTAATTTTGATTTTAGCTCAGAGTATCCATTTATATCTTCAGGAACCACTGGTTCTTCATACCATCTTAAACGATAATCTTCTAATTGTTTGCCTAGGAGTAGGGCTTCAGATCTTCCATAAGCATGATTGGTATCTATCATAAGAGTAACATTTTTATTTTTTAATGCACTGTATATACTTTCCATACATTTAAGATCGTCTTCTATTCCAAAACCAAGTTTTACTTTCATATGATCGAAACCATTTTCATAATGAGATATAGCTTCTTCTGCTAACCTATTAGCTTCACCTTTACCTTTTAATCTGTAAAAACCAGTAGCGTAAGGTTTAATTTTATTTCTAAAAGCACCTCCCAATAATTGATGGATTGGCTCATTATAGTATTTGCCAGCAATGTCCCAAAGAGCGATATCTACAGCACTAATAGCAGATATGACAGAACCTTTTCTTCCGTAATCCCTTGTCGTGCTATACATTTTGTGCCAAAGGACTTCTATATCTAACGGACATTGTTCTAATAAAATAGGTTTTAGAGCATTTTCAATAACTGCTGCAGAAATTTCAGGAGGTTCTAAACCCTGACAAAACGCTTCACCCCAGCCAGCGATACCCTCATTTGTTTTAATTTCAATAAGTGTTGCTGATCTTTCGTTAACCCAACCTTGAGAAAATGCAAAAGGTTTGTCTAGTTTTGACTTGATGACATGAACAGTAACATCAATTATCTTTATTTTCATTAAATGTCTCCAAAGTTCTGTTCCTTAAATAAATTTATTTTTCCTTTATTCTTCCTCTAAGCGTGATAGGTAGTTGACACAACATAAAAATTCCAACTAAAGGGGATAGAACAAAAACTTTAATAAAAACCCAATCTTCTGTCTGAAGATATCTCCAAGAAATTTCATTAATAAGTGTTAAAAATAAAAAAAACAAACCCCATCTTAGACTTAGCTTATACCAAGTTTCATCGTTAAGAGAAAATTGTGATCCAAAAAACTGTTTCATCATAGCTTTCTTTTTCAGAATCCCAATTAATAAAACAGCACTAAAAAAACCATTAAAAATTGTTGGTTGAATTTTAACAAATTCTTCATCATTAAATGAATATGCAAAAAAAGTAAAAAGGGCTGACATAGAAATTCCGAAGATCTGAAATTTAGAAACACGTTTTTCTATCACGTAGAATGTTAGCATGACTATGACGCCAAGAATAAATGATATGATAGCAGCAGTTATTAAACTGTAATACTGGGAACCGATAAAAAATCCAGATAAAGGAACGATTTCAAAGAAAAATGCACTTAACCGCATATAATTAACCTTTAGATAAACCTAAGAGTTTATTTGTAAATTTTGGGTTTTGACTATCTTTCCTTAACCAAATGTCAAAAAAAAGTTTTATAAATTCAATATTTTTTGTTTCTAATACTTTTTCATTTTCAAAATAAAAGATAGCCTCATTATCATTCCTAATACCAATAAATGTATTATTTTTTTTTATATCTCTAAATGCTTTATTTAAAAGCAACTTTACTTTACCTATTTCATTAGCGTTAAATGTTTTTTGCTTTTTAAGTTGATTAATTGTTTCATCTACAACGCTATCTTTTTTGAATTCTCTATTATATTTTAAAATTAAAGCAAATTTATTTGACGGATATTTCCCATTTTCAGAAACAAGTTTTGCGTCATACATATTCCAAAAAAGAAATTGAAAATTTGCTTTCCCAACTAATAAATATTTGGAGAAGTAATTGCTAAGTATTTTTTGAGTTTTTTGGTTATCTTCTGTTTTCTCATTAATATTTGAAGTTGCGAATTGAGGAAAACACATAAAAATTAGCGTGAAAACAAAATATATTTTTCTTGGCATCTACTATTACCAGTTTTTAAGATTCAGGGGACCTATTTGGTTTGCAACTTGACCTCTTAAAAATACCAATGTTACAGATCCAATATTTATACCAAATTTACTTACATAAGCTCTGTTAATAGCTAAGTTTTCACTTTGTTTGTATATCCAATCATTAAAATGAACTTTGATATTGGATCCTTTAATATTGAGATAAATATCATATGACCAGTTAAGTGTATTACCAGAAATTGATCCAGTGGCTGTGCCTTCAATATCTTCGGCTTGACCTTCATATGTTATTTTATCTTCTTCAGTAATTTTTTTTATTTTCCAGACACGTTTGTCTTTTTCGCCATCATCGTATAGGAAATCCTCATCTAGAGTTAACTTATCGTCAATAATTGTACCGGAAATATTTACTCTAAATTGTCTTTTTAAATTTCCAAATCTATCTTCAAAAATACCATAGGCAACTGTATTACCTTCAAAAAATGAAAATAAATCTAGTTTAGGGGTATTATTTTTAAATTGTTCCATTTCAATTTTACTACACGCGCTTAAAGATATTAAAAAGATAAAAATGAAAAAAGTTTTTAATTTACATATGAAAGCTTTAGAAAACAATTTTATCTCCATTCTGTTAGTAGATATAAGAGCTAAATGAAAAAATTCAATTTATTAGTAGGTTGTTGCAAATTTTTTATTTGAAGATAATTGAAAACAGTTTGCAAATAATTCGTAGGATTTAATTCTTGATTTTTCATTATGGCACCAAGTTAAAATTGATATCTCATCTATATCATTCTCTTTAACTAATTTTTTAATTTTTTCACAAGTTTGTTCTACTTCTCCAACTAATGAGTTTTCATATAAAAACTTGTATTGTTCTTCCCAACTGTTTTCAGAAATAATATTAAGCGCATTGTCAGGGTCGGTTATAGGTCCTATGGTTCCAAAATTTCTTCCTATTTTCCATGCGGCGCGCGACGAAAAAAGGTATTTAGCTTCTTCTTCTGTGTTAGCAGTTAAAGCCCATAGACAGACATTTACATGAGGTTTTTGTAATAATTTGCTGGCTTTAAACTCTGATTTATACAAATCAATAGCATTTTTCATACCTTGACCATCAGTAATAAAATGGGCAAAACAGTATGGAAGTCCAAGATAAGCAGCAAGTTGTGCGCCATAATTTGATGTGCCCAACATCCAGATTTCTGGTAGAGTTTCAGTTTGTGGTTGTGCTATTAAATGCCGAAAAGGGTGTCCTTCTAATAACTTTTCATTTGAAACCCAAGCAATCAAATCTCTAACATTTCCAGGAAATTGCTCGCTGTCTTCTCTACTATTAGGATTTAATGCTAGAGCTGTTCTTCCATCTGAACCGGGAGCTCTTCCTAGACCTAAATCAATTCTATTAGGGGCAATAGCCTCCAACACTTTGAATTGTTCGGCCACCTTAAATGGAGCATAATGCGGTAACATAATACCTGCGCTTCCTATCCTAATTTCTTTTGTCTTGGTTGCAATGGCTGCCATTAAAACTTCAGGAGCACTTCCTACTATAGTAGGGTGGTTATGATGTTCTGATACCCAAAATCTTTTATAACCGAGATCTTCTGCCTTGATAGCTAGATTGATGCTTTCTTGAATGGTAATGTTTTGTGGTTTGCCTTCAACAGAAACAGATTGTTCAAGAATGGAAACATGCATTTAGTTAACCTCACTAACCAATTTTTAAAATTTTATTTTATATGTCTTAGCTGCATTTTCATAAAATAGCTTATTTTTCTCATCCTCTGACATCTCATTGGCTATTATTTTAAAAGCATTCCAGAGAGAACCATAACTACATGAACCTTTATCAACTGGAAAATTACTTTCAAACATACATTTATCAACGCCAAACATATTTAAAGTTTCGTATATCCATGGCTTCCAAGTATCAGATAATTCAATAGAGCTTGGTGGTTGGTCATTTAAATGAAACTTTGCACCGTTAAGAGCCATTCCCAAACCACCTAATTTCACATTTATATTTGGTAAACGTGACAACCGCATCATTGCTGGTCTCCATTCTCTATGTGTTAGTGCTTGTTTTCCTTCATATTCACCAATATGGATTGGTCCACCTATATGATTTAAAATTATATTTAAATCAGGTAAAGCTTTTGCTATTCGTTCCATCTCTAAAAGTTGTGTATGATAAATCCAAAAATCTAAGGACAAACCAGCATCCTGAAGACATTTAGCTCCCTCAATAAAATTTGGATGAAGCATTAATCCTAAATCTGATTTTACAGCACCGGATGTTATTCTAGGATCTTTATGAGATGCTAATAGCATTCTTATTCCCTTAAGGCGTCCTTCACTAACTTCAATTCCTTTTTCAATTACAGGTTTTAATTTATTGCCATGAGTTAAGTCTAGTGAGCCCACTATAGAGGCATTAACTTTAATATTGTTGTTTGGAATAAGATCACTTCTTTTACCTTCTTTTGTAGCAAATTCTATTTCTGGTAAGGTTTTATATTCTTCAGGACCTTCTTTTGAATATATTTTTGTATTGGAAGAACTCATAATATAGACAGTAGCTTTGACATTATGACCAGACGCATTAATGTCATCTAATAATTCTTCTACATAGTACTTACCAAAGCCAACATCCCAAAGGTGATGATGTGGATCTATAATGGGCAAATCTGGATAAAGTGGTTGTTCTCTTTTTAAATTGAGCCAATCCTCATTTACCTCAAGATGTGGAGATTTTATTTTTTTCATAATACTATTAATTTTTAAAAATTTTTTGTTTATCAACATAAACTATTGCTGTTTAATACTTTAAGTGCAATTAATTTTTTATGATTATAGATTTTGTCTAAGGAGTGATTTTTAAATAATGAATGTTGATTTTAATACAAAAAAAGATTTTAAAAACATAAAAGTTTCTCCAACAGCTGGAGCTCTTGGAGCGCAGATAGAAAATATAAATTTATCCGAAAATCTTCCAGATAATATTATAAATGAAATTTATGATGCATTACTAACTTACCAGGTTATTTTTTTTAGAGACCAAAAATTTGAACCTAGATCTCAAAAAGCATTTGCAGAAAGAATTGGGAAACCGATAGTGTATCCTTTTGTTAAAAGTCTCGAGGATTTTCCTGAGATCACTCCAATATTAAAAAAGGAGACTGATATTAATAATTTTGGTGGTATCTGGCATAGTGATACTACATATCAAGAGAAACCTCCAATGGGTACTATGTTATATGGGATTGAAATTCCTGAATATGGTGGAGATACAGAGTGGTCTAACCAATACCTAGCATATGAAAGCTTATCAGAGGGTATGAAAAAATTTTTAGATACATTAGAAGCCGTCAACATATCAGGAAAAGCTAGAGTTGCAAAGACACGATCAGATATAATGAAGCATGCTTCTGTTGGACTGAAAGGAGATGAATTAAAGGCCATTCACCCTGTAGTAAGAACTCATCCAGAAACAAAAAGAAAATCTCTATATGTGAACGAAGCACACACCACAAACTTTGTTGGTATGACAGAAGAGGAAAGTGTCCCCATATTGGAATTTCTATTTAAGCACCAAATCAAGTCTGAGTTTACCTGTAGATTTAGATGGGAGCCAGGATCAGTAGCAATTTGGGATAATAGATGTACAATGCATAATCCAATTAATGATTATCATGGTCAAAAAAGGTTAATGCATAGAATTACTTTTGCTGGCGATAAGCCTGCTTAATATTAATTAGGGAGTTACATATGTCACAAACCGATTATTTCCACAATATTGATGAGCTTGAAACAGGAATAAAAAGAGTATTAGGGGAGGGTATATCAACAAGAATTTTTTGTGGTGAGCAGGCAATGCTTTCCGTAGTAACTATTGAAGCAAATGCAAAGGGAAAAATTCACTCTCATCCAGAAGAACAATGGGGTTTTTTGATAGAAGGGTCAGGTATAAGAATTCAAGGGAATGAAGAAATACCTATCAAAAAAGGTGATTTTTGGCAAACCCCCGGAGGAGTTGAGCATGGAATTATTGGTGGTCCAAATGGAGCTAAAGTTTTAGATATTTTTAGTCCTCCAAGGGACGAGTATAAAAAAGCTGGATCTGGCTTTGGAAGTTAATCTTTAAGAGTAAATCATGATAAAAATTGATTATTACATGAGTCATGGAAGTCCTTGGACTTTCCTGGGCCATAATCGTTTAGGAGCCATTGTAAAAAAATATGATGCTAAATTGAATATATTACCAGTTAATTATGGAGACATATTTCCAGTTTCTGGTGGTCTGCCGGTTACTAAACGGCCGCCGCAAAGACAGAAAATAAGATTACAAGAGTTGGAGAGGTGGAGCAAATTTCTTAAAATTAAATTGATACCTCAACCAAAGTTCTTCCCCTCAAAATCTCAGTTACCCTCTTTGGTTATTATTGCTTCAAAATTAAAAGATACCAAAAAAGATTTTATTTTAGCCAATTTTATTATGAACGCCTTATGGGTTGAAGAATTAGATGTTGATGACGAAAAAATCTTGTCTGCTTTAATTTCAAAAACAGGTCTAGAACCTGATGAAATCATTTCATTTGCCAAGGGGGCTGAATGTATAGAAATATTTGATCTTTATACAAAAAATGCAATTAAAAATGACGTTTTTGGTGCCCCAACCTTCATAATAGAAGATCAAATTTATTGGGGACAAGATAGGTTAGATTTTGTAGAAAGACATTTAAAAGAATTAACAAAGATTCAATAATCATTGTCTAATTGGGAATCACGAAGTATTATGCCAAAAAAGGAAAGTTTATGGACACACAAATACAAGTTGATAATAAAAATATAGTAAATCTTAAATCTAGCAAATCGGCTAAACCTAAATTTAATTGGGAAGACCCTTTATTGTTAGAAACTTTGTTTTCTGAAGAAGAAAAACTTATAAAATCTACAGCACATGACTATGCTCAATCTAAGTTAATGCCTAGAGTAGAAGAGTCCTTTCTAGATGAAAAAACAGATAAAGATATTTTTAAGGAAATGGGACAACTGGGTTTGTTAGGTCTAACAATTCCTGAAAAATATGGATGTGCTGGTGCATCTTATGTTTCATATGGGCTTGTTGCTCGTGAAGTTGAGAGAGTAGATTCAGGTTACAGGTCAATGATGTCAGTTCAATCTTCATTAGTAATGCATCCTATTTATGCATATGGATCAGAAGAACAGAGATTAAAATATTTACCTAAGTTAGCTTCAGGTGAATTGATTGGATGTTTTGGATTAACAGAGCCTGATGCAGGTTCTGATCCTAGTGCTATGAAAACGACTGCAACAAGGGTTGATGGTGGATATTCATTGTCTGGTTCAAAAATGTGGATATCTAATTCTCCTATAGCAGATGTATTTGTTGTTTGGGCAAAATCAAAAGAACATGATGACGCGATCAAGGGTTTTATTCTTGAAAAGGGGATGAAAGGATTATCAGCTCCAAAAATTAATGGGAAGTTGTCATTACGTGCATCAATCACCGGTGAGATAGTGATGGATAAAGTTTTTGTCCCTGATGAAAACCTTATGCCAAACGTCTCTGGGTTAAAGGGACCATTCGGTTGTTTAAATAGGGCTAGATATGGGATAGCCTGGGGTGTAATGGGCGCTGCAGAAGATTGTTGGTTCAGAGCTCGTCAGTACACCTTAGACAGAAAACAATTTGGAAAGCCACTTGCAGCAACGCAGCTTATTCAAAAAAAATTAGCTGATATGCAAACTGAGATCACATTAGGACTGAGCGCAGCACTGCAAGCTGGACGATTGTTTGATCAAGGAAATCTTGCGCCAGAATCTATATCTCTAATAAAAAGAAACAATTGTGGAAAGGCACTTGATATAGCTAGATTATCAAGAGATATGCATGGGGGTAATGGTATTCATGCTGAATATCAAGTAATGAGGCATCTTATGAATTTAGAAACAGTTAATACCTATGAAGGTACTCACGATGTCCACGCTTTAATATTAGGAAGAGCACAAACTGGTATTCAGGCCTTCTTTTAATTTCAAAGTATTATCAATGATAATGGAATTTTATGCTTAATAGTATTTTTACTATTTTATTATTTCAGTTAATTGGTGAATTTATCCAAAAATTTACTGAAATTAGTATACCTGGACCTGTTATTGGACTGATACTTTTACTAAGTGTCTTATTAATTAGAGCTAAATATTTCAAAGAACACCATAGTGTTGAGAATAATCTTGTTGACTTTAGTGAAAGATTTTTAACTTACCTTCCGCTACTATTTATACCCGTTGGTGTCGGGGTTGTAATGCATTTATCTTTATTAGAAGAAAATCTAATTTCAGTTATTAGCATAATAGTTTTAGGTACTTTGCTTACTTTGGCATTAACTGGCTTTATCATGGAAAAACTTCTAAAAAATGATAATCAAAAATGATTGATCAAGAAAAATTATATAATATATGGGTTTACCTTCAAGCCGAGCCTTTGTTTTGGCTAACTTTGACCATAGGGTCATACATAATTTCTGATTTAATTTATAAAAAATCCAATTTGTTTCCTTTATTAAATCCGGTTGCTGTTAGCGTATTAATAGTTAGTTTTATTTTAATAACATTTGATATCAAGTATGAGCGTTACTTTGACGGAGCAAAGTTTATTCATTTTCTTCTTGGGCCAGTTACGGTTGCCTTGGCAATACCCATTTATAAAAAATGGCATTTAATTATTTTGAATAGCAAGGCTATACTTATATCACTCATAATTGGTTCAGTTTTTGCCATTTTAATTACATATATTTTATCATTACAATTTAGAATACAAGAAGAACTCATATTAAGTTTATTACCTAGAAATGTTACGGCACCAATTGCTATGGGTATATCTGAGATAATAGGAGGTATTCCATCTTTAACGGCAATAATTACCATTATAACTGGTATAATAGGTGCCTCATTAGGAGTCTTTGTTTTTGACTTAATGAAATTAAAAAAAATGGAAGCAAGGGGTTTTAGTTTAGGTCTTGCAAGTCATGGTATAGGTACCGCTAGAGCAATGAGCAAAAATAAAAATGCTGGGGTTTTTGCTGCAGTCGGAATGGGTTTGAGTGGATTAATTACTTCAATACTAGTGCCACTTTTTTTGAAAATGATTTTATAATTAAAATATGACTATATTGAGTTTTTTTGAGCTGCTATTCTGAACAGTGCATTATTTGCACCATACCCTTCATAATTATCAATTCTCTGAACTATTTCGAAGAAAAAAGTATTGTTAATCATATTTGTATAAACATGAAGGAATGAACCATTATCATCTTCGTCATATAATATATTTAATTTTTTTAAGTCATTACAAAAATTAAAATCTAAGCCAAATCGAGCCTCAATATCATCATAATAATTATCGGAAACCTTGAGAAAACTCTGACCTTTACTCTTAAGCTCATTAACCAGAGCAATAAGATTGTTAGAACTAAGAGCTATATGTTGTATGCCTGGTCGTTTGTTTTTTTCTAGAAATTGACCAGCGTTGGTTTTTGAGTTCTCTGCTCCATTCATGGTCATTCTAAAAGTTTTTGTTTCATTCTCAATTACTTGACTTTTTATAATTCCATCAGGGTCTATAATGTCTATTACAGGTGATTTTTTACAATCAAATAGTGTTGAATAAGATAATAAAGAAGACATCATTTCATCATGTTGAAGAGTTTGAGCTATATGATCTATTTTTAGATTAAACTTATTAGTTTTGGATTTAATTGAGTATTTAAAATCTTTTTCCCAAATTATATTGTCATTGTTTTCTATAACATAAATTAAACCATCAATATTCCTAATAACATCCATTGAAATGTTTGATTTTTCTTCTTTTCTTATTAAGTCAATATTTAAGAATTCAGCCTTTTTTTGTAATAAATTTAAATCATTAATATTCATTCCATAAGCATATGGGTAAGGACCTTGCTGACTATTTTCTTTGATTAAAGGGCTTTGTTCATAATTAACAATGAATTTAACATCATCAAATACAAATAGCTTAATTCTTTTGCTTATATGTTTCCCTATTTCAATAAAGCCCATTGAGAATAAGATATTTTCTATTATGTCTAAGTGTTCTTCACTAGTAGCAAATTCAATAAACTCAATTTTATTAATTTTAATATTTTCTTTTTTTTCTATTTTACTTTTGTAAATTAAAGATTTTAGAGATCTATGGCCATCTTTTGCAATTAGATCTCTTGGCCCAGATCTGTAATTGTCGTTAAATATTTCAAGTGATAAATATCCATCATAATTTGTTTTGTTTAGAGCATCGATAAAATTTAAAACTGGCAAGTCACCCTGACCTGGCATGTTTCTAAAATGTCTACTCCAGTATAATAGATCCATATTATGGAGAGGTGCATCGGCCAATTGAACTATAAATATTTTTTCAGGTGGAATAGTGGCTATTGAGTTTAAGTCAATGTTTTTAGACAGAGTATGAAAGGAGTCTAAAATAATCCCAACGTTTTCATGATTAGCTCTTCTTACTACTTCCCAGGCATCTCTATGATCATTAATATATTTCCCCCAAGCGAGTGCCTCATAACCAACTTTGATGGACCTCTGTTTTGCAATCTCACCTAATTCAAAAAAATCGTTGGCCGCTCTTTCAATTCCTCCAATAGAAACATTAGATGTGTTAGAACAAATTAATATTAGATCAGTTTCTAATTCAGCCATAATATCAAATTTTCGTTTAGCTCTATCAAAAGCTCGTTTTCTGTGATTGTCAGGCATTCCTTCAAAATCTCTAAATGGTTGAAATAAAGTTATTTCTAACCCTTGATCTTGAACTATTTTTTTTACTTCTTTAGGAGATAAATTGTTTGTTAAAAAGTCATTTTCAAAAATTTCAACACCATCAAAACCAGCTTTGGCTATAGCAAATATTTTTTCTTTCAATGTACCATTAATTGATACTGTAGCTATTGATGTTTTCAATTTTCTTGCCTAATAATATATGATATTAATATATAATATATGATAAAATAAAAAGTTTAAAGTTAAAATTATGGATGATTATGTAAAAACTATAGGACTGAGTACTTACGAAAATATCAAACAAGATATTATTTTTGGCATTTTACCACCTTTAAAAAAATTAAAACTTCGAGAGTTAACAGAAACTTACAATGCAAGTGTATCAACACTTAGAGAAATTTTAAGTAGATTGACTGGTGATGGTTTTGTGGTTTCCCTAGAGCAAAAGGGATTTTGTGTTAGTCCAGTCTCCAAATCTGATTTAATTGAAATTGCTAACTTGAGAATATTGATTGAAAGTCATGCCCTTAAAAAATCAATTGAGAATTCTACTACAGATTGGGAAGCAGAGCTTCTTTCGGCTCATCATATGTTAAAAATTTATGAAAATGATATGTTAAAAAATAAATATAATAATAAAAATGATTGGAAAAGAAATGATAGTAAATTTCACCAAACACTTGTTAAAAATTGTTGCTCTGAAAACTTAATTAAACTTCATGAGCTAATCTTTGATAAATATTTGAGATACCAATTCCTTTTTCTCACATTTAGGGGTGAAGACTCTATTTTAGAACATCAAAAATTATTAGATTATACTCTTGAAAAAAATTTTTCTGAGGCACAAAAAGTTCTCAAAAAGCATATATATAAAGGTATTGATAAGATAGATCTAGATTTAATGATGCGTTAGACGGATCATAAAATTATTTTTTGCCAAACCCACCACCGCCTGGCGTTTCCATTACAAATAAATCATTAACTTTCACACTGCAACTATCATTGCCTTTAAGTTTTATTACCTTCCCGGTAGCAGTTTCCAGCCATTCTCTGCCACATTGTCCTGGTTCACCACCATTAACTCCAAATGGAGGTACTTTTCTGTGTGAGCATAAGGTCGTAACAGTCATTGGTTCTAGAAATCTTAATTTTCTAGTAACACCATCACCTCCTTTGTGCTTTCCTGTTCCTCCAGAGTTTTTCCTAATTGAAAATTCTTCTAAACGTACTGGAAATCTTGCTTCTAAAATTTCAGGGTCTGTACTTCTTGTATTTGTCATATGAGTTTGTATTGCTGAAGTTCCATCAAAAAAAGAACCAGCTCCTGTACCACCACAGATAGTCTCATAATTTTGAATTCTTTCATTTCCCCAAATAAAATTATTCATAGTTGCCTGACTACCAGCAATAACTCCAAGAGCGCCAAACAATGCATTGCAGGTTAGCTGACTTACTTCTGTATTACCTGCTATAACAGCAGAGGGGTATTTTGCGTTTATCATAGAATTATCTGGTATTCTTATTTTAATTGGTTTAAAGCAACCTTCGTTTAAGGGGATGTTTTTACCTACCAAGGTTCTAAATACATATAAAATTACGGCGTGGCATACTGCTTTGGGCGCGTTATAATTAAATGGATTTTTTTCAGCAGTACCACTGAAATCAATTAGTGCTTCTCGTTTGGTTTTATCAATTTGAATTTTAACTCTAATAAATTCTCCATTATCAAGTTCATATTCATAGTATCCGTCATTCAAATTAATGATAGCGTTGCGAATACACTCTTCAGCATTGTTTTGAACATGTTTCATATAAGCATGAACTGTATCAATGCCGAATTGTTTAATCATTGAGTTAATTTCACTAATTCCTGTTTTATTAGCAGCAACTTGTGCTGCCAAATCAGCCATATTATGTTCAATATTTCTACAAGGGTATTTACCAGAAGATAAAATCTTAATCATTTCCTTTTCTTTAAAAACACCTCTTTCAAATAATTTAAAATTATCTATGAGGACACCTTCTTCGTCTATGTGCGTTGAGTCTGGAGGACCAGATCCTGGTGTTTTACCTCCAATATCTGCATGATGACCTCTTGAAGCTACAAAAAATATTATATTATCTCCATTTTCTTCAAAGACTGGAGTTATAACGGTTACATCTGGTAGATGTGTTCCACCATTGAAAGGGGCATTGAGAACAAACACATCACCAGGAAAAATATTATTTTTGTTTAATTTGATAACAGTTCTTATTGCTTCTGACATAGAGCCTAGGTGGACTGGCACATGAGGGGCATTGGCTACTAAAGATCCGTCATTATCAAAAAGTGCACAAGAGAAATCAAGTCGTTCTTTAATATTTACTGAGAAGGCTGTGTTAGCTAACGTAGCGCCCATCTGCTCTGCTATATTCATAAAAAGGTTATTAAAAACCTCAAGCATTACAACATCAACAGATGTACCAACACTATTTTTGTCATTTTTTTTATCAACTCTTGACAATATCAAATTATAAAATTTATCAAGGTAGCCAGACCATCCTTTTTCTATAATATTAGTTCCTGTTGCTTCAGATATTATAGCAGGGCCCAAAACGCTTTGATTAATTTTTAACTTATCCCTCTTAAATATAGGAACAGAATTTTCTACCTTTTCAATATACATTTTTGTATAAGCAACAGGTTCAGCATTCTCATTTGGACCTAAATTATTTGAGAAATCTTGGGTTTCATAATTATTGCTGATAGCTTCAACTGTAAGCATTTCAATAAAGATTTCTCTTCCTTTAACAAAAAAACCAAATCTTTTTTTATGTTCTTCTTCAAAAGATTCTCTCATATTTAATATAGTATCAAATTTAACTTCTAAGTTTTGGTGAGAGCCTTCATAATGTAAAAAAACATTCTTTGATAATGTAATTGAGCTATCATCTATACCTTGTTTGTTAAGATCTTTTTTTGCTTGTGATGATAGTAAATCAAATAATTTTTTTGCTTCATTAATCTGTTTAATATTTTTTTCAAAGTGACTTTCTCTAATGCTTCTTACTTCTGCTAGGCCCATGCCATATGCTGATAATACACCTGCGTAAGGATGAATTAAAACCTTTGAAATACCTAGTGCGTCTGCAACATGGCAAGCATGTTGGCCTCCAGCACCACCAAAACAATTCATTACGTAATTACTTACATCATAACCTTTTTGAATTGATATTTTTTTTATTGCATTAGCCATGTTTTCTACTGCAATTTTTAAGAATCCCTCTGCCATTTCATAAATATTCATGGGTGGTTTATTATTTTTAGAGGAAATTGATTTTGCTAAATCTAAAAACTTTTCTTTAACTATTCCAATATTAAGAGGTTCATTACTCTTGTTACCAAAGACTTTGGGAAAGTGATCTGGATGTAGTTTTCCGAGTAAAACATTGCAATCAGTAACAGTTAGAGGTCCCCCTCTATTATAACATGCTGGTCCAGGAATAGCACCTGCACTTTCTGGGCCAACTTGGAATCTTCCATCTCTATACGTGATAATAGAACCACCACCTGCAGCCACTGTATTAATCTCCATCATAGGGGCTCTTATTCTTACACCAGCTAACTCTGTTTCAAAAGATCTCTCATATTCGCCCGCAAAGTGACAAACATCTGTAGATGTTCCACCCATATCAAAACCAATTAATTTATTGTACCCAGCTTGCTTTCCTGTTTCAGTCATACTAACAACTCCGCCAGCAGGACCTGAAAGAAGGGCATCTTTCCCTTGAAATAAATGAGCATCAGTCAAGCCACCATTAGATTGCATAAACATTAACTTTGTTGATTTGCTATCTTTAAGTTCTTCAGAAACCTGATTGACATATCTTCTTAGAATTGGAGAAAGGTATGCATCTACTACGGTAGTGTCACCTCTTCCAACTAATTTAATAAGTGGTGATACTTTGTGACTTATAGAAATTTGGTTAAAGTTTTCTTCTCTTGCGATTTCAGCAATTTTATTCTCGTGTTCAGAGTTTACATAAGAATGCATAAAAGCAATAGCCACGCTATCGATACCATCTTGCTTAGCTTTCTTTAACGCCTTACGAGCTTTTTGTGTATCAAGTTTTTTGATTACTTTGCCATCGGAATCAAGTCTTTCTGGTATTTCAATCACTCTCTCATATAATAACTCTGGTAATTTTATTTCTAAATCGAATAATAAAGGACGGTTTTGATACCCAATTCTCAATAAATCACCAAAGCCTTCAGTAATTAAAAGAAGAGTTCTATCACCTTTACGTTCTAACAAAGCATTAGTGGCTACTGTGGTTCCCATTTTCACAGAGGAAATTTTATTCGTCGGAATACTGTCGTTAATATTTAAACCCAGAATTCTTTTTATTCCTGCAATTGCGGCATCTTTATAAGCTGTTGGGTTTTCGGAGAGTAATTTATCAACTACAATATTACCATCTGGTTTTTGAGCCACTATGTCAGTAAATGTACCACCACGATCTATCCAAAATTGCCACATAAGTTTTTCCGTCTATTTATGTATGGATTATTTAATTAAGTTTTAGGATTAAGGTCATCTTCAATATAAACTTTAATAATTTCATCGAAATTATTTTCAGCTTTAAAACCAAGTTGAATAGATCTTTTAGTATCGAAATCTCTAGCCCATCCAGAAACTATTTTTTGTATTGCAGGATCAGGTTGATATTTAATTAATTTCGCAACATCATTACCTGCAACTCTTTTAAGTGAATCAATTTGTTCTTGGACTGTTGCAGAAAGTCCAGGCATGTTTAACGTTATTCTATTATTTAACGTTGAGGTATCAATTTCTGAGGCGTGAATTAAAAAACCTGCAGCTGATCGAGGGGTTGCATGCCAATGCCGAACTTCTGTACTTACCGGAAGAATAGCTTCCATACCATTTAAAGGTTCTCGGATAATTCCAGAAAAAAAACCTGAAGCAGCTAGATTTGGTTTTCCTGGTCTAACACAAATAGTAGGCAACCTAATTGAAACCCCATCTATCATTCCTTTTCTTGAATAATCAGCTAATAAAAGTTCAGATATTGCCTTTTGTGCTCCATAAGATGTAAGTGGGGTTGTAAAAAAATCATCTGGTATTTTGTCAGGAAAAGGAGCTCCAAAAACGGCAATTGAACTAGTGAAAACAACTCTTGGGCAATAATCATCTCCAAGGTGTCTTATCGCTTCAAATAACCCCCAACTTCCTCTCGCATTTATATCCCATCCTAGATCAAACTCTTGTTCAGCTTGTCCAGAAACTATAGCCGCTAAGTGAAAAATCACATCAGGTCTTGTTGATACTAAATCGGTACTCGTTTGAGGATTAGATATATCTCCAGATTTTACAGAAATAGGTATTGAAGTACCTAATGGATAGGGAGATTCAATAATATCAAATAAAGTAATTTCCGATACGTCTTGATTTTGTATTTTTTTCTTGCTGAGAATTAAATTAAGCAATTTTTGCCCAATCATACCAGCCCCGCCCATTATTAAAACTTTCATAAAAACCTCATAAAAAAACATTGAAGAAAAATGAATAACAACATATTTAATTTTAAAATTAAATTAAAAAATTAAGTTTGGAAAAATAATGCATAATTATCTTAAAACGACTTTATCTTTATCTCCTGTTATGCCCGTTTTAACAATAAATACATTAGACAAAATTGAATATCTTTTTGACGCCCTAATTGAGGGTAATATTAAGGTTGTTGAAATAACCTTAAGGACAAAGAATGCCTTAAGAGCAATAGAAATTGTTTCGAAAAAATTTACATCTCTTAAAATTGGTGCTGGCACTGTCTTAAATGGTCAAGATTTGCAATCCGTAAAAGAAGCAGGGGCTACTTTTGCTGTTAGTCCTGGCTATACTGAAAAACTGGCAAGTAAAGCACTTGAAATAAAATTTCCATTTCTACCTGGTGTTTCAAACTCAAGTGAAATAATGAATTTATTAGATTATGGGTTTAAATTTTTTAAATTTTTCCCTGCCCAATCGGCAGGTGGAATAGAATATATTAAATCACTAAAAGGACCTTTTCCAGATGTAATGTTTTGTCCAACAGGAGGAATAAATCAAAACAATGCAAGTGAATGGCTATCTCAAAAAAATGTAATTTGCGTTGGAGGGAGTTGGATCGTTCCAAATGTAATAAATGATTTTAATGAAATAAAAAAAAATGCGTTAATTGCTAGTAGTTTATCTAATAAATTATAGAATATTTTTGGTAACTATTAGGTATAATATTAAAGCTTAATTTTGATGCTAAGACCTTGATTAAATTTATAGATCTTAGCATCGTAGATTTGTAATCTCAGTGTGAATTATTAAAATTCTTTACCCTTGAACGCAGGTTTGATTTTGTTCACCTAACCCTTCAATTCCCAGTCTCATTTTATCACCAGCCTTTAAGAACACAGGTGGGTTCATTCCTAAACCTACTCCTGGAGGTGTTCCAGTAGCTATGACGTCCCCAGGATTTAAACTCATAAATTGAGATAAGTAATGTACTATATAATTAGCAGAAAATATCATGGTATTAGTTGAGCCATCCTGCATTCTCTGTCCATTCACATCAAGGTACATTTTTAAGTTTTGTACGTCAGATATTTCATCTTTAGTAACCAAATAGGGCCCAGTAGGTCCAAAAGTGTCACATGATTTACCTTTCGTCCATTGTCCCTCTCTTTTAATTTGGAACTCTCTTTCAGAAACATCGTTAACAACACAATACCCAGCTATGTGTTCTTCAGCTTCATTTTCACTAATATATTTTGCCTTCTTTCCTATAACAATTCCAAGCTCAACCTCCCAATCAGTTTCAACTGAGTTTCTGGGTATTTCAATGTTGTCATTAGGTCCTACAACTGCAGAAGTAGCTTTTGAAAACAGGATTGGTTCGCTAGGAACAGGTAGTCCACTCTCTGCTGCGTGATCAGAATAATTTAATCCAATGCATAAAAATTTTCCTATGTCACCAACACACGCTCCTAATCTAGTATTTTCTGGAATTATTGGCAAAGATGACAAATCAATTGCTGAAATTTTCTTTAAACCTTCTGCATTGATATTTTCTCCATTTATATCAGACACATGGCTAGACAAATCTCTTATTTTACCCTCTTGATCTAGGATGCCAGGTTTTTCTTTTCCAATTTCTCCAAATCGTAATAGTTTCATTTTACTCCCTTTCTATATTTAGATTTAATTATAAATTTCTGCTGAGTGCCTTACATGCATATTCCACCATCGATTATATGAAATTGACCGGTGGTGAAAGCGGATGCATCGCTTCCTAAATAAACCGCTAAATTGGCTACTTCTTCTGCTTCTCCAAAACGTCCCATTGGTTGCCTTGCAACAAATTGCTTTTTGGCTTCCTCATAATTTCCCATATCTTTAAGTCGTTGTTCCAAAGATGGGCTTTGTATTGTTCCTGGGCAAATAGCATTGCATCTTATTCCATCATTAATATAGTCAGCAGCTACGGATTTAGTAATACCTAAAACAGCAGCTTTAGACGCTGTATATATAAATCTATTTGGAATACCTTTTGTAGATGATGAAACAGATGCAATATTGATAATTGACCCACCACCTTTTTTTATCATTTTGGGTAAAATCTCTTTTATCATATGATACATGGCCTTAGCATTTAAGTTAAACGCAAAATCCCATTCACTATTTTCAGATTCTAATATTGTACCATTATGGACTACACCAGCACAATTAAACAAAATATCGGGAACTTTTATTGTACTAATTAGGCTTTTAATATCATTTTGTTTTGTTACATCTAAAATGTGCGTTTCATCTACAAATTTATCTAATTCTAATAAACTATCTTTATTTATATCTGTAGCAATAACATAAGCTCCTGCTTCAGAAAAAGCTCTAGCTGTTGCTTTGCCAATACCCTGTCCAGCAGCAGTTAATAAGGCAGTTTTTCCTTCTAAATTAATCATTACATTTATCCTTACATTGTTGCTCCAATTTGCCAGGGTACAAACTCTAGGTCTCCTAAGCCTTGAATTTCAGATTTAGATTTTTCGCCAGATGCAACTCTAACTATTAAGTCGAAAATCTCTTGTCCTACATCCTCAATAGTTTTGTTTTCAGTAATAACTTTGCCGGCGTTAACATCCATATCTTCTTCCATTTTATCAAACATGTCAGTATTTGTCGCAATTTTGATGGATGGAGAAGGTTTGCAACCAAAGCATGAACCCCTACCTGTAGTGAAAGTAACAACATTACAACCACTTGCGATTTGGCCAGTAACTGATGCTGGGTCGTAGCCAGGACTATCCATGAATAAGAATCCTTTTTTTTCGGCTTGTTGCGCGTATAGAAGTACATCGTTCAATGGTGTTGTACCTCCTTTAGCGGCAGCTCCCAATGATTTCTCTAATATTGTTGTTAAACCACCTGCTTTATTCCCAGGTGATGGATTATTATTGAGACTACCTTTGTTACGTTCTACGTAATCTTCCCACCATAATATTCTATTTACAAGCTTCTTCCCTACCTCTGGTGTGATTGCTCTTCTAGTTAACATATGCTCAGCACCATATATTTCTGGGGTTTCAGCCAAAATAGCAGTTCCGCCGTTTTTAACAATCAGATCAGCTGCATGACCTAAAGAGGGATTGGATGTTATGCCAGACCAAGCATCCGAGCCTCCGCATTGTAATGCTACGCTTAGATGTTCTACTGATTGATCGGTCCGTTCAATCAAATTCACTTGAGGGAGCATGTCTTCAATACAATCTATTCCAGCTTTAATAGTTTTTCTTAATCCACCCATGTCTTGTAAGGTCATAGTTTTAAAAAGGGGATTTTCATTTAAATTAAAAGCATCGAGAAGAAACTTAATTTGATTAGCTTCACATCCTAACCCAATTAATAAAATTCCGGCTAAATTAGGATGTTGTATGTATCCAAGAAGAACCCTTTGAAGAGCATCAAATCCATCTCCTGAGTCTGCCATTCCGCAACCTGTTCCATGAGTAAAAGAGACAACACCATCGACATTAGGGTATTGTGAAAGTTTATCTTTTGTAAAATGTTCAGCAATATTCTTTGCTGCAGTTGCAGAGCAGTTGACTGATGTAAGTATTCCAATATAATTTCTAGTCCCAACTTTACCATTAGCTCTCATATAACCTTTAAATGTTGGCCTTTTTTCTGGTTCAATCATATTAGGTAATTTTATAGATGTAGAAAATTCATAATCATGGTCTGTAGACTTAAAATCTGTATTATCTACATGAACATGCTCACCTTCATCAATATCCTTGCTGGCGATACCAATTAGCTGATCATATTTTATAATTTTTTCACCTTTAGAAATTTTCCTTAGAGCAATTTTATGACCTTTTGGTATTTTGTGAATACTTTTAATATTTTGAGTCGTATCACCAATATCCAAATCCTTGAGTGCTGTAGCTACGTTATCATTATCATTAAGTTTAACTGTTAATTTTTCACCAGTGATCATTTTGCTCCCCAACTAGAAAATTAATACTGAAATTATCTTTTGATTTTTTTTAAATCAAGTATGATTACCATGTATATTTTTTAAATTTATTTACTGATAAAATATACTTATTATTTTAAATTTTTATACACTTTAATTATTCATAGCAAATTAATTTGGAGCAATGTGATGTCAGACAAAAAATTTAACCCTAAATATAGAAGTCAGCAATGGTTTGATAACCCTACAAACCCTGGAATGACTGCATTGTATCTTGAGAGATCTATGAATTTTGGTTTAACTCCTGAGGAGTTGAGGTCTGGTAAGCCAATCATAGGAATTGCACAAACTGGGTCTGATATATCACCTTGTAATAGGGTACACATTAAGTTAGCAGAAAGGGTTCGAGAAGGTATTAGAGCAGCAGGGGGTATAGCTTTCGAATTTCCTGTTCATCCCATTCAAGAGACACTTAAAAGACCTACAGCTGCGGTTGATAGAAATTTAGCATACCTAGGTTTAGTAGAAATTTTACATGGGTATCCACTGGATGGTGTTGTTTTAATGACAGGTTGTGACAAAACCACTCCTTCATGTTTAATGGCTGCTGCAACTGTTGATCTTCCGGCTATCGTTCTCAATGGTGGACCTATGTTAGATGGTTGGCACAATGGAAAACTTGCTGGTTCTGGTACAGCTGTATGGGATAGCAGAGTTGAATTAGCAGCTGGTAGAATAGATTATGAACAGTTTATTGAGATAGTTACAAGTTCTGCTCCTTCAGACGGTCATTGTAATACAATGGGGACTGCATCAACAATGAACTCGCTAGCAGAAGCATTAGGTATGAGCTTAACAGGCAATGCTAATATTCCTGCTCCTTATAGAGAGCGTGGACAAATGGCGTATAAAACTGGTTTACGAATTGTTGAATTAGTGAAGGAAGATTTAACACCTTCACAGGTAATGACAAGGAAGGCATTTGAAAATGCTATTGTTGTTAATTCTGCAATTGGTGGTTCCACGAACGCTCAAATCCATATTACTGCAATTGCAAGACACATTGGAGTTGAATTAGAAACAGACGCATGGCAACGGGTTGGATATGACATTCCATTAATGGCTAACATTCAACCTGCTGGTGAGTATTTATGTGAGAGTTATCATAGAGCTGGTGGGACAGCAGCTATAATGTCTGAACTTCTTGCCAATGATAAACTTCATGGTGATGTTCTAACGGTAACTGGAAAAAAAATGTCTGAAAACCTAAAGGGTATAAAAATTAAGGATGAGAAAGTTATTACACCATTTAATAAACCAATGAAGCAAAAAGCAGGCTTTGTTGTTTTAAAAGGTAATTTATTTGATGCAGCTATTATGAAGACTTCAGTAATTTCTAATAGCTTTAAGGATAAATTTCTAAACCGTCCTGGTAAAGAGGGTATTTTAGAGGGAAATGCTATAGTTTTTGATGGCTCTGAAGACTACCATGATAGACTTAATGATGAGAGCCTTAAAATGGATGAAAATAGTATTTTAGTTATTAGGGGAGCAGGCCCTGTTGGTTGGCCAGGTTCAGCTGAAGTCGTTAATATGCAACCTTCTGATAAATTAATTAAGCAAGGTATTACAGAATTGCCTTGTATTGGTGATGGTAGGCAATCAGGAACTTCTGGAAGTCCATCAATTTTGAATGCTTCACCTGAGAGTGCAACAGGTGGTGGTTTGGCTTGGTTGAGAACGGGTGATAAAATTGTTATTGATTTAAACAAGTGCACTGCAAATATGATTGTCAGTGAAGAAGAGTTGGAGAAAAGAAAGAAAGATGGCATACCACCATATCCTGAAAGTCAAACTCCTTGGCAAGAAATACAAAGAAATTTTGTTGGAGAGCTATCAGGCGGTGGCGTTCTTGAAAATGCTGTAAAATATCAAAAGGTAAAAAATTCTTTGCCTAGGGATAATCACTAATCCATATGTCTGACAACATTAAAAAAATATTAGTAATAGGCCTTGGGTCTATGGGGCTAGGCATTGCCGAGTCTCTTCTTCGCTCAGGCCATCAAGTTTATGGACAGGATAAGAGTTCTACACAAATTGAAAAGTTTAAAAAACACGGTGGTATAAATACAGATATACCTTATGACAAAATAGATGTTGTTATCATTGTGGTATTAAATGAAATACAAACTCGAGATATTCTTTTTGGTAAAGATGCATTATCTAAAAAATTAAAAGCAAATTCACTCGTTATGGTTTGTACAACTGTGTCTCCAAAATTTGCTAAGGAAATGGATATTTTATGTCAAAGTGAATCACTTTTATATTTAGACGCCCCTATTTCTGGAGGCTCGAAAAAATCGTCAGAAGGTAAATTATCTTATATGATTTCTGGTGACAAAAAAGCTTTAGCTATAGCAAAACCAATATTAGAAGCTACTTCAGAAATGGTTTTTGAGTTTGGAGAAACTGTTGGTTCTGGGTCTGCTATGAAAGCAGTTAATCAAATGCTCGCTGGGATACATATTGCTGCAATGGCTGAAGCTATTACTTTTGGAATAAGTCAAGGTATAGAGCCTCAAAAGTTTTTGGAAGTTATTTCCAAATGTGCTGGTACATCATGGATGCTTGAAAATAGAGCTCCACATATTATTGATAATGATTATTCTCCAAAGTCGTCTATTAATATATGGCCAAAAGACCTTGGGATTGTTTTGGATATAGCAAAAAATGCTAATTTTGCAGCCCCATTGACCGCTGTTGCTTTACAACAATTTGTTTCGGCTGCTGGCAGCGGTTTAGGGAATGAAGACGATGCTGCTGTTGCTAAAATATACGCAAGAAATGCTGGTATACAATTGCCTCAAAACAAAACATAATCTAGACAACTGGTGAAATTAGATTTTTTCCTTTAAAAAAGTTTTCTATGTTGTCATAAACAAGTTGGCCCATAGCGTTTCTTGTTTCAACGGTTCCTGAAGCTATATGTGGTAACAAAACAGTGTTATCTAAACTCATTAATTCTCTGGGTATGTTAGGCTCATTTGTGTAAACATCTAAACCTGCAGCAAGTATCAGTTTGTTTTTTAGAAAATGAATTAAAGCATCTTGATCAACTACGGAGCCTCTGGCAACATTGATAAGAATACCTTCTTTTCCCAAAGATTCTAATATTTCACTATTTACAAGTTTTTCGGTTTCTTTTCCACCAGGAGTTATAATACAAAGCGTATCAACTTCTTTAGCTAATTCTTTTAGATCATTAAAGTATTTATACTTCACATCTTTTTTGTTTCTTGAATGGTAGTAAACTTCACATTTAAAAGCTTCTGCTCTTTCTGCTATTGCCTTTCCAATTCTTCCCATACCAACTATACCCAGTTTTGTGCCTGTAAACTTTTTAGTGAGAGGAAAGTCTCCATTGATCCAAGAATTATTTCTAGCAAAATTATCAGCAGTAACTATTTTTTTATAAACACAGAGCATAAGTGCGATAGCTGTATCAGCAACTTCGTCATTTAACACCTCAGGGGTGTTAGTCACCTTAATTCCTAAACTCTTTGCGCATTCAATATCAATGGCATCGTATCCAACACCGTAACAAGCGATCACTTTCAAATTTGGCATATTTTTCATTAATTCAGGAGTTATTTTGTATCCACCCATAACTGCAATGGCGTCAACATCTAACTTAATATCATCTAAAAATTTATCCTCATCTTCTTGGAGCCATAATTTATAGGTTTTGAAGTTCTCATCAGCTAAATTAATAAAATGTTGAGGCATTTCTGACATTATGAGTAAGTTCTTATCCATTTGTTTATCTCCTTTGAATATTCATGTTAGGCATATAACTCTCATGAATTATAGCCCCTTTATGTTTTACTACCTCACTTGTAACAGAATGGGCTTTTAAAAGTTTTTCTTCAATAGCTAGACTATTATCATTAAACATCAAGGCTAGAAAAGATCCATTAAATGAGTCACCTGCAGCTGTCATGTCTACAACTTTTCCATGAGGTACTTTAATACTTTTAATTTCCATAGAACTGTTTCTGTAAACAATCATATCTTTATATCTAATGATGACGAGATTTTTTTTATTTAAAATCTCAAAGATGTCGTATGGATTATTTATATTGAATAATTCTTTGGCATCATCAAAAGATATAAAATGAATATCTATATTTTTATTTATTTCTTTGAATAATTCACGGTAGTGATTTTTTTTTGAATGTAATTGTGATCTGAAATTAAAATCAAATGCACAAATATTTGCTGTTGATGCTATTTTTATAAGTTGTTTTTTTTGAGCTCCGTCTAAAATTGCAGCTGAAATACCTGAAAAATAAAAGATATTAGCTCCCTTAATTTGTTCTAATAATTTTTTTCCATTTTCTCCCTTAAAGATATATTTTGATGGAGATTTATCTCTCCAATAAGAAAAACTTCTTTCTCCATTTTTATTTATCTCAATAGAATACAAGCCGGGTGGATTTTTGCCGTCAGTTCTTATAAAATCACATTCGATTTTTTCCGTTTTAAATCTTTGGATCATTTTTTGGGAGAAGGTATCTTTACCTAAAGCTGTTGAAAAAAAAGTGCTAATATTCTTATTAGCTAATCTGGAAAAATATACAGCTGAGTTATAAGTGTCACCGCCAAAATTAACTTGCATGTTCGAGGTTGATAAGTCTAATGAAGAAATGTCTCCATTAAGTTCAATCATGCATTCACCTATAAAAACAGCTTTTTGATTCATGAGGTAATATAATTTTCCTTAAAAATTATTATTGTTTATTGAAATCTTATAATTTACTCAATCTTTATTTTGAAATATAGTCTTATATGATATTTAAATACTTCCGTTAGGGATGAGCAAGTGACAATATTAGAAGTTAATAATTCATTTTATGAAAAGTTTCAGTACAACATTAAAACTGCTGTCGAGGCTTTGAAAAAAGAGTTTGGACAACAATTTTCAACCTCCGTATCCGTTAGGGAACAACACACTAGCACAACAACAGTTCATAAGTCTGAGTTGCCTGACGGTGTCGTGTTTGCTCATTCCAAAGAAGATGTTCAAAAAACTGTAAAAATTTGTCATGACCATGGTTGTCCAATTATACCATTTGGTGTTGGCTCCTCTTTAGAAGGTCACTTGAATGCAAATTTTGGAGGTATTTCTATAGATATGAATAACCTTAATAACATTATAGAAGTTCACCCTGAAGACTCTACTGTTGTCGTTCAACCTGGTGTAACAAGGGAGCAGTTAAACACTTACTTAAGAGATACTGGTCTTTTTTTTCCTATCGATCCAGGGGCAAATGCCTCAATTGGTGGAATGACGTCTACAAGGGCATCAGGAACTAATGCTGTAAGATACGGTACAATGAAAGATAATGTAATTTCTCTTGAAGTGGTAATGCCAAATGGAGAAATTATAAAAACAGCTAATAGAGCAAGGAAAAGTTCTGCAGGCTATGACTTAACTCGTTTGATAGTTGGTTCTGAAGGAACTTTAGGTGTAATTACTGAAATTACACTAAAATTATATGGTATTCCTGAAGAAATAGGTGCTGGTAGATGTACTTTCCCTACAGTAAAAGACGCAACGGATGCTGTTATTATGACTATACAAGCAGGTATTCCAGTTGCTAGAATAGAGTTACTTGATATTGCACAAGTTAGAGCCGTAAATAATTACTCTAATTTAAATCTTCCTGAGTCGCCATTATTATTGTTGGAGTTCCATGGGAGCAAATCATCCGTGGCTGAGCAATCTGAATTATTTAATGAAATATCTAAGGATTTTGGAGGAGATAACTTTGAATGGAGCTCAAGTATTGAAGAGAGAAACAGACTGTGGAAAGCTAGGCATGATGTTTATTATGCTGTTAAGGCTAGTAGGCCTGAAGCTGAGTACATAGCTACAGATGTTTGTGTTCCCATTTCAAGGCTTTCAGAATGTATAATGGAAACTATTAAAGATATGGAAAGTCATAAACTATATGGTCCTATTGTTGGGCATGTTGGAGATGGTAATTTTCATGTTCAACTTATGGTTGATCCTAAAATCAAAAAAGAAGTTGATACAGCAAATGCTTTCCTTGAAAGGTTAGCTCATAGAGCTATTAATATGGATGGTACTTGTACTGGTGAGCATGGGGTAGGGCAGGGGAAAAAACAATATTTAATAGATGAATTGGGACCTGCAGTAGATTTTATGAAATTAATAAAACAAGAGATTGATCCTAAAGGTATTATGAATCCTGGTAAAATCTTACAGTAAATAGGAATAGGTCAACAAAAATGGATGGAAATCTTTCTTCCTGGTCTACTGAAGACTACGATAAAAATAGTATAGAGTTATGTGTTCAAGAAATAAGAGATGAGTTCGGACAACAATTCTCTAATAGCAAAAGTATATTAGAACAACATACACACACGATGACAATCCATGAATCAGAGTTACCGGACGGGGTTGTCTTTGCTGAATCTAAGGAAGATGTCCAGAAAGTTGTCAAAATCTGCAAAAAATATAAATGTCCTATTATTCCTTTTGGAGTAGGTTCCTCTTTTGAAGGCCATCTTAATGCTCCCTTTGGCGGCATATCTATTGATATGAATAATATGAATAAAATAATTAAAGTTTATCCAGAAGATCTTTTAGTCGTTGTTCAGCCTGGTGTAACTAGAGAGCAGCTTAACACACATCTAAGAGATACTGGATTATTTTTTCCTATTGATCCAGGTGCAAATGCCTCAATTGGAGGTATGGCTGCTACAAGGGCTTCTGGAACAAATGCTGTAAGATATGGAACCATGAAGGACAATGTGATTGCATTGGAAGTTGTTACTCCTGATGGTCAAATAATTAAAACAGCTAATAAAGCAAGAAAAAGTTCTGCTGGTTACGACTTAACTCGTTTAATAGTTGGCTCTGAGGGAACTCTAGGAATTGCTACAGAAATTACTCTAAAATTATATGGCATCCCAGAAGTCATAGCAGGTGGAAGAGTCAGTTTCCCCTCTGTCAAAGATGCAACAGATACAGTTATTACAACAATTCAGGCCGGAATACCTGTTGCTAGAATTGAATTTATGGATGTAGCTCAGGTAAAGGCGGTTAATAATTATTCCAAAACTAATCTACCAGAGGCACCTCTTTTGTTAGTAGAGTTTCATGGAAGTGAGTCATCGGTTAAAGAACAGTCAGAGTTATTTGGAGAAATTTCATCCGATTTTGGTGGTGTTGATTTTGAATGGACCTCTAACAATGAAGATAGAAATAAACTCTGGAAGGCACGTCATGATGCATATTGGTCATGTAGAGCTGTGAGACCAGAGGCTTCTCTTTATTCAACTGACGTATGCGTACCCATTTCAAAACTGTCAGATTGTATAACCGAAACTATTGAGGATTTAGAAAATAATAATTTAATTGGACCTATAGTTAGTCACGCAGGTGATGGAAATTTTCATGTTGCGTTGCTCATAGATAAAAATAATAAAGATGAGTTAGATAAGCTAGAGAATTTCCTTGTAAGAATATCCGAGCGGGCAATAAGAATGGATGGTACTTGTACTGGTGAGCATGGCGTAGGCCAAGGTAAAAGAAAATATATGCTAAAAGAATTAGGAAATGCTGTTGAAATTATGAAGCAAGTTAAAAATGCCTTTGATCCTGATAAAATTATGAATCCTGGCAAACTGTTTTTGTAATATTGCTATTTTATAAATAATGATTTAACTACTTCTTACCTATTAATCTTCATAAATCATAATTATTAAGGAATATGTTTAGAATTCAATGGTTACTTACGTAATTATAAGTTTTTTAATGATGGTTACACCTGGTCCGGGTGTGTTATCTTTGGCAGGTGTGGGTGCTGGTTTTGGCTGGAGAGTTGGAATTATGTACTTGATCGGTTTGTTTTTAGGGACAAACGGTGTCGCACTATTGGTTGTACTTGGTTTTAAGCAATTTCTTTTTAATATTGATGGAGTTGAGTTAACTTTCTTATTTTTGTCGTTATCTTACTTATCATTTTTATCATGGAGAATAGCTACTTCAGATAATAAAACTGGTTTTAAACAAAGTTTTAAATCACCAAAGTTATATGAAGGAGTGTTTCTACAATTTGTAAACCCAAAGGCTTATGTCGTTCAAGGACATTTATTTGTTGTTTTATCCTTAGGTATATTGCCTTATAATTTAGAAATCATTACTAAATTTATCATTGTAAATTCTATATGGATCCCAATTCATTTTTTTTGGTTATGGTTAGGAATAAGTTTAAAAAAATGGTCTTTGGCCTCTAATAAACAAATATGGGTTAATAGAGGTATGGGGCTTGCTCTTTTTGCTGTTGTAGTTTTATCAGGGATAATGGAATTAAATTCGAACATATAATTGATTAATTATTAATCACATAATGTTTTTTGAAAAATAAAGTGTATAAAAATTAAACATTTTTAATGATACCTAGCTCACAATTGGTAATTCGAATCTTCTTATCTGAAAGATTCGTTATAATAGCTCTAGTTCAATAAACTCCCCCGTTAATTGATCTTATAAAAAACTAATTATTCCTCCCTAATATTAGTTTTATTCACGGTGCAGAGGATCTCCTTAAAATCCTCACCATCAATAAGTAGCCCTTCCTCCTGAGATATCAAAGACACCTGCAGTAGTAAAACTATTTTCCTTACTTGCAAGATAAGCAATTAAAGAAGCTATTTCCTCTACTGTAACAAATCTATTTCTTGGAATTTTAGAAATCATATAATCAATAAACTCTTGTGATACTTGATCTAAAATTCTTGTTTTGGCCGTGGCAGGAGTAATACAATTAACTGCTATATCTTGGTTTGCTGTTTCTTTTCCTAATGATTTAGTTAATCCAATTACGGCTGCTTTGGAAGCTGAATATGCAGGAGCATTTGGGTTACCTTCTTTACCTGCTATAGATGCAATATTAATAATTCTCCCATACCCTTTTTCACGCATTTTTTTTACTACATATTTGTTACAGTAAAAAACACCGTTCACATTTACATCAAAAACCCTAGTCCATTCATCAACTGGATAATCCCAAGTTGAAAAAGTTGGACCTGCTATACCAGCACTACATACTAGAATATCAATTTTATTAATTAGACTTATTGTTTTTTCAGTAGCTTCCTCAACTGCTTTATTATCAGTTTGGTCTACTTTCAAAAAATCACAATTTAATTTTTTAGCAGCTTCTGATCCTAATTGCTCGTCAATATCCCAAATCATAACTTTGCAACCATCACCAATTAATCTTTGTGCAGTAGCCAACCCAATACCTTGAGCACCCCCAGTTATAACCGCAGTTTGTCCATCAAAATTAGCCATAAATTCTCCCCATTTTTCTTTAAAATAATAGATTTATAAAAATTAAATAATCATAGATATTCTTAATTATATTTTATATGTTTAATTTATTCATTACTAGAAAAAACAATTCCTAAGGAACAGTTTTATGGACATTATACACATAGTTATTATTGGAATTCTTTCTTGCATCGCAATGGATTTATGGCAAAGACTGCTAAAGATAATGATTAATGTAAGCCCGTCTGATTGGTCAGTTGTTGGAAGGTGGTTTATATTGTCAATAACTAAAGGAAAAGTATATAATCCAAATATAGATAACGAGTCTCCTATAAAAAACGAATTATCAATAGGCTGGGTTGTTCATTATTCTGTAGCAATTTTGTACTCATTAGTTTTTTTTATATTGTATAAATATGAGGTATTTAATGCCTCTTATATTGATGGAATTATCTTCGGGTTAATTAGTGTTGTAGTTCCATGGTTTTTCTTTATGCCCATTCTCGGAAAGGGTTTTTTAGCTTCAAAAACTCCAGCCCCCTTAATGGCTTGCTCTCTAGCGGTTGGAAGTCATGTTATAATTGGTTTGGCTATAGGTTTATGTTTTCAAATTTTTGGGTATTAATAGCTTTATGGATTTTTGAAAAATGTCAGAGACTAAATTAAGAGAAAATATATGTCAGTTTGCTACTTCTTTATTTGATAGAGGAATAACACATGGTTCAACAGGTAACATTTCAGTTAGATTAAATGATTATGAAATTTTAGTAACACCCTCGGGATCTTCTTTTGGAAGATTAGATCCTAATGAAATAGTAAAAATTTCAAAATCTGGAGAATTTTCTGGAGTCCTACCTCCTACTAAAGAATTACCACTTCATCAGGCATTTTATGAGACACGAGGATTAAAGTCTGGTGCAGTTGTTCATTTACATTCAACTCATTCAGTTGCCTTGTCAATGTTACCAGAAATTGATGAAGACAATGTACTGCCATCATATACACCTTACTCAATAATGCTTTTAGGAAAAGTAAAGTTACTCCCTTTTTTTGTACCAGGGGACCCAGCTATGGGAGATGCAATAAGAGGATTGGCAGGAAAAAGATCTGCAGTTTTATTAGCCAATCATGGTCCGGTTGTATCAGGTAAAGATCTTGAAGCATCAGTAAATGCTATAGAAGAATTAGAGGCCACAGCAAAATTATCACTTATTTTAAAAGGGATGAATGTTAGAAGTTTGAACGATAATCAAATATCATCTGTCATTAATAAATTTAAAGTAGATTGGGATTAAAAAATGTATAAATTTTCTGCTAATTTAGGTTTGCTCTGGAATGAGTTATCTCAGATTGATGCTATTTATAAAGCAAAAGAAAGTGGGTTTGATGCAGTAGAATTTCAGTTTCCATATCAATATGAAGCAAACGAAATTAAAAAAGCGCTTGATGAAGTAAAATTACCAGTAATGGGTATAAACACTATAAAAGGAAATATTGAAAAAGGGGATAATGGTTTGTTAGCTGTACCTTCTAGAGTATCTGAAGCAAGGGAAGCTATTGTTCAAGCCTTTGAATATGCGAAGGTAATTAATGCAAAAAATATTCATGCTATGGCTGGTGTTACCGATTTATCAAATAAGTCACTAATTACATTTGTTGATAATCTTAACTTTGCTAGAGAACTTGTTCAAGGAAGTGAGATAGGTTTAGTAATTGAACCGTTAAATCTTAAAGATAACCCTGGTTATTTTTTAACAAAAGTTGAACAAGCTAAAGAAATTTGTGATTTGGTTGGTTCAGACACATTAAAAATAATGTTTGATTTTTATCATGTACAAATAAATCAAGGAAATGTTTTACAGAGATTTAAAGACCACTTGGGGTCTGTAGGTCATGTTCAAATAGCTTCTGTTCAGGATAGAGGAGAACCTGACAGGGGAGAATTAGATTTTAGTTTTGTCATACCAGAGATAATTAAAATGGGTTATAACGATATTATTGGTGCTGAATATAAACCAAGAACAACAACTGACGCTGGCCTAGGTTGGATGAAAATAATCAAGAGCAATTGAAAGGTAAATTTATGAAAGTCATAAGAGAGTATGGTCCTAACAATATAAAAAATTCATCACTTTGTTTTGGTACAATGCAATTTGGAGATGGTGCTAGTGAAAGAGACAGTCAGGAAATGTATGAAGCATGCAGGGAGAATGGAATAAATTTTTTTGATACCGCCTATGTGTATACAGGAGGTAAATCAGAAATAATCCTTGGAGATTTAATAAAAAATGAAAGAGAAAAAATAATTTTAATTACAAAAGCTGGGTCTGTTGGAGGTTCTAGTGGTAAAAATATAAGATCACAGTTAGAAGAAAGTTTAAAAAGGCTGAAGCAAGATTATGTAGATATTTTTTTCTTACATCACTGGGATGATAATATACCCTTAGAAGAGACATTTGAGACACTTCAGGAATTAAAAGAAGAGAAAAAGTTTTATCAACTTGGCGTGTCTAATTTTTCTTCTTGGCAAGTAATGAAAGCTGAGATGATAGCTAAAAATAATGGTTACCCTTCTGTGGATATTCTTCAGCCAATGTATAACTTAGTTAAAAGGCAGGCTGAGGTTGAAATATTACCTATGGCAAAATCTGAAAATATTGGTGTTATCAGCTATAGTCCTTTAGGTGGTGGGTTGCTGACAGGTAAATACTCAGTTGACAATTCTACAACTAAGAATAGTTCTGGCAGATTACATGACAATGCAAAGTACAAAATAAGGTATGGTCAAAATTGGATGTATGACGCCGCCATTTCATTACAAGATTTAGCTAAGGAATTAAATTATAATCCCATTTCGTTGGCAGTTGCTTGGGTTAATTATCATGAAGCAATCACTGCGCCAATTATAAGTGCCAGAAATTTGAAACAACTAATACCATCATTAGAATCAGAAAAGATATCTCTAGATGATGAGACTTACAAACTAATTTCAAATATTAGTCCAACTCCACCTCCTGCTACAGACAGACTAGAAGAAGCTTAATTTAAAAGGGTACTCATATGGATACAGTTCTAGACAAAGTTTGGGAAGTTTACGCTCTTAAATATGCAGAAAGGTCAGATAGGACTAGGGGCGAGAGCTTTATTTTTGATGATCACTCTAGCCAAGCTCATACTATTGATTATTTTGTTTGGTTATTAAAGTCAGAAGATGAGGCTGTCATAGTTGATACTGGTTATGATTATGATGAAGCAAAAAGAAGAAATAGACCTATTCAAAGATCACCTGCAGAAGCTCTTAAAGCAATTAATGTAGATGCTAAAGAGATTACAGATGTTATTGTTACACATCTTCATTATGATCATGCAGGTGGTTTAATGGAATTCCCAAATGCTAAGTTCCATCTGCAAGAAACAGAAATGGCTTATGCCACTGGACCATGTATGTGTCATGAAACTATAAAAATGCCCTTTACTGGTGAGCACATATGCCAAATGGTTAAAAATCTATATTCAGGTAGAGTTATTTTTTATAATGGTTTAGGTGCAATTAAGCCTGGTATTACAACCCATTTAATTGGTGGTCATTCAAGAGGTTTGCAATCAGTTAGGGTTAAAACAAATAATGGCTACATGTGTCTTGCTTCAGACGCTACTCATTTTTATGAAAACTTCTTAAACGGAAAACCTTTTCCAATTGTTGTAGATTTAGAAGACATGTTGAACGGTTTCAAAATAATTAAGAATTTAGCTTCAGATATTAATTTAGTCATACCGGGACACGATCCTCTTGTAAAAGATTATTTTCCTAAAGAGGGATCTTCTGGTTTTATTTGGCGTTTAGATACAGGGCCTATCAAACCAATAAAGATTTAAATTCTTTTTCCATCTGTTTTCTGTAATTAATAGTTTCGTCTTTGATATTAAAATCAACATCATCCCAATTAATTATTTGATCCTCATTAATATTTTTATTTAATTTAATATTATGAGCCAAACCAATTGGAAGTGCTCCAATAGATAGGGAGGTTTTAGATGGTATTAATTTACCCCATACCGTTGAGCCTCCTTCACCATCAAGTACTTCACCTTTTTTCAGGTTTCTTTTAGCAGTAGCTACTACATCTCCAGCGAAAGTTTTTGTTTGTCCTGTGGGTTGATTAAGCAAGGCAGCAGAAAATACAGATATATTAAGTTCCATTCCTATTAAGTGGAAGGGTTTGTACATAGCTGAATATTCACCACTTTCATCTGTGTTCATACCATATTGTTTAAAACAGGAGGCTGCGTAATCATTCGGAGCTTGAAGAACTGCATAAACACCCCATCTAAGGTCTTTGAATACAGGTCTGCCGTCTCTTTCAAGAGAAGATACAACTTCTACTTGTCCATTGTTTGTTAGTATGCCACCAGACTGTTTAGGTTTTAAAATAGAGGCGAGATCATCCATTCCACATGGAGGAAAGAGCAATCCATTTTCTGGAACACTCAGTTCACATGCATTTGCTATAGCAGCCATTTCTAAGCTAGATTTGGTACCGTCCAAAAAAGAATTAAACATTTTGGAGTTCATACCAGCTTTTTGCGCTTCTTCATTAGAAATACCGTAATAGTTCCAAACAGTATCTGGTGTAGATTTATGATATTCAGGTAAATATTTTGTGCCTTTACCGGCACTTGAAACATAGAAGCCAGTGGATCTTGCCCAATCAATAATTTCTGCGGTGAGAGCCGGTTGGTCACCGTAAGCCATAGAATAAACAACGCCAGCTGATTTAGCCTCTTGAGTAAGTAACCCGCCAGCTAATACATCGGCTTCCACATTTACCATTATTATATGTTTCCCGTGCTTGAAAGAGTGTCTAGCATGCTCGATACCTGCTGAGGGAAGACCAGTTGCTTCAATCACAACTTCTATTTCAGATAACTCAATAACATCTCTGCCAGATTCAAAAAATTTTGTAGATGAGATTAGTTCATCATTCCAACCAACTGCCTTGCAAGATTTCTTTGCCTTTTCTGGAAACAAATCAGCTATTGCAACAATATTAATGCCAGGTGTTGTAGGCACTTGACTTAAAAACATTGACCCAAATTTTCCGGCTCCAATCAATGCAACTTTCACTGGGTTATTTTTAGATAATCTCTCAGACAATAAATTTTGAATATACATTGTTTGACCTTTAAATTGAGTATAAATTTTTAATATTTTCTAAATCTTTGAACGTAAATTTTAGTTCTCTACAAATGTAATTCTCTAGAGATGAATATTTATTATTAATTTCATTAATAGCTGATACTAGGTAAGATTTTTTAACTTTTGCCAATGTATCTAACATCACATTTGTAACTAAAGAATCATTTTGATTTGAAGATGTTGTTTGTTCAGCTGTTGCTGCTTTGGTTGTTAATAATTGATTAGATAAAAGATAGTTTTTATAAATTTCTTCCATTGAGTTATCAAGTAATCTTTGAATGATGTAACTTGCTATTCCAGTCCTATCTTTACCAGCAGAACAATGATAAATGACAGGTTTACCATTAGATTTTAGTAATATTTTTATAAATTCTTTCCACACCTCTTTGTGATTATTAATATATAGCTTATAACTTTCTTCCATTACCTTTTCGTAAGTTTTAGCTGTATCTCCTTCTATATTCTTTTTATCAACCATTCTACTTAATGTGCTAGCCGATATTGGAAGATTTAAATATACTCTATTTAATTTTGATGAGAGATTGTCAGGAGCTTTTCTTATTTCTTTAGGGTCCCTGAAATCTACAATAGCATGTGGGTTTAAATCTTCTAATCTAATGACATCATCAGCATTAAGTGTACTTAATTTTGCGCACCTAAATAGAACATTTCTTTTCATTTTAGAGCCAATAGCTGCATCTCTAAAATTTGAAACTGATTTTATCAAAAACAATTTAAAATTATCCGTTTAAAAGAACTAAATATCACTCTGCTGCTGTTAAACTTTGGCTAATAAGTTCGTCCAAACAATTATCATTAAGTTTTGAAATAGGTGTGAAATCACGATGAGCAATCCACTCATCTCTATTAAACTTTTGAATATGATTATCAACATGACATAATGATAGATATACTATGCTTCGTCCAAAAGGAGAGATATTTGGTGGACTTGCATGTACGAGTAGGGATGAAAACATTAACATGCTACCAGCTGGGCCAGTTGGCGCAACGCATCCTCCTCTTTCTGCTAGTTCCAAAACTTTATCATTGTCTAACGTCCATAATGGATAACTAGTAGTTTCTAAATCATGTCCTGCATCTATAACGCCTGTTTTATGACTTCCTGGAATAAATAGTAATGGGCCATTAGCAGCAGTTACATCATCAAGAAAAACGGCTATATTCATTGCTCTTGGTTCTGGCATGCCGTCATCTCTTTTCCATGTCCCATAGTCCTGGTGCCACTGCCAAACTGCACCGTCGAAAGCAGCTTTAGCATTTAATTTGAATTGGTGCATATAGACATCACCATCTAATACTTGAGAAACAGGTTCTATTAACCTTGGGTGAGCACCTAATCTTCTGAAAGCTTCGTTATATTTGTGCGCAGCAAAAGCTGTTCTTGCCACACCACTACTCTCTTTCCAAACCTCTTTTCTATCCTCGGAATATACTTTTTCAGCTTCTTGTTTCAACAAAGCGGCTTCATTCGCGTTGAACATTTCTGGAAAAAATAGGTAACCATCCTCGTCAAATTTTTTTAAATCTTCTTTACTTAAGAACATACTAACCTCTCATAAAATATACATTAGTATAGTAATAAGATTTCTAATATTTGTAACTAATTATTTGAAAACTTTTTGATTAAAGTGTTAAATCTATCTTTTAAGATTTTATTAATCAACAGGAGATTAAGTTGTCATTAATACCGCCTTTAGATAAGCTTAAAATTCCAGTGATTGGATCTCCGCTTTTTATTATTTCTAACCCTGATTTGGTGATAGCTCAATGTAAGGCTGGTATAGTGGGTTCTTTTCCTTGTTTAAATGCAAGAGAAGAAGAAGGTGAACCAAATATGTTAAATATATGGTTAAAAAAAATTAATGAAGAGTTAGATAGATATAATCAACAAAATCCAGATAATCCGGCAGCGCCTTATGCTGTGAATCATATTGTTCATAAGTCTAACGTTAGGTTAGAAAAAGATATCGATATATGCGCTAAGTGGAATGCTCCTATATGGATAACTTCACTCGGTGCAAGGCCTGAGGTTAATGAGGTTGCCCATCAAGCTAAAGGGATAGTTTTGCATGATATTATTAATAATTTTTTTGCAAAAAAAGCTATAGATAAAGGAGCAGATGGTTTGGTTGCTGTTGCTGCTGGTGCTGGAGGGCATGCAGGAACTTTGTCTCCATTTGCCTTAATACAAGAAATAAGAGAGTGGTTTAACGGACCACTCTTATTATCAGGCTCCATTGCAAATGGTGGAGCTGTTTTGGCAGCTCAGGCAATGGGTGCTGATTTGGCGTATATTGGATCAGCTTTTATTGCTACAAATGAAGCAAATGCAGATAATGCTTATAAGCAAATGATTACTGAATCAAATGCAGATGATATTGTTTATACTAATTTATTTACTGGTGTTCATGGTAATTATTTAAAAGGATCAATCAAGGCCCAAGGTTTGGACCCAGATAATCTCGAGGTTAGTGACTCAAGTAAGATGAATTTTAGCTCAGGTGCTTCGAAGCCAAAAAGTTGGAAGGATATTTGGGGGTCAGGTCAAGGTATTTCGGTTGTAAAAAATATTTTACCTGCAGAAGAATTAGTTAAGAAAATTCATAATGAATATATGGAAGCAAAAAATAAAATAAGTAGAGGGTAGAAATGTCAGTAGTAGAACTCAAAATTATTGAAGAAATTGCACTTGTAGAAATTTCAAATCCACCAGTTAATGCAATAAGTGCCGCTGTGAGAATTGGACTATTAGACGCTGTAGAGGAACTTGCATTAAATAAAAAAATTAAAGCAATTGTTATTGCAGCTCCAGAGAGAACTTTTCTTGCAGGGGCTGATATAAAAGAGTTTGGAAAAAAAGTAGACGCTCCAATTTTAGGAAACATTTGCGATAAAATTGAAAGTCTTAATAAAATAGTTGTCGCATCATTACATGGAACTCCACTTGGTGGGGGGTTAGAAGTTGCAATGTCAGCACATTACAGAATCGCAGCTCCAAACACCAAAGTTGGATTGCCCGAAGTTTTGCTTGGAATTTTACCTGGTGCTGGAGGAACACAAAGACTTCCACGATTATGTGGAGTTGATATGGCTTTAGATATGATGCTTACTGGCAAACATGTTCCAGCTAAAGAAGCTTTATCTGCAGGTATTATAGATGAGATTGCTGATAATAATAATACTATAGATAATGGTATTGAATATGCTAAGAAATTAATTAAAGATGGGTTTAAACCAAGACCAACTTCTCAGTTACAAAATAAAATTAGTGACACGAAAGAAATAAGTGAACTAATTCTAAAATTTAAAGACACAGCGTCAAAAAAATACAAAAACTTGTTTTCTCCTCATGCAATCATCAGATCTGTGGAAGAGGGCATTAAATTAGATTTTGCAGAGGCTATTTCAAATGAAAGAAAATTATTTGAAGAGTGTATTGAAAGTCCACAAAGACAGGGGTTAATACATTCTTTTTTTGCAGAAAGAGCTAATACAAAAATACCAGAGTTAAAAGATGGCATTCCGATTGAACTTAAAAAAATTGGTATAATTGGTGGTGGTACTATGGGCACTGGCATTTCCATGGCTGCCATGAATGCAGGATTTGAAGTAATTATGGTTGAACAAAATGATGAGGCTATTCAAAAAGCTAAAGCAAAAATTAATTCCACTTACGAAAGAAGTGTTAAGTTGAATAGAATTACAACTGAACAAAAACAAAATATTATGGATCTGTTCTCTGCTACTACTGATTTCTCTGATCTTAGAGATAGAGATTTAATAATCGAGGCTGTGTTCGAAAATATGGATGTTAAAAAAGAAGTTTTTGTAAAATTAAATCAGATTTGTAGTAAAGAATGTATTTTGGCATCAAATACAAGCTACTTAAATGTAAATGAGATAGCTTCAATTGTAGACGATCCAACTAGGGTTATTGGTTTACATTTCTTCTCTCCCGCTAACATTATGAAACTTTTAGAAGTTGTAGTAGCAGAAAAAACATCTAAAGATACTGTCGCTACTGCATTCAACTTAGCAAAAAAAATGAAAAAGGTACCCGTAAGATCAGGTGTATGTGATGGTTTTATAGGTAATAGAATTCTCTCAAAATACTTGGTTGGGACTTATCACATGGTTGAAGATGGAGCAAGTCCCTTCCATGTTGATAAAGTAATAAGAGAGTTTGGGTGTGCTATGGGAATTTTCCAGGTAATTGATCTAGCTGGCGGTGATATTGGGTGGGCAACAAGAAAAAGAAAAGCGCCATTCAGACATAAGGATGATAGATATGTGGAAATCCCTGATAGAGTATGCGAAAGAGGTTGGTTTGGTCAAAAAACCTCAAAAGGATATTATTTATACGGTGAAGATGTTCCTTTTCTAACGCCTAATCCAGAAATAGAAATAATTTGTGAACAAGAAAGAGAAAGAGTTGGAATAGCCCCTAAAAAATTTGATGATACGGAAATATTAGATAAATATATTGCTGCTATGGTATATGAGGGAACTAAAATTTTAAGCGAAAAAATAGCGTTAAAACCATCAGATATCGATGTTGTTTTTACCAATGGCTATGGATTTCCTAAATGGAGGGGTGGTCCAATGAAATATGCGGATATGATTGGATTAGATAAAATTTTAAAAAACATTCAAAAATATTCAGAAGAAGACCCAAGGTTCTGGTCTCCTCCGAAATTATTAGAAGATTTAGTTAAACAAAATAAAAATTTTGATAGTTTGAATTAAAATCTTATTTTGAATATTTATAAAGTAGGGTCGGGATTAACTCTTACAACTAACTTACCAAAGTTTTTACCATTTAATAATCCTATAAAAGCATTTGGAGCATTTTCTAAGCCATCAACGAAATCTTCTTTATATTTAATTTTGCCTTCTTTAATCCATTTTGAAAGTGCCAAAATTGACTCTTCTCTTTGGTCATAATGATTAAAAACTATAAAACCTTTAATCATCATTCTTTTAGTGAGTATTTGCCTAAAAAGTAATGGTAACCTGTCTTGTTCTCCTCCTTTTAAACTCGTGGCATTGTATAAACTAATAAGCCCACAAACTGGAATTCTTGCATAATCATTTAAAAGAGGTAAAACAGTATCGAAGGTTATACCGCCAACATTCTCCCAATAAATATCAACACCGTCAGGGCAAGAAGATTTAAGTTTTTCTTTAAAATCAGGGTCTTTATAATTCACACAATCATCGAAACCAAGCTCTTTCTTAGTGAACTCACACTTGTCATCTGTGCCTGCTACACCAACAACTCTGCATCCATAAATTTTACCAATTTGTCCAACAGTTGAGCCTACAGCCCCACTAGCTGCTGAGACAACTAATGTTTCTCCTTTTTGGGGTTTGGCAAAATTATGCATGCCAACATATGCTGTAGTTCCAGGCATTCCTAAAACACCTATAGAAGTGGAAAGAGGTGCCATGTCAGGATCAATTATCCTTAATTTTGTTTCATCAACAGTGGGGTTATCTTGCCATCCTGTCCTGCCTTCTACAAAATCACCAACTTTAAAGAGTTTTGATTTACTCTCTATTACTTGGCTTAAAGCACCTGCTTCCATTACTTCTCCAATTTCAACAGGCTTTGCATAGCTTTTGGCATCGTTCATTCTGCCTCGCATATAAGGATCTAAAGACATATAAATTGTTTTTAAAAGGACCTCACCGTCTTTAGGTGTTCTTATTTCTTCTTTTACTGTTTTAAAATTACCTAAATTAGGTTCACCGTGTGGGCGTTCATTTAGCAATATTTTGGTATTCATATTAGTATCTCCATTGTTGTAGGTAATTTTAATTCTGTTCTTTATATTTGAAAAAGTAATATTTAAATGTCAAGGCTGAAACAAGAGATCCTAAACCCAAGCATAGAAATGATATGAACCATGCCAGATGACTAGTTTGCCCTCCAAAATTATCTAAGACAAAACCTACCACCGGTCCACCAATTGCACCACCTAAAAAGCCTACCATTGAATGAAGGGCTAATCTTACACCCCTATCATGTGGCTCTCCATTGACAACTGTTCCGGTAGTTAAAGAGCCGGAGTCTAATATAATTAGGGCGTTATATATGAAAAGCATTAAGAATGCTAACCAGAAGCTAAACCAAAAAGAAACTGCTGTTAAAATTGAGCCAACAAAACATAACATACCCATATTTGAGACCACTTCTGCTCGGTTTTTGCCTATACAATATTTTGCTCCATATATAGATGCAAAAATTCCTAAAAAACCCATTAACCCTATACTATTTGCTATAAACGCATCACTAACTGAAACATTGAAGTGACTAGAAAGAAAAATTAAACAAGGGAAAGTCCAACTTCTAAATCCAAATAACTCGTAGGTATGTCCGCCATAACCTAGTATAAAAGGAGACGCTTTCTTATTTGAAAATGTTCTAAAAATTGAAATTAGCACAGTAAAGATACCTTGAAAAGGCTTTGCATCACGTTCTTCAATCTCTTCTCCTGAAAAAAACAAAAGAGGAAAAGAACAAAGGAAAAGGATAGCTGAGGCTAAGAGAAAAGATTGTTCCCAACTCACATTATAATTTTTTAAAATTCCAAAAAATGAAAAGGAAAAAGCAACACCTAATCCGAAAAAAGCTGTGTAAACTGCAACATATTTTTCTCTTGAAATTTTATTTAGTCGTGAATTAAGGATTTGTAATCCTGGCATATAAGTTCCGGCAAGTCCTACTCCAACTAATGACCAAAAAACTGATGCATTGATAGCATTAGAAGCAAAAAGTGAAAAAAATAATAAACCTAACGACCCAATGATTGATGATATTGAATATAGTTTTCTAGGATCAAATGTATCTGTTAGGCTAACTAAAAATGGTGTGGCAATAACATATCCAATATAAAATGAACCGCTTATCCAACCAGCTTCACTGTTAGATAAATTCCACTGTGATTGAAGATCAATAAGATATATTGGCCAAATAGCAAAACCAATCATGGAAAGCGTTTGTATAAAGCAAGTTAGAATTAAAATTCTTGGCATTTATTTCAAATTTTTTACTAAATATTATGTTTCATTTAACAAGTTTATTATTTAATGTACATTAAATAAATTTTTAAACACCATGACAAATAAAGGTCAGATAATGACAACACTCAATGAAATAATGTCTCCAAAGTCAATAGCGATTGTTGGTGCCTCTGATAATAAGGGTAGGATTGGTGGTCGCCCTTTAGCTCATATGATCGAACAAAAATTCTCTGGTGGTATTTTCCCAATTAATCCCAATAGAGATACGGTGCAAGGAATAAAAGCTTACCCAAGTTTGCTTGATGTAAAAGAAGATCTTGATTTCATCTTAGTTGCAGTCCCATCAAATATTGTTGTTTCTGTAATTGAACAGGCTGTTCAAAAAAAAGCGAAAACTGCTCTGATTTTTTCTTCGGGATTTTCTGAAATTGGAGGTCAGGGTGAAGTTTACCAAAATCAAATCAAAAAGATAAGTCAAGAAAGTGGTTTAAGAGTAATAGGTCCTAATTGCCTAGGACTTTTCAATTCTGCAACAAATTTTTATCCTACTTTTACTTCTACTATTGATAGAGCTACGCCTAAACCAGGCGGGATATCTATTGCAAGTCAATCTGGTGCATATGGTAGTCATATTTACATGGTTGCACATCAAAGAGGTTTGGGAATTAGATACTGGATGACAACAGGCAATGAAGTGGATCTGTCAGTCGGAGAGACAATTCAACTAATGGCTGAGGATCCAGATGTTCACACAATAATGGCCTACGCTGAGAGCGTAAAAGATGGTGAACAATTTACCAAGGCATTGGATACTGCTAGATTAGAAAAGAAACCTGTAATTTTTATGAAGGTTGGTAGGTCTGAAGTTGGGGCTGCTGCTGCAAATTCACACACAGCTTCGTTAGCTGGAGAAGATGCAGTTTATGATGAAGTATTAAGAGCACATGGAGCTTATAGGGTTCGCAGTACTGAAGAAATGTTAGATGTTGCCTATGCAACAAAACCAAGAATATATCCTGCAGGAAAAAATTTAGGACTAGTAACTATTTCAGGTGGTGGTGGCGTTTTAATGGCTGATGCTGCTTCAGATGAAGGCCTTACTGTCGGCCCAATGCCGCAAGACGCTCAAAAAATTTTGAAAGAGCTAGTGCCTTTTGCGTCTCCTATGAACCCAGTAGATGTTACTGCCCAATTTTTTAATGACTTATCTATTGTACCTAAATTTACTGATTTAATGTTATCAAGAGGAGGTTATGATGCTTTAATCGGATTTTGGACATCTGTTGCTGGATCTCCAGTGCTATCGAAGCCTTTGCTTGCTTCTTTGAAACAGGCAATGTCGGGCTATAAAGATAAGCTTTTTATAAACTGTATGGTTGCACCTCAAGAAATATATGAAAATTATGAAAAAGAAGGATTTTTATGTATTGAAGATCCTACTAGAGCAGTTGTCGCGATGTCTGCGCTTATGTTTTTTGGTGAAAAGTTTAATGAAAAGCTAAGACTAAATAGTTTTGATGCTACAAAATATAAAGTAAATATTCCTAATAAAAATTTAAATGAAATTGATTGTAGTGAAGTACTTTTATCTTCTGGTTTGCCAGTATTAAAACCTGTTCTAATAAAAGACATTGAAGAATTATCCTCCTATTTTAAAGAGAGTAAAAATAAGTATGTTATGAAAATAGTATCATCAGACATTCAGCATAAAACTGATGTTGGTGGAGTGGTTTTAAATATAGATAATTTAGAGCTGGCACGAAGCTCTTATCAAGATATTATTAAAAATGTAAAAAATAATGCTCCAAATGCACAAATAGATGGAATTATGATTTCACCAATGAAAAAGGGTGATATTGAGTGTATTTTAGGAGCAAAAATAGACCCTGTTTTTGGACCTATTGTTATGTTTGGTCTTGGTGGAATTTATGCAGAAGTAATGAAAGACATTGTTTTTGCAGAAGCTCCCGTCAACAAAGAAAAAGCTGAACAAATGATTTCATCTTTAAAAAGTAAAGATATTTTTTATGGTGCGAGAGGAAAGCCACCTGTTGATATAAATTCATTGTTAAATGCAATTATAAATCTTTCTAACTTTATAGCTGCTAATTCAGATAAAGTAGATCAAGTAGAAATGAATCCAATTTTAGTAAGTGAAACAGAAGTTATTGCGCTTGATGCATTAATTATAAAAAAATAAGACGGGAGACAAAATGCCAGAAAACTTAACAGGTTCAGTGGGACCAGAACAGCAATTTAAGGATTTTTTATCAGAGGGTAAATTTATGATACAAAGGTGTAAAAGCCTCAATAAATTTTTCTTTCATCCTCGTGTGGCATTTCCAGGTAGTGGTGAGCGTGATCTAGAGTGGGTTGAGGCTTCTGGAAATGGCGTGGTTTATAGTACTTCTTGTAATAGAAGATTACCTGAAAAGGGTGGAGACTTTAACTTATCATTGATTACACTTGCCGAAGGTCCAAGAATGATGGCTAGGGTTGAGGGTATTGATCCAGATAAAGTTGAAATTGGTCAAAAAGTTAAAGCTAGAATTTCTTCATTAAATGGAGAGCCAGCAATAATTTTTGATATTGTAAAAGGATAAAGTAAATGGATCAAAATGATATAAATAAATTAAGAGGTAAAACTGCTGTTGTTGGTCTGGCAGAGAGTGGGTGTGGTTTAGCTTCAGGTTGGAGTGCTATGGAAATAATGGCAACCGCTGTTCATGATGCTTTAGATGATGCTGGAATTAAATTGAAAGAAGTTGATGGAGTTTTTGCTGCAACTGCTTTTCATTCTATGGCTGCAATGTCATTGTCAGAGTATTTGGGGGTAAAACCAAAATTTGCAGATGGATCGCAAATAGGGGGATCTAGTTTTTTATCTCATATTCTAACGGCAGCGATGGCTCTTGATGCAGGTTTGATCAATGTAGCTGTTGTTGCGTACGGTTCAAATCAAAAAAGTATTGGAGGTTTTAAAACAATTTCTGAGGCTATGCCTTATGAAGCTCAGTATCAACCCAGAATGCCAGTTTCAGCTTACGCTCTAGCTGCTAAAAGATATATGTATGAATTCGGGGCAAAACGTGAGGATCTTGCGAATGTAGCGATTGCTGCAAGAAATTGGGCTTTGTTAAATCCTAGGGCATATACACATCAAGATGGCCCATTAACTGTAAACGACGTTTTGTCAGCAAGGCCTATTGTTGATCCCCTTGGAAAATTAGATTGTTGTCTTGTAACAGATGGAGGTGCGGCTGTTGTGATGACTAGATCAGATAGGGCAAAAGATACCAAAAATACTCCTATATATCTTCTGGGTGCTGCAATGGAACATCACCATCGTATGGTTTCTGAAATGCCAGATTTAGTAAGAACATCAGCAATTGAAAGTGGCAAAAGAGCATTCAAAATGGCTGGATATACCCCTGAAGATATGGATACTATTCAACTTTATGATGCCTTTACTATTAATACTTTATTATTTTTAGAAGATTTAGGTTTTTGTAAAAAAGGAGAAGCTGCAGAGCTTGTCAAAAATAATAATATTGGGCCAAGTGGAAGTTTAAAAGTTAATACAAATGGAGGTGGTTTATCATGTGTACATCCAGGTATGTATGGTCTTTTTGTAACACTTGAAGCTTTAAGACAGCTCAGAAATTCTTCAGGAGACAATGTTGGTGAAAGACTTGAAGGTGGATGGATTGATAGTGCTAAATTATCTGTTGCTCATGGAAATGGTGGTGTTCTATCTAGCCAAGTAACAAATATATGGGGTATTTCTGATACTTTATAAGTTAAGACTTAATAGTTTCAAGATAAAAGAATGAACCCGTCTCTTCATTAAATTCTATCTTGAGTTTGCCTTTGATAGTAATTGGATCAAACGAAAAATTAATTGGATTATTTGATTTTATCTCAATTACCTGAGAAGGCCCAACATGATAGTGAAATGGACAACTTAAGGGGTATGGTCCTATTAAAAATTTTCTTTGTTTTTCGGACTCCTCTAATGGAAACATATATCCCATTACAGTAACAGTTTCCCCATTATATTGTTTAATTTTATCGTCATAGATTGGTTTGATAAGGCAGTAATCAAAACCATCTTTATCAATAGTACAATCTTCTACTTCTTTTGTTTTGCCAAATAATTGCCATGGCAAAGCATCTCCTGTAACTTTTAATGGCTCATACATTTCTTCGACAATAATATTCTCATTAGGGTCAATATCATTAAGATTAAATTTTTCAAATCCAAATGCTTTATGAAAATAAAAAGCTAAAACAAGAATAATTAGAAATCTTAAATGCAAAAAATTGCTCCTTTAATTAAATCTACGTCGCTAATATATGAATTTTAACTATTAAATAGAGTAGATCTTATATTTTGCTTATATACTTTCATACATGGAATTAGGCACGTTAGAAAAGCGATCATATTAACCATTATCCAAATTAAAAATAAGTCATTTAAAAAATTTAACTGACCAAGTTCTATACTTCTACTTACAAGGGAAAAGTAGTGCATGCTTTCATAAACTATATATCCCAATATTAGACCTATAGTGCTACCTAAAATAGAAATAATCATTCCTTCTGATAAAATAATGGAAAATAATTTCCATCTTGAAAATCCAAGTGTTCTTAAAACTGCTAAGTCATATTTCCGTTCATTTATATTATTTAATAAAGTGAACAACATTCCCAAGAAAGATAATATTATTATTAGTATACTCAAGTAATTAACCATTCTGTGAGCATTACCAGTAAGTTTAAGTAGTTTTGAAATTTCAAAACTTGGACTGGCAGCTTGCAAGTTTGTACCTTTGTTAATCAAACGGGGAAAAGAGAAAGATGAAGTCTTATTTTTGTATTTTAATAACAATGAAGTAATCTCTAAATTATTTTTATTTGTATCAGAATGTAAGTTCCAAACACTATCCAAACTTGTTAAAATTAAATTGTCTAATATGGTTCCAGTTTTTTTTAAAACACCTACAACTTTATAAGGTTGTTCTGCATGAACATCACCTGTGTCAATCAAGCCGTGTGAGCCAACAAAAAATTTGTTAATTTTCAATTTTGTAATTTTAGATACATTATAACCAATTACAGCCTGCATTGGTTGTGACCACGCGGTACCTGAAATTAGATTTGCTTTATATAATTTTAAAAAACTTTTGTCAGTACCAACTATTCTAAAATTTTGAAAATTATCTCCTAATGAAATTGGAGTTGCACTTTTAATAGCTGAGTGTTTAATAATTTTTTTTGCATTTTGATAGCTTATATTTCCAGTAGGAATATCAATGTGATGAATAGAAGATAAGATCAATTGAAGGGGACTTCCTTTTGCACCAATTACAGCATCTAAACCCGGATTATTTTTACTGAAAGTTTCCTTGGTAACTTGATTAACTAGTATAGACACAGTTATGATTGTAATTCCTACAATCATTAGAAATACACTTAGCAAAAAGTTTAATGGTTTAGATTTTAGATACAAAATAGATATATAAAAAATATTTATAGCTCTTCTCCTAATCTTAAAATTTCAGAGAAACTTATTAAAGATTGTATGCGGCTATCATGAGTTATAAGCACTAGTGAAGCTTTGCAACGTAAGCTTTCTTCTTTTATCAAATTAGCAATAATATTCGCATTTTTATCGTCTAATGATGAGGTTGGTTCATCGCAAAAAACCCATTTTGGGTCGCCCACAAATGCACGTGCCACTGCAAGTCTTTGTTTTTCCCCGATGCTTAAATTTGCAACTTTTATATGTGATTTGTTAGCTAATCCAACTCTATCTAAAATATTAAAAAAAGGAATTGATTTTTTTGTATCAATAGCACTTACTGCAATTTCTAAGTTTTGTTTAACAGTGAATGTGTTAATTAAGTTAAAATTTTGAAAAACCACGCCAAGATTTTTACCTCTAAATTCGTCTATTTTATTTTCAGGTAAATTATAAAGGTCAATACTATTATAAGTTATTTTGCCAGTGGTTGGTTTTTGTATACCACATAAAATACTAAGTAAGGTTGTTTTACCGACTCCAGAAGGCCCGGTTATTAAAAGGTCCTTCTGAGGTTTTATATTTAAACTTATGTTTGAAAATAATTTTTGTCCGTCAATATCAAAAGATATATCTTCACAAATCAACATTTGTAACTATTATCCTAAACAATCTTTCAGACTTTTAGCCATGTTTTTAAGTAATTGTAAATAAAAATTTTCTCCACTTTTTATATTAACACCAAGAGGGTCTAGTGTGCCAATTTTTGCATTAGTACCTTCAACCACAATTTTTACTAATTTACTATCAAACTGCGGTTCTTGGAAAACACATGAAGCTTTTAATTTAACAATTTTATCTTTTATAAAAGATATTTGCTTTGGTGAAGAAGCTATGTCTCCTTCTAACGCAACAGAACCAACAGCATTTAAGTCGAAGCTAGTTTCAAAATATTGATAAGCATCATGAAATACTACATATGGTTTATCTTTAATAGCTGATAATTCATTTTTTAATTCATCTTTTATTTGATTAATTCTCTTAATCATTTGATTGGCATTTTGACTATATGTTTTGGCATTTTCTGGGAAAAACAAACTCAATTCTTTATTTATTTTTTTGATAATTTTCACAGCGTTATCTGGACTTAACCAAATGTGAACATCATCTTCTTTTTCATGATCGTCATGATCGTCATGTTTTTTTGCATGTTTATCATGGTCATCGTGATCATCATGTTTCTTTGCATGTTTGTCATGGTCGTGATCGTCATGTTTTTTTGCATGTTTGTTATGGTTGTGATCGTCATGTTTCTTAGAATGTTTATCATGATCATCGTGACCATCGTGATCACTATGTCCATGATGGTGGTCATGACGTTCCCATGCCTCATTATCTCTTATTGCTAAATGTTGAATCCCAGTGTCTTCCATTAAGTTAATTGTTTTTATGTTTTTAGGAAGGTTTTCGAATATTTTAGTTACGCTGGCTTCAAGGTGTTCTGAAACAAAAAATATAATATTAGCATTTTGTAATATTTTTGTATCTGAAGGCTTTAACTTATAATCGTGAGGTGACGCTTCAGTTGGTATTAATAGAATTGTTTTACCTGTATTACCAATAACTGCATTCACAAGAGAATTAATCGGTTGAATGGTTGACACTACTCCTGTTGTTTCAGATGCAAACAATTTAAAACTTGAAAAAAATATGAAAGAAAAAACCGTTAAAAATCTTAACATTAAATATCCCTTAACTTATCGTTGCAATGTTATAACATAACATATATAATTTTGTTTAAGTGTCAACCTTATTATTGTAAGGTAAATTATGAAGAAAAAATCAAAATCTATATCTGAGTTGAATGCTACAATTAGCAGAGTTGATGAAATTTGTAGATCAAATAACCTAGGTTTTACTGATATTCGTAAGCAAGTTTTTGAAATAATTATAAAAAACAATAAACCTATAAAAGCTTACCAGATACTTGATGAAATTAGAAATATAACAAACAAGCCCTCTCATCCTCCTACAGTTTATAGAGCTATTGATTTTTTAATCGAAAATGGGTTTGTGCATAAATTGAATTCTATAAATTCTTTTGTAGGGTGTTTCCACCCCAAAACTCATGAAGAATGCTATTTTCTTATATGTAAAAAATGTAATCTTTATCAAGAATGCTGCGATGATAGTTTAAAAGATAGAATATCTAAAACAGCTGTTCATAATAATTTTATAATAAGTAATACTACTTTAGAAATTGAAGGACATTGCTTGGATTGCAGTAAAAAATGAAAATAACTAATGCTCTAATTTCTGCTAAAAACGTTAGTGTTTTGAAACATCAAAAATCTATTTTAGACAATATTGACATCCAAATTAATAAAAACGACTTTATTACTATAATTGGACCAAACGGTGCAGGCAAGACTATGCTCCTAAAATGTCTAATGGGATTTTATAAACCAACCTCAGGTAGAATTGAGAGAAAAGAAAAATTAAAAATAGGTTATATGCCGCAAAGTATAAGCATTATTAATACAATGCCAATTACAGTTAAAGATTTTATAACTGTTAGAAAAGAATATGATGACATCTCTCTTAATAAAGTAATCACAGAAGTGAGTATAGGTGAAATAGTAAATAAGCAACTTTCAGTTTTGTCAGGTGGCGAAATGCAAAGGGTCTTGCTTGCTAGAAGTCTTTTAAATAATCCTGATTTACTAATTTTGGATGAACCTGCGCAGAATTTAGATATTTCTGGGCAATTGAATTTTTATAAACTAATTCAAGAAATTTATTCTAAAAGAGATATTAGTATTTTAATGGTTTCTCATGATTTACATTTAGTAATGGTTTCTACAAAGAAAGTTCTATGCCTTTATAAACATATTTGTTGTTCAGGCGCACCACAACAAATTGCAAAAGATCCAGAGTTTCTCTCCATGTTTGGAAAAGATATGGCTAACATGATGTCTATCTATCAGCATAGTCATGACCACAATCATGATCACAATCATTTAGCAGGAGAAGAATAATAACTGACCCATTTATAATTAGAGCTTTATTAGCTGGCATTGCAGTTGCCTTAATTTCAGGTTTGGTTGGTTGCTTTGTTGTCTGGAGAAGGATGTCATATTATGGTGAATCGATAGCACATAGTTCATTGCTTGGTGTTGGATTAGGTATATTACTGGGAACTGGAATTAATTTTGGTGTCATCTTTGTCTGTTTATTATTCGGTATCCTTTTTTTATGGTTACAACAAAATAAAATTTTATCGACAGACACCCTTCTAGGAGTTTTAGCGCATCTTGCCCTATCAATTGGTATTATAGTAATTTCATTAAATAGAATTAAAATTGATATTGAAGCTTTTTTATTTGGAGATGTACTAACTGTAAGCTCGGGTGATTTATGGGTTATGTACATAGGAGTAGCCATCGCAATTCTTTTAATTTTTCTTAATTGGTCTTCCTTACTTTTAGTCACAATTGATGAAGATTTAGCCAGAGCTGAGGGGATAAACCCTATTTATATTAACTTATTATTAACCTTAGTCTTAACAATAGTCGTAGCAGTATCACTTCAAATCATTGGCTTGCTTCTTATAACTGCTATGTTGATTATACCTGCTGCAACTTCTAGAAGATTAGCTAACTCACCAGGACAAATGGCATTGATTGCAACCTTAGTAGGTATCATTTCAGTTTTTTCAGGTATATTTCTTTCAGTAGAGCTAGATGCACCATCCGGACCATCAATAGTCGTTATAAGTGCAATACTTTTTTTTCTGTCATTAAGTTTTAAATTTTTAATAAATAAAGATTGATTATTAAAAAAACATTAAACAAAATTATTAGGGCTTTAAAACGATTTTACCTTTTGCGCCTCTATCAAGAATTTTTTTAAGAACTGGAGCTGCTTCAGACAAATGATAATTTTCTTCAATTAAGGGCTTTAAGAGTTTTTGTTCATACCAACCAAATAGTTCTGTCATATTTTCTTTATACTCATCGGGTTCTGATCTAGTAAATGCTCCCCAAAAAACACCAACAACGCTGAATTCTTTAACAAGGGCTAAATTTACAGCAAATTTAGGTATGGAACCAGACGCAAAGCCGATTACTAATAGCCTTCCTTTTCTTGCCATTGTCCTAGCTGCTGTGTCGAAAATATCACCACCAACTGGATCAAAGATGACGTCGATCCCTTTGCCTCCGGAAATTTCTTTTAATCTCTCTTTTAGGTTGTCATAACCTATTGTTAAATCTGCTCCATTTTCTTTGGCTACTTTTTGTTTTTCACTACTTGAAGCAACTGCAATTACCCTTGCGCCCATAATTTTACCAATTTGAATAGCAGCTATTCCAGTTGAGCCTGAAGCCCCTAGTACAACTAGCGTCTCATCTTTTTTTAACTGTGCTCTTTGCTTTAAGGCATAATGTGAGGTCCCGTAAGCGCACAGTAATGCACATGCATCATCGAATGACATATTTTCGGGTATATTAAATGAAGATGATGTTTTGGCTAAGGCCTTTTCAGCATAACCATTGAGTTGAGATAAAGCCGCGACACGATCGCCTAATTTAAAATTTGTGACATTTGAGCCAAGTTCAATGACTTCACCAGCTATTTCCATGCCTGGAATAAACGGTGTTTCTGGTTTAAGTTGATATTTTCCTTGTACAAGAAGACCGTCAGGAAAATTTACACCGACAGATTTAACATTGATAATAATGCTATCTTTATCAATTTTGGGTTCATCCACTTCCTTATATTCAATATTTTCAATTGGACCAAAATCATTACAAATAATAGCTTTCATATTAACTCCTTTATTATTTGGGGAAATGGAGGGATATTGTCTCTGCAACAAATGCAGGCTTGTTTTCATCTTTGATTTCTAATTCACACTTATTTACAACTCTGAAACCTCCATTTTTCATTTCTTCGCAAGAAATAATAGTCCTATTTAGTCTTACGTATGATCCCACTTTGACCATGTTAATAAAACGAACTTTATCTGATCCATAGTTAAGAGTTCGAGATGTGTTTTTAATTTCTGCGTTTTGAGCAGCTAATTTTGGCAGTAGAGAAACCATATAATATCCATGAGCAATTGTTTTCCCATCAGGCATTTCTTCTTTTGCTCTCTCTTCGTCAACATGTATCCATTGATGATCTGAAGTGGCATCTGCAAATTTATTTATTTTCTCTTGTGTTACGTGATACCAGTCACTGGGAGTTAATGGTTTATCTATATAGTTTTGAATTTCAGAAGGACTTTGTATTATTACCATTGTTTAATCTCTTTTTTTATATTTGAAAAACTTTGATAAATGATAGTGTATTTTATAATAAATAAAAATTAAATTATGGAGATTTAGTTGTCTCTTAAAAATAAAATAGAATTAGAAGGCGTAATTCCAGCTACTTTGTTAGCATTCGATGAAGATTTTCAAATAAATGAAAAAGCCAGTAGAAAACACATAAGAGAGTGTGCCTTAACTTCTCGGATATCTGCTGTTACAGTTAACGGACATTCTTCAGAAATCCATGCTTGTTCTTTTGATGAACAGAAAAGGATCTTAAATTTCTCTTTAGATGAGATTGGAGATACTGTTCCAGTAATAAATGGAGTGTATGCAGATGGTAGTATTGAAGCTGCTAAGATAGCAAAAATGTCTGATACTAATGGTGCATCTGCATTATTATGCTTTCCTCCTCAAAGCATGTCTATGGGAGGTCATTTAAGACCTGAAATGGCTGTGGAACATTTTAGTAGAATTGCAGACGCTACTGATCTTCCTTTAATATGCTTTAATTACCCTTCGTCAGGTAATTTAACATATCCTTTTGAAACCTTATTACTATTATTTGAGAAAGTTCCCACTATCAAAGCAATAAAAGATTGGTCTAATGAGCCTATGTTGCATGAGAAGCATATTAAAACTTTTCAAAACTTACCTAACCCTGTTAACGTTCTTACAACACATAGTTCGTGGCTTATGTCCTCTCTTGTAATGGGCGCTAAAGGTTTATTGTCTGGAGCAGGTAGTGTAATTGCCTCTCTCCAAGTTGATTTGTTTTTTGCAATTAAAAATAAAGATCTTGAAACAGCGCAAAAAATTAATGAGAAAATTTACCCACTAGTTCAAGCTTTTTATGCGCCACCATTTCTTGATATGCATAACAGAATGAAAGAAACACTAGTCCTACTTGGGTTGATGGATAAGGCTATAGTTCGGCCGCCATTAATGAAATTATCAGAAAAGGAAATAAATTCTCTAAGAGAGGCGATTTCACTTTCTGGATTATAATTAAAAAAATACTCATTTATATTGTTTTTAAAGAATTTATTATGTTTAATAAAACAAATAAAAATTTTGGAGGAAAATAATGAAATTTTTTAGACAAAGTCTAATTGTGTTATCATCTATTTTAGCTTCCCTTTTAAGTTTTGTGGGCTCAGCTAATTCAGATGGACATGGTGAGTTTAAGCTTGGGGTTGTAACTTTTTTATCTGGACCTGCAGCTGAACCTTTTGGTGTTCCTGCTTGGAATGGGGGAAAGCTCTTTATTAAGTTGCTTAATGAAGGCAAAGCTCCAGCACCATATAATAAAAAAGGTTTTGGCGGTATGAAAATTACTGCTATTCCTATAGATGAATCTGGTGGAGCTACTAAACAAGTTCAGGAATTTAGAAATCTTGTTCAAAGAGATAAGGTGGATGCAGTTCTTGGATATGTATCATCAGGTGACTGTATGGCAATACCATCAGTGGCAGATGAACTTCAAGCTTTAACAGTTTTATATGACTGTGGCACACCAAGAGTTTTTGAAGATGCATCCTACAAATATGTTTTCAGGACTGCTGCTCATGCAGCAATGGATAACATTGCAATTGCGAAATATTTAATTGAAAAGGGGCATGATATTAGTTCTATAGCTGGTATTAATCAAAATTATGCATGGGGAAAGGATAGTTGGAAAGATTTTAGTGTTTCAGTAAAAAAATTATCTCCTAATTCTGAAATCAAAAATGAGTTATTTCCAAAATTATTTTCAGGTCAGTATGGAACAGAAATATCTGCTTTATTAAATTCTAAAGCGAAAGTTGTACATAGTTCTCTGTGGGGTGGTGATTTACAATCATTTATTCTACAGGCAAAGCCAAGGGGATTTTTTAAAAGAACTCAGGTAGTTTTTTCTGCCGGTGACCACGTGATGCCAGGGTTGGGTAAAAAATATCCTGAAGGTGTTATTTTAGGAGCAAGAGGTCAATATGGAATGATGGCTCCAGACACACCATTGAATAATTGGTTTTACAAAGCATACATGGATGAATATGGAGTTTTTCCAGCACAACCTCCTTATAGAATGGTTCAAGGATTAATGGGTCTTAAAATGGCTATCGAGAAAGCTATGGATAAAAATGGTGGGAAAAAGCCTAATAAAGATCAAATAGCTGAAGCATTCACGGGCCTTGAATTTGAGGCTCCTGGAGGACTAGTACAGATGAAACTTGGAAATGGTCATCAAGCTATTCAGCCACACGCAATAGGCAAGACAGCCAAGGATAAAGATGGTAACATTATTGTTACTGATATCGTAAGATATAAAGCTTCTTGTGTAAATCCACCTAACGGCATCAAGGCTGTGGACTGGATTAATGCAGGCTTTCCTGGAGCTGATTGCTAATCTGTTTTACGTAACTAAGTTAAAAGCCAAGGTATTATTGATATTCCTTGGCTTTTAATAAACTTGATTAATATTCTAAATACGAGATTAAATTGATAGACGAAATTCTCACAATATTTTTAGATGGAGCAATTTATGCCTCATGGCTTTTTATTGTTGCACTTGGCCTAACTTTTGTTTTCGGCGTTCTTAAAATACTAAATATAGCCCATGGTGGTATATATGCTCTTGGTGCTTATTCAACAGCAACCTTGGTTCCTATTTTCTATTCTTTAGGTGTACCAGATCAGTTCGTAATTTTAACAATGTTACTTTCTGCCCTTGCTGTAGCTATAGTTATAACACCAATAATGGAAAAAGGTATACTTAGACGATTTTATGGTCAGGACGAAGTCCTAATTGTTTTAGTTACATATGCAATTTATCTTGTTTTAGAAGATGTACAAAAATTAATTTGGGGAATGGAATCTTTTTATGTATCTGAGCCAAGAGAATTGCTAGGAGCCCTTGAGTTCGGTTCATTATATTATGTTGGATATGATTTGGCACTTATTGGGTTAGCTATATTTTGCGGTCTCTTTTTATGGCTTGTCCTAAATAAAACAAAATCCGGGAAAATAGTTCTTGCTGTTATTCACAACCCAGAAATAAGCGGATGTATGGGCGTAAATATTAATAAAGTTTACTTAGCTGCTTTTTTTGTAGGGGCATTTTTAGCAGCTCTTGCTGGTTCATTTACTGCACCGTTAATATCTGTGCAAGTTGGTATCAGTGTTGCTGTTGTTATCGAGAGCTTTGCAGTTGTAATTATTGGTGGTTTAGGAAGTATTCCTGGCGCTGTTATTGGTGCGCTTATCATTGGTATGGCAAGAGCAGCATGTGTACATAAACTTCCAGAGGCAGAAATTTTTATTATGTATTTTTGTATGGCAGGCATGCTAATATTCAGGCCCAAGGGTTTGTTTCAAGGAACACAAGCTAGGAAGATATAATGTCATCAAAACTTATAAACAATATTTTTTTTCAGAGTATTTTTTTAATGTCCTTGCTCATAGTAGTAGGGATTTTTATTCCTAATTGGTTGGTTTTTGTAATAACAAAAGCAATAGCTTATGGATTGGTTGGTCTTGGTATTATTACTCTAATGAGAGGAGGCTTGGTTTCTTTTGGCCAAGGATTTGTTTTCGGTATTGGAGGATATACTGCAGGCCTTTTAGGAACACAAGCTGGATTAACTGATGCAATATTACTTTTATTTATTAGCTTTATATTTACTGGTTTTGTAGGTTTAATTATTGCACCATTACTAGCGAGATACAGAGATATTTTCTTTGCTATGCTTTCACTTGCTTTTTCAATGGTCTTATATGGTATCTTAATCAAAATTGATGCTATCGGAGGATCAGATGGTTTTGTATTACCTGAATCTACTTACTTTGGTATCGAACCCTCTCCAGAATATGCAGATTACATTTTATATGTTGTATCAATAATTATGACGGGTTTGGTCTCAATAGCCATTAAGTATTACTACGATTCTACTCCAGGTCTTATTGCTCTTGCCGTGAGAGAAAATGAACTAAGAGTTGAATACCTAGGTTCATCAGCTTTTAATGTGGCGGTATTAAATTTCACTATTGCCGCTGGTTTAGGTGGAATGGGGGGAGCTTTAAACGGAATTGCGTTAGGTCATATTGACCCCGAATTTACATATTGGACAACTTCAGGTGAGTTTGTATTTATATCAATTTTAGCAGGTTACTTAAGTGTTCCAGCAGTTTTCTTGGCTGCGTTGCTTTTAGAGTTAGTAAGATCCTTTTCTGGCAGATATTTTCCAGATACTTGGCAATTAATTTTAGGTGTATTTTTAATTTTGAGTATTATTTTTATTCCGTCAGGAGTTGGGTCTTTTTTCAAAAAATTCTTCGATAAGTTTAAAAAATAATTAATGTTTGAGAGTTATATATGTCTAACAATGATGATTTATTAAGAGCTGAGAATATAAATAAATCTTTTGGTGCTGTGGTTGCTGCAAAGGATATTAACGTAGGTATCAAAAAGGGTGAAAGGGTATCTCTTATTGGTTCCAATGGAGCTGGTAAAACAACTTTTATGAATATGGTAACAGGATATCTAAAGCCAGATACTGGAAGTATATTTTTGAAAAATGAGAATATTACTTCTTTAAACCCAAGAGTGATTACACAAAAAGGTATAAGTAGATCGTTTCAAATACCTCAAATATTTGAACCTATGTCAACATGGGAAAACTTATTAGTGGCATTAGGTACTTCTCAAAAAAATCATTCTTACTTTAAAAATGCACGCTCAAAAGAAAATTCAGATTATATTGATGAAATGCTCTCTCGTTTTTCTCTTAACGAATTTGCACATAGGCAAGTAAGTGAATTGCCTGGAGGTGTAAGAAAGTTGCTTGATATTGCCATGGCATTAGTAAGAAAACCAGATATTTTGTTATTAGATGAACCGACAAGTGGGGTTGGTGCAGAAGAAAAATACCCATTAATGGATACAATTGCTAAGGCTTTGTCAGCAGAAGACTTAACTGTAATCTTTGTTGAGCATGACATGGACATTGTTCAAAATTACTCAGAAAGAGTTATTGCCTTTTATCAAGGCGAAATAATTGCTGATGATAATTGTGATAAAGTCTTAAAAGATAAAAATGTTCAAGAGTACGTTACTGGCAAAACTCAAGTAAAGGCAAAGTAATTATGTTAGAAGTAAACAGTGTAAGTGTAAAGATTGGAGCAATTTTAGCTTTAAAAAAATTTACTTTAAATATTAAAAAGGGAGAAATGATAGCTCTCATTGGAAGAAATGGAGCTGGGAAAACGACCCTTTTAAAATCTATAATGGGTGTTAATAAATTATCCGAAGGTACCATAAAATTTAATGAACTAAATTTAGCTGACTCAGCAAGTCATGAGAGGGCTGCTTTAGGTATTGGTTATATGCCTGAAGATAGAGCTTTAATTCCTGAGTTAACTGTTGAAGAAAATATTGTTTTGCCTTCTTGGTCAATTCAAAATTTGGATAGTGATGAGCGGTTAAGCTTAGTTTATAAAATAATGCCTGAGTTGAAAGAAATGTCAGATAGAAAAGCCCTACTTCTCTCAGGAGGTCAGCAAAAGATGGCTGCATTAGGTAGAGCATTAGTTCTAGGAACTCAATTACTGTTACTTGATGAGCCTTTTGAAGGTGTTGCTCCTGCTCTTAGTCAGAGATTAGGAGAAGTTATAAGAGGTCTAAAGGAACAAAATATGTCAATTATATTAAGCCAGTCTGAACTTAATCATACTGAAGATATTTTTGACAAACAGTTCATAATTGAACGTGGTGAAAATGTAAATTAAATTACATGCTCTTTTTAGAAAGCTGGTTTGATTTATGAATGAAATTTGTCATGAATTACATTTTAATAACCGAGTAGTTAAAACTTTTAAAAAAAGGGATGCTAATTTTTGGAAAGCTTTCCAAAAAAATAAAAGTAAATATCCTCAAAACATTGCTGTTACCGATGGTAATAAAAAATTTACTTATGAAGAAATTTATAATTTTGTTCTAAGCCAAGCTGCTTTTATTAAAAATTTAGGTATTAATAAAGGTGATAGAATTTGTCTTCTATTTGAAAATAGCTGGCCTTTAATTGTTTATACACTTGTTGGTTTAAAAAATGGCGTGATTATAGTCCCCTTAAACCCTAAATCTTCTGAAGTCGAAAATCAGATGATAATCAATGATTGTACACCAAAGGCAGTTTTTCTAGATCAAAATTTTTGTAAAAATCTCCCCTCAAAAGATAATATAAATACCGTAGTTGATATCATTGTTTTTCAAGAAAACACTATCTTGAAGAATAAAATTATACCGGTAATTGATGAAATAGAGGTTAAAGAAGAGGATACTGCTTTTATTTTATATACTTCAGGCACAACCGGGAAACCAAAAGGAGCTATGTTAACAAATTTTAATATAATCCATTCATGCTTGCATTTTCAAAGACATTTTAATTTATCGGAGAATGATAATTGCATTTTGGTAGTTCCCGCAAGTCACGTTACTGGTTTGGTGGCTCATATCATGACAACATTGTTTTCTGGTGGAAATCTAATTCTTATGAGAGCTTTTGACGTAAAAGAGTTTTTATATTTAGCAGAAAGAGAAAAGTTATCTTATTTGATAATGGTTCCAGCAATGTATAATTTATGTCTTCATCGTGAAAATTTAAAAAATTATAATCTCAAAAACTGGAGAATTGGATGTTTTGGTGGCGCTCCCATGCCGCTTGGGACTATTAAAAAGTTAAAAACTCTTCTTCCAAATATGCTTTTAGTGAATGCTTATGGTTCGACAGAAACTTGCTCACCTGCGACCCTTATGACGCTTGAATATAATGAAGGTTTAATAGCAAGTGTAGGCAAGGTGGTTGAAACAGGAAAAATTTTGATTATGGATGAAGATAATCAAGAAGTAAAAAAAGGCGAAACAGGTGAAATTTGGATTTCTGGACCTATGGTTATCCCAGGTTATTGGAATGATAAGAAAAGAACCTCATTGGAGTTTATTAATGGTTTTTGGAAGTCAGGAGATATAGGTTATCAGGATAAAGATGGCTATATCTACATACTTGATAGGAAGAAGGATGTGATAAATAGGGGAGGTTATAAAATTTATTCATCCGAGATAGAAAACTTACTTAGTCTTTCTGGCTTGATAATTGAAAGTGCAGTGATTCCCAAAAAGGATCCAATCTTAGGAGAAAAAATACACACCATCATTTACGCTCAAAGTGGAAACGAGATTTTAGATAGTTTGAAAAATATTTGTAAACAAAATTTGTCAGAGTATAAACAGCCAGATTTTTGGACATTTTTAAATAAAGAGCTTCCTAAAAATAAAAATGGTAAAGTTTTAAAATCATTATTGATTGAAGAAATGAAAGATAAGTTTTAAATATACCTAGTATTTAAATTAAAAAAATTTAGGAGCACTAAATGTTTGGTCTTATGCAGGATCACCCTCTATTAATTTCGACTATTTTTGAACATGCTACTAAAAATTTTAGCAAACAAGAAATTGTGTCTAATACAGTTGAGGGAGGTATTCATAGATATACTTATCTAGATTGGGGTAAAAGAACTAAAAAATTAGCTAATGCTTTTAAATCCTTTGGTTTAAAAGAAGGTGACAGAGTAGGCACATTAGCTTGGAATGGATACAGACACCTAGAAATTTATTATGCAACCTCATCAAGTGGTTTAGTCTGTCATACTATAAATCCAAGACTCCATCCAGATCAGGTTTCTTACATTGTAAATCATGCCAAAGACCAAGTTTTATGTATTGATTTAAATATTTTACCTTTGGTTGAAAAAGCCTCTGAAAACTTCAAAACAGTCAAAGCAATAATAATTATGACTGATAATAAAAATATGGTTCAAACAAATATCAAAGATGACATTGAAATAATTTGTTATGAGGATTTTATTAAGGATCATTTAGATCAATTTGATTGGCCACTTTTAGATGAGAAGACGGCTTCATCTTTATGTTATACTTCAGGAACAACAGGAAATCCAAAAGGTGTCCTATATTCTCATCGTTCAACAGTTCTTCATGCCTATGGAATGAATTTAAAAGATGTAGTTCCTTATGGAGTTAAAGACGTTGTCCTTCCAGTGGTTCCTATGTTTCATGTAAATGCATGGGGTACCCCGTATGCAGCACCAATGTGTGGTACAAAATTAGTATTTCCTGGTGCTAAATTGGATGGAGAAAATTTAACAAATCTTATGAATGATGAGAAAGTTACTATTTCTCTTGGGGTCCCAACAATTTGGCTTTTATTACTTAATTACTTAAGAGATTCAGGCAAAAGAATTGACACAGTCAAAAGATTAATTATTGGAGGTTCTTCCTGTCCTAGAATATTGTTTGAGGGGTTTGAAGATGAATTTGGAGCTGAGGTAATACATGCCTGGGGCATGACAGAAATGAGCCCATTAGGAACAGTTAATATGCCTTCATTGGGTGAAGAACCTAAAGATAGGACAGAGTATTATGATCAAAAACTTCCGCAAGGAAGAACAATTTTTGGACATCAAATGAAACTCGTTGATGATGCCGGGAATGACCTACCAGAAGATGGGATGACTCAAGGAAGGTTGCTCTCAAGAGGCTTTTGGGTATTAAAGGAGTACTTTGAAGATAGTTCTGAAAAGGATAGGTTTCTAGATGGTGGCTGGTTTGACACGGGAGATGTTGCAAAAATTGATCAAGATGGTTTTATGACAATAACAGATAGAACTAAAGATATAATTAAATCTGGTGGAGAATGGATAAGTTCAATTGATTTAGAGAATATATGTGTTGGTCACCCTGAAGTAGCTAACGCTGCTGTAATATCTGTTCCTCATGAAAAATGGGAAGAAAGACCTATAGTAATAGTACAACCAATGCCAGGAAAATCACCTGCAAAAGAAGAAATTCTTGAGATGTATAATGGTAAAGTTGCTAAATGGATGATACCTGATGATGTCATTTTTACAGACAATATTCCTCTGGGAGCTACTGGTAAAATATTAAAAAATAAACTTAGAGATCAATTTGGTGGTCACAAGATAAGTTAAAATATTGAAATCACTCCATATGTCTTCTAGCGATTAAAGACCCTCCATCAACTGGGATTATTGATCCTGTAATATAAGAACTTGCTTTTGAGCAGAGAAATATAGCCGTTCCTGCCATGTCTTCTGGAACGCCAATGCGGCCTCTAGGAACAGATGCTTTGATTTGTTCTCCATATTCTTCAAGAGTATGTGCCATCATATTACTTTGAAATGGACCTGGGGCAATAGCATTAATGTTAATATTTCTATGAGCTAATCTATTAGCTAAAACACGAGTAAGTTGATGTACTGCAGCTTTAGAGGCAGGGTATGAATATGTTTCTGCTCTAGGAATTCCTATTCCATCAATGGAGCCAATATTTATTACCCTTGAAGGATCAGAATTATTTCCGGATTGTTCTAATAGAGAGGCTAATTTTTGAATTAAAAAAAACACTGACTTTACATTAGTGTCCATAACTTTATCCCAACCATTCTCAGGGAATTCATCAAATGGTGCGCCCCAAGCAGCTCCGGCATTATTAATTAAAATATTAAGTTGTTTTTCATTTTCTGAAATTTGGCTTACCAATTTATCCATTTCATTCATGTTTGTTAGATCTACTGGTATAGAAATACACTCTCCAAATTTAGAGAGTTCAGCTGCTTTAAGATTACATTGCTCTGATTTTCTTGAAGTGATGTAAGTTTTAACACCATTTTTTACAAATCCTTCAGCAATCATTGCTCCGATACCTCTAGACCCTCCAGTAACAAGGGCTACTTTACCTTCAATGTTAAATAAATCCTTCATGTTATTCCTTAAAGTCATTTAAAATTATTTATAAAATCTTCGAGTTGTACTTTTATTTAACATTATAAAAAGTTATAAAATTATCAAAACATTATTATACTTAAATTTTTTTGGAAAATTGTTGTAAATTATTATGAGCATTAATGATCAAGAACTAATCGATGTCAGGAAAGACGAAAAGTTAAACTTAAAAGATCTTAGCACATACCTAAAAAATAATTTAAAATTTGAATTTGACAATTTGAGTACTCTACAATTTTCTGGAGGGCATGCTAATCTAACTTATTTGCTTAAGTTAGATGACAAGGAATATGTCCTAAGAAGGCCTCCGCTTGGTCCAATTGCTCCATCTTCACATGATATGTTTAGGGAGCATAGAGTTCAATCAAATTTAAACTCAGTTTTCCCACTTGCTCCTAAAAGTTTACACTTTTGTGATGACGAAAGTATCATAGGATCAAGATTTCACATTATTGAAAGAAGAAGAGGATTTGTAATAAGAAAAGAGTTTGAACCTTATATTTCTCCAACGAAAGATAATTTGAGAAAGCTTAGCTTTAAAATTATTGATGTTCTTTCAGATTTACACAAAATAAATCCTAATGATGTTGGCTTAGGTGATTTGGGTAAGCCAGATGGCTTTGTTTTAAGACAACTGAATGGTTGGGAAGAGAGGTGGGAAAGATCAACCGAAGACAAAGTTTTAAAATTAAAATTTGATAAACTAATAACTTTTTTAAGATCAACCCTTCCCAAAGCTCAAGCTGTAACAATCTTACACAATGATTTTAAGTTAGATAATATAATGTGGAATAATTCAGATCCCTTTGATCCAGTTGCAGTATTTGATTGGGATATGTGTACTAGGGGAGATCCCTTAATGGATTTAGGGCACATGTTAAATTATTGGATTGATGAAACAGATGACGAAGATTGTAAATTAATAACATCAATGCCAGTAACCACAATTTCTTACCCTACAAGAGAAGAAATCATTGGCTATTATGCTATGAAAACTGGCTTTAATGTTAATAATATTAACTGGTATTATGCCTTTGGAGCATTTAAGCTAGCAGTCATATTGCAACAAATTTTTTATAGATACCAAAAGGGGCAAACACAAGATAAACGATTTTCAAATTTTGGAAAAAGAGTAAATGCTCTAATAAATAGAGCAAATAATATATTTTAATTTAATCTAGAGGATAAAATGAACTTCGAAAATTCACAGAAAGTAAAAGATTTGCAAGAAAAAATCACTAATTTTATGAATGCATACGTCTACGAGGCAGAAGATATTTATAAAAAGCAAGTTGAAGAAGGCGGTAGGTGGTGTATTCCTCAAATAATGGAAGATTTAAAGTCTAAAGCTAGATCTGAGGGTTTATGGAATTTATTTTTACCAGACAGTGACTTAGGAGCTGGATTAACGAACACAGAATATGCTCCTTTATGTGAAATTATGGGACGTTCTCCAATAGGAGCTGAAGTTTTTAATTGTTCCGCTCCAGATACTGGTAATATGGAGGTTCTAGTAAGATATGGTACAGAAGATCAAAAAAAGGAATGGTTGACCCCTTTATTAAATGGAGAAATACGTTCTGCATTTGCAATGACTGAGCCAGATGTAGCTTCATCTGACGCTTCAAATATTCAAGCAAGCATTGTCAGAGATGGTGATAATTACATTATAAATGCAAAAAAATGGTGGACATCAGGTGCCATGGATCCTAGATGCAAAATAATGATTTTTATGGGTAAAACAGACCCTAATGCTGATAAGTATAAGCAACAGTCAATGATATTAGTGCCATTTAATACTCCTGGCGTAAAGGTTTTAAGGCATTTACCTGTGTTTGGTTATGATCACGCACCTCACGGTCATGCTGAAGTTGAGTTTAAGGATGTTAAAGTACCTGTATCTAATATTTTATTAGGTGAGGGAAGAGGGTTTGAGATTGCTCAAGGGCGTTTAGGGCCAGGAAGAATTCATCATTGCATGAGATTAATTGGCCAGGCTGAAAGAGCTTTAGAGCTAATGATTTCCAGAGCTAAATCAAGAGTTGCATTTGGTAAACCTATTGCTCAACAAGGTGTTGTAATGAATGCAATAGCTGAAAGTCGAGCTGAAATCGAGCAGGCGAGATTGTTAGTTCTTAAAACTGCTCATATGATGGATACAGTAGGGAATAAAATCGCAAGAAAAGAAATATCTATGATTAAGGTTGTGGCACCTAATATGGCTACTAGAGTAATTGATAGAGCCATACAGGTTCATGGTGGCGGTGGAGTGACGTCTGATTTTCCTCTGTCATATGCATATGGATATGCTAGAGCTCTTAGATTAGCTGATGGCCCTGATGAAGTTCATAATATGAGTGTAGCAAAGTTAGAAATGAGAGATAAAAATTAGGAATTATCCTAATTTTATTAAGATTATGAATTTTGAGAATTTAGAGACTTACAAGGGTCTTATAAAATTAAATAACATTAGTGAATCAGGTTTTTTAAAAAAATCTTGCGTAGTCAAATTTTTTGAAGACGCTACTTATTTCACGAAAACTATTTTAAAAAATATAACTGTTGATAGTGAAGATCATTTAGAAACTGAGTTTATTGATATATCGGTTTATGAATATATGACGGTATATGTGAAAACCGATATATCTCTATTATCTGATCATAAAATTGAGGTTGCTCATAAATTATTTTTATTGAACCAAAATCATAATAATGATGATGAAATTTTATCTGATACAAGATTAATTTTACATTGTAGGAATATAGACAAGTTACCTAAAGTTAATAATAACAATTTATCTGGAATTTACTCAGCATTTAAGGACTTAGTTAGGCTAGAAGATTGCGATCAAATGTCTCATATGAATGTCCAATTTTATTTTGGAAAGCATGCAGAAGCAATCAAATGTCTTTTTAATAAAATTAATAGTTATTCATCAGATAAGATTAATTATAAAATTTTAAATGAAAGATGTATCTTTAGTCGTGAAGTTCACTTGAATTCTGTACTAGAGATAATTTTTAAAGTTAAATCTATTAAAAATGATGAACTTATATTGTTAAGCAAAGTTTATAGCGTTGATCATGAAAATGTCGCGGCATATTTTGAGACAACTATTTCTTTAAGCCTTGATAAACAAATTGAAAAAATAATTTTTAATCTATTCACATTAGGTGGTACTACATTTTTAAATGAATTAGATTTTTTAGATCTAAGGCCGTTAACTGATGATAGACCACCAAAACTTTATTCTAGAGATGCTTTTATAAGTTGTAAAAAAGCTGTAAATACCTGGGATTTAAATCATGACCTGATGGGCTCAAGTCAATTTAAAATAGGTTGTGTTTCTGATGCAGCCACTCATTTATTTACATATTGTGGTGCAGATTTCAGTTGGCGAAATGAGTATGATATTGGATCTGCTGCACTAGATTATTCTGTAAGATACTACAAGGATGCCCCTCTTGGAATGGCAGTTACTATGTATACAAATTTTACAAAAATAGGAAATAAATCATTAAAATTTATACACCATATGGTAGATGATAGTACAGGTAATGTTATAATGGATATAGAAATTGTAGCAGTTTTATTTGACCTAAAAAAACGAAAATCAATGGTTGTTCCAGAAGAGTTTAGAGTAAAGGCTTCAAAATTGTTGATAAATAACTAAATTGAACTTAGCAATTTAAACCTATCGCGATGATAATCCGCATCACCCATTAAATGATCAATCATAATTAGTCTCTTTGCATAATGTGCAACAGAATACTCCCATGTCATTGCAATTCCGCCATGTAGTTGTATAGACTCCTCAGCTATAATTTTACCAACTCTTCCTACTAAATTTTTAGCGGCAGAAACATTTTTATCCCGGGTTGATGAATTAGTTTCAAATGTAGAAGATGCTAACATTACAGCAGACCTAACCTGCTCAATTTCAAGCATCATGTCTACCATTCTATGCTGTATACTTTGAAAAGCTCCAATTGATTTACCAAATTGTTTTCTAGTTTTCAAATAGTCTAAAGTTAAATCAAAACATACCTGCATTATGCCAATAGCTTCAGCTGAAAGAGCAAGTGCACCCGCAGAATTTGATTTGATTATGCATTCAAGAGCTAGATCATCCTTACATAGCAATTCTGCATTCACATTGTCAAAATTTAGCTCAGCTGCTTTATAACCATCAATTGTATTGTAGGATCTACTATTAATCTGATTAGTATCAACTAAAAATAAACCAATACCGTTTTTATCATTAATTTCTCCATCAATTCTTGCAGAAACAATGACTTTATCTGCAGTGTCACCATTGATTACAAATGATTTGCTGCCATTTAGTTTCCAATTGTCATCTTCTAAAAAGGCTTTGGTTTCTACAAAATGGTCTTCATACCTATTATTCATTTCCATATGAGCAAATGAGATTAATAATTCGCCATCAATTATTTGATTTATTAATTCACTCTTAGGATCTTTTATCGAAGACAAAATTGTACTTGATAATATGCCAGTAGATAAAAATGGCTCAATACATAATGATTTTCCGATTAATTCAAATATTATGCTAATATCCTCACCCGAGCCCCCTAGACCTCCAAATTTTGGAGAAATTAAACCACTTATGACACCTAAATCAGCACTCTCTTTCCAAATTTCTCTCGAAAAACCATCATTCAAAGCTAAATAGTCGCCTCTGTTTTTTATATCTTTATAATTATTTTCAAAAAAGCGAGCCACAGTTTCCTGAAGCATTTTTCTTTCTTCAGATAATGAAAAATCCATTTTTATTTCCTATAAACCAAAAGATGCTTTTGCGACTATATTTTTTTGGATCTCGTTAGATCCACCATAAATAGAAATTTTTCGCATATTAAAATACTGCTTTGCAATAGGACCAGCGTACTCTGGGCCTATAGGCATTTCATTCCAACCCTCATCGAATTGTTCAGGTAAATATGGTAATGCTTGAGGTCCAAGAGCTTTTCTTAGTAATTCAGTTGTTTTCTGTCTTACAAGTGTTCCCTTAATCTTGAGCAAAGAACTTTCCATACCGGGAGCTTTGCCGTCTGCTGCGGCGCTTACTGTTCTAAGATTAAAAATTTCCATTGCTAAGAGGTCTATTTCTAATTCAGCAACCTCAGATGAAAAAATTGGGTCATCAATTAATGGTTTTCCATTTTTTAGAGATTTTCTTGAAATCATTTTCAAGTGATTTAGAGCAGATTTTGAATTTGGAACGCCTGCTATCCCTGTCCTCTCAAAAGTGAGTAAATACTTAGCATAGGTCCAGCCCTCATTTTCTTTTCCAACTAAATTTTTTTTAGGCACCTTAACATCAGTAAACCAGACTTCATTAACTTCATGTTCACCGTCCAAAGTAATAATTGGTTTGATTTCTACACCTGGACTATCCATATCAATTAAAAGAAATGATATACCAAGTTGTGGTTTTACATTTGTATTAGTTTTAACTAAACAGAAAATTTTATCAGCATGATGTCCTAAAGTAGTCCATGTTTTTTGTCCATTCACTAAATAGTGATCGCCTTTATCAATTGCTGTAGTTTTTAAACTTGCAAGGTCGGATCCTGCACCTGGTTCAGAATACCCTTGTGCCCACCAATCTTGATTATTTAGAATTCTTGGTAAGTAGTAATTTTTTTGTTCTTCAGATCCAAACTCAATTAGAACGGGGCCTAACATATTAACACCAAATGGTACAATCCTAGGTGCAGAAGCCTTTACTATTTCTTCTTCAAATATATGCTTTTGGATAGCATTCCAACCTGTTCCGCCATATTCTTCAGGCCAGTGCCACGCCAACCATCCCTTGGCACTTAAATTGTTCATGAAGATTTCATAATCTTGTTTACTTAATCTTTGATATTTTTTTACTTTATCGGACAATGATTTAGGAAGAGTTTCCTTAAGCCACTCTCTGACTTCATTTCGGAAATTTTGTTCTTCTTTGGTATATTCAAAGTTCATTTTTTATAGCCATTTAGTTTAATATATTTTTATAGTATAAGTACTATATATAAAAAAAATATGAATATAAACAAAATGAAAGATTTAAATGGAAATAAATAAAGTTAAAGAAAAAATGACAGATCTATTGTCTGGTGTTTTTGATGGAGCCACTATCATGGTTGGAGGTTTTGGGGAAGCTGGGAGCCCAATAGAGTTATTACACGGATTGATAGACCACGGTGCAAAAAATTTAACGATTATAGCAAACAATGCTGGTAATGGTAATGTGGGGCTAGGTGCCTTAATAGGTCAAAAGCAAGTGAAAAAAGTTATTTGTTCTTTTCCTAGATCACCAAAAGGTATCACATTCGCAGAGCAATATAATAAAGGTGAAATTGAGTTGGAGGTTGTTCCTCAAGGCACATTAGCTGAGAGAATTAGAGCAGCAGGGGCGGGCATCCCCGGATTTTATACGGCTACTGCAGTAGGCACTCCACTAGCAGAGGGAAAAGAAGAAAAAATTTTTAATGGTAAAAAATATATTCTAGAAGAGGCTTTACATGCTGATTTTGCATTAATCAAGGCTGAAGTATCTGATAGATATGGGAATTTAGTTTATAATAAAACGGCTAGGAATTTTAACCCTATTATGAGCATGGCAGCTAAAAATACTTTGGTGCAAGCGAAAGAAATTGTGCAACCTAATTTTACTAACCCCGAACACGTTGTTACCCCAGGTATTTTTGTTCAGAAAGTAATTGAAATTAAGGAACCTATGATTGAAACAATTGCGATTGAAGAAGGGTTAACATATCCATGATTAATAATAATTCTAATAATATTTTAAAAGGTTGGGATAGAAATACTATTGCAGAAAAAATAGCAAATGATCTACCTCATGGTGCATATGTTAATTTAGGAATTGGTATGCCTGAACTTGTTTCTCAGTACATTAAAGACGATCGTGAAATAATTTATCACTCAGAAAATGGGCTCTTAGGAATGGGCCCATCTCCTAATGAAAATGAAATTGATTATGATTTGATCAATGCTGGGAAAAAACCAGTTACAATCCTTCCAGGAGGAAGTTTTTGTCATCATGCTGACAGCTTTTCTATGATAAGGGGAGGACACATAGATTACTGTGTCTTAGGAGCAATGGAAATTTCTGTTAAAGGTGATTTAGCAAATTGGTCAACTGGTAAAGGCATACCCGCAGTTGGTGGGGCAATGGATTTAGTTGCTGGTGCAAAAAACGTCTTTGTTATGACACAACACCTTACAAAGGAAGGAAAGCCAAAATTAGTAAAAGAATGTTCACTACCTCTTACAGGAGCAAATGTTGTTTCAAGAGTTTATTCAGACTATGCGGTGATGGAAATATCAGACATGGGTTTTAAAGTACTTCAACTTAATACTAATATATCATTAGATTATTTGAAGTCAGTGACTGAAGGTAACGTTTATCAATGAAAAATTATTAATTTTAGTTATTAGTCAAAATAAACAACTTGGTCACTATTAAGATAATCAAGTGCCTTTTGTGATATTTTTAGACCTTCACTAACCTGTTTATCCATAGCATTTTCAACCTCGATAATTCTATCTAATTTCTTTAATACCTCGTCTATTTTATCAAATGGAACAACTGTAACACCATCACTATCAGCGACTATGATATCACCACTACTTACTGTGGTCCCACCAATATTTACAGGAAAACCAATTTTGGCAGGTCCACTATTAAAAGGTGAATTTGGATTTAAACCTGTACAAAAGCAGTCTAATCCTGTCTCAATTATACCATCTAAATCTCTCATAGGGCCATCAGTAACTAGACCTACGCCACCATTGTTTTTTATCATCCCCGCAATTCTATCTCCAACTGCTGCTGTTCCTTGAAATCCACTCACACCATTTACAACTATGTCACCTGGTTGAATTTCGCTTAGGGCAATAGCCATCCCTAGAACATCAGCGGCTCCAGAAAACACGGTTAAAGCAGGACCAACAATTTGTTTAACTTTTTTTCCGGGGATAGATAGAGGTTTAATTGAAGGATCTAGTGCAGCATAACCATTTAGAGCATCACATATAAATCCTGTGGGAATGTTTTTAAAGCCATCAATTTGTTCTTGTGATGGTTTTTTCCTACTAGATTTTTTTTTGATTTGTATTAGTGGAGGATTTTCAATCATTTTTAAAACTCACTTAACTTTATATTTTAATTATTAATAATTTAATAATAACATGTTAAGTATAAAAATATAACAAGTTAATGGAGTAAAATTTGTCGAGCCTAGTTGATAAATTCCCAAGGGTAGTTGATATGGTTAATCTGGCCAAAAGAAGAATGCCCCACTTTGCATCAGAATATTTATTTGCAGGCACTGGATATGATGAGGCCTTAGATAATAATAGAAAGGCTTTTAAACAAATTTACTTAGTACCTAAATATTTGAAGGGTACTGTTAATCCGAATTTAAAAACAAAATTATTTGGCAATGAATATGATAGTCCTTTTGGAGTTGCTCCAGTTGGTATGACAAGTTTGATGTGGCCAGGTGCTGAGATTGCATTAGCAAAAATGTCATTAAAAAATAATATTCCATATTCTTTATCAACTGTTGCTTGTGCGTCTGTGGAGGAAGTAGGAAAACATTTAGATGGTCATGGATGGTTTCAACTTTATCCTCCGGCAGATAAAGCTATAAGAAATGATTTATTAAAAAGAGCTAAAAACTCAGGCTTTAAAACTTTGATCATTACTGCAGATATTCCTGCTTCAAGTAGAAGAGAGAGATTAAGGATGGCTGGAGTGTCTGTGCCACCAAAAAATAATTTAAGAACATTTTTCCAAGCAGCAATATGTCCATCTTGGTCATTAGGAACTCTAATAAACGGAATACCTGCTTTTGGAACAATGGACCAATATAGTGATGGTACTTGGCATGGAAATGCAAAATCTAAAGCTGGTTTTGCTGGTAGTCAGATGCAACGTTATTTAGATTGGGATTATTTGCAAGAAGTTAGAGATATATGGAAAGGTCCTATAATTCTAAAGGGTTTAATGCATGTAGATGACGCAGTGAAAGCAACTTCCTATGTGGATGCTATATACTTATCAAACCATGGTGGTCGTCAAATAGATATAGCGCCTAGCCCATTACAAATATTACCTTTAGTTAGGAAAAAAATTGGTTCAAAGTTTCCAATTATAATCGACTCAGGGTTTTATTCAGGTCAAGACATAAGTAAAGGACTGATGCTTGGAGCTGATTTTGTTATGACTGGAAGACCTTTTATTATTGGTTTAGCTGCTTTAGGTAAAAAAGGTGCAAATCATGTCCATGATATCTTAAAAGATGAGTTGTCAAACATCATGGAACAAATATGTACCAAAAATATTAATGAATTAAAATCTGAAAACGTGATGCTGGGTAATGATTTTAATATCCAAAACTTTTCTTAATAACTATAAAGAACTAAATCTTTTTCCAGGCAAAACCATTTCGGAACCAGTTTTAATATGAAGTAATACAGGTAAATCGTTTTCATTTGCCCATTCCTTTGCTTGTACAAAAGTTTGATAAAAATCTTCTGTATTTTCAACTGTGTATCCTTTACCACCCATTGCAGTAGCCAAATCTGCAAAGTTTGGATTTACTAGTCCAGTATGTTTGTATTTACCTTTGTAGTTTTTATGTTGGTGCATTCTTATTGTGCCGTACATTTCATTATCAATAACGAAAATAATTACTCCTGCGTTATACTGAACAGCGGTGGCCAGCTCGTTTTCTGTCATTTGAAAGCAGCCATCGCCAGCCAATGCAATGACCATTTGATTAGGAAAGCGAAGCTTTGCTGCTATAGCAGCAGGTAGGCCGTAACCCATAGAACCAGAAATTGGTGCTAATTGTGTTTTTACTTTTGAAAATCTGAATAATCTATGTCCCCAGACAGCATAGTTTCCTGCACCATTAGTAATAATGGTATCAGGTTCTAATTTTTCTCTTAATGTCCTGAATGCTGATGTTAAATCAACTCCTGAGTTTGGAGCTTCTAGTGGCATGTCTCCCCAATTAATGTAATCATCATGAGCTTCTAGCGTATCAGATGCAATGCTTTCTACTGCTTTTGTATTTAAACCCTTCAATGCGTTATTTAGAACATTTACAAATTCTATTGGGTTAGCTGTAATACCTAGATGAGGGTTATAAATCCTACCAATTTCTTCTGGCCCTGGATGTATGTGAACTATTTTTTTGTTGTGATCTGGGATGCCAAATAAAGAAAAACCTTGGGAAGGATTTTCACTTAACCTTGCTCCAAGAAGAACAATATAATCACTTTCATTTATTCGATTAATTATTTTTGGGTTAACACCTAAACCAAGATCACCGCCATAGTTTTTATGAAAATTATTGAAAAAACTTTGTCTTCTATGTGAAGTTAATATTGTCAATCCTAACATTTCTGAAATAGACATAAGATCTTTCTCTGCTTCATCTGACCATACCGATCCACCTAGTACCAATATAGGTTTTTTGGCTTCTTTAATTTCTTGTATGAATTGAGCTAGATCTTTAGTTGACGGTGCAGAAACAGTTTGTTGTATATAGCTAGTAGGTTTTTTATCAGTCTTCTCAGTTAACATGTTCTCAGGTAATGCTATTATCACAGGCCCAGGTCTGCCTGACATCGCTGTATGATATGCACGAGATACTATTTCGGGTAATCTATCAGCTTGTTGTACTTCAACAACTAACTTAGCCATTCCTCCAAAAAATTGTTGATAATCAACTTCTTGAAATGCATCTCTTCCGTACATTTCTTTACCGATTTGCCCAACGAAAAGTATCATTGGCGTGCTATCTTGTTGGGCGATATGAACCCCAGCAGCAGCATTTGTTGCTCCAGGCCCTCTAGTTACGAATGCAATTCCTGGTCTGCCTGTAAGCTTTCCATCAGCTTCTGCCATTATAGCAGCTGCACCTTCATGCTTACATAAAATAGTATCGATAGATGTTTCTTGAAGTCCATTCATTACAGAGAGATAACTTTCCCCTGGAACGCAATAAACTCTTTCAACTTTTTGATTTTCTAATAACTCTACTAATAGTGTTCCAGCTTCTCTCATTTTTATTCCTTGAATTTTTTTATGTAAGGTGAATTTTGGGGTAACATATCTTCGCTAATAGGTAAAATCAATTCGTGAAGTAAATGTGAAGATAAAGTTTTACCATGTCTATCGAGTCTTAGAGAACTATTAACTCCCCCACCAAGCGCATTATGAATGACAAAATTTAAAGCGTTAAGATTTGGTAACTCATATCTATCAACTTTTGTAGCACCTAGATGTTTAAAAATTTCTAAAATTCTTTCTTGAGTGGCAACTTTATCAATTATACTCCAACACTTCTGCTCGTATGCAATAAGAGAAATATTAGAAACATCTCCTTTGTCTCCAGCTCTAGCGTGAGCGATCGCATGAATAGGTAGGTCTATGTAATTCATAAATTCCTCTAGTTTTTTATAAAACTTTAACTCTTACATTGGGGTTAACAATATCTCTATCTACTAAAATTGAAGCGGTTGATGATTGAGGAGTAACATATCCTCTGCCACCGCCACCAGCAGACGGACCACAACAATATAATGACATAACTTCGTCTACCAATTGTTGTGCTTGGTGTTTAAGAGGGTAAATACCAGAAGTTCTTACTCTGTAGTCTCCATTTTCTGGAAGATTGTATGATGTTTCCTCATCAAAAGAAAAGTGAACTGATCCAGCGCCAATGATGTCGACTCTTAAATTTCCTTGGAGACCTAATGTTTCAATTCTTTTACTAATTACTTCTCCTGCAAGTTTTGCTCTTGCAAGAGCATTGGGGCCAGCATAACTCATCTCTGCTTCTCCCATATAACCATTGTCACAACATATTGTCGCTTTTAGTTTTTTAGGGGGTACTTTTCCTTTCCCACCCTTAACTATAACTCTGTTTGGACCATCATCCTCAAGTTCTAAACCTGTCATATCAGCTGTTACGTCTGGCACTAAATAATTTGAAGGATCGTGAGTTTCATAAAGAAGTTGTTCTGTTACAGTAGCTTTGCTAACTAGACCACCCGTGTTTAACGGTTTAGTTATTACAAATGTTCCATCTTCACTAAATTCAACTATAGGAAATCCAACATTTGCAAGATCAGGTACGTCTTTGAAACCTGGATCAGCAAAGTAGGATCCAGTTACTTGAGCACCGCACTCTAGGAGATGACCACATATGGTACCAGTGCCTAATAAATCTAAATCATTTGTTCCCCATTTAAATTCATGCATTAGTGGTCCAAGTGCTAAGGCGCTATCTACTGTCCTTCCAACAATTACTATGTCAACATTTTTGGCTAATGCTTCTGCAATTGGCTTTGCACCCAAATAAACGTTTGCAGCAGTTATGTTATTATTTGAAAAATCAAGACCTTCCATTGTAGGGCTAGTCAAAATTTCTTTATGTGACATGTATTCTAACAAGTCATCTCCAATAACAACTCCTATTTTGGGGGTTCTGGTTTTAAGCTCTTTTGAAATTTCTAATATTCTCTTTGCAGCTCCTATAGGATTTGCGGCTCCAATATTTGAAATAATTTTTATATTATGTTCAAGACATTCGTCTAAAATGGGATTTATATAAAAATCTAAAAATGGAGAATAACCCTCTTCAGGATTTTTTAGTCTATATTGTTGAGCAATAGCGAGGGTGCGTTCCGCTAGAACCTCAAACATTAAATACTTTGGTGAATCAATGTTTTTTAATTGTTTTACTATTGGGATAGAAGCATCAAATCTATCTCCTGAAAAACCAGCACCACAACCTATATATACTTTTTTTTGTTTCATTGAATTGGATAAATTATGTTTATTTAATTGATAATCATTTTAAGGTAATAGTATATTTATAACTTATCAAATATTAAATTATCCAATCTTATTTAAATTAAAGAGGAACGTTAAATGTCAAAAATTGCAATAGTAACAGGTGCAGGTACTGGGGTAGGTAGAAGAGTATCAGAAGTCTTATCTAGAGAGGGTATTATTGTTTATTTAATAGGTAGAAGAAAAGACAAATTAGTTGAAACTCAGAATATTTGCTCAGGTAAAACAGAGGTTTTACAATGTGATGTTAGTGATCCTATAGCAGTTGAGAAAGCTTTCAAGGTTGTAGAAGAAAACCACGGAAGGCTAGATGTGTTATTTAATAATGCAGGTATAGGCGTTCCAGCTCAATCTATAGATGAGATGCCATTTGAAAATTGGAAAAGTGTTGTAGATATTAATTTAAATGGAATGTTCTTATGCGCCAAATACGCTTTTGCATTGATGCGCAAGCAAAGCCCACAAGGTGGTAGAATAATAAATAATGGAAGTGTATCATCAGTTACGCCAAGGCCTGGCTCTATACCTTACACAGCCACTAAACACGCAGTTACCGGTATGACAAAGACGATATCATTAGATGGTAGGAAATATGATATTGCATGCAGTCAAATTGATATTGGTAATGCAGAAACTCCCATGACCGAAAGGATGAAAGAGGGTGTCCCTCAAGCAACTGGCAAAGTAGATGTTGAGCCAGTAATTGACTCCATTCATATTGCTGACGCAGTTTTGTATATGGCAAATTTGCCTGTAAATGTGAATGTTTTAAATATGACAGTAATGGCTAACAAAATGCCATTTGTTGGAAGAGGTTAGCTTTTCATAAGATGTTTTTTAACAGCTGGAAAATATGAATCTTTGTCTCCATTTTGAATAGATATTTTAAACAATTTCTCAGTTGTAAGTGCTCCTGGTAATTTTAGATTTAAACTTCTCCCCAGTTCAAGGGCGTAGGATAAATCTTTAAGAGCGTACTCAGTTGAAAAAGCTTGGGTTGGAAAATTATCTTGCGAAATACTTTTTAATCCATGGTTTCTGAGAGCAAAACTGTCTCCAGAACATTTAGTGATATTATTAAATAAACTCTCAACATTCATACCATAATTTTCTGCGATATTAGCGGCTTCACTTAGTGCTACTACTGTTTCAAAAAGTATCATATTATTTAGAATTTTAGTTAATTGACCTGAACCTGCTTTTCCGCAAAACATAATATCCTGACCCATATATTCTAGGACTGGTAATATTTTTTGAAACACTTCTTTTTCTGAACCTACCATTATTGCTAAGGTCCCATCTACAGCAGCTTGCCTAGTTCTAGCTATTGGTGCATCTGCAAAATAAGCCTTTCTATTTTTAGCTTCTTTTTCTAACTCAACCATTAGATCAGGTTGTGATGTTGACATATCAATAATGAATTGCCCTTTTTTTACATTTTGAATCATATTTTGCTTTGTAAAGTATAGTTCCTTTACAAAACTACCACCAGGTAAACAGGTAATAACCAGGTCTGATTTTTCAAATATTTCTTTAATATTTCGAGTTATTTTAGCGCCATGATTTTCTAATATTTTTTCTTTTTCTGGATTTAAATCATTAATCAATATATCCCATTGATTATTTTTAAGGAGGTTTTTACACATAGAACCTCCCATTACACCCAAACCAATAAAACCAATAATATTAATTTCAGTTTCTTTCATTTTTTATCCACATTAAATAAAATTAGGTTAATTTTTTTTTAAACTGTAATATATTTAGACCTAATTGTAATTGGTTTTAAAATTTTTAAGTATAAAGGTAATTGTTGTGCATTATGATACGTTAAAAAACGAACACGGTCTTCCCCACGATCCATTCAAAGCAATTGTTGCTCCACGCCCAATCGGTTGGATTGGAAGTAAATCACTATCAGGCGTCTATAATTTAGCCCCATATAGTTATTTTAATGCTATAGCTGACCGTCCACATTTTGTAATGTTTTCTTCAGTTGATATAAAAGATTCCGTAAAAAATATAGAAGATACTGGTGAATTTACTGTTTCGTTAGCTACTGAAAATTTATTTGATAATATGAATGGAAGTTCTGTTCCTGCAAGTGCAGATATTGATGAGTTTGAGCTGGCTGGTTTAAAGCCACAAATAGGTAAATTTGTCTCAGCACCTTTTGTGGCTGAAGCCGCTGCCGCTCTAGAATGCAAACATTGGAAAACAATTGATCTTCCTAATGTCAATAGAGACAAAGGCACTGGTAGTTATGTTGTTTTTGGCCAAGTTGTTGGCATATATATCAATGACGATTTTATAAAAGACGGTTTATTTAATGCTAGTGCCGCAAGACCATTAGTAAGGTTAGGCTACATGGATTATGGTGTAGTAGGCTCTGAAAACACTTTTTCTAAAAACAGGCCTAAATTAAATAAAGATGGAAAATTAGAACCGGTGGAGCAATGGGATGGAATTTATAGATAATAAATTAATAAATGACTTTTCTAAAAATGGTGTTGTGCTTTGCAAAGGAATTTTTAAAGAATGGCTTGAGACACTTAGAGTTGGTGTTGATAAATTAATAAAAAACCCCAGTGAAAGAGAAAGGTCATATACCCCTGACGATGGGACAGCTCCTTTTTTCCAAGATTTAGTGAATTGGAATAGGATACCTGAGTTTAAAGATTTTATTTTTAAATCTAATATTGGTTTTTATGCAGCTAAATTAATGAACTCTAGGAAATCTGTTTTTTTTCATGATCATGTTTTAGTTAAAGAGCCTGGTTCTTCAATAGTAACACCATGGCACCAAGATAAACCCTACTATTGTGTTGATGGAGAGAAATCTGTCAGTTTTTGGATAGCTCTGGATGATATTTCAAAAGAGGGGTGTCTTGAATGTATAGCAGGTTCACATTTGTCAAATATTTTACATAAACCAAAGAGATTTAATGGAAAAGATTTATATGAAAATGATAATTCCTTAGAGGTTCCAGATATAGACTCTAATAGAGATAAATATAAAATAATGAGCTGGGATATTAAGGCTGGGGATGCTATTGCGTTTGACTTCAGAACACTTCATGGTGCTTCCAAAAATGTTGATAAAATTAGTAGAAGAAGAGTTTTCTCTGCAAGGATCGTAGGAGATGATGCTTTTTTTGTTGATAGACAAGGGAAGGGGTCACCACCTTTTGAGAACGTAAAACTCCAAACAGGTGATAAACTAATTGGTGAAGAGTTTCCTATAATTTATCCACTATAAGCTTTTTTACAGTGATACTTATTATCATTATGCATTATAGCTGCGTTTAGCTGAATAGCTCCTTCCACAATTCTTAATGAAGGTCTTGTAAAGTATGAATTTGAATCAAATGCGTAAATATTCTCTTTTTTTACTGCATCTAAATGATTTATTTTAGCGTCGCTATAGATATTTTGTGCAAAAGTTTTATTTTCTTCTAAATTATAACCACAACAAATAATTCCTATATAATCTGGATTTAAATCACTAATTTCTTCAGACAATATTTCTCTAGATTTTTCTCCTTTTCTTCCAACAGACGATAAAAATCCTGACATTTCTATTTGTTCAGGGATCCAGTGTCCTGGGGTAAAGTATGGTTCAATCCATTCGAGTAATAAAAGACTTTGATTAATCCTTTTGTTTGTAATATTTTTAGATTTTTGTTTTGCCTCATTAATTAGTTTTCTTGCAATCTCTTTTTTGCCAACTATTTCTCCAATTCTTATTATATCTTCACAAATGTCACTAAACGTTATGCCATTTAATGATATGACTTTGGTTTTGTTGAATAGCGTGCAAGGTATTTGATTAAATTTAGCTTCTATTTTATCTTTTGAAATGGAGCACACTTCACACAAACCCTGAGTTATTATCAAGTCAGGATTTATTTCAAGAATTTTTTCATTATCTATTTCAAAAATAGGTAGGCTTTGCTCAATTGCACCCTTAACAATACTGTCTATTTTGTTTTGACTTGTACTTTTTGATATAATACTAGATGTAACTCTAATTTTGTCTTTGACTTGTAATGGGTAATCACACTCGTGACTTATCCCGAATAGATTTTGTGATAAGCCTAAATCACAAATAATTTCTGTAGCTGCTGGTAATAAAGTTACGATCTTCATATTAATTTCATTTTTTAAATAATAGCTTACAAATATCTTGAAAATTTACTTCATAAGTAAACCTTATTGTATATTTAATTAGTTTTACATTTTAAAATTTTAAAATATTGTCAAAACCTAATACTAAATAAAAAACATTTTTGTATATTGAGTGGTAAATAATGCTGGAATTGTCATTTTCAGAAAATATACTTCTGACAACTTTATCATTTTTCACTGCCTTAATGACATCACTGGCAGGAGCAGGTGGTGGAACGGTTTTGCTAGCTGCAATGCTTCAATTTATGAATCCTGCAGAAGCTATACCTGTGCATGGAGTTATACAATTTACTTCTAACTTAACTAGAACATGGCTATTAAAAAAATTTGTAAATTGGTCAATTGTTTTAAAATTTACTGTTTTGTTACCGGTAGGTGTCTACATAGGTCTTCAAATTTTTCAAAATATTGATGCCAATAATATTAAAAATTTGATTGGCATGTTTATTTTGTTAGCCTTGATTTTTCAGAATTTAAAATTTATTAATAAATTTTTCTTACCTGATTATGCTTATTATTTTGTTGGTTTTTTTACGGGTATTTTTAATATTTTAGTCGGTGTAATTGCGCCTCTTTTAGCTGTAATAGTGAAACAAAGTATTACTGAAAAAAAATCTATTGTAGGAACACTAGGTTATTTTGGTTTAATAGGAAATTTATTAAAAATCATTGGCTTTACCTTGATAGGTTTTTCATTTTATGAATATATTTATACATTCTTAATGATTATACCTGCTACATTAGTTGGAAGCAGGGTAGGTCAATTATTATTAAACAAGATAAGCAACAAAATATTCACTATAATTTTTCAAATAATTCTAATAGCCCTAGCTATAAGACTTCTATTTGTCTAACTTAGAGCTCATAAAAAGTATAAATAATTTTAATTAGTTTTTAGAGATTTTTTCTGCAATTGATAGTATCCTATACATCTCTCTGAGTACTGGTTTTTCTATTAATTTACCATCAATTACCACCAAGCCTGTGTTAGCTTTTTCAAAAGTGGATGTAACCTTTTCTGCGTTTTTAATAGCAGTATCTGAAGGAGTAAATACCTCGTTTAAAATTGGGATTTGTTTTGGGTGAATAGAACCTTTACCACTAAAGCCCAGTTCTTTAGCTAGTATAGCTTCTTTTTTCATACCTTCTAAGTCTTCTAGGTTCAGATAGGGAACATCAATGGCGTCAATACCGGCAGAAGCCGCTGCATGCACTATTCTAGATCTTGCATAAAGAAGTGGTTCCCATTTGTTTTCACATCGCAATTCAGCAGACATGTCAACGCCACCAAAAAATAATGCATCAATTCTATTAGAAGAATTAGCTATTTGATAAGCGTTCTCTAGTCCTTCATTAGTTTCTATTATTACGTGTATTCGACAATCATGACCTCTTTCTGATAACAAATTATCTAAGAGAGTAATCTCATCTGACGTTTTAACTTTAGGAATCATAAGTGCAGGAGGAGGAGCATCAGTTTCTAATATTGCTTTTATGTCGTCTATACCAAACTTTTCTCTAATACAATTAATCCTTAGTATTCTCTCTACACCATCATTAATTTGTTTGTTTTTAAAAATTTTAATTGCATGTTCTCGTGCCAACCTTTTATCTTTGGGAGCAATGCCGTCCTCTAGTTCAATGCAAACCATATCAGTACCGGATTTTATAGCTTTAGGAAACATTTCTGGATTTAAACCAGGAGTAAAAATAAAACTCCTTCGTGGCCGTATATTTTTGTTAATTTGCATTTGATACTCTCATAAGATTTTGAATATAAATTTTATTATTTATAACTATGTTTTTCAAAAAAATGCAGAAGATTTTGATTAAAAACATCTGGTTCTTCGATATTAATAAGATGACCAGCTTTGGGAATTATTTTAAGATAACTTCCTTCAATTTCTGTCATGATTTTTTTTGACATGGAAGGCGGAGTAAGTGTGTCTAGTTCTCCAACCATTATAAAGGTGGGAACTTTAATTTTTTTAAAAATATGGAGATGTTCGGTTCTCATTGAGCTTTCAATAGTTTTTAGATAACTTTCTTTATGAAGAAGTGACATTGATTCAACTAATTGTTCATAAGCAGAATGATTATCAATATTACCTATTAAAGTTGATGCTACTATTGGGGCTATGTCTTTTGGTTCTTTCCCTTTTAAAAGAGGCTCTTTTCTTAAATTAATAAATCTTTCTATTTCGATAGGGCTCAAATTAGATAAACCGAAATGTGTGTCGCATAAAGTTAGAGTTTTAACATAATTAGGATATTTGTCATAAAATAGAGTTGCAATCTGCCCACCCATTGAAAGTCCAACAATGTGGGCTTCAGTCTTTTCAAAAAAATCAATGACACTTCTTAAATCATCTAATATATCTTCAAAATCTAGTTCACCATCGTAGTCATCACTGTCACCATATCCTCTTGTATCCCAAGCAACAGTTAAAAATTTTTTTGCAAAGAAATTAATATTATTTTTCCAGTTTTTTTTATTACCACCTATCCCATGAAGGAAAATTATCATCTCACCTTCACCAGAGTAATCAACTGAAATTGAAGGTTTGTTTCCAATTTTTATGCTAGTTACATTCATCTGATTTAAAACCGACTACCTGGTAATTTTAAGAATTCTAATTCTGATTGTGTTGAATTTCTATTTAAAATTCTATTTCTATGAGGAAATCTTCCAAATTTTTTTATAACTTCTTTATGCTTTATTGCATACTCGTAAGTTTTGGGATTTGTGTATTTTTTAAAATAAGGTAAACCAAACTCTTGGTCATCTAAACTTTCACTATGCATTAGTGGCATTAACATAAAGCTATTTTTATAATATTCATTTTTTTGAAAAAATTGTTTTTCAATCGCGATTTTACATAATTGTTTTGCTTTTTCATCACCTTGATATGCCTTTTCGGTATTTCTAAAAACATTTCGAGTAAATTGATCTAAAACAATTATTGATGAGATATATGTTTCTCGGGATACAATAAAATCTTTTATATTTGTTTTTAGATGAGTTTCTATAGTCTTCATAAACTTGTGTTTAATAAGCTCATCAAATTCTTTACTTTTTTTAAACCACATCTTAGGAGTGCATTGTACAAACCAAAAATCAAGTACTAGATGACTGTTGGTCATTATTTATTTTTTCTTAAAATTTTAGCAATTTCTTTTCCCATTTCTTTTTGCCCAAAGAAGGGGGCTTTTTCACATGCTTTAGCCAGAAAGTTTATATCCTTAGTTTTTAAATATTCTTTCCAAAGAGATTGCATTAAAATTTCAAGTTTCATGAGTTTTCCAAAACAATTTTTGACTTTTTATATATGATAAATAGATAAACCATTATGCATAAATTAATAAGGTTCCAAAATATTCCATTTATAAAAGCTAATTTATATGATTTCGTAAAGTCATAAATTTCGCCTGATAACCACCCTCCTAATGACATTCCAACAATGGTAGCAAATATTAACAAACCAACTCTTTCAGCAACTTCATTTGAAGGTAAAAATTTACTAATAATTACAGCATATATTGGTACAATCCCGCCTTGGGATAGGCCAAATAAAATTGCAACTATGTATAACGACAACTGACTGTTGAATGGAAGAAACATTGTCAGGGAAATAGCTTGCAAAGATGACCCAAGAAGTAAAGTTTGAATTGGACCTATTTTGTCTGATAAAAATCCAAAAATCACTCTACTTGCAACAGCTGCAAATAACATAAATGATAGTATTTCTGTCCCAACGGCTAGTCCATAACCATTGTCAATGCATAATGGTACTATATGTACTTGAGGCATAGACATTGCTACACAACAAAATACACCAGCAAACATTAATAAGACTTGTATTTGTTTGTTACTAATTGATAGCTTGACTTTTGAATTTATATCTTCCTTTCTTGATGATAAATTTTGATTAAGATCAATCTTTGGTTTTTTATTACCTAAAAGATAAAATAAAATTGGTATTAATATACTACATACTATCGCAATGAAAAGGTGTGCGTTTCTCCAATCACCGTCGAGAAGAAAGTCTTTGATTAAGAAAGGCCAAATTGCACCACATAGGTGTTGACCACTTGCAACAAGTGAAACAGCGAGACCTTTCCTTCTATAAAAATAATTAGAAATATCAGCCATCATTGGGCCAAAAAATGCGGCTGCTGAAAAACCTAAAAAAAATTGAATACTGGATAGAAAAAAAACATCTCGGACAAAGACAGATAATATATATGAAACTACCAATAGGCTTAAGGCAAAAATAATGGGCTTTGTAATACCAATCTTATCAAGCATTCGACCAATTATTACGTTGCCAATTCCATAACCAAACATAGTTGCAACGTAAGGATAAGTCGAAGCAGCCCTGTCTAGCGCAAATTCACTTTGTATATTAGGTAAAATAATAACTACAGACCACATACCAGCAGTACCAATGACGCTCATAGTGAAAATGATAGCAAGCCTAAACCATGCTTGTTGGCTATCTTGTTCTATTAAATTATTTATCATTAATGGTTGCTCTTCATAGATATTTATTTAACATATTAATAGTTACAATAAAATATTAAACAGTTTCATGTTTGAAAGATCTACAGGTGCTTAAAATGGTTTTATCAGAGGAACAAATTAATTTTTATAATGATCAAGGTTATTTGTTAGTAGAGGATGTAATAACTGAAGATCAATTAAAAAAAATGCTGGATTTAGTAAAAGGTTTTTTTGAGAATTCAAAAAAAGTTACAGAAAATAATAATATTTTTGATTTAGAAGAAGGTCACTCTTCCAAAAGACCTAGATTAAAAAGAGTTAAACAGCCACATCAACACACGCCTTTTTTTTGGGATATAATAAAAGAATCTAAGATAGAGTCTATTCTTATTGATCTTCTTGGAAAAGATGTTTCTCTTAAAACTAGTAAATTAAACACAAAAGCACCAGGCGGTGGTGCTGCAGTTGAATGGCATCAAGACTGGGCGTTTTATCCACATACAAACGACAAAGTATTAGCCTTAGGTTTAATGTTAAATGATGTTGATCTTGATAATGGCCCCTTAATGGTTATTCCAGGAAGTCATAAAGGACCAGTTTTAAGTCATAATAATGATGGTGTTTTTTGTGGAGCTGTTAATCCGGATGATAAAAATTTTGACTTATCAAAAGCAGTAACTTTAACAGGTAAAGCAAGATCAATGACAATACACCATGCTAGAACACTTCATGGGTCAGCTCCAAACAATAGTAATAGAGATCGGATGGTTTTATTCTACGAATGTAATTCTGCAGATGCATGGCCTCTAGTAGGTGTAGGTGCATACCTAAAGAACTCAAACCCAATAGAATTATGTAATCAATTAGAAAGACAAATGGTGTGCGGTGAGGTTAGCTACCAGCCTGTTATGGAGAATGTTCCTGTGGTACTTCCTCTTCCACCCGCTCCAGATTATGGTTCTATTTTTACCACACAAAAAACAGGAGGAGCGAAGTCAGTATTCTAGATTTTATAATCTGGGGATTGTCTATCTAATTTTCTTAATAATGCAGGCCAAGCAAGTCTATCTTTGCCTATATCAAACATACCAATAGATTGCTCTTGCGTTGTTTTTATAGCCTCTTTTGATGGCAAGTTTATCTCGCCTGCTGCTTGCGCTCTTATCTGTGCAGAACAAGCCCTTTCTAAAAAGTATATACCCATAAATGCAATGCCACATGTATGCCCTACAGATAATGTTCCATGATTTCTTAAGATAAATAGGTTTTTATCTCCTATATCTTTAATTAATCTCTCTCTTTCACTATGATCTAGAGCTAGACCTTCATAATCATGATAGGCTATATGAGGGTGTATTAACATTGATGTTTGACTAATAGGTAGCAATCCATCTTTTTGAATTGAAACAGCAACTCCGTCATTAGTATGAAGGTGAAGAACACACTGTGCATCTTCTCTTGCTGAATGAATGGCACTGTGTATCGTGAAGCCTGCGGGATTGACTTCGTATGGAGTATCTATAACAGCATCGCCGTTAAGGTCAATTTTAACTAGGCTAGATGCAGTAATTTCATCAAACATTAAACCGTAGGGATTTATAAGAAAATGATGTTCAGGACCTGGAATTCTTAGAGATACGTGAGTGTATATTAAGTCATCCCATCCATATAAAGCTATAAGTCTATATGTAGCAGCGAGATCAAGTCGAAGTTGCCATTCTTGATCAGTAATTTGACTTCGGAGCTTGTTAGTGTCGATCATATGATTCATCAAAATTTTCCTCTTTAAATTCTTATTAAAATACTAAAACAATTTAAAATTAGAAACTATATAAATTTATATTTCTATGATTTCTATTTTTCTTTTGAGTTTTTTGACTGGTTCTTTTTTATAAAGTTTTATTATTAATATTCCATTTTTTATAACTGCTTCCTCAACTTCAATATTTTGTTCTAAACGAAAAGATTGCTTAAATGATTTATTTCGAATTCCTTTGTGAATGATATTTTCATGGGAGTTAAACTCTGGTGCTTCAACTTCTAATTTTAGAAAATCATCAAATTGTATTAAAGAAATTTGATTTTCGTTTATCCCAGCAAGTGCAACATGTATTTCATACTGATTATCGCCATACTTCAATACATCAAAGGCTATATTAGAAATACCAGTATTAGAAGTCAGATTTTCTAGATCGTTAAAAAAATCATCATAACCAACATAAAATTTAAGGATATTTTTGGGAGCAAGGTTCATGTTATTGATCTATTCTAAAAATTCTTTCACCCTCAATTAATTTAATCTTAGTGTTACCCTTAACTTCGTTCAATTCATCAGCCATAATTTTCATGACTTTAGTGGCATCTGCCTTGTTTTTAAAAGATGAAATAACAAAACCTGTAGTTTCAGAAACTCTATAAACCTCGCAACTTAGTTGACCGTTTTTAATATTCCTTGGAATCATAACATTCTGAAAAAAAGCTATAATCATATCGCAATTAACTTTTGAAGTAGACTGAAACTCAGCAATTCTTGCATACATTTTTTACTCCTTGTTAATTAGATATTTAAAATGTAATTTTACATTATCAATTCTAACTAAGAAAAGTAACAATATGAAGATTTTTTATTTTTTGTTTTTAATTAGTTTTTCTTTCCAGGTCTATGCGCATGAATGCGTTCTTAAGGGAACCTCTGCTAAGGACATTACAATTTACAATGCATGCAAGTCTGATTTAAAAAAAAAAGATCACTCAAATAAAGGTTTAAATGATAAATTGATGAAAAATAAAATTAAAAAATTAAAAGAAGAAAACAAAATGCTTAAAAATCAATTATTAGAAATTAGGCTTAGGCTAAACTCACTAATAAAGAATATTCAGATTTATGATAACTAAGATAGGAAGTGGTTTAAATTGAAAAAGGCTCTAGTTGTAGGTGTTGGGCCATTAAATGGTTTAGGTGCGCAATTATGTAAAAAGATTGCGCAGAATAACTTTGAGGTATTTGTAGCTGGAAGAACTGAAGCTTCAATTAACGAAGTTGTAAAAAGTATTCATGAAGAAGGAAACAAGGCCAAGTCTATTGTAGTTGACGTTACCGACGAAAACCAAACTAAAAAGATGGTTAAAGAGGTAGGATCTGGTTTGGATTTTGCCATTTATAATGTTGGAAATAACACTCCTGGAAAAATTATAGACATTGAACCTAGTTACTTTAGAGAAAGCTGGGAGGCGGGCTGTTTTGGTGCATTTTTATTTGCTCGTGAAGTTATTAAAGTTTTTTTAAGAGAAAAAACTTCTGGAACACTTTTATTCACTGGAGCAAGTGCCTCTCTAAGAGGAAAAGCTAATTTTGGTGCTTTTAACTCAGCTAAAGGTGCCCTAAGAAATTTGGCTCAAGCAATTGCAAAGGAATACGCTGATAATTCTATTCATGTTGGGCATATTATAGTTGATGGAGGGCTAGCTGGTGATAGGATAAAAAATAGAGTACCTGACTTTAGTAAAAGAGTTCAAGAAGGTAAATTAATTGATATAGAAAGTGTTACTGATGCTTATATGTTTCTTTATAATCAAAATAAACGTGCTTGGACCTTTGAACTTGATGTAAGAACTTTTAAAGAAAATTGGTAACTGAGGGGGAGTATTATATTATGAAACTTTTTGACTTAAGCGGCAAAGTTGCTCTTGTAACTGGAGGGAATGGAGGTATTGGTCTCGCTATGGCAAAAGCTATTGGTGAGGCAGGTGCAAGTGTTGTTATAGCAGGAAGAAATAACGATAAAAATAAAAAGTCAGTTGAATTGCTTAAGAGCTTAAATATTGAATGCATATCACATATTGTAGATGTTACCGATGAGAATTCGTGTAATTCACTAATTGATAACGCTGTTAATGATTTTGGGAAATTAAATATTCTAGTCAATAATGCTGGTACAAATATTAGAAAAAGACCAGAAGAGTATGAATTAGAAGAATGGAAATCAATTATTGATACTAATCTAATAAGTATGTTCACTTGTTCAAAAAGAGCATTCTTACATTTTAAAAATGTTGGTGGAGGAAAAATTATTAATATTGGTTCTATGCACTCATTATTTGGCGCTCCCCTTGGAAGTGCATATTCAGCAAGTAAAGGGGGCGTGGTACAATTAACAAAAAGTTTTGCAAACACCTGGGCTAGAGACAACATACAAGTGAATGCAGTTTTGCCAGGCTATATAGATACTACTTTGACACGCCAAGCAAGGGTTGACATTCCTGAGCTTCAAAAAAGAGTTGAAGAGAGAACTCCAGCCGGTCGTTGGGGAGATCCAGATGATTTAGGTGGAACAGCTGTATTTTTATCAAGTAATGCTTCTAATTATGTCACTGGCACCGCAATTCCTGTCGATGGTGGTTATTCAATAAATGGGTAAATTAAAATAGAAGGAAGGTAATATGGAAAATATTTTTAAAGGTTGTATGCCAGCTCTAATGACACCTTGCAATCAAGATCTCTCCCCAAATTTTGATTTGCTCGTGCAAAAAGCAGAAGAGCTTATAAACTTTGGAATGTCTGCTGTTATATATTGTGGATCTATGGGAGACTGGCCTCTTTTGTCAGATGAGGAAAGACAAGAAGGGGTTGCCAGCTTAGTTAAAGCTGGAATTCCTACTGTAGTAGGAACTGGAGCTATCAATACAAAAAAAGCAACAGATCATGCAAGTCACGCTCAAAAAGTTGGCGCTTTAGGGTTAATGGTTATACCTAGAGTTTTGTCCAGAGGACCTTCCTTATCTGCGCAAAGATCTCATTTTGCTTCAATCTTAAAAGCTGCGCCTAATTTGCCAGCAGTTATTTATAATAGCCATTACTATGGTTTTTCAACTAGAGCAGATTTATTCTTTGATCTTAAAAAAGAATTTGCCAATTTAGTAGGTTTTAAAGAATTTGGAGGAGCAAAAGACCTAACCTACGCAGCTGAACATATTACATCGAAGGACGAAAATACTTCATTAATGATTGGGGTTGATACTACAGTTTTTCATGGATACGTGAATTGTGGAGCAGTTGGAGCAATTACAGGGGTTGGGAATGCGTTCCCAAAAGAAGTTTTGCATTTAATTGAACTTTGTAAAAAGGCTGCTAATGGTGATGCATACTCAAGAAAGAAAGCAAAAGAACTTGATGAAGCTTTATCAGTTTTATCATCATTCGATGAAGGGCCTGATCTTGTACTATATTATAAATATTTGATGGTACTTAATGGAGAAGATGCTTACAGATTACATTTTAATCCAACTGACAAACTTACAGATAGTCAAAAAGGTTTTGCGGAATCACAATATAATTTATTTAAAAATTGGTATAAAAACTGGAACAAATAAGAAAAATTAATTTCAATTTATGTTATCTACCAGATCCTCATTAGTATCAGTCTTCTGAGTGTTATTTTTTCTAGAGTCAATTAATTTACAAGTTTCTTTTATAGCCAGTCCTATGACAATACCACCTGCTAATCCAATTAATGTTCCTTTTAAAACACCCAAACCAAACATATTAAAACTCCAGAAAAGTGGTGAACGCGAGAGGATTCGAACCTCTGACCTACTGCTTAGAAGGCAGTTGCTCTATCCAGCTGAGCTACGCGTCCATAAAAACAGATATATTTATTATTACTAATCAACTTCTAAGTCAAAATAATTGTACCAAAATATTCTTAGTAATAGAAGATTTTTTGCATACAAGTCATTGGTTCTGGAATTTTATCTAGACTTTCGGTACCCAGTCCAACACTCAGAACAACTGAAGATAATTTTGAAGTCACTTTATCAAAAGTCCAGGCAAAATCTGTGGTTTTAAAAAATTCTTTGTCTTCCCAAATTACGTAGGCTCCTTGTTTTTCTGCTAGTAAATTGCCGACATTAATGAATTTACCTTTTATTCTTCTAAAAACTGTCGGGTTATCCATGTCCTTTGATCTATCAAAAACAAATTCAAATTTAGATTTGTAATCACTACAGTCAAATCCTGCAGAAGGAAGGTTAATTTCATTTGCTATAATTTTATGAGGAAATAAAAATAAAAGTGCGACTGCTAAAATAATATAATTTTTAAAAGGCATTAATAATGGTACTTTCTTATTAGTTTAAATCTATAATTTATAAATAACATAAAAATAATTAATCAGAGAATTAATATCATGATCATATCAATCGACCACATTGTAATTACAGTTTCCAATTTAGAAAACTCAATTCATTTTTACTGTGATTTACTAGGAATGGAGATTAATGAATTCTATTCTAGTTCAGATAATACAATTAGAAAATCTCTAATGTTTGGTAGCCAAAAAATCAATTTACACGAGGCTTCCAATCCTTACAAACCAAACGCCGAAGTTGCACTACCTGGAACTCTAGATATATGTTTTTTAACAGAAAGACCTTTGAGTGAGTGGATAAAAATATTTAATAAAAATAGTTTGAAAATTGAACTAGGACCGGTCACTAAGACGGGGGCTAAGGGACCGATAGAGTCTATTTATGTTAGGGATCCAGATAAAAATTTAATTGAAATATCAAATCAATTAACTAATTAAAAATTTTTATATTTCTTGTGCTACATCCAACAATTCTCGTGTTCTTTGTACTTTGTAATCCCATTTTAAATCAAATTTTTGAATTAAGATTTCTAAATTTTTTGAAGAGATAGCCTTCTCTGCATCTCTAATATTTTTGAATTTATAAATAGCTACATGGAATTTTGTATCCTTAATCCATGCTCTTTTAGCACTTAATGATTTAAAGGCTTCTTGAGCCTCAATTAAATGTTCAGTTTGATACCAATCATCAAATTCTTTTTTATTTACATTGCTAGTGTCAGATTTAACAATTAAATATGCAGTCATTTTTATTTTCTCTAAATATGATTGGTACTAAAATCATAACATATTTGAATAAAAATTAGTCATAAATAAATTATTGACAGACCATATATTAATTTTGTTAAATTTATTTCGAGGTCTTTTATATGAACTTTAAAATTTTTGGAAAACAAGTAAATGTTGGTGAGATTTTTTCTAAATACGCCGAAGAAACCTTATTAAAATCAGTCCAAAAATATTTCCCTAATCCTGTTTCATCTATTGTTACATTATCTAAAAAGAGTAAATTTTTTTATATAATTATAGTTTTACATATAAGTAAAAAAATGGAGTTTACTGCTCAATCAAATGGTGAGACTGCAAAGTTAGCGTTTAATGATGCTATAGAAAAATTAAATAAACAACTGAGAAGATATAAACGAAAAATTAAAAATCATAAAAATAATGAGGCAACAAATAAACCTAACCCTTTAAACGCTCAATTTCATATAATAAATGAATCTCCTAAACTTATTAGAAATGAAGGGAAAGAAATTAAAGATGAGCCTCTTATCTTTGCAGAATTAGATACTGAAATTGAAGAGTTGACTGTAGTTGAAGCGCTTGAAAAACTAAAATTAGGAAATATATCAGCATTAATGTTTAGAAATAAAAAGCATAGTGGCCTAAATATGATTTACAAAAGAGAAGATGGTCTTATTGGGTGGGTTGATCCTAGAGGTAATAGAAATTCAGCTACGATTTAATCTACTTATTTAATTCCTCTAGTCTACTATCTCTTCCACACATAAATCTATAATATTCATATCTATAAGTATTCTTTTTGTAATAATTTTGATGCTCTAACCTTACAGGGTAGAATTTAGTTTCTTTTTCAATAGGTACAATTGATGATTTGGGCGCAAGTGATAAAATTATTTTTTTTTCTTCCTCGGTCTTGTAATAAATAGCCGGAGAGTATGATCTGCCTCTATCACAAAATTGACCATCATTATCTTCAAAGTCAATAGTTTTGAATACATGAATAACTAAATCATTAAAAGTAATTTCCTTGGGATTATATTCTACTAAAGCTGCTTCTCTGTGATCGCCCCATTGTCCAGGAATATATTTAGGGTTTTTTGTTGTTCCAGCAGTAAAACCACTTGTTACTTCAATAACGCCTGGAAGTTTTTCCATATCAGCTTCTGTACACCAAAAACAACCACCTGAATAAACAAAAGTCTCTGCAAATGAAGCAAAATGAGTTAGTATGTAGATACTTGAAATAGTAAAAATTTTAATAATTAATTTTCTCATAATTTACCCTTTTGTTTAAGATTTTACTTATATCAAATATTTTAATTTTCCGTAATAGGTTGTTCAACTTTGATAATAACAAATAACATAAAAGGCATTTTATTTCTAATCTCTGCAGTATTATGTTTTTCAATTATGAATGGTATTACTCGTCAGTTGTCTGAGACTTATAATGTAATCACTTTAAACATGTTTAGGTATTGGTTTTTTGCTTTAATTTTAATTTTGATGAATAACTATAACAAAAAATCAACTTTACTCATTTCTAAGAGTAAAAAGCAATATTTACAAATCTTTCGTGGGTCATTGTTAGCAATACAAATGTGTTTTGCACATTATTGTTTTTTAAAGTTAGGATTGATTGAAACTTCAGCCATTTTTGCAATTGGACCTATAATGGTTACTGCTTTATCAATCATATTTTTGGACGAAAAAGTAGACTTGCAAAGAATACTTACAATTTTTTTAGGGTTTATTGGTATCTTAATTATTTTAAGACCAGGTTTTAAGGGATTTGATCCACTATCAATCTTAGCTTTAGCATGTGCTATTTCATATGCAACATATCAAATTTTAACACGCTATGTATCTAGTTATGACAGTCCTACAACTAGTTTTTTTTATACAGGCATGGCTGGGGCATTTATTTTATCAGTAGTGGGTCCCTTCTTCTTCATTGAAGTAAAAAGTTTTGACTGGTTTTTGATTTTGCTGATTGCTGTGCTTGGAACATCTGCTCATTTTTTTATAATTAAAGCATATCAATTAGCACAAGCATCAATTTTACAGCCTTTTAACTATCTTCAACTGGTTTTTGTATCTATTATTGGCATGATCTTCTTTAACGAAATTTTAGAAATACCTGTTTTATTAGGTTCTTGTATAGTCGTAGGAGCCGGACTTTATAGTTTTAGAAGAGACGCAAATAAATTATAATTTAGATTAAATTTACTTTTATTAAGTTTTAGATTTATTCTTATTAAAATTTAAGATTGCAGTATATGGAAAAATTTAAATCAAATATTAGTAATAAGGAAATAGCTGACTTAAGGTATTTAATTTCAAAAGGTAGAACTGTTGATTGGGGTTCTTATTCTAATAATGATGCAGGTATTTCATTCAAAAGTCTCTCTTTCATCTTAGATTATTGGGAAAATAAATTTTCATGGAAAGAAGAAGAAAAAAAACTAAACAAATTTGAACAATATATTTTTAATGAAGGTAACTGTAAAACTCATTTTTTACATATCAAGTCACATAAAAAAAATGCAATTCCTCTTCTTTTAATTCATGGATGGCCAGGATCGGTTTTTGAATTTTTTGATGTAATTCCTTTACTTACAAATCCTGAAGCAAATAATTTTTTAAATTATCAACATTTTGATCTTATTATCCCATCATTGCCAAATGTTGGATTTTCATTCGATAAAAATCAGCACCCTTTGGGTTTGGGTGAAATATCTAATCACTTTATCAACTTAATGGATGCTTTAGGATACGATAAGTATTTTATACAAGGAGGTGATTTAGGGTCTTTTATAGCCTCAATAATGTCTGTTAAGGTGCCTGCAAAAATAAAAGGTATTCACTTAAATATGATACCTCTACCTAGAGGTTTAGATAAAAAACCTAATAACCCTAAGGAAAAAAAATATTATAAAGAGCTAAAAACCTTTTTACATTATGAGGCTGGTTATCAGTATCTCCAAGGAACAAAACCTTTTACCTTGGCGCATGCTTTAAATGCTTCACCTGTAAGTCTTTGTGCTTATATAAGTGAAAAATTCTATAGCTGGACAGATAATAATGGTGATTTATTTAATTATATAAATATTGATATTATGCTTGCAAATATTTCTTTATATTGGTTTTCGGGATGTATAGGTGCTTCCTTTTGGCCTTATTTTGTCCGTCACAGATCCCCAGATTGGCCAATTTCTCTAGAAAGGCCAATAGAAGTGCCAACTGGATATAGTGAATTTCCTAAAGAAATATTTTCTCCACCAAAAAGTTTGGCTTCTCAATATTATAACAATATAATTTTTTGGAAAACTCATCAGTCAGGAGGGCATTTTGCTGCTATGGAAAATCCTAAAATTCTAGTTTCAGACATAAATAGTTTTGTTAAAAAAGTTTAATAAATATTTATTTAAATTTTTTTATGTGTGATTATGTCAATAATAATACTTTGATGAGATATTAAATGAATTTAGATTTTTTAACTGATGATTTACTAATTAAGGCTAATAATTTTAATGGTCCTGTTGTTGTTACAGGAGCAGGGGGATGTATAGGCAGTTGGATACTTGCAATTCTTCATAGATCTAAAATTCCATGTGTTGGTATTGATCTGTCACCAAAAAAAGATCGGTTAGAGTTAATTTTAGGCAACCAAACCTCTCAGGTTAAATGGGAAGTATGTGATATAACAAATTTAAAATTACTTAAAAAAATAATTTTTAATTATAATCCGTCTGCCATAATTCACTTGGCAGGTCTTCAAGTTCCATTTTGTGCGTCAGATCCTGCATTAGGAGCTAGAGTTAATGTGGAAGGCACAATTAATATACTCGAAATAGCCAGGGAAGGTAATATTAAAAGAACAGTATATGCTTCCTCAGTTGCTGCTTTAGGCATGCCTCCTAAAGGCCCATGGAAAGAAACATTATATGGAGCTTACAAACTAGCAAACGAACATACTGCTTTTGTTTATTGGCAAGATTGGCAAGTTCCTTCTATAGGAATTAGGCCTAATATTGTTTACGGTTTAGCCAGGGATCAAGGAATGAGTTCCAAAAATACATTAGCTATACAAGCTGCAGTTCTAAATCAAAGTTATGAGATACCATTCAGTGGAAAATATAGTTGGTTGTATGTAGGTGAAGCAGCATTAGCGTTTATCACTTCAGTAAGTAAGGATCTAACTGGTGCTAATGTGTTTAATCTCAATGGAAGCTGTGAAACGATTGAAAACGGAATAAAAATCATAAAAGAATTAGACAAAAATTCTGATATAAGTTGCGTTAATCAACCTTTCCCCTTTCCACCTGATCTAGATGATGACCCATTAAGAAAACATATCGGTTCTTACCCATCTATTTCAGTAAAAAAAGGAATAAGGGATACATTTAATGCATTTAAGGAACTAAAATTAGAAGGTAGATGTCCATCACTCTCAGAGTAATTTTTTATCCCAAAAAAGACATTGAATACATTGCCAAATTTAGTACACAAAAAAACAAAATTATTCCAATAATAACTTTCATATCATTATTAATAGCATAGAATTTTTAGTAAATAAAATACAAGGAAATGAGATGAAAGAAAAACTACAAAATATAGAGGAAATGTTATCAATCCTTCAAAATGATTTTTCAAGTATGAGTGATGAACTTTACAATCAACAAAAAAATATTCATGAGTTAAAATTACAAATCAAAACGTTAAAGTTATCTATACAAAATTTTGAAGACAGAAATAAGGAAAATACTAATACTGCTTACGAGGTCCCACCACATTATTAAAATGATTTTGTTTACTTGACTTGCTCAAATTTAAATATGAGATTAGTATTTTAAAATTAATTAGTGATTTAAATAATGGAAAATTTGGATACCCTTTTTTATTTAATTATAGGCATATTGTGTTTGTTTGCTTACAGAGTTTTAAAAAAAAAGTGGAATATTCAAAACAACCAAAAAAAGAATCTATTTAAACTTCTGTTCAAAAGTTTAGACGAAAAAAAATAAATTAATAGTTGGGGTAAATTTTGATGGACAAAAAAGAACATCTTTTAAATCTATTAGACTATAATAGTTGGGCTAATGATGAATTTTTTAAAGTAATTATTAGATTATCCCCTGAAGAAATTAATAAACAACGAAAATCTTTTATGAATAGTATTAGAAATTCACTCAATCATTTGCTAGTCATAGATAAAGTTTGGTTGGCAAACATGAAAAGGGAAAAGCATCCCTTTGATAATTTACAGACTATATTACACGAAAATATGGAAGAGCTTTGGGAAGAAAAGAAAACAGAAGAGAAATTAATAAAAAGCTATACTCATAGCCTATCCGATAAAGAATTTGAGGAAATTGTAGAATGCGAGTTGATAGGTGGAAATAAAGTTTCTATATCTAGATCTATGATAATTACACATCTTATTATGCACGGCGGTTATCATAGAGGAATAATTGCTGAAACGTTTGGTCAAATACCTTTGCCACCAATCGCGCAAGACATAACTGTTTGGGAAAAGTCAAAAATTAAAATATAATTATTAAGGCATTTTATCATGAAGGCTGCAGAATTGATTTGGAATTCCTGGGAAAGTGGCAATAAGATCAAGAGTATACCCAGTCAATTAGCTCCTCAGAACAGATTGGAAGCCTATAAAATTCAGAAAAATCTTGAAGCCCTCAGTAAGTCTGAAATGCTTGGATGGAAAATTGCAGCAACTAGCTTAGATGGGCAAAAACACATTGGTGTAAATGGCCCCTTGGCAGGAAGAATTTTAAGTAATAAATCATTCAAACCAGGCGCATCAGTTGCTTTAGGTCATAATAAAATGGCTGTTGCTGAACCTGAATTTGCTTTTAAAATATCCTTAACTCTAGAGCCTAAAAACAAATTATATATACCTGAAGAGGTCATTGGTTTTATAGAAGATTTGCATTTAGCAATAGAATTACCTGACTCTCGTTTTGAAGACTTTTCTAAAATTGGTGAACTAGGATTGATCGCAGACAATGCTTGTGCTCATCAATTTGTTATTTCTTCACCCATCAAATTAGAATGGCAAAATATTGATTTATCTCAGCACAGAGTCAGAATTTATAACAATAAAAATCTTTCTCATGATGGTGTTGGCTCAAATGTGCTTGGTGGTCCTTTAATTGCCCTTACTTGGTTGATAAATGAGATGTCTCAAAATAATATTACTATTCAAAAAGGGATGATAATTTCAACTGGAACTTGTGCATTACCATTGCCCATAGCGTGTGGTGATAAAATCACTGCAGACTTCGGCGTATTAGGATCTATAGATATAAATATAGAATGATAAAATTAATACTAATTGTCCTTGTGGTGTTTTTTATTTTTCTTGTTTTCAAAAAATACTATCCTTCAATAATATTTTATTTAAAGAAAATTATTAGTAATCCAATTTTTAGAACTTTCGCAATCAGAGGTATTATAAGAATTCTAAGATTACTCATTCTCAAAAAGTAGCTAATTCAATATTTTTTTATAAAAATTTAGAAACTTTGGGTAAATATTTTCAACTATTTTTTTCACACCTTTTTTATTAGGGTGAATCATATCGCTTTGATTTAAATTAGGTTTAAGTACAACATCCTTTAAAAAAAACGGGTAAAAAGTGGTTTGGTATTTTTGTGATAATTCCGGATAAATTTTGTTAAACTCATAAACATAACCCGTACCAAGGTTGTTAGGTGCTTTCATACCAAAGAGCATTGTAGGAATTTTACTTTTGTTTAAAAATTTTAGAATATTTTCAATATTTTTATAAGTAACTTGCGGCTCAATGCCTCTTAATGCATCATTGGCGCCTATAGAAATGACAACTCCATCAAAATTTTCTTCTAGCACCCATTTAAATCTATTATAAAGCCCTGTTGATGTCTCCCCAGAAACACCACCATTAACAAGTTTTACTTCAAAACTATTTTCATTTAATTTTTTTTGTAGTTGGTTAACAAATCCATCATCTTTTAACAATCCATATCCTGCTATTAAACTATCTCCCAATATTAATATTTTTAAGCTTTTAGAATATGACGTTTGGATAAGGACAAATAAAAAGAAAACAATTGTAATATTTAATTTAATTATATATTTCATATCTTTTTAAACAATCGGGTAAATCTTCTTCGGTTAAAAGAATACATTAAGTTAGTTCAATGTTAAATGAGTATTATGAAAGATAACATTATAATAAAATTAGAAAATGTTCACGTAAATCTTAAAAGCAATGTTGAGGTTGTTAGGGTATTAAAAGGAATTAATCTAAAAATCTTAGCTAATAAAAGTATAAGTATCATGGGCCATAGTGGTGCTGGAAAGTCTACCTTAGCTATGACTATTGCTGGATTAGAGACTGTTACAGAAGGGAAGGTTTTCTACAAGGATAAGCCAATCCATAACTTGAAAGAAGATGAATTAGCAGATTATAGATCAAAAAATGTAGGTATCATTTTTCAATCCTTTAATTTATTGCCTTCAATGACAGCTCTTGAAAATGTAAACTTACCATTAGAAATTTCTGGTAATTTCATTGACGATAAAAAGGCAACAAAATTACTCGAAAGTGTTGGTTTGGGTCACAGAATTAGTCACTATCCTCATGAATTGTCTGGAGGAGAACAACAAAGAGTTGCTATAGCTAGGTCATTAATTTCATCTCCAGAAATTTTGATAGCTGACGAGCCAACAGGAAATTTAGACAAAAAAAATAGCAAAGAGGTAATTGAACTTATTTTCAAACTTCAAAAAATTCATAAATCAACGTTAATTTTAGTAACACACGATAAATCTTTAGCTGATTTGTGTGATCAAACTATAATTCTTGATAATGGTATAATTTTATAAAATGTCAGGTCTTAAACAACTATTAAAAACTAATAATCTGTTTTTGAAACTATCAATAAAGGAGTTAAGAGGTTCTTTTAATGAATTCAAAATAGTAATAACTTCAATCTTCATTGGTGTTTTCATCATTACAGCAGTAGGTAGTTTATCCAAAAATTTACAGTATGAAATTGATAATAAAAGATCTGAACTACTTGGTGGTAATTTTGAATTATCGACTACTTATCAAGAATTTCCAAGTCATATTAAAAATTGGTTATTACAAAATGGTACTGTGTCCCAGGTCATTGAAATGCGTACAATGCTTTCTTCTAACAAAAACCTACCCATTAAACGTCGTGTGGTAGAACTAAAAGCTGTAGACCAAAAGTGGCCATTAATAGGAGAAATTACAGTAAAATCTCAAAATATGCCCCCGTCTGCTATAAATATATATAATCACATTAATAAAATATTTATAGATGAAGGACTAAAAAAACAATTAAATGTTTCTATTGGTGATATTGTAAAATTAGGAAATATTGAAGTTGAAATTCAGGGTATTATTAAAAAAGAACCGGATAGAATGTTTTCATTTTCTTCGTTTGGTTCCAGAGTTCTTATATCATCTCAAACCTTAAAAAATACAGGTCTAGTTATACCTGGCTCTCTTATAAAATATAAAATTAAATTTATACCAAACAATAAAAAAATTGATTTATCTTCTTTAAATAAATTAATAGATGGAACAAATATTTCCATAAAAACAGTAAAGAACAGTACTAACAATTTTAATAATTTCATAGAGAGGACAACTTTATTCATCTCTTTGGTTGGTCTTATTACTTTGTTAATTTCGGGTGTTGGTATATCAAACGGTGTAAGAGGATATTTAATAAAAAAAACAAGAAACATTGCTATATTAAAGTCCTTAGGTGCAAAAAATATTCAAGTATTTAAAATTTATCTCTTACAAATGATTTCAATTTTTTTAATTGCAATTATACCCGCTTTTTTAATAGGCACTTCTATTCCGTTTTTGTTTGCATCTGTAATAAGTGATAGCCTTTTTCCTTCATTTCAAGCAAAACTTTTTATTGAACCTATTTTAGTAAGTTGTTCTTTCGGCTTTATAGTAAGCATATTATTTACAGTTATTCCTTTATCAAAAACCTATGAGATTAAGCCAATTCATCTTATTAGAATTTCAAAGGAAAAAATATTGAACCAGTATTCGATAAAAATGAAATTATTTTTAATTTTTTTAGTTTGTTGTCTATGTATTTTAACAATTAATTTAACTAGCGATTTTAAATTGGCATTCTATGTTTTTGTGTCTCTGTTTGTCTCATTAATTATTTTAACTCTATTTACTAATCTATTTTTTACGATTTTAAAAAAAATAAGTTTTAAGATCGGAACGTTAAAAGAAACAATAAGAAAGTCTATTGTAGATAGGAACGCGTTTTCTAAATCTATAGTTATTTCATTTAGTATAGGTTTGTCACTTTTGATTTCATTAAATATTATTCAGGAAAGTTTGGATAAAAAAATATCCAATACTATTAATCAAGAAGCACCTGATTATTTTTATATTGATATACAACCAAGTCAAATTGAAGATATTAAGAAAATTGCCATTAATTCAATTGGCTCAGCTAACTTAAATGCTCAACCGATGCTTCGGGGTCGTGTTACTAAATTAAATAATATAGATGTCGATAAATTAAAAGTTGATAAAGATGTCCAATGGGTTCTTAGAAGAGATAGGGCTTTTACCTGGAGCAATGAAAAACCAAAAAACAATAAATTAGTTACTGGCGAATGGTGGAGTTCAGATTATAATGGCCCTCTTCTTGTTTCAATAGGTGACAAAATTGCTAAAGGTTTAAATCTAAAGATTGGAGACAAAATACAATTCAACATTTTAGGAAGAAATTTTGAGGCTAAAATTAAAAATACTAGAGAAATCATTTGGGAAAATATGGGTATTAATTTTATATTTGTTTTAAGTGACAGTAATATAAAAAACGCACCACACACTTGGATTGCTACTAGTAAGAGCAGAAACAAGACGACGAGTAGTGAATTTGTTGAAAAAATTGTGTCTCTTTTTTCAAATATTTCATCAATATCGGTAGAGGAAAGTTATAAGGCAATTAGATCATTGTTAAGTTTATTAATTATTATTATAAACACTATAGCTTTCGTGACTCTTATATCAGGTATAATAGTTTTAAATAGTATTTTGGACGTGAGTAAAAAAGATAAATTATATGAAGTAGCAGTGTTTAAAATACTTGGCGCAAACCCAAAAAAAATAATTTCTTTATGGTTTTACGAGTATATGTCAATTGGTTTTCTTTCTTCATTTATTTCTGTTTTAATAGGTTGCACAATTAGCTATATTTTACTTAATTATTTATTTAATATTGAGTTTTATTTAAATTACATAACATTAACTATCTTTGCGCTTATATTACCTTTTTTTATTACAATATTTAGCCTATTAAAAATGCTTAGATTAATTTATTCTAAGCCTCTTAAAGTGCTTAGAGCACATTATTAACTTCAAATTTATTGGCGTATTGTAAATATATTTAAAATTTTTATACCAAGAGGATTCAATGCAATTTAAAAATTTAGGACAGTCAGAACTTAGAGTATCATCATATTGTCTTGGCACAATGACTTTTGGAGAGTCTACATCAGAAAAGGATGGACATGAACAAATAGATTTGTCTATTGATTCAGGTATTAATTTTTTTGATACAGCAGAAATGTATCCTACATGTCCTTTGAGACCGGAAACAACAGGTGATACTGAAGTTATTATTGGGAATTGGATTGATAAGAATAGATCTAAGAGATCAGATATTATATTGGCTACTAAAATATCAGGTATAGGTTATGAGGCTGTTAGAAGTGGTGAAGGAATAAATAGGGATTCAATTAAGGTAGCAATTGAGGGAAGCTTACAAAAACTTAAAACTGATTACGTAGATTTGTACCAACTGCATTGGCCAAATAGAGGGTCTTATCACTTTAGGCAAAATTGGAATTATAATCCATCTAACCAAGATACAAAAAAAGCTAACGAAAATATATTAGAAGTCTTAGAATCTCTATCAGAAATTCAAAAAGAAGGAAAAATAAGGTACATAGGGTTATCTAATGAAACATGCTGGGGAACAATACAATTTCTTAAATATTTAAAAAATTTTCCAAATCTTAAGTTAGTTTCTACTCAGAATGAATATAGTTTACTTTGTAGATTATATGATCTTGATATGGCTGAAATGTCACACCATGAAAATATTAGTTTGTTGGCGTACTCTCCATTGGCAGGTGGTTTCTTGACTGGAAAATATTTGGATGGATCTGTTCCCGAGAATTCAAGACTTTCAAGGGTCTCTAGTCTTTTTGGACGAATAAATGAAAATTCAACTTTGGCTGTTAAAGAGTATGTATCGCTTGCAAGAAGTTTCAATTTAGAGCCAGTTCATATGGCACTGGCTTTTTGTAACCAGCGACCATTTATGGGGTCAGTTATTTTTGGAGCCACCGATAAATTACAACTAACTAAAATAATAAACGGCTTAGATATAGTTTTGTCAGATGAATTATTGGATGAAATTAATAAGTTATATAAAAAATTTCCGATAACTTTCTAAAAATTATAAGTTTAACTGTAATTTTTTAATCTAACACTTTCGCAATTTCTTTAAAAACTTTAAACATCAATTCCTCAGTTGCAATATTTATTGGGTCAGATGCGGAGGACATTCTTATAATAGTTAAATCTTTTTTGGGGTTAATCCAAATATTTTGCCCATGTATACCTATTCCACAATACTCACCATCACTAAATCCAGTTTGATACCATTTTGATCGATAGTTACCATTTGGAAACCTCTCCAAATTATCTTGGTTAAGGTAAGGCTTATTATGTTTATAATTTTGAATGTCTTCTATCCATAAAGAGGGAATGACTTCTTGTTTGTCCTTGTAACCGTTGCAGCGCACTAACTCCGAAATTAACAATAGATCGTATGGGGTTATACTTATTCCCCCAGCTGCCCTCGAAGCTCCCCATTGATCCACTGTGACGTATGAGTCATGAATTACGCCAGCTGGTTTAAATAATAATTCATTCATGATTGTAGAATAATTATGTCCAGATGCTCGTTCTATTATCCATCCTAATAAATCAGTATGAGGTGAACAATAATGATATTTATTCCCATGTTTTAAATCTGATTGAGGTAATTTTGAAAGAAAATCATGTAACCCATTGTGATTTAAATCTTCATTTAATTCAGGCAAATCCCAGCCTGTAGATGCTCTATATTCTTTAAAAATTTGAGCAGAGCCAGTATAATCTTCAATAAAGCCTGATGCTACATTCATATCCAAGACATTTCTTACAGTAGCGTTTTCGTAAGCACTTCCTTTAGTTTCCTCAATAATTGATGAAACAGTGCTGTTCAAGTTTATTACTTTTTTACTGACAAGGATGCCTACTAATAAAGAGGTTAGTGATTTTGATAGAGAGAATATAATATGTGGTGTGTTTTCTTTTGTAAAATTATCAAAGAACTCATATTTAAGTTGTCCCTTTTGCATTACTAAAAAGGCATCTGTGTCACACTTTTTCAAAATAGAAATTAAATTTGATTTGTTATCATTATGTTCAATAATTATGTTATTCAAATCTATTAATTTTTTTTTAAAACCAATTTCCTTAGAAGTATTGTGCGCTATAGGTGCAGTAGGAATTAAATTTCTTACGTTTAAAAAAGACCATTTGCAATAAGGGTATTTTCTCCAATTACTTAATGAAACTCGGTATTCATTAGGTGGAGGACTTCCTTGCATTATTTTATTAATTTCATAGTTTCCCATATTAAAACTCATTAAAATTGATAGTAGAAAATTAAGCTCAATATAATTGACAAAATACTATTTTAGCAATAGGCACTTATTAACTTAAATAAATAGAGTTAAAAATGCAATTAAACCTGAATAACATCATAGATGTTCATAAAAAAATATCTAACAATGTAAAATGGACTGAAACAAGTTTTTCAAATTCAATTTCAGAAAAGCTAGGGGTTGATGTTTTTTTTAAATTTGAGAATAGACAATTTACCGGAGCATTTAAAGTAAGAGGATCATACTCAAAACTACTGTCTCTTACCGATCATGAAAAAAAATTAGGTGTTGTGGCCATGTCCGCTGGAAATCATGCTCAAGGTTTAGCTTTTATTTCTAATAAACTAAATGTTAATTCAAATATTGTGATGCCTGAAGGAACTCCTTTTACCAAAATAAGAAGAACAAAAAATTTTGGTGGTAATGTAATAATTAAAGGAGAAAATTTAGAGGAATCTTATAAACATGTTCAAAGCCTAATTAAGGAAAAAGGTTTTATAGAAGTCCACCCTTATAATGACATTAATGTTATTTCAGGCCAAGGAACCATCTCTTATGAAATGTTAACAGATTGTAATGAGATTGACACATTGCTTATCCCAGTCGGGGGAGGAGGTTTGATAGCAGGTTGCGCATTAGCTGCAAAATCTATGAATAAAAATATAAAAGTTATTGGGGTTGAATCTGAATTATATCCCTCTTTAACAAATAAATTATTTCATAAAAAAATAAAATGTAAGGGATCTACTCTAGCAGAAGGTATAGCTGTTTCTGAAGTTGGAAACATTCCATTTTCAATTATTAAAGATTACGTTGATGATGTAATTACCGTTTCAGATAAATCGATTGAAAGAGCAATAGCAATGCTGGCTGAGCATGAAAAAACTGTAGTTGAAGGAGCTGGAGCAGTTGGTTTGGCAGCAATATTACAAAATAGTAAAACTTTCACTGGCAAAAAAATTGGTATTATAATCTGTGGTGGAAATATTGACGCCAAGGTTTTATCCTCTATCTTAATGAGGGACTTGGTCAGATCTGGTCAGGTAACAACTTTAACTATCACAATGCCAGACAAGCCTGGACAACTTCAAATCATATCCAAAATTTGTGCTAACAATGGAGCCAACGTCCTTCAAGTTGAGCATAGTAGATTTGCAATGGATTTATCTGCCAGTTTGGCAAAATTAAATATCACGGTAGAAACTCAAAATACTGAGCATTTAAACAAAATCATAAGCGAAATTGAAAATAACGAGTTACCAGTAAATATTGAGGGCTTGATATAGTTTTAAAGAGTTTTTTTTAGTCTAATATTTACTATTTCATTAGAAGAGCCTAGTCTAAGCCTCGGACCCCAGCAGCCAGAGCCTGATGAAACATATAGATTTGAAAAATTATTTTTATACAAACCATAGATATACTTAAACTTTAATTTTACAATGAAATTAAAAGGAAATATTTGTCCATTGTGAGTATGGCCTGATAGCATAAGATCAACATTGTTTTTTAAATCGTCCCAAATGTCTGGTTTGTGACATATAACAAGATTAAAAAAATTATCTTTTATAAATTCATTTACATATGAAACTTTATCAATTGGTGACTCCAAATCGTCAATACCAATCAAGTTAATTTTACCTATTGTTTTTGTTGTGTTTATTAAAATATTTAAGTTATATTTTGCGAGATTTTTTATTTTATCTTTATGATCTTTTAAATAATATTCATGATTGCCATTAACAAAATATATATTTTTTTTAATTAGATTTAATAATTTCAAGTTTTCTAAGTTAAAAGAACTTGAGTCAATCAAATCTCCACCAATTAAAATAAAATCATATTTAATTGTCTCTATTTTCTTAAGTATTTTTTGAAGATGTTTTGAACTATTAGTTCCTAGATGGATATCACTTAAAAAAATAATATTATAATTTTTATTTATCTTAGAGGTTTCTAAGGTAACATTTTTAATTGAAATACTTTTTGCTTTAAATATTGCATATATCGTAATAATTAAAATTAAGGTTATTGATGTAATGCCAATCGAAGTTTCTTTAAAATACCCTATAGAGTTAATTGGAATACTCATGAGAATTACTAAAAAGCTAATAAAACCAATTCCTAGTCCCTCATAAACAAAAAGCTTAAGTGGTTTAAAAGTTGTGTGTGATTTAAGGTAATAAACAATTAATATGTAAAAAATAATTGTGTTAATAATTGAACTTTTTAGAGATGTATTCTCTTTTAATAAATATTTGTTCAAAATTTCAAATGGAAATACATAAAGGAAATATGTAACAAAAAAAAGGACTAATAAAAAAACATACTTTGATATGGTATTATTCATTTTAAGTTAGTTTTAGTTTTGCAAATGCAGAAAGTGCCTTTTCTCTAGATATTTTTATATCTACAATGGGCTTGGGATAAGTTACCCCAAGATTTATATTAGCTCCTTTAAGAACATCACTAGGTGCCTCCCAAGGATTAAATAAATATTTATTGGGAAGTTGGCTAATCTCCGGAACATATTTTCTTATATAGTGCCCATCAGGGTCAAATTTTAAGCCTTGGGTTATCGGATTAAAGATCCTGAAATATGGAGCTGCATCAGCTCCGCAACCTGCAATCCACTGCCAACCAGCACTATTACTTGCTAAATCTGCATCTACGAGACAATCCCAAAACCATTTTTCACCTTCGTGCCAATGTAATAATAGATTTTTTACTAAGAAAGAACCAACTATCATCCTTAATCTATTATGCATATAGCCTGTAGACCATAGTTCTCTCATTCCAGCATCTATAATTGGATAACCTGTTTGACCAGATTTCCAAGCTTTAAGAAATGATGTATTATTATCCCAAGAAAATTTATCAAATTTCGTTTGTAAATTTTTTCTTGGTAAATCAGGGAAATAGAAAAGAAGATAATAAGAAAATTCGCGCCATCCCATTTCTGATAAAAATGTATCAGTGTCCTGAAATTTATTAAAATTGAGTTGCTGTAAACTCCAAACTTTATGCCAAATTGTATTAGGTGATATTTCACCCCAGTGTAGGTGTGGAGAAAGTCTGGAAACATTTTTTCTATTTGGAAAATTACGACCATCCTTGTAACCGTCTAGCTCATTATCAACAAATTCTTCCAATCTTTCTTGAGCAGCATCTTCACCAATTTTCCAATTTTTTATAATTTTATCTTTCCAATTATGTTCAGGTAATAAATTCAAGTCACTAATGTCTATACTTATGATTTTCTTTAACTCATAATAATCAATTTTATTCGGAGTATTCTTAGGGACACGAGGCTCCTTGGCACTCAAACATCCCCTTCTATAATAGGGAGTAAAAACACGGTATGGGGTGCCATCATTTTTTAAAACTTCCCAGGGTTCCCACAAAAGTGAACCGTTAAAACTATTAATATCAACACCCTTTATCTTCAGGCTATCTTTGATTTTTTTATCTCTTTGAATTGACCATGGTTCATAAACTCTATTCCAAAAAATTTTACAAATTTTTTCACTTTCACAAATGTTAGCAAGAATATCAATTGGATTACCTTTGAAAAATTTAAGATTATTATCAAATTTTTTATTTAATTTTTCCAACGATTGATGAAGCCATATTCTACTCGCACTTCCTAATTTATGTTCTCCAGAATTAATATCATCTAAGATATATATGGGTAATACCGCACCGTTTTCTATTGAGGCAACAAGAGCAGGGTTGTCATGTATCCTAAGATCTTTTCTTATCCAGTAAATACTTACGTTTTTATTCAATAATCTCTCTTTTATAATGTTTTCTAATTACATAAATCAAATAAGCATAATCTAGAAATTTTCAGGTCTTTAATAATTTAGTTCATAATTTTTTATTAGAGAAGAATTTAAATCTAAAAAAATTATTTGCGTTACTATTCTTTGTTGATGAATGTCTATTAAACGTAAAAATTTTTAGTGATTTATCAAAAATATCATGAAAAGTGACGACATTGATAGGATTTAATATATAAGTCTAGTATATATAAAGATATACGTAATTTTCCTCTAATAAAAATAATCTTTATTTCAGTTGAGGTACTTATCTATAATTTTTATCAATATTAATAGGTGATGAGATTTAATTATCTAATCTATAGAATCCCAGTAATAGTAAAAAGTAAAGGAAAGAAAATTATTACGGCTAATATTAATTCACCTTTTAAATTTTCACTAAATGTATATTGGTCTTTGCTCATGTTATCTCCTCCATATATAACAATATTAATTTTTAAATAGAATTCAAGTTTTTTTAGCCTTAAAGTGTTATCATATTTTTAAAAGGGAAATTGTTGTGACTTTTATTTTAGGAATAATATTAACTGCAGTGGTGGTTATATTTTTTGACTATATTCAGGCATTTTTAGTTAATACAGGTCTAAGGGATCAGTTGGTAATATGGTTGCAATCCTGGTAACAATTTAAATTTTTTTTTAAAAGCTCTACTTTTATATTTGTGTAATCTTAATGATGATTTATGATTATAATTTATAATTTATAATTTATAATTTATAATTTATAAATTTTAATTTTGGATTTTTAAATGAGTAGTAACTTCGACTATATAATTGTGGGAGCCGGGTCTTCAGGATGTGTCCTTGCAAATAGACTTAGCGCTGACCCTAAAAACTCAGTATGCTTACTTGAAGCTGGGCCGCCAGATTGGAATCCATTTATTCATATTCCAGCTGGCTTTATAAAAACATTAACTAATCCTAACGTTAATTGGCTATTTAAATCTGAGCCTAGTTGGGGTACTGCTGGGAGGGTTATCGATATCCCCAGAGGTAAAACTTTGGGAGGTTCAAGTTCCATTAATGGTATGGTTTTTAATAGAGGCCAAAATTTAGATTTTGATGTTTGGGCACAAAAGGGAAATAAGGGTTGGAGTTACTCTGATTTACTTCCGTATTTCAAGAGATATGAAAATCGTATTGGGGAATATGATGAACGATACAGAGGTAGTAGTGGAGAGCTTCCAATTACTGATTTAGAATATCGTGACCCTCTTTGCGAAGCTTTTATACAAGGTGCAATTGAAGAGGGCATACCTCTTAATAAAGATTACAATGGAGAAACCCAAGAGGGTGTTTCATATGTTCAAAGAACAACAAAAGGTAGGTTTAGAGTTAGCGCGGCAAGAGCTTTTTTGAACCCAGTTAAAAATAGAAAAAATTTAGAAATTATTACGAATGCATTTGTTACAAAAGTCATTGTTGAAAATAAAAAAGCTACAGGAATTGAATATTTCCGAGGTGGAAGGTCAGGAAAAAAAATCAATTTAAATGCTAATAAAGAAGTTATCTTATCTTCAGGAGTTGTTAAATCCCCACATATTCTGCATCTTTCAGGAATTGGGCCCGCAAAAGATTTAAATGATCTAGGTATAAAAGTAGTTCACGATTTAAAGGGTGTCGGAATGAATTTAAGGGATCATTTTGCACCTCGAATGACTGCAAGAGCCAAAAATGTTGAAACAATTAATGAAAGATCAAGAGGATTAAAATTATTAAAAGAAATTGGAAAATACTTTTTAGGCAAACAATCAATCGTAAATTTAAGTCCAACTCTTGTCTATTGCTTTTGGCATTCTAATGAAGCAATTAGAAACCACGATATACAAATGACATTTACACCTGCTTCCTATAAAGAGGGGGTCCAATCAACACTAGATACAGAGCCTGGCTTTACTGTGGCAGCATGGCAACAAAGACCTGAGTCTCTTGGATGGATAAAAATTAAGAGTAAGGATCCATTTTCTGCTCCAGAAATTCAACCAAATTATTTGGATGCAGAAGAAGACAAAAGAGTAGTCGTTGCTGGTTTAAAATTATCTAGAAGATTAATGCACTCTAATGCTTTATCAAAATTTTTTGATTATGAAGTTTATCCTGGCCTAGAGCATCAATCTGATGACGAACTTTTACAAATAGCGAGGGAAAGAGGCACAACTACATATCATCAAATGGGGTCATGTAGGATGGGACCGAAAAGTGATCCTACAGCAGTAGTTGATAATAATTTAAAAGTTTATGGAATACAAAATCTTAGAGTGATTGATGCTTCAATCATGCCAACAATGTTATCAGCTAACTTGCATTCTGGAGCAACATTGATTGGAGAGAGAGGATCAGATCTTGTCTTAGGAAAAGAGCCTTTAGAAAAAGCAAATTTAAATTATTAATTGAGAAAATTATTAAACAAACGAGGTATATTAGATGTCAGATTTAGAAGATTACTCTCCTCCTCAAAAATGGGTATGGGATAAAGAAAATGGTGGTAAATTTGCTAATATAAATAGACCTGTTTCAGGTTCAACCCATCAAAAAAAACTACCAATAGGAAAACACCCTTTTCAGTTATATTCCCAAGGCACTCCTAATGGAATTAAAGTTACTATCATGTTTGAAGAATTATTGAATTTAGGGGTCAAAGAGGCAGAGTATGATGCGTGGTTAATTAGAATTGGAAATGGTGATCAATTTAGTTCAGGTTTTGTTGATATTAATCCGAATTCTAAAATACCAAGTTTAGTTGACAATTCTGGAACTGAGTCCATAAAAATATTTGAGTCAGGTTCAATTCTCTTATATTTAGCTGATAAATTTCAAAAATTCATTCCTCAAAGTTTTAATGCAAGAACTGAATGTTTGAACTGGTTATTTTGGCAAATGGCTAGCGCTCCATATTTAGGTGGTGGTTTTGGTCATTTTTATGCATACGCTCCCAAAAAATTTGAATACCCAATAGATCGTTTTTCAATGGAAGTGAAGAGACAACTTGATGTTTTAGATAAATTGCTTTCAGATAGGACCTATGTTTGTAATGATGATTATACCATTGCAGATATTGCTATTTGGTCATGGTATGGTGGTTTAGTTTTAGGAAGGTTATATGGCGCCGAAGAGTTTCTAGATGTAAAATCTTATAAAAACGTAGTTAGATGGGCAAATTTAATTGATCAAAGACCAGCAGTCAAAAGAGGAAGAATAGTTAATAAAATTTCTGGAGATTTAAGTGAACAACTCCATGAAAGACATAGTGCAAAAGATTTTGATGATAAAACAGAAGATAAATTAAAAAATTAATTCTATAATTTTTCTATTCCTAGACCAGCTATATACCTTCTATGCCAAGTAGGACTAATGGTTATTTCATTAATACAAACATGTTTAGGCATTTGAGATAAAAAAGCTATGGTTTCTCCAAGATCATCAGGCTGTAGCATTTTATTTTTTTGATCTAATGTAAGTTTTTTAGGTCTTTTATCTAAAATTGGCGTAAAAACTTCTCCTGGGCATAACGCACATGCTCTAATACCAACATTACAGTATTTCATATTAATAGTTTCTGTCATTGCGTTAAGTGCGTGTTTTGAAGAAGTATATGAAACTCCTGACAATAAGCTTACATGGTTACCTGACCATGAAGATACATTAATAATTAGTCCATCCATATTTTTTTTCATAATAGGTATTACTGATCTGCAACAATAAAAAAGTCCGCTTATATTAGTTTGAATAACTTTATCCCACTCACTCTCATTTATTGTGTCCCAGTCTCTATTTTCAATATTTATACCTGCACAATTAACAAGAACATCAATTTTTTTAAAATCTTTTTCTATTTCCTGTGCTACTTTTTTAACTCTTAATTTATTTGACACATCACATAATTTTATAAAATTTTCATTTTCACATTTTGAAGATGTCACTTCTAGGTTTTTTAAACTTCTACCAGAAAGAATAACTTTCATTCCTAGTTGAGATAGTCTTATCGCTGCATTTTGACCAATTCCAGAACCAGCACCAGTTATCCAGGCAACTTTATTTTCTAAATCTCTTTTCATAATAATCCTTTTCTTTTTTTGAATTAAATAAATAAAATTTATTGTGCGGTTAAGCCTCCATCTACAACTAGACTTGAACCAGTCATGAAGCTTGATTCATCTGAAGCTAAGAATAGTATGGTGTTAGCAACTTCTTGAGCAGTTCCAAGTCGACCTAAAGGAGTTTGTGTGATACCTGCCATATAAGAATCTTCGGAAGATAGGTTAGGATTTTGAGTTATTCTAGCTTCAGTAACTTGTTTGCCCATATCTGTCTCTATAATGCCAGGGTGGACTTGATTAATTCGAATGGGGTATTTTTTATTACCAAAATAAATGGACATAGACTTTGTATATGTTGTGATGCCTCCTTTTGTCATGGAGTATAAGGGGTCTATTTGAGATCCAACCAGACCTGCAACAGAACTTAAGTTAACAATAGAACTTCCAAATTTAGATTTTTTCCCAGCCTTGATTATTAAAGGCATTAGGTGCTTAATGCCCAAAAAAACTCCTGTTAAATTTATAGAAATAAGTTTTTGGTATTCTGATATTGAAACATCTGTAATTTCTTTTCCTAGATATATTCCTGCATTGTTGATCAAAATATCTATTGTTTTATTATGAATATTTAAGAATTTATTAAATTTAATCCATTCGCTTTCCTGGGCAACATCCATCTCATAAAAAAATGCTTCAACTCCTAAACGAGATGCTTCATCTTGTACGACTAGACCTTGATTTTTGTCAGTATCTAAAATGAAAATATTAGCTCCTGCTTTAGCTAAAGTTAGGCAAACACTCTTACCTATTCCTTTAGAGCCACCAGTAACAACAGCATATTTACCATTTAAAGGTTTCATTTTTAATTCCTACAGTTTATTTTGAATCATTATTCTATATAGATAACGGTCCTCATCCATATTATAATCTCCATTTGCTTTGTGCATCAAAATTCTATTATCCCAAATTACGAAATCACCATCTTTCCACTTATGTCTATACTCATTCTCTGGTTTCGAGACGTAAAGCATTAACTCGTCAAGCAATTCAATTGTTTCCTTTGTAGATAAATTTATTATTTTCTCTATTCTAATGGGGTTTATATATAAACAGGTCTTTTTATTTTCTGGATGGACTCTTACAAGTGGATGAATGACTTCTGGTTGATTGTTTATAACATTTGTTAAGGACATTAGCTTTCTTTTGCTATGTGAACTTTGATACACATGTAAGGCCTCTAAATTTTTAATCTTATTTTTTAAATCAGTGGGTAATGCTTTATAAACCAGATGCATATTTACAAATTGTGTATCTCCACCACTTGATGGTAGCATTTTAGCATGAAGAATTGTTGCTTTCGGTGGGTTTGCGTCATTACTATGATCTGTATGGTAGCCAGCGCCAGGAATATAAGTTTTACCGTCTTCAAACTTATCTTTATTAGAAATATAATGAACTAAATTATTCTCTTTGAGGGCAAACTTTTTATTATGTTGATTAAATATTTTTCCAAAAATCTGTGCACTATTATAAAATTCATTTGGGTTTAAGTTTTGATTTCTAATTACCACAACTGAATATTCTGAAAAAAAATTATTAAGTTCTTTTATAACTGTTTCATTATTAATTGATTTAAGATCAATATCTAAAATCTCTACTCCTGTATGCTTAGATAATGGCTTTGAAATAATACGCATTATTTAAAAATCTCTTTCTAAATTGGTTGATATGGATCTTATAGTAGCAATTAAATTTACAACATTCAGATTTTTAATTAGCATTAGTAATATTATTTAAATTTAAGGTTTTAACATGAATGTATTAAATAAAATTAACGATAATCCTCAAGAAAGAGCAATATACAATAGCCCTGACAATGTTTTTAATTGGTCGTGGCCTAAAGTCCCCAGACATAAATTCTTAGAAGAAAAAAATAAAGCGTATGACTTTGGATTAAAGAGTTTGTTAATACCACTTGATATTGCCCACGTTTTGAAAACACCATACCCAGCAACTATTCCTTCAATATTAGCTAGATATATAAGATTAAAAAAAGACGATATGCTAAGGCATCAATTCATTGCGTCAGGAGAAATTTATTATGTTTTAGAAGGGCAAGGCATAACAAAGAATAATAATGTAAAAATTAAATGGTCAAAGGGTGATGTTTTTTGTCTTCCTGGTGGGTATATAACTGATCATTTATCCTTGTCAGAGGATTCAATTTTGTTTTGTGTGACTAATGAACCAATTTTATCTTTTGAAAATCTTACTCCAAAAAATGATAAAAATAATTCAATTAAACCAACTCATTGGACCAACGAAAAAATTCATTCTCATTTAAATGAAATATACAAGAGGCCAAAAACTAATGAAACAGCTGGGGTAGCAATTCAATTTTCTAGTCCTGAAACCTTACCTAGTAGAAACACAATACCAATGATTAATACAGCCATTAATACACTAGAAAAAGGTGGAGATCAAAGACCTCATAGGCATAATGGTGCAGCGCTTACTTTGGCAATACAAGCAGATTCTATATACTCAAAAATAGAGAATGAAAAAATTAACTGGGAAGAGGGTGTTGTTTTAATTACTCCTGGAACAGAATTACATTCACATCATAATAGAGGTTCTAAACGAATGATGAGTTTTGTAGTTCAAGATGAAGGGCTTCACTTTTACTTAAGAACCACTGGTTTTAGCTGGGTTTGAGAAATTTATTACGAGGCAGTTGATAATGAATAACTTTAAGTTAGAAGTTTTTACAGATTATGTTTGTCCATGGTGCTATTTAGGAGACTCTAGAGTAAAAAAGTTAAAACAAGTTTATGAAATAGATATTGAACTTGTTCATTTTCCTCTTCATCCAGAAACTCCAATAGAAGGAAGGAAATTGTTAGATCTTTTCAGATCATCTCAAAAAGATATTGATCAAAAAAACGAAAACATGAGTGAGTTAATGAAAAAAGAAGGGCTTCCTTTTAATAATAGGACTTACACCTTTAATAGTAGGCTTGCTCAGGAGATAGGTGCTTGGGCTGAAACATTAGAGAAAAACTCCTCAATTCATGACTATTTTTTTGAAGCTTATTTTGTTCATGGTTTAAACATTGGATTAGAAAATGTAATTTTAGAAGTTGTTGATAAATCAGGTCTAGATACGAAAGAAGCGAAGAATATTATAAAAAATCGTTTATTTTCTGACGTTATAGACCAACATTGGAAGAAATCAGCAAGCTACGGAGTAACCGGTGTCCCAACATATGTTTATAATAAACAAAGTATAGTTGGTGCCCAACCTCTTGAAAATCTCTTTCAGTTTTTAGATTTTTTTAATGTTCCCAAAAAATAGTTTGGTGCATTAAAGATGAAGACTTAATAAATGTTAAAAAAAAAGATATTATTTATCCACCATTCCCCATCTATTAATACAAGGCAACTGTCAGATTGCGTTGTTAAAAAAATTAATAAATTAAATCTAAAAATTAGTTTAAAATCTTTAGCACCTCTTGATGTTAATTTTCACACTTTTAATTCAGTGAATGGTGTCATAATTGGTACGACTGAAAATTTTGGCTACATGGCAGGTCTAACAAAAGATTTTTTTGATAGAAATTATGATTTACTTAGAGAAACTACTCAGGGCCTTCCTATTTTTTATTATGTAAGAGCAGGTCTTGATGGAGAAGGAAGTAAAGTAGCGATAAATAAAATATTGAAGGGTTTAGGATGGAAACAAGTTTTACCTCCAATTGTTTTAAAAGGACCGTGGCAAAAATCATTTTTAGATGATTTAGAAAGTCAAGCATCTAATTTTGCCCATGGAATTGAATTAGGTATTTATTAATCTTCATCAGGATATTTAGGTATATTTTTTAAACCTCTTAACAAGGCTTTTTGGAAATTAATCATGTCATCACTACTTTTGCTTTGAGTGTTTTCTAGTCCATCGATAAAGCTTTTAACGTCCTTTTCTAATATTGCTATTGTATTATCGTTATTATAACTTTCTTTAGCCCAATCAATTTTATTTAAATTATCACTAAACCAATTCTTTCCTGATGAACAATTAAGTATGTTTAATAATTGCTCAGAGGATATATTTAAATTTTTAGCCTCTGACAAAGCATGTCTAACAGCCAAGACTGAACATGACGCAACAAAATTATTTAAAACTTTTACAGACATCCCAGAACCAAACTCACCAATATGATGTATTTTTTCTCCTAAAATATTTAAAATTGGTAAAATATTTTCAAAGTCATTTGAGCTCGCACCAACCATAAATGTTAGAGTTGCGTCCTTTGCTTTCATTGGAGCACCAGACATTGGAGCTTCTATCATTTTAATATTTGGAGGTTTTTTTTTAAAAAACTCTTTTAAAAATGCTGGTGATAATGTTGAGCAGATCACGAGTGTTTTGGGTGTATTAGTTTTAAAGAGGCCATCTTGACCTTCACATAATTCCAGTGTTTGATTTATATCTCTTACCACACTAAAAATGACATCACTTTTAGCAAAAAATTCTTTTTTAGATTTAATGAATTTATTTTTAACTGTAAGGAAATGAGCCTCAGGTTTAATATCATAACCATATGCATTAATATTATTTTTTAATAGAACTTCTAACATTGGTAATCCCATTGTTCCACAACCTGCAACGCCAACACCCAATGATAAAATATTACTCATATTTAACCTCAAACATTTCTCTACCTTAACTTGTTTTAGATAACTATTTTCAATATATTAATCTATATTTTAAAAAAGGAATATAAAAGTGAATAATATTGACATTAATATCGATGAACTTAAGGGCTGGGTAGGTAACGAAGAAGTTGCCTATGATGAAGTTTCAGTCAATTTAGAAAAAAGATTTAGGGCTACCATAGATGAAGATCCTGGTTCACCACAAAAAGGTGAGATGGCCTCCTCAGGAATACATTGGGCTCTTGCCCCTGCAATTGTCAAATCATCTCTTTTAGGAAAAGACTCTCATCCTGCAAAAGGAGGATTTTTACCACCTGTTCCATTACCCCGAAGGATGTGGGCAGGCTGCCAAACAAAATTTTTTAAACCATTATTTATCGGTAATGAAGTTAAAAAGATATCTTCTATTGTTGATGTTAATTTAAAAGATGGTAAGTCTGGTTTACTTTGTTTTGTCAAAGCCAAGTATGATTTTTATGTAAATAATGAATTAGTGATTGAAGAGTTTCATGACATTGTTTACAGAGATCTTCTTAAACAAGATAAAAGTATTAGGAAAGTAAATACATTACCTAATTTTGATCCAGTTTATAAAGAAAAAATTCATACTCATCCTACAATGTTATTTAGATATTCTGCCATAACATTTAATGGTCATAGAATACATTATGATTACCCATATTCAACACAAGAAGAAGGTTATAAAGATTTAGTTTTTCATGGACCACTCCAGGCCACTCTAATGTTAAGAGCAGCTGAAAAATACAAAAATAAAAAGGTAATGCAATTTTCTCATAAAGGTGTTGCTCCAGTATATGCTAATGAAGATTTGTATATAACTATAGATCATAACCCTAACGGAGATATTATCTGCTATACAAATACCGACGACGCAGGTATTACAATGAAAGCAGAAGCATTTTTTTAGTTTTGGAGTTTAAATGTCAGAATTCGATTATGACCTTATAGTTATTGGCGCTGGTTCAGGTGGAACGAGGACAGCTAGGATTTCTGCATCTTATGGTGCTAAAACTCTTGTAGTTGAAGGTGATAGAGCAGGCGGAACTTGTGTCTTACGTGGTTGTGTACCTAAAAAATTATTAGTTTATGCATCACAATTTTCAGAACAAGTATCTGATGCAGAAGGCTTCTGCTGGCAAATTAATAATTTCAAAAGTAATTGGACGGATCTTATAAAAAAGAAAAATAAAGAGCTTGATAGATTACATGAGATTTACGTAAATCTTATAAAAAATTCTGGATGTGATTTAATCTCCGGTTGGGGCAAGGTTATAGGTCCAAATAAAGTTTCAATAAAAAAAAATGATGGAGAAGTTTTAGAATTCTCTTCAAAAAAAATAATGATTGCAGTTGGAGGTGAGTCATCATTTCCTGATTTTAATGGTAATCAGTTAATGATTAATTCAGACCAAGCCCTAGATTTAAACAAACTTCCTAAATCTATAGCAATATATGGATCTGGATATATTGCTGTTGAATTTGCAGGAATTTTTAATGGATTTGGTGTTGATACGCATCTTATTTTTAGAGCTAATGATGCACTTAGAGGTTTTGACACTGATTTGAGGCAACATTTGATGACATCAATGAAACAAAAAGGAATTACTATACATAATAATAATACAATTTCAGAAATAGAAAAAAATAAAGAAAGTTGTAAAATTACTTTATCAAGTGGTCAAAAACTATCAGTTGATATGGTAATGGGGGCTACAGGAAGGGTACCTAAAATCTCTGGTTTAGGATTAAAAAATGTTGGAGTTCAATTAGGTCAACGAGGTGAAATACTAGTTAATCAATTAAATCAAACTAATATCAAATCAATATATGCCATTGGTGATGTAACAGATAAAATAACGCTGACACCAGTTGCAATTGCTGAAGGCCACGCCTTTGCTGATAGAGAATTTGGTGGAATTAAAAGATTTATTTCTTACGAGAACGTTCCTAGTGCGGTTTTTAGTCAGCCGTCTATAGCTGTTGTTGGATTGAATTATGAAGAAGCTAAAAAGCAAAATATTAACGCTAGAGAGTATAAAAGCGAATTTAGAGCTCTAAAAAATACTATAAGTGGAAACCTTGAAAGAACATTAATGAAATTGGTTGTTGATCAAGATACGCAAAAGGTAGTTGGGGCGCACATGATTGGTCCTGATGCTGCTGAAATTATTCAAGGTGTAGCTATTGCTATAAAAGCAGGAGCCTTAAAATCAGACTTTGATAGTACAATAGGTATCCACCCTTCAGCAGCAGAAGAGTTTGTTACTATGAGATCGTAAAAATGATTATAATACTGATTATTTGAAGAATTTTAGAAATTCTGTTAATTGGTTTATTAGTTTAAAATTATTGAATAGCTCTAAAATTAAAAGGAAAAAATAATGATTGATTGGAAAATAGATTCATGGAGACAGTTTCCTATAAAACAAGTTCCTGAGTATAGTGACGTATCTAGTGTCACGAGAGTTGAAAAAGAGCTATCTGTTAGGCCACCACTTGTTTTTGCTGAAGAAGCAAGAAGATTAAGAAAAAGAATGGCTGATGTTGCAGAAGGTAAAGCTTTCTTGTTGCAAGGTGGTGATTGTGCCGAATCTTTTGCAGAGCATAATGCTAATAATATCAGGGATAGCTTTAGAGTTTTATTACAAATGGCTGTTGTATTAACTTTCGGGTCAGCACTACCAGTAATTAAAATAGGTAGATTGGCAGGTCAATATTCTAAACCTAGATCATCACCTTTTGAAGTCATCAATGATATATCATTACCAAGTTATAGAGGAGATATGGTCAATGACATGGCTTTTGAAAAAGAAGCTAGGATACCTGATCCGGAGCGTCTAATAAAAGTATATGACAAATCAGCGGCGACTTTAAATTTATTAAGAGCCTTTGCTAGTGGAGGTATGGCTGACCTTACTAAATTACACGAATGGAATTTAGAATTTGTAAGAGGTACTAAAGCTGCTGAAAAATATAAAGAACTTGCAGCTAAAATAAGTTCATCTCTAGAGTTTATGAAAGCATGTGGAATGACACCAGAGAATACTCCGCAGCTTAAAGAAACTGAATTTTATACTTCTCATGAAGGGCTACTGCTTAATTATGAAGAAGCGTTAACAAGGAAAGATACTATAACTGAAGAAAAGGGGTGGTTTGCTACTTCAGCACATATGTTATGGATTGGTGATAGGACGAGAGGTATAGATGAAGCGCATGTAGAGTATATGAGAGGTATTGCCAACCCTATTGGATTAAAATGTGGTCCCTCTACTGATCCAGATGATTTGCTTAGATTAATAGAAAGGCTTAATCCTTTAAATCAAGCAGGAAGGTTAACTTTAATTGCTAGAATGGGTTCTTCTGAAATACAAAAAAAACTAAGACCACTAATAAGTGCTGTAAAAAAATCAGGTTTAATAGTTGGATGGTGTTGTGATCCTATGCATGGCAATACTGTAAAAGCATCATCAGGTTTTAAAACAAGAAAAATGGATGACATAATGACAGAAGTCAGAGGATTTTTTGAAGTTCATAATGATATGGGTACTATACCTGGAGGTGTGCATTTTGAAATGACAGGTCAAAATGTTACTGAGTGTGTTGGTGGAGTTTATGAAGTTAGTGAATCTAACTTAGCCGATAGATACCATACTCATTGTGACCCAAGATTGAATGCTACTCAATCACTAGAGCTAGCTTTTCTTTTAGCAGATTTACTTTCAGAAAATAGAGCTGGATTAAGTAAAGAAATTGCAGCCGTTTCCTAAGAGTTAAGAATTGTCCAAAAATCATAAAAAAAATAATATAAAGATAATTAAGGATAATGACTGGCCTTCATATTTAAGGCCTACGCCTGATCAATTACCTCTTGTAACTGACACATACTTTCTTAGAACTAAGGATATAATTAGTGAATATGGCGACACAGAAGTAACTTATGCAATATTTATGAGAAGACCTGTTATTGCTGCTTTAGATCCTGCAGTTACCTGGCTAGAACAAATTGTAAAAGAAAGAAATGGAAGTGTTAATATTAAACGTTCTTTCGAAGAGGGTAGTGATGTTGGCGCTGGAGAGCCAATGATCTACATATCAGGCTCTATGTTGCTTTTAGTAGATCTAGAAACAGCTTTGCTTCAAAAAATAGGAGCAACATGTGTGGCGGCGTATAATGCAAGGTCAATGGTAGATAGTTTAAAGCAAACATCATTTCTTGCTATGGACGCACGTCATTGTGCAGGCTCTGATATGGCAGATCTTATGGCTTATGGAGCTTATGTTGGATCTAAAAGAGTAAAATCTGAAACTGATGCTATTGGTTTTATTGGTTGTGCAACAGATAAAACTGCACATTTGTTTGAAAACACTAAAGGTTTAGGTACTATGCCACATGCTCTAATTGGTTATGCTGGTTCTACTCTTAAAGCTGCAAAAATGTTTCACTCAACATGGCCAAATCAACCTCTAACTGTTTTAATAGATTATTTTGGTAAAGAGATTACAGATGGTTTAACAGTATGTAGGTCTTTTAAGCATTTAGCTGATCAAAATAGACTATCTCTTAGAATAGACACGCATGGAGGAAGATACATTGAGGGTTTAGATGTGGCAGGATCCTATGCAGTATTAGAAAGAAATGCACCTCAAGCTATTAGGGGATACAGAACCGAACAAGAACTCAGATACTTAATTGGAACAGGTGTCTCTGCAGCTGCCGTATGGCATTTAAGAGAAATACTCAATAATTCTGGTTTTGAAAAAGTTAAAATTGTTGCATCTAGTGGTTTTGGTCCTGAAAAATGTAAAGTATTTGCTCTCGCTAATGTTCCAGTAGATGTTATTGGTACGGGATCATATCTGCCTAGCAGGTGGTCAGAAACATATGCAACCGCAGATATAATTTCTTATGGTGGTAAGTCCCAAGTAAAACTTGGTAGAGAATTTTTACTCAGACGTTAAAATAGTCAATTAATGAGAAATAAATGAATAAGAAAATTTATATTGCCCTAGCACAGTTAAACCCAAAGGTTGGCGATATTAAGGGAAACGTATCTAAATTATTAAAAATTAGAGATGATTTCGGTAAAAATATAGATATTATAGCTTTGCCTGAGTTGTATTTAACTGGCTATCCTATTGATGACCTTGTTCTTAGAAATGATTTCCTAGATCTCGTTGAAAATGAAATTAACCAACTTGCCAGTCTTACTAGCGATGGGAAGGCTGCAATTGTAATAGGAGCTCCCAGAAGAGATAAAGGTCTCTTAAAAAACTCTGTTTTCGTGTTGGATAATGGAAAAATTATATCAGTTAGAGACAAACATAATCTTCCTAATACAGGTGTTTTTGATGAACAAAGAATATTTTCTTCTGGAGCGCTTTCTGGTCCAGTTGAAATAAGAGGTGTATTGTTTGGATTACCTATTTGTGAAGATATATGGACAGAGACTGTTATAGAATGTTTATCTGAAACAGGTGCAGAAATAATTCTTTCGATTAATGCATCTCCATACTCAACAAAAAAAAATGACCAGAGAACATCTGTAGCAGTTTCAAGAGTATTAGAATCTAAACTTCCTCTTATCTATCTTAATAGGGTAGGTGGGCAGGATGAGTTAGTGTTTGATGGAGCTTCTTTTTGCCTAAACGAGCAAGGAAAATTAAAAGTACAACTAAAAGATTTTGAAGAACAAGTATTAAAAATTGAATTAAATAAAAAAGAAAATTCATGGATCATTGAAGATAATATTGAAAGAGTTTCTTCAAGGACAGAGTCTCTTTATAAATCATTGGTTTTAAGTGTTAGAGATTATGTTCTAAATAATGGTTTTCCAGGTGTTGTTCTTGGAATGTCTGGCGGTATAGATTCTGCTTTAGTAGCTGCTATTGCTACTGATGCCCTTGGTCCTAATCTTGTCAAAGCAGTGATGATGCCAAGCCCGTTTACTAGCAAAGAAAGTTTAGAAGATGCAAAATTGGCATCGTCAAATTTAGGAATAGAATATTCTTTCATAGAAATAGAAAATGGCATGAATACGATTGATAAAATTTTAAATGATTTTAAAGGTCCTATCGTGCCCCCAGGAATTACAGAAGAAAACATTCAATCAAGATTAAGAGGTTTAATTTTGATGGCAGTTTCAAATAGATATGGTTTTATGGTTTTAGCCACAGGTAACAAGTCAGAGTATGCAGTAGGGTATGCTACATTATACGGTGATATGTGTGGTGGTTTTGCTGCAATAAAGGATGTTTGGAAAACAGATGTTTTTAATTTATGTAAGTGGAGAAACGAAAATAAACCTGATGGGTTCTTAGGACCAGATGGAATAGTAATTCCAGAAAGAATAATAACTAAACCTCCAAGTGCTGAATTAAGAGAAGATCAAAAAGATACAGATAGTTTGCCTGAATACGATATCCTTGACGGTATATTAAAAAAATTAGTTGAAGAAAACCTTTCATTAAATGAAATAGTCCAGCAAGGCTACAATGCTAATGATGTTAAGAAGGTTTCTATGTTGCTATCTAGATCAGAATATAAAAGATTTCAATCAGCACCAGGTCCCAAGGTGACCGAAAAAGCTTTTGGTAGGGATAGGAGATATCCTTTGACTAGTGGTTTTATAAATTGGAATTAAATATTCTGCATCACAATATTATATAATTTTAATAATTGGGAATTAAGTATGACTAAAGTTAGATTTGCACCTAGTCCAACTGGATATTTACATATTGGAAATTTTAGAACAGCACTAATAAACTTTTTATTTGCAAAAAATAAAAATGGTCATTTTATGCTAAGGATAGATGATACAGATGATGAAAGATCCTTAAAAAAATATGAAGATGCAATCAAAGAAGATTTAAGTTGGGTGGGAATTAATTGGGATAGTCTAGAAAAACAATCATCTAGATTATCTTATTATGATCAAGCATTGCAGAAGTTACTTGATAAAAAAAGGGCTTATCCATGTTTTGAAACTGCCGAAGAGTTGTCATTAAAGAGAAAAAAACAATTATCATCTGGTAAACCACCAATTTATGATAGGTCTGCTTTAAATTTATCAGACTCAGATATTGCAGATTTTAAGGCCAAAGGCAGATCGCCTCATTATAGGTTTTTATTAGATCATAAGGATGTTAATTGGAATGACCTAGTTAAAGGAGCTAGTCAATATAACATGTCTAATTTATCAGATCCAGTGATTATCAGAGAGGATGGAAGAGTTATTTATACCTTAGCATCAGTGGTTGACGATATAGATTTTGAGGTAACAGATATCCTAAGAGGTGAAGACCATATGACTAATTCAGCTGCTCAAATACAGTTGTTTGAAGCTCTAGAATCTTCACCACCTAATTTAGGACATTTATCTTTATTAACAGATATTTCTGGTGCGGGTCTTTCTAAACGTTTGGGTAGTATTTCATTAAGGGATTTAAAAGATGAGGGGTTTCAGCCGATGGCCATTTCATCATTGTTATCAAAGGTAGGGACCTCAGATGCTGTTGAAATTTTTAGAGATATAAATCAAATTATTAGTGATTTCGATATAAGTAAGTTTGGGAAATCTAAACCTAAATTTGATAAAAATGAATTAAGAGGATTAAATTCAAAATTATTTAAGATGCTGGACTTTTCTGATATTTCAAACCAATTAAAAAAATTTAATTTTAAAATATCGTCAGATTTTTGGGAGTTGGTGAAAGGAAATATTGAAAATCTCGAAGAATTAGAGCTGTGGTGGAATATAATATATGGAAATATAGAACCAAAATATAATGATGAAAACTTCTTAAATACTGCACTTGAAACTCTACCTGAGGGTAATTTTGATAAAAATACCTGGACTAATTGGACAAGTATATTAATGGAAGAAACTGGCAGGAAAGGTAAAGAGTTGTATAATCCCCTAAGGATGTGTTTAACAGGACAGAATAAAGGACCAGAAATGGCCACCCTAGTTTTCTTAATGGGAAGAGAAAAAGTTTTAGAAAGGCTAACTAATAAATAGTTTGTAATGCATTAATCATGAATAACTTAAAACTTTATAATACTGCTAAAAGAAAAGTAATGGTCTTTGAGCCAGTAGATAGTGAGAACATAAAAATATATGCTTGTGGCCCCACTGTTTACGATTTCATTCATATTGGAAATGCTAGGCCTTTGGTTGTATTTGATATTTTAGTGAGATTACTGAGAAAAAAATATCCGAAAGTTACATATGTAAGAAATATTACTGATATTGATGATAAAATTAATAAGAGGGCGTTAGAAGAAGGTATATCAATTTCACAGTTAACTAATAAAACAATTAAAAATTTTCATCATGATTGTGATTCATTAAGAAATTTAAAACCAGATTTTGAACCCAAGGCTACTGATCATATTAATGAAATGATTGAAATGATAACCACTTTAATTGATAAGGGTTTTGCTTATTTATCTTCAAAGCATGTTATTTTCTCTATTGATAAATATAAAAATTATGGATCTCTATCTGGTAGATCTCTAGAAGAGATGGTTTCTGGTGCAAGAGTTGATGTGGAAAACTACAAAGAAAACCCAGGTGATTTCATCCTCTGGAAGCCATCTTCAAGTGATCAACCAGGATGGGAAAGCCCATGGGGACGAGGACGTCCTGGGTGGCATATTGAATGCTCAGCAATGAGTAAAAAATATTTAGGCAAACACTTTGATATTCACGCTGGTGGTCTTGATTTAATATTTCCTCATCATGAAAATGAAATTGCACAGTCATGCTGTGCAAATAATAAAGATATAATGGCAAACTTCTGGATTCATAATGGTTATGTTAATTCTGAAGGACAAAAAATGTCTAAATCACTTGGTAACTTTGTTACAATTCGTGATTTACTTTCTGAATTTAATGGCGAGGTTATTAGATACGCATTAATACAAGCACATTATAGGGCCCCTCTAAATTTTTCACAAAACTCTCTAGTAGAGGCTAAAAAATCACTATCTAGACTATACAGAGCTGTTGAAGGTTTTAGTGTTGATGGTGAGGCAGATGAAAAAATAATGAGTTATCTTTATGATGATTTAAATACGCCTAAGGCTTTAGCTAGGCTTCATTATCTTGCAGATCAAGCTAATAAAGGAAGCAAAGAATGTGCGCAATTATTAAAAAACTCTAATAAAATCCTTGGTATTTTATCTTACTCTTCTGAAGATTGGTTTAAATTTAGAAATAATTCTCATAATCATGAAGGATTAGTTAATGATTTAACAGAAGAAGAAATTAATAATCTAATTTTAGAAAGACAAAATGCTAAAAAAGAAAAGGACTTTAAAAAAGCTGATAAAATTAGAGATAATCTTTTGAATTTTAAAATTGTGCTTGAAGATCAACCAGATAAAACAATATGGCGAAGAGTTTAATACTTTTATTAGATGATAGAATTAACTCCTAACATAATTTTGTCAAATCCCCAGCTAGGTGAAAATATAGGTTCAACGGCTAGGGCAATGAAAAATTTTGAAATTGAAAAATTAAGGTTAATTAATCCAAGAGATGGGTGGCCTAACAAATCTGCATATGCGGTCTCAGCTGGTGCAGAAAGTGTATTAAACAAAGCACAGATTTTTAACTCATTGAGAGATGCAACAACGGATATATCCCTCCTATTTGCAACTACTGCTAGAAAGCGAGTAGTAGGAACAAAGTCTATAGATATTTTTGAGGCAATTAAAAAGTCTTATGATCATGTAAAAAATGGTGGGTCAGTAGGTTTTTTGTTTGGAGCAGAACAGTCTGGATTATCAAATGATGAAGTGGTGCAAGCTGATTTCACGATATCTTTTCCAATTAATCAGAATTTTTCATCATTAAATTTGTCTCAAGCAGTATTACTAATATGTTGGGAGTGGGATAAATTAAAAAGAAAGTACCAAAACCAAAAAGATGAAATCATTATCAATAAAAAATTAAAAAAGAGTACAGAACTTGCAAACGTAGGAGATAGAGAATACTTCTATGAACAGCTGGACAAACTTTTGACAGAGTCTGGTTTTTTTTATTCAGCAGAAATGGCTCCTACAGTTAAAAGAAATATTAGAAGTTTATTTAATAGGGCATCACTAAGTCATCAGGATCTAAGGACACTCCATGGAATAATTAGATCGTTATCAGGAATTTCAAATCGTACTTGACTTTTCATTAATTGTAAGTATTTTTCGAAGTAATTTCCGATAATGTGGATTTTAACGTGGTGTTAATAATCCCGAAGTTTACTTCTGATTGGAATAATCCACTGCTATATTGCGGTAAAAATAAGGGTAAAAAATGCCTAAGTCAGATCACAAAAGAACAAGCTCTAAACATAAAATAGACAGAAGATTGGGAGTTAACCTCTGGGGTAGACCTAAATCACCATTAAATGACAGAGAATATGCTCCAGGTCAACATGGCCAAAGAAGAAAAAAACCAACTGATTATGGTGTGCAGTTAATGGCTAAGCAAAAATTAAAAGGCTATTACGGTAACATTGGAGAAAAACAATTTAAAAAATACTATACCGCTGCTGTAAGACAAAAGGGTGATACAGGTGCAAATCTGATTGGTATTTTAGAATCTAGACTAGACGCCATTATCTATAGAATGAAATTAGCACCAACTGTATTTGCATGTAGACAATTAATCAATCATGGCCATGTTCTTGTAAATGGAAAGAGATGTAATATTCCTTCAAGGATGATTAACGTCGGTGATACAATTGCTTTAAAAGATAAAGCTAAAAATATTCCTGCTGTAATTGAGGCTGCTTCTTTACCCGAAAGAGATGTTCCAGAATATGTTGAAGTAGACCATGCAAAGTTTACTGGATCTCTTTTAAGAATACCTATGCCAGATGATGTTCCTTATCCGGTACAAATGGAAACTAATCTAGTTATCGAATTTTATTCAAGATAATTTATGAAATAACCGATTATTAAATATACTTTAGCAGTTAATACCTGCCTCATTGAAATAATCGGTTAATTCACCACTTTCATGCATTTCCCTGATAATGTCACAACCGCCAACAAATTCTTTTTTAACATATAGCTGGGGTATAGTTGGCCAATCAGAAAACTCTTTTATACCTTCTCTAATCTCAGGGTCTTCTAATACATTAACGCTGTTAAAATCAATACCCATATGATTTAATACACCAACTACAGCGGCAGAAAAGCCGCATTGAGGCATAACTGGAGTACCTTTCATAAATAATAATACTTCATTTTCATTAATGATTTCTTGAATCTTGTTTTTTGTATTTTGTTCCATTTTTATCTCCTTAATCTTTTGGTGCAGATGTATTAAGAGCTAAAGCATGTAAATCTGTTCCCATTTTACCTTTCATGGCACTATATACCATTTGATGTTGTTGTACCCTAGTTTTCCCCTTAAATTCTTCAGTTATTATTTGAGCAGCATAATGGTCACCATCACCTCTTAAATCATCAATAGTGATCTTCGCATTTGGAAAGCTCTCAAGCAAAAGTTCTTCAATTTCATTAGCTGTCATACTCATTATCAACTCTACCTTTAATTAATTACTCATAATTGATGGAAGCGTATTTTCGTATAAACTCTTTACGTCTTTAATTGATATAGTAGTTATATTCTTAACATTCAAGTTGGAAGATGAATTCACTTTACCAAGAGTATAGTAATCAATACCTTCTTTATTTAAGAGTAATTTAACTTTATCTAAACTATTGGTGGCAACAATTATTCTACCTTGGTCTTCACCAAAACACCATGAATGAAGTAAAATATCCCTGCTATTTTTATTTGATAATGCTTCAGGTATATTCAAATTTATACCCAGATTATTTTTAAATAACATTTCACAAATACTTGGTAATAATCCACCATCTGAAATATCGTGTGCAGCTGTTAGTAGTTTTTCCTGATTTAAAGTTAATATTGTATCAATAATTGCTTTCTCTTTTGCTAAGTCAATAGGAGGAGGTGCTCCATCAAATTCACTGTTAATTGTTTCTTGATAAATAGTTGAACCAATCCAGCCTTCAACAAATTCTTCTGATTGACCTAAAACTAATAGATGGTTTCCCTCTTTAGCGTTTAATCCTAAGCAATTTTCTACTTCGTTGATTATTCCAACCATTCCTATAACAGGAGTTGGTAAAATACCTTTACCATTAGTTTCATTGTATAAAGATACATTTCCAGAAACAATAGGTGTATTTAAAAAAGATGCCGCTTTTGATATACCTTTAATAGCGCCAACTATTTCTCCCATTATGTCTTTTTTTTCAGGGTTTCCAAAATTTAGATTATTAGTTATTGCCAATGGCTTTGCCCCTGATGCTGCAATGTTTCTAGCTGCTTCACACACTGCCTGCATCCCTCCTTGAATTGGATTTGCTTTAACATACCTAGGTGTACAATCAGTAGTCATTGCTATACCTTTTCCAAGGCTATTCCTCTTTTCGGTGCCATGTATTTTAACAATAGCAGCATCACTTTGACCACTTGATAAGACGGTATCTCCCATTACTGAGCAATCATATTGTTCCCAAATCCATTTTTTACTTGCCATATTTGGATTTTTAAAAATCTTAATGAGTACTTCATCAATAGTTTTGTTAATAACGACTTTATTTAAATCAATAATTTTATCATTATTATTTATTTCGAAAGGTCTATCATATTCTGGTGCGTCTTCTACAAGGGGAGTAATTGGTATATTACAAGCTTCAAAACCATTTTTTTTAAGAACCAATCTTCCAGTATCTGTCACTTTTCCAATAACTGCAAAGTCAAGATCCCATTTTTCAAAAATTAACTTTGCCTTGTTTTCGGAACCTGGCTTTAGTATCATTAGCATTCTTTCTTGGCTCTCCGAGAGCATGATTTCGTAACTTGTCATTTGCTCCTCTCTTGTTGGAACAAGGTCTAAATCTAAAAACATACCTAATGATCCTTTTGAAGCCATTTCAACGCTAGAACTTGTTAAACCAGCTGCACCCATATCTTGTATGGATAAAACAGCATCGGTATTCATTAGTTCGAGGCATGCTTCTAAAAGTAATTTGCCTGTGAATGGATCTCCTACTTGGACAGTTGGTCTTTTTTCAGAACTACTATCTGTAAATTCAGTAGATGCCATTGTTGCACCATGAATGCCATCTCTTCCAGTTTTAGCACCAACATAAATAACAGGGTTGTTAGGTCCAGTGGCGGCTGAATAAAAAATCTTATCTTTATTTGCAAGTCCAACAGCCATGGCGTTTACTAAAATATTACCATCATAAGATTTATCAAAATTTGTTTCTCCACCTACTGTTGGGATACCAATACAATTACCATATCCTCCTATGCCTTTAACAACACCTGAAACCAAATGCTTGGTTAAGGGTTTTTGTGCTGAGCCAAATCTAAGAGCATTTAGTAATGCTATAGGTCTTGCCCCCATAGTAAAAACATCTCTTAAAATACCTCCAACTCCTGTTGCAGATCCCTGATAAGGTTCAATAAATGATGGATGGTTATGTGATTCTATTTTGAAAATGGCTGCTTGGCCGTCTCCAATATCTATAACCCCAGCATTTTCACCGGGACCTTGAATTACATGGGGGGCCTGTGTAGGCATCGTTTTAAGCCATTTTTTTGAACTTTTATAAGAACAATGTTCAGAAAACATAGCTGAAAATATACCTAACTCAGTTTTGTTGGGTATTTTTTTTATCTTTTGACAAATAAGTTCAAATTCTTGTTTGGTTAAACCCATTTCTAATGCTGCTTCAAGGTTACTTTCCTGCTGCACCATGAACTCATATTTATTATTTTGATATAATGCATTTTTTGAAACAGTCATTATTTAACCAATGATATTTTCTATAGATTTTGTTAAAAATTTTAATCCGTCAGTTCCGCCGTGAAGGTGATTTATCGCTCTTTCTGGGTGTGGCATCATTCCTAGTACTCTTCCATTTTTTGATAAAATACCAGCTATATCATTACTTGAACCATTTGGATTGTAATCAATATTACTGTCAGGATTATCTCCTTTCACATATTTAAAAGCAATCCTACCCTCTCCATCCAACTCATTTAAAAGTGAGGCAGGTGCAAAATAATTTCCCTCATTATGAGCAACAGGAATTTTTAGGTTTAAACCGTCTTTAAACCCTTTAGTAAAAGGGTTTTCAATTGTTTTTTGGACTTCTAAAATTGTTTCTTTACACGTGAAAAGAAGTTTTTTGTTTCTTATTAATGAGCCTGGAAGTATTCCAGTTTCAATTAAAATTTGAAATCCGTTACATATGCCTAATAAAGCACCACCTCGACTTACATGATCTTTAATATTTCTAATAATTGGAGATCTGGCGGCTAAAGCCCCACACCTTAGATAATCTCCGAAACTAAACCCTCCAGGTAAAACGATTAAATCTAAGTTTGGAAACTCTGTATCTTTATGCCAAAGTTTCAAAGGTACTTTGGAGGTAATTTTTTTTAAAGCGACGATGATATCTCTATCACAATTAGAGCCAGGAAAAATAGCAACACCTGAACGCATAATAATTAAGTTTCCTTTACAATTTCAATATCATAATTTTCTATAACAGTGTTAACAAGAAGAGTTTCACACATTTTTTTTGTCTCTTTAATTACTTGGTCCTTTTCATTACTATCAAAATCTAAAATGATTTGTTTACCCGTTCTAACATTTTTACAATTATTAAAACCTAGATTTGATAAAGAGTTTTGGATTGCTTGACCTTGAGGATCTAATACTCCTTGTTTTAAAGAGATATTTATAATTGCTTTCATTTTAAATCTTTCTATTTCACTATCTCAGTCTTACTGCTTGAATATTTCTTTTTTTCTGGAAGTATTTTAAGTCTTTCAGCCACCTCTTGGTAAGCCTCTTTTAGTCCACCTAATTCTTGTCTGAACAAATCTTTGTCATATTTATTATTTGTCTTTATGTCCCAAAGTCTACAATTATCCGGACTTATTTCATCTGCTAATAATATTACACCATCATCATCATCTGAGAAGTATCTGCCAAATTCAATTTTAAAATCTACTAACTTAAGGCCTATACCTAAGAATAAACCTCTTAAAAAATCATTAATACGAAGGCCATATTCTTGCATTTCTTCTAATTCTTCTCTTGTTCCCCATTTAAAGTTTATAATATGATCTTCATTAACCAATGGGTCCCCTAGATCGTCTCGCTTGAGATAATGTTCAATTAAAGGATTTTTGAAAATTTCACCCTCTTTTAATCCAAGTCTTTTAACTATTGATCCTGCTGCTATATTTCTAACTACAAATTCTACAGGGATAATTTCTACTTTTTTTACTAGTTGCTCCCTCATATTTATTTTTTTGATATAATGAGTAGGGATCCCAATTTCTTGAATTTTCCTCATTAAAAAATCTGAAATAGAATTATTTAATACGCCTTTACCATCTATTATTGCGTGTTTCTCAGCATTATTTGCAGTAGCATCGTCTTTAAAGTATTGTATTACTGTATCTGATGTTGGGCCTTCGAATATGGTTTTAGCTTTACCATCATATAACATTTTCTTTTTAGTCATTATCTATCAAATTCCACTTATTTAAAAACTTTATCAAAGATATGATCAACATGGGCGAGGTGTTGTGTTATATTAAATAACTCGTCTATTTCATTTTCGTTTAAAAATTTAATCACATTTTCATCTTTTTTAAGTAAGTTTTTATATACATCTTTCCTTTTGTGTTCTGGGGTTTCCCAAACTTTCATTGCATTACTTTGAACCATTTCATAGGCGTTTTCTCTACTTGCACCTTTTTGGGTTAACGCTAACAAAACTTGTTGAGAATGAACTAGCCCTCCAAGTTTTTCTAAGTTATTAATCATCGCATCTGGATAAACAATTAAATTTTCAATAACGTTATTTAATCTTGTTAATGCAAAGTCTAAAGTAATTGTGGCGTCGGGCCCCATCATCCTTTCAACAGATGAATGAGAAATATCTCTTTCATGCCATAAAGTCACATTTTCAAGAGCAGGAATAACTGAAGATCTTACAACTCTAGCAAGACCAGTTAGGTTTTCAGTTAATACAGGGTTTCTTTTATGAGGCATAGCACTTGAGCCCTTTTGTCCAGAGGAAAAGAATTCTTCTACTTCTCTAACTTCTGTTCTTTGAAGATGTCTTATTTCTGTTGCCAATCTCTCAACACTAGATGCTATTACAGCTAAAGTAGAAAAAAACATTGCATGTCGATCTCTAGGAATTATTTGGGTAGAAATTTCTTCTGGTTTTAAATTCAACTTATCTGATACATAAGTTTCTACAAAAGGGTCTATATGTGCAAATGTTCCAACTGCACCTGAGATCGCGCAAGTGCTAATTTCATTTCTTGCTTCTATTAACCTGTTTTTGTTTCTTAAGAATTCAGCATAATACCCAGCTAATTTAAGACCAAATGTTACTGGTTCCGCATGAATTCCATGAGACCTACCAATTGTTATGGTATTTTTATGTTCAAATGCTCGTTTTTTTAGAGTTTCTAGCAATAAATCAATATCTTCTATTAATAAATCAGAAGCTTTTTGTAATTGTATTGATAACGTAGTGTCTAGGATGTCTGAAGAGGTCATGCCTTGGTGAACAAATCTAGCCTCCTCTCCGATATATTCAGCTAAATTTGTCAGGAATGCTATCACGTCGTGTTTTGTTGTTTTTTCTATCTCGTCAATCTTGTCAATATCAAATTTACCCTTTTCCCAAATAACTTTAGCTGCTTCTTTGGGGATCACTCCTAATTCTGCTTGAGCATCACAGGCATGGGCTTCGATTTGAAACCATATATTAAATTTTTCTTCTTGAGACCATATCTTTACCATTTTTTCTCTAGAATATCTTTGAATCATTTTCCAAACCTAATAAATTGAAATCAGCAAACTTTACTTTTAAATTTATAATTACTTATACTCAAAAATATATAATAATATACACATAATTTAATTTTAAAAAATATTCGAGAATTCGATGATATTAAGTACAATTTTAAAAAAAACTGTTCAAGTTTTAGCTACTAATCCTGTAGCAAGAAAAAAGGCAGGTGAGTTAGCAATTAAGGCTTATAAGTTAGCAAAGCCAGCAATTGAAGAGACAAAAAAAACTATCTATAAAAAAACAATACTCAAAAAAAAATAAATTTATCAATTTTTTAGATTATGTAATCTGGTTGTGTGTATCCTTTAGGAGAATTAGTAAAAACCTCATATCCATTTGAGGTTACCCCAATGCTATGTTCGAATTGAGCTGACAAGCTTTTATCTCTGGTTACAGCTGTCCAACCGTCAGACAAAATCTTAACATCATATCTGCCAGAGTTAATCATTGGTTCGATAGTAAAAAACATTCCTTCTTCGAGAACTTCTCCTGAATTTGGGGTGCCGTAATGTAAAATTGTTGGTGGAGCATGAAATGTTTTTCCTAATCCATGTCCTGTAAAATCTCTTACAACTGATAAGCCATTTTTTTCTGCATGGGTCTGTATGGCATAGCCAATATCACCTGTTGTACTGCCTGGTTTTACTGTTTCTATACCTAACCACAGACATTCATAAGTGATCCTAGTTAAGAATCTAGCTTTTTTAGAAGGTTCTCCAATAAAATACATTCTGCTTGTATCACCATACCAACCGTCAAGTATAACCGTTACATCGATATTCAAAATATCACCTTCATCCAGTATTTTTTCTCCAGGAATACCATGGCATACAACGTGATTTACTGAAATACAGGTAGATTTAGGAAAGCCCCTATAATTGAGAGGTGCTGGGATAGCGTTGTTCTTTATTATATATTCATGACATAAATCATCCAAATACCCTGTAGTCACGCCCTTTTTAACATATTTAGTAATATAATCTAGAACGTCTGCTGCAAGTTTTCCTGCTTTATGCATTTTTATAAATGCATCTGAGTTATGTTTTTGAATAACATTATTCATAATTACTCTTATATTAATTATTAAAAGATGAAATTAAGATATATTTATATATTATCATATTTTATTACGTACAATATTAATTTTTATTAAGGATATTATAAATGGTTTCAACAGCAGGGATTATAATTATTGGAGACGAAATACTCTCTGGAAGAACCAAAGATTCTAATATCAATTGGATTGCCACTGAATTAAATAAAATTGGAGTAAGGTTAATTGAAGCTAGAATTATACCTGATGATTCATCTACTATAATTGAAACTGTGAAATCTTTTTCAAATAAATTTACTTATGTTTTTTCATGTGGAGGTATTGGGCCGACACACGATGATATAACAACAGAATGTGTTGCTAGAGCTTTTAATCAAGAACTAGTGAAAAGCGATGAGGCCATGAGAAGATTGAAAATTCATTATGAAGGAACCAACATAGAATTTAATGAAGCACGACAAAAAATGGCTATTGTTCCGTCTAACTCAACCTTAATAGATAATCCTGTGTCTGCCGCACCTGGTTTTAGAATAGAAAATTTATTTGTATTTGCTGGGGTACCTAAAATTATGCAAGGTATGTTTCAAACTATTCTCAATGATTTAACAGGAGGAGAAAAGTTGTTTTCTAAAACTGTTTCCAGTAATTTAGGAGAAGGAATAATTGCGAAAGATTTACAAAAAATAGAAAGCGAATTTGGTGAAGTAAAAATTGGCTCGTATCCTTATTTTAAACCTGGTAACTTTGGAACATCGGTAGTTCTAAGATCGACAAATAAAACTCAACTAAATCACGCTTCAAAAAAAGTTTTGTATTCTATAATTAACCTTGGTGGTAAAGGTAAAATTTTAGAAGAAAATGAAATAGATGAGAGATCACTATAAATTATTTGGCGTTTGGAACAGACCCCTTATTTGGTTTGTTTGGGATTAATTTTTGGGAGCAAAAAAACTTTATTAAGATTGCACCAGCAATGAAACCTCCTATGTGAGCGCCATAAGCAACGCCTCCAGAATTAAATTCTTCTCCGCTAAAACTTAAAAATTGTATTAAAATCCAGCCACCAAGTACTATAAAAGCCCTAATCCTAAATACTTTAAAAAATATTATAAACCAAAAAAATACTTTTATATTAGCTTTAGGGTATAGAACTAAGTAACCTCCAAGAATACCAGCTATAGCACCTGAAGCACCAATCATAGGAATTGTTGAACTTGTATCTAACAAAGCTTGGGTCAAAGCTGCACATAATCCTGTTAGGAAATAAAACATTAAGAATTTAATTTTACCCAATCTTTCTTCTATATTATCTCCAAATATGTACAGATATGTCATATTTCCTAGGAGATGCATCCATCCACCATGTAAAAACATAGATGTTATTAAGGTGAGGTATGCTGGAACAATTTTTAATTGGCTTGAGAGTTCTGAGTAGCCAAATAACACCGCAGGTATCATCCCAAAACTTATAAATAGTTGTTCTTGTATATAAGGATGATCGAAAGTATATTTAAGAAAAGTTACTATACAAATAACTATAATTAACCAATTAAATATTGGTGTTTTACTAGTTGGGTTTTCATCAGCAAAAGGGAAGAAAAACATTTAAAATTCAATGTTATCTATTAATCTAGTTTTATTAATTGTAACTGATGCTAGGAAAACTTTTTTGCCATTAAAACCATTAAAATCTATCTTGTTAAGACAATCGTCTCTTAATTCAAAATAATCTGGCTTCAAATTTTTTGATTTAAGATATTCATAAGCCTCGTCAATAATAATTTTTAAATCAATATTCTTATTATAAGACTTATGGCTATTATGAAGACATTTATATAAATTCGAAGCAATCTCTAATTCTGTATTAGACAAATAATTATTTCTTGAAGATAGCGCAATTCCGTTTTCTGCTCTAATTATAGGGCCCTTTATTAACTCAAGTTTTGGATAAAGGGATTTTGCCATTTGCCGAATTAAGTACTCTTGCTGATAATCTTTAGCACCAAAAACAGCAACATCAGGATCAATAATTTCAAATAATCTATTAACAACTGTTAAAACACCATCAAAATGACCAGGTCTAATCTTACCGCATAACTCAGAACCTAAAAGCCCAGCATTTATTGTTTTTACATTTTCAATTGATGAGAAAACTTCATTATTATTTCTAGGTATAAAAAGAATATCACAACCTTCATGATTTAATTTTTTGATGTCCTCATCGTGAGTTCTCGGATATTTTTCAAAATCTTCGTTTTGAGCAAATTGAAGTGGATTGACAAAAATAGTTGATATTGTCTTGGATGCAGTTTTTTTTGCAATTTTAATTAGAGACAAATGACCTTGATGAAGATTTCCCATTGTTGGAATTAAGGCTAATTTTCCAGATATTTTAGAGAGTTTTTCAAGAGCAATATCTAATTCATTTCTTGTTTGACAAATTATCATTAAATAAAGTCCTAATTACACTAAGAAATGTTTTCAAGATTTATATGGTACGAGCGGGGGGACTTGAACCCCCACGTCCTTATCGGACTCTGGATTTTAAGTCCAGTGCGTCTACCATTCCGCCACGCTCGCAAAACCATATTTGAGTTGTGTAACTTAGCTTTTTAGCTAAGGCAAGTTTTTTATAGATTTTAATATTAAATTTTATATAGTGCATTCAGATTTATTGGAGATAAAAATGAAAGATAGTAAACTAGGTAGTGTAATTGAGGGCGAAGAGTATCTTGTGCTTCATGAATTCGTTAAAAAAGCAAAAGAAAAACTTTCAATCGAAACATGGGACTATCTTATAGGAGGTTCTGAAACAGAAACAACTTTTAAAAGAAATAGATTTGCACTAGATAGTTTGGCATTTAGGCCAAGAGTTTTGAGAGATGTTGAAAATGTTGATCTTACTTCAAACTTTTTAGGCCATGAGTTAAGGATACCAGTAATACTAGCGCCTATTGGCTCTATGCAGGATTTTGTTGAAGGTGCTGGTTTGGCACCAACATTAGCTGCCGCTGAATTTGGAGCAATGCATATGATAAGCTCAACTTGTATGCCTGGATTAGAAGAAGTTGCAAAAAGTGCAAATTACCCTAAATGTTTTCAATTGTATGTTAGAGGTGATCAAGAATGGGTTGATAATAATATCAAGCTAGCAATGAAGCATAACTATTCAGCTATATGCTTAACAGTAGACTTAGATGCTTATGGTAGAAGAGAAAGAGATTTAGCAAAAAGATATAGAACAACATCTCGCCAATCTGCCAGTGGTTTTGAATATCAAATGCGCTTTTCATGGGATGATATAGATAGGATTAAATCCTATTGTCATTTACCAATAATTATCAAAGGCATAGCTACAAAAGAAGATGCACTTTTAGCAATTGATCATGGAGTGGAGATGATTTACGTCTCTAATCATGGTGGTAGGCAATTAGATTATGGAATTGGTGGTTTAAATGTCTTACCTGAAATTGTTGAGGCTGTTGGAAAGAAAGCAAAAATTATATTTGATGGCGGCATAATGAGGGGTACTGATGTAGTTAAGGCGATAGCTTTAGGTGCAGATTTTGTAGGAATAGGAAGGCTTCAAGGATTCGCAGCTGCTGCAGGTGGAACTAAAGCTATTGTTCGTATGCTTGAATTACTAGAGTTAGAAATTTTAACTACAATGAGATTATTAGGTGTAAATTCATTATCTGGTTTAGACGATACTTATTTAGGAAGAGATTTTTCTTTTGGAAATCCTGACGTTTTAAGTCCATTTCCTTTAATAAATGAAGGTTATTAAATAATAAACTAAATAAGTTCAGAAAATCTTTTCAGAAATTTTTTTGCAATAATATTTGGGCTCAAAGGCAAAATTCTATCTAATTTGTTTTTTAAAATCGGTTTTTTGAGGATTACCAAAGCTTCCTTATTATCATAACCAGCTATATTTATGGCTTCATACCAAGCAACTGCTTTATCAATTCTCTTGATTTTTGATTCAATTGACTTAGGTAGGTCAGCGGGTAACCCAAACCTAATATGAATTGCCTTCATTAAGTTATCTTCAACATCTCTATAACTATTATTGAGTGCGTATTTGAAAGGGGTAATTAAGTCACCAATAACATATTCTGGAGCATCATGGAGAAGAGCTGCTAATTTCCATTTCTTATTCAAATTTGGATACTCTAAATTAAAGACTTCTTCAACAACAACAGAATGTTGGGCAACAGAATAGGCATGCTTTCCGGTTGTTTGACCATTCCATCTTGTAACTCTAGATAAACCAAGACAAATATCTTCTATTTCTATATCTAAAGGAGATGGAGATAAAATGTCGAGCTTGCGGCCTGATAACATTCTTTGCCATGCTCTATGTTGCTTTATTTTAATTTGATTATTAATTTTCAAAATCCTTACTATTTAAAAAGATATTGATTTATTACACATTAAATATAAAAAGAAAAAAATAAATTTCTTAGAGAAATAAGTTGGATTTTTATCAAGCACAAAGTAAATACCGGCAAAAACAAGTTAGATCTTTCCTGAGTTTTTGTTTTAAACTCTTATTTATATTTGTTGCTTTTATATGTGGTTGGTGGTTTGGCAATAGTGATAAGTTAGTTCTTATAGCTGAAAATGAAAAAATCATATCAGACCATTATAACAAAGAAATCGCACTTGAAAGAAAGTTAGCTGATACCAAACTAAAACTCCAAGAGGCTAACTTATTATTAAGTGCTAAAAATATTAAAGATGAGAGATCTGACTTTGGTAAGGAGTCCAAAAACCTGCTAGCTTATAGTTTGGCTTCAGGTGTTTCTGAAAAAGAAATAATCGATACACTTAAACTGCTTTCTAGTAAAAAAAAATGTAACGAATTACAATCAAGAGAATTAGCAGTCTCTACAGAAACTTTTGTTCCTCCTCAGAATGTACTAAATTTATTTTCAGGTGGTTTGAAGATCAAAGTTGATGGCAACATAGATGGTGTTAGCAAAACACCATATTTTAATTCTTCAAAACCAGTTAGGGTTATATTTTTATATTTAGGATCTAGCGATATTACAGAAGGTAAGTTACCAATTGAAAAAAATATAAGAGCCAATACTTTTTTAGTAAAATTAAAGTTGACTAAGTCAAATTTAAGAGGGGCTGTAATGGTAAATTATCAACTTTGTAAAGTTTAGCTAATTATTTAAGAACCATAAGGTTTATTATGAAGTATAAAACAGCTGTAATTACTGGTGCAAGTGATGGTATAGGGCGGTCATTTTCTAAACTTTTAGTAAACCTCGGTTGGGAAGTTATTGGGATCAGTAGAAATAAAAAGAAATTAATTGAATTGGGTAAGGCATTATCTTGTTCCAAGGGGCTTTTTAAATATTATGAATGTGATGTTCAAGATTTAGATAAACTAAAATCTATTGCAAAAAAAGTAAATCTACCTGATTTACTTTTTTTAAATGCAGGTTTCTATAGACCAGTTGATGCTTCTGAAAAAAATATTGAAAATTACAGATATCATATAAATGTAAATTACCTAGGAGTTATCAATGCTTATGAAGTTTTCCTGCCTAGAATGTTGCTTGCTAAGAAAGGTCACATAGTTATTATGTCGAGTATTACTGCTTGGATTGGCTTGCCAAAAGCTGCAGCTTATGGACCAACAAAAGCTGCATTAAGATCTTTTGCTCAGTCAATTAGGTATGATTTGAATTCTAAGGGTATAAAAGTTCAAGTTTGTAGCCCAGGCTTTGTAGAGACTGCAGCAACTTCAATTAATGATTTTTACATGCCAGGGTTACTAAAAGCTGATAAAGCTGCTAAGCTTATATATAAGCACATGAAAAGTAGTAAGTTTGAATTTACTTTTCCATTAGGTTTTTCATTCTTTATGAGAATTTTAAGTGTTTTACCAGATAAAATATCTTCTTACTTAATCAGTAAAATTAAATAATGTTCTGATAATAATGAATAAAGAAAATATAAAAAAATATATAAAATTATTTACTGAATTAACCCCTGACAAAATAGTCTTATTTGATGATCTTATTGATAAAAATATTGTTTTTATAGATCCGTTCAATAACGTAAAAGGGTCTGAAAATTTTAAGAAAATTTTCCATCATATGTTTAAAAATGTTAAAAACCCTAAATTTTCGATTTTAGATTTTTCAATTGGCAAAAAAAATGTTTATTTGAAATGGGAAATGAGTTTTAAAGCTTTCAATTCTAATCAAAAAATTGAAGGAGTTAGTGAGATTATATTAAATAAAAATGGTAAAATTTGCTCACATATAGATTATTGGGATTCATTAAATGGACTTTTTATAAAATTACCTTTCATTGGTATCTTATATAGATTAAGTTTGAAGCTCTTTAGTGTTAGTTAATTCTTAATTTAATTTGCTTTAAATCAATATTCTTAGATAGAAAACCGCCTTCGCAATAA
>VMBT01000006.1_pt1 | contig 192110 bp, 155 predicted proteins | sample 4404301 | NCBI WGS metagenome assembly VMBT01 (sample SAMN12238535, study PRJNA552566) | marine metagenome | isolation source: Coastal seawater | place: USA: coastal Georgia, Sapelo Island | collected 2008-08/2009-08 | reverse complement strand
GCCAGAAAATGAAGATCTGCTGGCAGCCATGGATCTGGTGAGATCCCTTGGTTTTGAAGCAAAGGCGGCGCCAAATCTGCGCCGCCGCAAACAGTATCTCGCAGGAAGCGACCAGCAGCGCGCTGATGATCTCAACGGGATGTTCGCGGATGACGAAGTCGACGCGATCTTCTGTGTGCGCGGGGGCTATGGCTCAGGACGACTTCTGAGAGACCTCGACTACCAGACTATCGCTGACAACCCAAAGATCCTGATGGGCTACAGCGACATAACGGCGATTCTGAATGCGATCCACGTTAAAACCGGCATGATCACCTATCATGGCCCGATTGCGGGCGACAATTTCTCGAGCTACACCTACGAGCAGTTCCAGCGAATATTGATAGAACCCCGCCAGGTCACCCGTATTGCCGAGCCTCCCGCTTTTGAACAGCAACCGGGTGTCGTCGAAAGGGAAAATCGCCTGACGCGGATCGTGCCCGGGCAGGCGGAAGGAACGTTGATCGGAGGCAATCTGTCGCTTCTTGTGACCCTTCTTGGCACCCCTTACGAACCTGATTTCGACGGCGCCATTCTGTTCATGGAAGATGTCTCAGAACCACCCTACAGCGTCGATCGGATGCTGACGCACTTATGGCTTACCGGGCATCTAGAGCGAACCGCAGGCATTGTATTTGGCAAATTCACGGACGATGGTTACGACAGCAATACCCTGAGCATGGAGCAAGTGTTGCGCGAGCGCTGTGAACCGCTCGGCATCCCCACTCTGCGCGGGGCGATGATCGGACATATTGAAGATCAGACGGTAGTTCCTATCGGCGTCCGCGCGCGCCTGGATGTCGACGACGGCACGCTGACCTTACTTGAACCGGCCGTCAGCTAGTTCACGCCGGAATACGTCCCGATCGGACAGCTGAAATCGGTTATTGCACGGGGCTTACCGTCAGCCCACCACGCGCCAGCACGATGGCGGGGATCAGCAACAGAATAGCTGGCAGGGCAAAGGTCATGACACCGCTCCAACCGGCAGCCGCAATCAGCACGCCGGCGCTTAAAGAACCCACACCCTGCAAACCAAAAACCAGAAAGTCATTCACTGCCTGCACTTTGAATCGCTCTGCCGGGTAATAGCACTGCGTCAGCAGAGTCGTGCCGCCGAGAAACAGAAAATTCCAACCCACGCCAAGCAGAATCAACGCAGCCAGGTAATGAAAGAACTGCGGGTTATTCCATCCTGCGCCGATACAGGCCAACATCAGAACCAGGCCTGCTTTGATGGTGTTAAGCGCGCCGAATCTGGAAATGAGTGCGCCGCTGAAAAATGACGGGAGATACATGGCGAGAATATGACTCTGAATCACCCGGGTCGTGGCATCCAGAGAAAAACCGTCCATCTCGTGCATACTGAGTGGCGTGGCAGTCATGACAAGGGCCATCACACTATACGCGATCGCTGCAGCAGACACTGCCAGAATCAACTTCGGCTGCCTGATGATCTCAGGCAGGGGGCGCTTTGCTTCCGTGGAGGCAGAGGATTCAACAATGATGTTCTGATAAAACAGCAGCAAGATCAGGAACGAAACCGACAGCAGTGCCGCCAGCCCGATGAACGAGCCTGAATACAGTGGCAAGCCCTCAAGGTCGCTGAATCGTCTGCCAACTTCCGGCCCCAACAGCGCGGAAACAATACCGGCGAGCATAAAAATGGAGAGACTGCGCGGCACTTTGTCAGCCGGCACCGATTCTGCAACCGCGAAACGAAACTGCTGCATGAAAGCGATGTAAACACCGATGCTGTAAGCAGCAAGCACAAACAACAGAAAAGATTGCCTGCTCACCGCAAGCGCCGCGAGCAGAGCCGCCGCAATACCGAGGGCCGTGGCTCCCAAAAAGCCGGCTCTCCGGCCAAATCTGGACATCAACAGGGACGCAGGAATAGCCGCACTGGCAATCCCGAGTATCTGCACCGCAATTGGCAGAGTTGCCAGATCTGCAGAAGGCGCGATCTGCGCGCCGACGATCCCCCCCAGCAGAACCAGAATCGGAGCCGCGGTGTGACCAAAGCATTGCGCCAGCGTCAGCACAGTCAGTGTTCGGTACTCATGCAATAACATTGGAAGGTTCACAGCACTCAGCGCGGGCGGTTTTCCGCCAAAGGGTTTACAGGGGAAATCGGGTTGTCGCGATAAATTGGTTGAGCACATCGAGCAAATTCAAGCTGGCGTCACTCACGACGAACACAGATTCTTCACGGGATCCGGGAGTCAGGTCATGGTGATCAATCAGTACGATGTCGTCACCGTGCGAAGGAATCACCTTACCGTCTAGCGCGTAATATTCAGCCTCGGCGATCGCATCCAGTCTGCCTGCATCAAATGCCTCATACAGTTCCGGAAAAGAGTCTGTTCGCCGGATGTTGACACCCGGCACGGCACGGCGGTCCACATCGCGCTCAGCCGCCATACCACGGACCACCCCAATGGTGCTGCCAACAAAATCGCTGATGTGACTGTAGCGACTTCGATCTTCCGGACGAATTCTGAGGGCTCTTCGCTCATAGAGAAAAGGGGCGGAAAAACTCGCACCCGCACTCTGCCGGTCAGCAAAACTCGCCACATTGGTCGCCACAATATCCACCTCGTTGCGGCTGGCGAGCAGCCAGGACTCACTGAATGGCACCTCTACCCACACTATCTGTAACGCCTGCTCCTGCGCAAATTTTTCAAGATATTTCCGGATCCAAAGCTGTGAGTCGTAAGGATCGGTCGATGAGGCTCTGGTCACTGCAATTCGCAATTCGCCGGGGGTGATCGTCAGAAAATCCTGCGCCAGTGCAGAGCCGGCAAGACTGCAAAACATCGCCATCCAGACAAGCTGCCAGACCCGCACAAACTTGTTCATTGAAACCATCTCGGCTGTCCCATCTGTCGGTGAAACCCGCTACCGCCGTCCGCCTGTTCCCGCGATTAACAGGGCAAGGCTGTTGCGGTTACTGATTTGAAGTGTTTCGGGCCTGATCCTGACAATGCCGCAGGCCCGGTCAGTCTCATTGTAGCCAAATAGTGTCTGACTTGGCAGGCATAAGAGGTAAATCCGAGAAGGCTCAGCGCGGCAAATCACGTTTGAGCCAGACCCACATTTTCACGTAGACTCATAAGCACATTGAGCCCATCGCGCCACACACGTCTTTTACAGATCGGAGAGAGACCATGCACCCGACCATCCGCCTGCCCCTGACCGCCAGCATCCTGCTGTCCTGCCTTGCATTCTCACAGACAGGCGCTCAGGAAAGCCAGGCGCAGCAGTTACTGGACAACTACCGACGGATTGATTCGGCGATGATGCAGAACCCCCCCGCGGAAGACTGGCTCATGTGGCGCAGCCGTTATGATCTCAGCGGCCACAGCGCGCTGGATCTTATCGATGCCGGCAATGTCTCCGGGCTGCGGCAGGCCTGGAGCGTCCCTCTGTCTCAGGGTGGCAATATGACGACACCCCTCGTACATGATGGTGTCATGTTCATCGCCGACACAAACAATATTCTGCTGGCACTGGACGCCCGCGACGGGACAGAGCTCTGGCGGTATGAACACCAATCAGAAGTGTTCGACGGTCGCCGTCAGGGCATTGCGCTGTATGGCGACAGCGTATTCGTTCCGCACAATGACCTCGACCTGGTGGCCTTAAATGTGCGCACTGGCGCTGTGATCTGGGAAACCAGCATCAGCACTCCCGTTGAGCCACTGCAGGGCTACTATGGGCTGCGCGGCGCGCCGATGATTGCAGACGGCATGCTGCTTCAGGGTGTGACCGCCACGATGGTTCCTGAAGGTGGGTTCATTGTCGGGCTTGATCTGGAAACTGGCGCGGAACAGTGGCGCTTTCACACGGTGGCGCGCCCGGGCAGCCCGGGTGGCGAAACCTGGAATAATCTGCCGCTGCAGGCACGCAGCGGAGGCTCGGTGTGGAATTCCGGCAGTTATGACGCAGAACTGGGATTGGTGTATTTCGGCGCGGCTCCGACTTACGACACCGGCCCCCTGCTAGAAAATCTGGACGTTGACGGGGTCACCAATGACGCACTGTTCACGAATTCCACGATGGCACTGCGCCCGCGCACGGGTGAACTGGCCTGGCACTTCCAGCACATGCCCAACGACCAGCTTGACCTGGACTGGGTGTATGAAAGGCAACTGGACGAACTGGAAATTAACGGGCAAAGCAGGAAAGTGGTTTTCACCGCAGGAAAAATGGCGCTGTATGACGTGGTCGACGCAGAGACCGGCGAGTATCTCGAATCCATCGACTTAGGCCTGCAGAATATCGTCTCCGCAGTTAACCCACAGACCGGCGCGAAATCCATCAATCCTGATTCCGTGCCAAACAGGGAAGCCAATCACCTGCTCTGCCCTTATTTTCTGGGCGGGCGCAACTGGCAGGCAGGCGCCTATAATCCGGACACTAAAATGCTTTATCTGCCGGCGCTGGAAATGTGCATGATGGCCGGTCTCATGGCAGACGGCAATTTACTGTCGACCGGTATCGAGGCGACACCGGCGCCCCGGGCTGACAGCGACGGCAAATTTGGACGGCTACAGGCCATCAACATGGAAACCATGGAAATGGCGTGGCGTCATCGCGAGCTGACTCCGCCTTCAACTCCTCTGCTGTCCACAGCGGGCGGACTGGTGTTCGGAGGCAATCTGGACAATTCCTTCAAAGCCTTTGACGCGCAAACGGGAGCGGTCTTGTGGGAGACGACCCTGGACCATCTGCCTTCTTCATTCCCGATCACTTATGCCGTTGACGGGAAGCAGTATGTTGCCATCGTCAAGGGGCAACCCAGCCGTTGGACCGGGAGTCTCTATGGCATCATTCAGGGCATGCTGGGTCCGGAGGCGCAGTCGATACCGACGCCAAGCGGTCAGCCCGGATTGGTCGTGTTTGCGGTGGAGTGACGCGCGACAAAGCGCTTCACACCGGCTTAGCTGACACGCCATTTGCCCGAGCGCTGGGTTAACGAGAGCGCCAGGCTACTGAATCAATCGTTCAGGGGCGATCAGCTCAAGGAAAGGAGCCATCTGCACCGGCCGCCTGTCTGCTGCATCGAAGAGCAAGGCAGCACTGAGCTTCGCCAGTCCGGGCGCAGTTTGCACCCCGTAGCCGCCCTGGCCGGCCAACCAGAAAAAGCTCTTGTCTCTGGGGTCAGAACCCACCACAAATTCTCTGTCGGCGGCAAAAGACCGTAGGCCGGCCCATTTGTGTTCGAGCCGGCTGATGCGCAATGTACTGGCTCGCTGGAAACGATCCATGGCGACCGCAATATCCCATTCCTCAGGCTGGGCGTCACAGGCAGCGCTCGGCGTTTCATCGGCGGGTGAGAGCAGCAGCAGACCTGCATCGGGTTTGAAGTAAAATTCTTCATCAATGTCCACGACCAGCGGCCAGTCGGCGTCGAACCGCTGCGCAGGAAGACGCAGCAACAGCGCGGTTCTTCTTTTCGGCGTGATGCCGAGATCACTCAGACCGGCAAGCCTTCCGAGCTCTCCCGCCCAGGAGCCCGCCGCATTAATCAGGGTTTCGCAAGCAAATTCCCGGTCTGCGGTAGTCACAAGCCAGCCGCCTGATCGTTTCGATAAAGCCTCCACTTCCTGCTGACAGTGCAGAACACCACCGCGCTCATGCAGCAGGCGAAGAAAGCCCTGCAGCGTGGCATCCACATCAAGATCGCCCCCCCCTGTTTCGAGTAAGCCTGCGGCGACGCTGTCAGCATCAAGAATCGGGACCCGGAGAATGGCATCCGGACCACTGATTTCCTTAAGCCCGGAAATCTCCCTCTTGAAGGCACTCAGCTGGGGCAGCTGGTCCTGTCTTGCAACAAAGAGCGTATCGCGTAACCTCAACAGAGGAGTCTCGGTGAATCCGGCAGGCGGCGATCGAAAGAAGGATTCACTGGCGGCGGTGGCCGCACGAACGGCGGCACTGCCATAGGAAGCAGAAAAATAGGCGGCTGACCTTCCGGTGGAGTGGTAACCCGGCTGAGGTTCTTTGTCGAGCAGCAGGACACTGGCGTCTGCCGCCAGCTCAGCTGCGACAGAGGCTCCTGCAATGCCGGCGCCGATCACCGCAAAATCGTAACGCGCCCGCATGAGGATCAGGGTGACGCGAAGTCGACGCGTGCAACTCTGACCTCAGGACCTTCACTGATGTCCGTCCAGGTGACGAACAAGTCATCGCCAATGGTTTCCATGATCGGGAACCCGCTGCGTCTGGAAGCACTCGTTCTGGCGACAACTGTGGTATCAATCAATGATCCGCCTGCGCTGAAACGTGAAACGGTCAGCTGAGCTGTTTCAGCTGACGTGTCCAGCCAGCTCACTGCAACCTGCCCATTGGCAAGAATTGCCGTGTCGATGCGACCGATGGTGTCGGGACCTGATACCCGTATGGGTGCCGAAAAATGTTCGCCACTGTCTGTGGACAGGGCGAGTTGTACCTTAGGCGAATCATCCTTGGCCGTAAACCAGCCGACGGCCACAAAATCCCCCTGCGCCGCTACTGAAGGCCCGTTAACCGGACAGCCAGCAATCTCCCACTGATCATCGTGGATGGCAACCGGCGGCGTCCAGTCGCCATTGGCGTAGCGCGTGATATAGATATCCCTGATCTCTCCTGCAGAACGGTCGCGGTAGACGATGACCGGCCCGGCAGCAGACATGGCGGCGCTGGTTTGACAGCAATCACACACGCGGGCATCCAGCTCCCATTCGCTGAGCGTTTCACCCCGGGCGTTGAATATTCCGGCGCGCAGCGTCATTTCGCCGTATCCCGCTACCGTTTTGGTATTGCGACCGTCGAGCCAGGACATCAGCGTGTTGCCGTTGCCAACCGGTAGCATGGACACAAATCCGTGCTCAGCACTCACGCCATCTTTATGCGGCGTAATGGTGTCGCTCCACAAATCGGTTTGCGCGTCATAGAACCGGGCATCAATGTCGTAATCGTAAGTGCCTTCGGCACTCATGCGCAGCCAGTGCGCCGCCTTATTCTCCGCGCTTACTGACAGCACCGGGAAATCCGCCCAGTTGATGAACCAGTCTTCACCCCGGCTGACCAGTTGCGGCTCACTCCAGCGTGTTTCATTCAGGATCGAGTAATACAAGCCGGCAGAATTTTCTGTCTGCATGACCCAGGACAGGTAAAGATTGCCTGATTCATCACTGACGACCCGCGACAAACTGCTGTTTTCGGCAGCAGGGGAAGGCAGCAGTTCCACATCGGCGGCATGTGCAGGGGTCAGTAAAATCCCGGCCGATACGACACCGGCAAACAGTCTTTTGCATGCGCCCGGGATTTCGCCGAATTGCGCGGTTGAGGCTGCTGAGATCAGCGCTCTCATTATCGCTCTTGCTTTCTCTGCATCTTTCACGGTTTGTATCCTGTCTTTTATCCGGCCTTTTCTCTGGTCTTTTTTTGAGTCTTTTCTCTGGTCTTCACACCCTTAGTCTTTTCTCTGGGCTTTTACTCTGGTCTTTACAATCTTGCTGCTTCAGCTTTTTACCAGACCTTCTTCCCCGGAGTTTTTAGCCGGGTTTTGTAGTTGGACTTGTTACCAGATCTTTCCCCTGTCGTAATCCAAGCCTCTGTCGCGGGACGCCTTAATTCGGGGTGCAAGCGGTGGTGCTTACGGATACAACCTTTCCAATTAGACCCGGTTCGCTAGTCTCCGCCCTCATCCAATAGTGCACCTTTCATCACAAGCTGCTCTCTGATTTCGGCATCGGTTTGCATGCCGATCAGTTTCGCCACCACTTCACCGTCGGGCGCAAGCAAATAGGTGGTTGGCAGAACATCAGGCGGTCTCAGACCCAAGCGAGCCACTTCTTCATTGGTCAGCACGGGAAATTCGATTTCAAGCTCCTCGGCAATTTCCAGGGTCAGCGCTCTCGGGTCTTCATCAAAGTTCACACCAACAACGGCGACACCCTGCGCCGACAGTTCCTGACTTAAGACATTTAGCATGGGGATTTCAATCCGGCAGGGCGCACACCATTCTGACCAGTAGTTCACCACCCGCCACTTACCAGCCCCCGGCGCCTCGTCGGCGGAGAATGCCGGCAGGCTGAAACCGACAACAGTGACAAGCAGCAGCCGGAGCGCTGTGTGTCTCTTGACCCCCGTCTTCAGTGCATTCATGGCTTTATTCCCTCATCGGAAACCTTATCCAGACCGGCCACCCCTTTCACGCGATGGTTCTCTTCAGGCACGCCGATAGCAGCGGCTTTTGCCAATGGCAATCAGTTTCAAGGAATTCAAAGCATCGTTCAAGCCCGAACTGAGTGAGCCCTCGCATCTCACAGCCTGCCGGATGAGAAAACCCCAACCGTAGCACAGAAGAAATCGATACAGAGCGGGCGCCTCTGGACAAATTCCGAGCGTTAAACACCGTGACAGAAGCGCAACCCATACGCTAAAGATCATCCAGCAGAATGGTCATCAACAGCCCGTTTCGGGACCGTATGTCTTCAGTCCCGTTGAACCGCTGCCATTCGAGCAGGAGCTGGCGTGAAGGCGCAAAAGTCCAGTTCACACCCACCTTCGCAGAGACTATGGTTTTATCTGACAGGAATTGATCCATATTATTCTCGAACTCCCGGTCAATATTGGCCTCTACATAAGCCATCGCGCCAGGGATACTTGCCAGAGGCCACATCTGCAGATAGCCGGTCCGGAAAAACCCAAGGCGCTCATGATCTCCGAACGGCTCCGTGACCGTCATGCCGAAGTTGTTTTGCTGCGGTTCATACTGATTTGACAGATAGTGCAGGCCGGTACGCCATTGTCCTCTTCCACCAAATGCATTGGCGGCCCTGATGATATCGACGTTAGAAAACATTCTGCCATTGTCAATTGGATTGACCATTGGTTGAGGCATGAGGTTAGGTCGGTTCATCCCGTTTTCACCCTGCCAGTTCAGAAATTCCGATCTGAAGGAGACCGCCCAGGCGTCGGAAATTTTTGCTCCGCCCTCCAGCCTGAGCCCGACACCATCGCCAATCCTGTAACCATCCACAAATTGCGGCCTGCCAGTATTGTCTTCAGTGATGACACTGAGCCCAAGATATTGCGGGTTTCCCGCGCTGCTGTTGCGCATGGCTATGATACCCAGATCGAGGCGCTTGACGCTGGCTTTAAGCAAATCAGACACCTCGAAATCGACGTGCCTGGCAGTCGTCTGTAGAAAAAAGGCCGTGTCGCCTGAGTGCCCGATGTCCAGTACAGAATTGAACTGACCAATCGCGCTTGAAGAGCTAAATTTTCTGTCGCCAGCCGGGACGGCCGCTAGAGAGAGCTTCGCAATGCGGTACGTATTGTTTCTCATCAAGAGAGCCCCGAGGGGGGTATCCAGCGCGATACTTCTCCTCAGTCCGGACATACCAAGTGCGCGGCGCATCATAGGCACATCCAGAGCATCACCCTCTTGTCCCCAAACAGGCGGCGCCATCAGAAATAGAGAACTCAGCGTTCCCCCAAAACAAAGCAAGACGATCGCTCTGAGACGAGACCTTGCGCGAACTCGTGTTAGTAACATGTTTCTTTCCCAAGACGCCTTCCTCTCGCGAGACGGTGGCGCCGTCTAGTCAAACCCTGTGCCCGAGCTGCAACCCTGACGGCGGATTAACCGCTGCAAGCGCTGATGCTTCGAACAATGCAATAATCGAGGGGGTGGGGAGTGGACCTGGCCGAAAACTCGCAGAACACCTACTTAGGCCGGAATGCTTCCGGGATGCACATGAAACCGCGAAGAGCACCCGCACTGAACACTGGCGGGTGCCGAAGAGCCTGTCTAACTCCGACTAAACGAGGATGGGTGGGCGCAGAAGCTTTTCCGCCAGACTGGAAAGACAATGGGACGGAGACGAGGCAAGGGCCAGATTTCCGTTCTCACCCTCATTGGACTGACTCAGGAGAGCCAGACTGGAGCAGTGGTTGGTGCAAGACAGACACTCGGACTCGCAGTCTGCCTCACTGTGCCCATCACTGTGTGACTCGTGCAGCTGTGCGGCGCCATGATGGTCGTGAGCGTTCCTGTCACCATGCATCTCAGGCGAATGAGTCGCCTCGTGCCCGGCAGCATGGCCGTCATCATGCGCGGGAGCGGACCCATGCGATTGCGGATGATGGGGGTGGTCGCCGGTGTGGTGACCATGCGCATGGCCGTCACCGTGAATACCCTGTGAGTGGGCTGCATCGTGTCTGTCCCCATGCTTATCTCCGTCCTGCCTATCACCATGTCCACCATGCCCGTCATGGGCGGGAGCAGATCCATGGGGTTGCGGATTATGGGGATGGCCGTCGGCGTGCTGACCATGCGCGTGGCCGTCACCGTGCATGGGGTGGTCAGCATGTCGGTGATCATCTGTCGACGCGTGATTGGCCTCGCCTTGCTCACTCATGCTCAGTGACATCCATGCCGCTGCTCCGGAATTGAGCGGCGCCACCAGTGACAGCAATAGCAGAAATACAATGGATCTACGGATCATCGCCCAAGCGTTACACGATCGCCCGGCAATTACAATGTCCACCGGTCCGTAACGCGGCTCTACAGCTGCTCAGAAGGCGCTGAATGACGATTTCCCGACAAGAGGCTGTCAAAAAAGTGCGCAGCGGCGCCCCCGACAAAACATGCCGGCTGCTTGGACACCCGAAATCCATGGTGAACCGATGGGCTCAGCGCCCGCTGCGATAGGTCGCCAGCAATTCGAGAAACCAGATTTGCGTGATCTTTAACTGGCCATCACAGAGCGCAACATAAGGAATCTGGCTCACGGCGCTGCGGGTTCCGATTTTTTCTATGAACTCTTCGCTGCTGTTGACCAATCCTTCATTCAGCTGCAATTTAGATTGCAGGTGTCCGAGGAACTCGCTGCTCGAATAGCTGATGTCGTTTCGTACAAAACGACACCGGCGCTCTTCCACCGCATTCAGCAGATAATCAATCTCGGCCTGCTGCTCCGGTGTGATTGCGCTAAGAGCGTATGGCCCGTACAAAGTGGCCAATAGAAGAACACAGGTTTTTTTGATGATTTGGCGCATGGCGACAAAAGGGCCCGGCGGTTTGATGACTTGATGGTTCAACAATTCACTTCTCAACTGTCTGAATTTCAGCGACTCGCCCGCACATTCATGCGCAGCGAATACAGGCTGGTTCTTGCCGTCATGTACAGGGTACGGCCGTCCACCCCGCCGAAGCCGACATTAGCAGGCATTTGGGGCGTTTCAATGAACTCGATTTGCTCTCCTGCAGGATTGCGAATGCTGACGCCACCGACCCAGGTCAGATAGACATTCCCGTGCTCATCCAGCGTCATGCCGTCGGAGCCCTGATCGGCAAACTCCGATCTGTTACTGAGACTGCCATCAACATTTATGTCGTAACGGTAAATCTTGCGCGTCTCGGTGCTCGCCAGGTACAGCACTCTGCCGTCCTCAGTACCGACAATGCCGTTCGGTTTTGGAATATCCAGAATCACCGCTTCAACGCTTTGCCGGTCCGGTGAAATCCGGTACACGTACTCGCCGGGTTGGGCAAGATCACCATCCGGGTACCGATAGCGAGGGTCAGTAAAATAGATACTGCCATTGGGATGAACCCAGGCATCATTCGGACTGTTAAAGGGTTGCCCGTTAAAACCGTCTGCCACTACAGTAAGGTTTCCCGCACTGTCCAGCTTCGTAAGTCGTTGACCGGATTGCTCACAGATCAGCAGCGAACCATCCAGATCGAGGGTCAGGCCATTGGCGTGCTGACTCGGCGAATAGGCCCGTTCAATCTGCCCCCCGGGATGCATGCGATGCACTACGTTGTTGTCGATGTCGGTAAAATACAGGATCCCGTCTCTGGTGGAGACCGGACCTTCCAAAAAGCCAAATCCCCCCTGCACTTCTACGACTTCGGCGCCGTGCGTAATAAGACCGGCATCCTGCGCCAGTGCGGAGCTTACAGACAAAACCGAAGCATATAGAACGAGAGCAATCTTATTGTTCATGTCGGGGAGTCCTGTTCTTGCGAGAAACCTTACCGATTTTGGCCACCACCATTAATGGCACTTTATGCCTGCTTCCGCAAGTTCAGAAGCCGAAATTGTCAAGAACAGGCCTGCAGCAGCCAGCAATGGGTAGGGCCCGGAAATACAGGCAAGCATCTTCCGGAGGGCGCACTGCCCGGAATCTGACTCAGAGCCAGCCTTTTGCGAAGGCCGCCGCTCCAAGAAGTCCCGGCAAGGGATGATGAACCAGTACCGTCGGGACCGCCTGCATCAGCCCGCGATGACGCCCTTTGTTTTCGAATCCTGCCCTGAAAGCACTGCTGTGAAGTAATTCCGGATATCTCTGAACAATCCCGCCGGCAATAAACAGCCCATCGAAAGACCCTGTTGCCAGTACAAAATTACCCGCCACCTGCCCCAGCAACTCAAAAAACAGTGCGACCGACTGCTGGGCAATTTGGTCCGTTTCAACCCTCGAAAAGATCGTCGCCGCTTCAAATCGCTCGCTTGCGGTCTGGCTGCGAGCTGCGAGAAATTGATAAATATTCACCAGGCCGCTTCCGGAAACCAGGCGCTCATCCGAGACCCGACCAAACTCATTGGCAAGACCGGCGAGCAGTTCAACCTGTAAAGGATTTTCGGGCGCGAACCCAACGTGCCCGGCTTCTCCGCTCAGCGAAGTCAGCCTGCCATCGCGCTTGATCAGGGTCGCAGCACCGAAACCGGTTCCGGGACCAACGACCGCCGTCACAAACTCCGTCTGAGTCAAATCTGGCAAACCCGCTTGCCCCACCGGAGTCAGATCGTCAGGGCCAAGCTCCGCCATTCCCAGAGCCGCTGCTTCAAAATCATTCAGAAGCTTGACTCTCTCGCAGCTGAGTGCGGCTCGTAGACTGGCTTCATCAAACAGCCAGCGGTTGTTAGTCAGGCTCGCACTCCCCGCAGCCACAGGCCCGGCGACGGCCAGGCAAGCGGATCTGACCGGCGGGGCGGATATCTCTTCAAGATAGTGCTGGATAGCTGACTCAGCCGATACGAAATCGTCGCACAGCAAAACCTGCTCGGATTCATATCCGGCCCCGGTCGGGCGAGCTATCGCGAATCTGGCGTTCGTACCGCCGATATCGCCCACAAGAACGGTCGATTCAGACATGGCTCAATTGCAATGCGGACTGCGTGAGAGTTTTGATGTCATTGAACCTTTTCGCCTCAAGCAGTTCAACAGGGATAAACCAGCTGCCACCGACACAGGACACACAGCCAAGCTTCAGATAATCCTGAACGAGGTCGGCACTGATGCCTCCGGTCGGAAAGAAACGGATCTCCGGTAGAGGAGCCGACAGGGCCTTCAGCATTTTTGTGCCACCCAGTAACTCAGCAGGGAAGAATTTCACGAGTGAATAACCGCTTTCTCTGAGTGCCAGCATTTCAGTCGCGGTGGCTGCGCCGGGCACAAACGGCATGCCGGCAGCCTTGACCTGATTGATCAGACTTTGCGAATGGCCCGGACTGACCGCAAATTGAGCGCCCCGCTCTCTGACCATCGAAATTTGTTCCGCCACACGAACACTGCCCGCTCCGACGTGAACATCGGGTACCGCATCAGCAATCAGTTCAATAGCCTTCAAAGCAGACTCAGTTCGCAGCGTGACCTCTATGGCACGGATCCCCGCATCCCGTAAACACAGTGCGAGGTCTACGGCATTTTCATGACGCTCCAGCGTGACTACGGGAACCAGTTTGATGTCTGTAAAAAATCCCTTCGCATCCATAACTAACTTAGCTCAAATATTGTGGCTCCATTCTCGGCCGGACCCACCTCCTGTCGAAAGACAGCGAACAGTTCGCGTCCCATGCCGGACTCATGCTCTGAACTGTCTGTGATTTTGAAGTCCCGATTCGCCAATTCGGCTTCAACCTCCAGGAGACCAAGCTCGGCGTCGATGATTACGATATCGCCGTTCTCAATCTGGCTGATCGGACCCTCGGCACAGGCTTCCGGCGTTACGTGGATAGCGGCAAGGACTTTTCCGGAGGCGCCTGACATTCTGCCGTCCGTCACCAGGGCAACTTTGAATCCTTTGTTCTGCAAAATTCCGAGATAAGGCGTCAATTTGTGCAGCTCCGGCATCCCGTTTGACTTGGGCCCCTGATGAGAAACCACCACCACAACATCCTGATTCAGAGTTCCGGCCTCGAATGCCGCCAGAAAAGCCTCCTGCGACTGGAAGACCCTGGCGGGTGCGCGAATACGGCGATTTTCCTCAGCCACAGCAGAAACCTTCACGATCGCCCGACCGAGATTTCCTTCGACCAGACTGAGACCCCCAGTCTGCTGAAAAGGCTGATCACAGCCTCTGACCACATTGCGGTCTTCTGACTGACTTGCAACGGGCTGCCATCTGAGCTCGTGATTGACTTCCACAGGACTCTGGGAAAATCGCCTCAAGCCGGGCCCTGCGACAGTGTGAACGTCGTCATGCAGCATACCGGCATCGAGTAATTCTCTGATGATGAACCCCAGACCACCGGCCTGATGAAAATGGTTCACATCGGCCGTCCCATTCGGGTACACCCGGGCCAGTAAAGGCACTACGGCCGACAGCTCGGCAAAATCAGACCAATTGATCACCAGGCCAGCGGCTCTGGCAATGGCAACGAGGTGGAGCGTGTGATTCGTGGAGCCACCGGTTGCCAGCAGTCCAACCATGGCATTCACCAGCGTTTTTTCAGACACAATCGCACCTAAGCTGACGGCGCTGTCTTGCGACTTCGCCAACTCGATGACTTGCCGAGTCGCCTCAGCGGTCAGAGCGGAGCGCAGTTCCGTGTCTGGGTTAACGAAAGACCCACCCGGTAACTGCAGACCCATGAACTCCATCAGCATCTGATTACTGTTGGCGGTACCATAAAAAGTACAGGTTCCGGGGGCGTGATAGGCTGCTGATTCCGCAGCAATGAGCTGCGGCCGGCCAACCTCGCCCGCTGCGAACGCTTCCCGTACCTTGGCTTTTTCCGAATTCGGCAGTCCTGACGGCATCGGTCCGGCGGGAATAAACAGTGTCGGCAGATGACCGAAGGACAGCGCTCCAATCATCAGCCCGGGCACGATTTTGTCGCAAATCCCGAGACAAATAACGGCATCGAACAGGTTGTGCGAAAGCGCAATCGCGGTAGACATGGCGATCGTGTCGCGACTGAACAGGGAAAGATCCATGCCGTCTTCACCCTGGGTCACGCCATCACACATCGCCGGAACGCCGCCGGCTACCTGAGCTGTGGCCTTATTCTGATGCGCAACGGCACGTATTTGATCGGGGTATCCGGCGTAAGGCTGATGGGCACTGAGCATATCGTTATAGGCTGTTACGATACCGAGGTTAATCGCGGCGTCACTCTGCATGAGCGATTTCGCCTCAGGGGAGCAGGCGGCCATGCCGTGCGCCAGATTACTGCAGCCCATGTTAGCCCGGCCTTTGCCCCGATCCGCGGCTCTGGCAATTTTCTCAAGATAACGGCGACGCGACTCTTGACTGCGACGCGCGATCGCTTCGGTGACTCTTTCGACGATAACGTTCATCATTATTGGTTCTCTACAGCCAGTCCGCCTGCCTCCGACGAAGGGCTGTTTTCAAGGGGCCCAGAAAATCTCGACCGGCATCGCTTCCAGCAGATGATTGATGGCGTAAGCCTGCGGGTTCTTCAGCAGCGCTCTCTTGGTTTCGCCAAAAACCAGCAAACACGGTGCTCTGGTCTTTGTGATAGAACGAAGCGTCATGCTCGTTCTTGAATACGGACTCGAGGGTGTGGTCACCGAGACAACATCGGTGTCGCCGGTGAGACCTGTCACCAGCTCGGGCGAATCAGGAAACAGTGAGGCGAAGTGACCATCCTCACCCATACCGATGAGACTGCAGGCCGAAGGCAACAGTCGGCCAATGCCCTCCTGAAGAGGAGCAAAAGTTGCGCCACTGGCTTTAGACCTGATCAGGTTCTCTCGTAGCAGCTTTTCGTTGCTGGCGGCGTGGTCTGCCGGCACATTCCGCTCATCGCTCAGAGTGACGTCAATTCGGTGCCAGGGCAAACCGATGGTCGAAAGAATTCTGAAACATTCGACTGGCGAACTGCCACCACTGAGAACCAGAGTCGCCCTGTCATTTTGCTCCAATTCCGACAACAGCGCCTGCTTGATGCGCTGCGCCAGATTCAAGGCCGCCTCCTGTCGGGTCGCGAATTCACGCAGGCCTGCGCCTGAGAGTGTCCCCTGCATGGTCATTCACCCGGCTTCCAGGCATGGCCATTGCGATCCAGCATCATGCTGGCGGCGGCCGGCCCCCATGAGCCTGCGAGGTAGGACTCCACCGGCTGCTGGCTCTGCGCCCAACCCGAGATAATCTGATCAATCCATCGCCAGGCCGTTTCGACCTCATCGCGCCGCATAAATAACGCCGGATTACCCCGCAGTACCTCAATGAGCAGGCGTTCATACGCGTCCGGATAGCGGACTCCGAACGTCTCCTCGAAGCTCAGGTCAAGAGACACCGGCTTCAGTTCAAACCCACCCGGCCCGGGCTCTTTGGACATAATCGTCATCCTGACCCCTTCATTGGGTTGCAACATGATCGACAGGCTATTCGGAGCCGTCTGCTGATTCTGATCCTCGAAAATAGCGTGCGGCACCGGTTTGAACTGGATGACTATTTCAGAGTGCTTCGCCGCCAGTCGCTTTCCTGTCCTCAGATAGAACGGCACACCCGACCAGCGCCAGTTATCAACTTCCGCCTTGATTGCCACAAAGGTTTCGGTGTTGGACGGTTCACTGAGTTGGGCAGCGTAGCCTGCAACGACCGCGTCATCGACGGCACCCGAGGTGTACTGACCGCGGACTGTGCTCTGCTTCACCAAATCTGTGCTGATGGGTTTCAGTGCTCTCAGCACTTTTAACTTTTCATCGCGCACTGCATCATCATCGAAACTGCTCGGTGGTTCCATAGCAACCAGACAGAGCAACTGCAGCAGGTGGTTCTGCACCATGTCTCGCAATGCGCCGATATCGTTGTAAAACTCTATCCGGTTATCCACACCCAGAACTTCCGCCACTGTGATCTGGACGTGGTCGATTACCTCCCGGCGCCAAAGAGGCTCAAACAGGGAATTGGCAAAACGCAGCGCCAGTAAATTTTGCACGGTTTCTTTGCCGAGATAGTGATCAATGCGAAAGATCTGATTCTCTGCGAAGCAGGCACCCACCTGATCGTTGATCGTCTTGGCGGACTCATAATCATGGCCTATCGGCTTTTCCAGCACGATACGCATGTCCGCGGTCATAAGCTTGTTGGCCTTGAATCCGGCAGCGACCGTACCAAACAAAGAGGGCGGGGTGGCGAGATATACCGCTCTGATTTTGTGCTCGTGACCGGCTAACATGTCAACCAGCGGGGTCCATGCGCCGTAGTCGTTCACATCAAAGTGGCAGTAATGCAGACGGTCGCTGAATCGCTCAAATTCCGACTCATCGACGGATACCGCAGGCCGCAAGGCAGATTTAACCTCTTCAATATAGTCAGCGCGTGAGATCTCGACACGGCCTATTGCAAGAATTCGGCTGTCATCACTGAACTGCTTATCGCGGTGACGATGGTACAGCGAGGGAATGAGTTTGCGCAGTGCCAGATCGCCATTGCCACCCACAATAACCAGGTCAAAAGGATCAACCGGGATTAACTGCGCCATAGCGAGTCTCCATGAATACCGAGCAATGACAAAGACAGGCGCCGCCTGACGGCTCAGAGGCCGAATCGCCGCGACGCTGAAGGGAAAATCCAACAGCCAGGGGATGATCGCCCCGGCCTGAGGGCCAGCAGACCCCTATTCAGTACCGAACTCAGAGGGCGCAGAGAGCGCCCTCTGAATCTCGTTCTTAGCTACCAGTAGAAACCGAAGCGTGCACCGATCTGACTGGGCGCAGAGTAAGAGCCTCTGGGCTGGCCAGCCTCGACGCCACGCCACCAGGCAATTTGCTCTTCGGTGACGTTATAGGCATAGGCCTGCAGGTACCAGGGAGAATCATTGCTTGGCTTGTAGGTCAGGAAGACATCAAGCATGTTCCAGTCATCCCTGCTGTCACCAAAGGTTTCAACCGGGTCCTGGAAGTATCCGGGCAGATCCACGTAGTCCCCGTTCGGGCTGAATCCTGTTCCATAACCACCGGGATCATTGACGTGTTTGTCGGCGTTCCAGATAGTCAGATAATCTTCGGCCTGCCAGTGGTAGTTGATCGATGGTGTTACCAGACCCAGCCTGCCGAGATCGAAAGTGTGCTCATACCGAATAGTGAAGGCCTGGTCCGGTGAATACGGTGCTTCATTACCACGGAGGTTAACCGCGTTTTCCGGCACATTGGCTATCGACTGCGAGTAGTCAGCCCGACCAAACTGGGCATCCATACCGTAGTACCACTGAGTAATGAAGTCTTCAGTGATTTCGGTATCCATGAACGTCGCCCAGCCGCTGAAGCGACCGCCGGCATAAGGAATCCAGTCCCATTCGAGCTCAAGACCGGTCATCTTCTGCTCGCCGAAGTTCTGTGTGCCCCAGATGGTGACGACCTGATCCACGTCGACTACCTGACCGAGTTCGCGATCGTATTCAGTAGCCAGGACTGTATCCACCGGCACATTGCCGGTAAATTGTTTGCCATCGTAGATCGTGTAGTAATAGTTCGCCGACAGGTTGAGGGAGTTCTCAAACAGCCGCACCTTGTATCCGATTTCACCGGTGATGGCTTCCTCAGGGCCATAAGACGTGTCTACACGAGAGCCCGGACCGTCTGGGTGCAGGGTGTTTGCTCCCCGCACGTACTGGTCTGCAATGCTGCCCGCCTTAAAGCCGGAAGCGACATAGCCGTACAGGAATCCAGTATCTGATACATCCCAGTCGAGGCCGATCCGCCAATCCGTATTGTCGAATTCTGCTGAGGCATCATTAACAGCCGTTTGCACCATACAGCCAGTGCCGCCAAGGTAAGGTCCTCCGCCATATGGCCCACCGGCAGCTGTGCAGTTTTCTCCATCGTAGAGGCCACCGGCGAGGTGGAAATCAGGCGTCAGCGCGTTCAGAGTTTGAGGAAACAGTTGTCGCTGACCCCAGACCTCAGTGGAGGGATAGCAGCTATTCCAGACTGAGCACTCCAGTGTGCGCCCGCCAATGTCCTGCTTTTTATCCTCGGTGTATCTGAGCCCCAGTGTTAAAAACAGATCATCACGAAGCGCGTAAGTCCCCTGGCCGAACAGCGCCCGGGATTCGATGGTTCGGTTAGGCTGCTTGAAAATATTGTCCCCGTTCAGCGTAGCGTGGAAGAAGGCCTCCATGTCGTTGTCTTCCTTCATGTAGAAGGCGCCTACCACCCAGGCGAGGTCTCCCCATGTGCTCTGGAACTCAATGTCGAATACGTTCGACTTGGCGACATAATCATTGATGATCATCGCCATGTCGTAAGCCGCATTGGCCCCGCCGTCGGTATCCCACTGAGAATATTGAGTGAGCTTCTGGTTGCCCCACTTGGCGACCATGTCCACATCCCCGAAGGATTTGTTGTAAATTGCACGAGTCGACTGTATCTCCATGTCGACGATTCCGGGCGTATTCACAAAAGAAGTGTAGCGGTTTTCAGTACCCATGATGTCCTCACAGGTATTGGCATCATAAACCGCCGGATCGCCCTGAAGCTTTCCGGATCTCAGTGCCATCTGCTCGCACGAGTACATATTCTGCCAACCGGCGCCATTGTCCTGAAACAGCTCGTACTGAAGATTCAGGTCACTGCCATCATTAAACAGATATCTTCCGCTGACTCGGAAGGCCTGATTGTCAGCATTGTTGTAGAAAGTCTCGGGATCTGCCTGAACTTTCGTTTGCGGGTTTCCGATTTGCCAGCCCGGATCGGCATAGCAGCCGGTCTGCCAGGACTGACAACCCAGGTACCAGGAATAATCCGTAGAGGTTTGCTTCTGGTCCATCGACGTGATCGGCTGAAACTGGTTACGAACATCTTGTGGCAGGAATCTCCAGTCGGGCTGCGACCCGTCGTAGTAACCATCGAGGAAGGAGTCACGCTTGTCTGACATGTAGGCAAAACGCAGCGCAAAACGATCGTTCACTGGCAAATTGTAGAAAGCCCGGAGTGATTCTTCTCCGAATCGTCCCCCGCCCAGCGTGACCGATCCGGCTTGCTCCTCGAAATTGGGCTTCGCCGTCACGATATTCAGGGTGCCGACAATGGAATTCCGGCCGAACAGGGTACCCTGGGGACCTCGCGCCAATTCCGCCCGCTCGAGATCGAACATGAGAGCAGCCGCTCCTTGGGGTCTAGGCACGTAGAGACCATCAACGTGGATACCAACTGCGGGATCACCCACCTCCGTAACATTATTGGAGCGGACCCCACGCAGGGTGATGACCGGAGCAGAAGTGTCTGTGTTCTGTACCGAAAAGCCCGGCAGCGCGTAGCTGAGGTCATCGATGTTATCCAAGCCCAGCTGCGTCATCTGCTCCTGCGTCATGGCAGACACGGCGATTGGCGTCTCCATAATCTCGGTCTCGCGACGCGTCGCGGTAACCACAATCGTTTCGATGGCTCCCGCAGACGAGGCCTCCTGGTCAACCTCCTGAGCCTGCGCGCAGGCAGCACCTAAGCCCGTTGCCAAGGCGCTGAGCGACAGACTGTAGAATTTCTTGTTCACGCTTTCTCCCCTTGTTTCTCTCTTTTCTTGATGACTCCGGCAGGGCGTCATCTGATGTTGTCTGAGCCTCTCAACAACTGGCCGGCGCCCGGCACCAGCGTGCTTTTGCCGCTGCCTGGCTTCAGGCCATGCTTCGGGCGCTGATTCATGCCCGGCGTGCCGGACCGAAATGACAGCGTTGTCAGAAACCTTGTTATAGTGCATACTGACAGCGTTGTCAAACAGCCCGCGCTCCCATTCGGGCAAATTGTGTACACTGTCACGCTCAACGCCCGGAATCATAAAAGCTCAAGGCTGGGACGGCGCGATTGACTGATTACTAGAACAAAACGGTTCATCCGGAGACTGCGAACTACAAACCGGGGAAAAAATGATGCACAGAGCAACACTGGAGGATGTCGCAGCACTCGCAGGCGTGTCGATCAAGACTGTTTCGCGGGTGGTGAATAAGGAACCGAACGTCAGCCAGGCAACTCAGGAAAAAGTGGCCGCCGCCATCGAGGCGCTCAACTACAAGCCGAACCTCTCTGCGAGGAATCTGGCCAGTCAGCGCTCCCACCTGATCGGTCTCGTGTACGATGACCCTTCGGCTTATGAGCTACCCAGCGCAGGCTATATTATCAACATGCAGGAAGGTGCACTGAAGGCCTGCAAACAGGAGAACTACGACCTGTTGATTCACCCCTGCAACCCCCGGGACAAACGCCTGAGCAAAGATCTTCAGGCACTCGTCGAACAAGCCCGCCCGGACGGCATCATTCTGGCTGCACCCTTGTCCAACATGCCTAAAGTTGTCAATTTGATTGAGCGGACCGGGACAGAACTTGTGCGTCTGTCCCCCGGTTCGAGCAATGGTGGGTTCAGCAGCATCGCAACCAATGACGAAGAAGTCAGTGCAGAAATGACTGCCTATCTGCATTCCCTGGGACACCGCAAAATCGGTTTTATTACCGGCCATCCGAGCCACAAAGCAGTTGCAAAGCGTTTTTCAGGCTACAAGCAGGGTCTTAAGAATTGCGGACTGAAATTTTCCGAGGCTCTGGTGATGACAGGCGATAACTCCATCGGCTCAGGCGAGATCTGTGGTGAAAAATTCTTCGCCCGGAAAGCACCCCCTACCGCGATTTTCGCAGCCAATGACGACATGGCCGTCGGCGTCATGCGCAGTGCCGAAAAATTGGGGCTGAAGATTCCCGACGACATCTCGATCGCCGGTTTTGATGACATCGCGCTGGCGCGGCAGGTCTACCCTGCACTGACCACGGTCTCTCAGCCGCTGGCCAAAATGACAGAAAACGCGTGTCGCCTGCTGATACAGGCAGCAAAGAACGCTGACAGAAGTGTCGTCCAGGAGGTCATTCCGGGCAGGTTGGAAATTCGGGAAACCACAGGAACGCCTCGCGAGGACCGCTGACCGGCAACCGGGCGGCAGTGCTGCGCTCTGGTGTGTCCTCATTGGCTGTATTACTGCACGGCCAGATTACTCAATCCGAAACCGACCTCATAGCGGACCATGAGAAGACCTGCCGCCGCAACTGCCTGTTTAGCCGGCATGCAGTCCGTCCCGGCGTTACTGAATCCTCATCGTGCGCGTTCAACCAGAAAAGGCACATTGGCATGCGCAGCGTGACCCGCTCTGTCATAGCCGTACACATACAGGCGATAGGCTCCCGCTGCCGGCGCCCGGAAAGTCACCTGCGGTTTCTCTGCCCCGGAAAATTCGATTTCAAGGTTTTCAATCGCCTGTTCTGCATCGCCGCCCACCTGAAGTGCACCACTCTCCGGTTTCAGTTCCCAGCGATAGTCGATCGGATCTCCGTCAGGGTCGGACATCTCGATGTCAGCGCGATACGTGGTGCCGCTCACCAATCTGATGCTGTCCCTGGCCGACTGACCATCGAGGCGCATTGAATGGACCTGCGGTGACCGGTTTTCAGGCCAGGCTTGATTCCACAAATAGTGCATGACATCGACGGCTTCGGTTTCTTCACCGGATTCGGTAAACATGCCAAACCAGGTCGGTGTGCGCTCCTGCTTCTGGCCCCAGAGGAACGCGAACGAGCCGACAATCTGGCCTTCGCGGGGCGCAATAATCTCATTGTAAGCCTGCAGATAGACCCCGGCTTTTTCGCTGCTGTTCATTTCCAGCGGAGCACCCCAATCAGTCCGCTCCATTTCCCAATGGCCGATTGCGCCCCATTCGGTAATCCAGACTGGCCGGTCAATAGCGTGTTCGGACAGAAACTCAGGGACATTAAAGATTTCACCATAGGCCTGAAAGCTCAGAAAATCCAGATCGCCGGCGCGAGCTTCGAGGTCCTGTAGGACGTTTTCGCCAAGACCTGCGACCGTTGTGGTCGTTGGGTGATTCGGATCAACTGCGTGAATCATTTCAGAGATGTCATTCACCGCGTCGTAGACAGCGGAATTGGTATAGTCAAAATTCAGCTCATTGCCGATGATCCAGGCAAGCAGTGCAGGATGGTCCTTGTACTTGAGTACCTCCAACCGCAGTTTTTCGAGCTGTTGCGACACCTGCTGCTGATCGCTGTAATCGAACCCATGTCGTTCGGGTATAACCGGTAAACAAAGCGCAACCATGACGCCTTGCGCGTGGGCAAGGTCCAGAATTTCTCGCGCATTATCTGTTGTCCAGTTTCGAATCGCATTGCCGCCGTGTGCTGACAGCGATGCAATATCTCCGTACTCCAGTCCGGCCCCGCGAATGGAAAAAGCTTGTCCGTCTCGAAGCACCACATAACCTGATTGGGTTCTCACGAACTCTATTTTCCGGGGCGCATCTGCCTCAGCAAAGGCCGTGACGGGTGCGGACAGCACGCCGGCCAAAAGTGTCAGGGTAACGCTCAGTCGCATATATCAGTTCTCCACCAGGTCGCGTTCAAGTTGCTCAAGCGACCTGCCCTTAGTTTCCGGCATCAACCGAATGACGAATACTACGCCGCACGCGGCGAATAGCCCATAAATCAGGAATGTGCTGGCAATCCCCACAGTTTCCAATTCCCACGGAAATAAAAAAGTGACAAGGAAAGCGATTGAGGAATTGATCAAGCCCGCGAACGAAATGGCCTTCCCTCGCAGACGATTGGGAAACAGTTCCGAAAACAGCACCCACATCACCGGCCCGATCGACACCGCAAAGCTGGCCACAAAGGCCAGTATTGCAGTCAGAATCAACACAGAGTTGAGCTGAATCGCTGCGCCGGTCAATTGCGCCTGAAAGGCGGCAAACTGCTCTGATCCAAGCGCCAAGCTCACTGCCTCGCGAAATTCCAGATCACTGAAGTAGGTGCTGTCAGCCAATGCCTCAAGAGCTGGCCGATTCATCTCGGCCGGCAGTGACGCTATCGCAGTCTGATCCAGCTGATAGGTCGCTGTACTGAAACCGTAAGCCAGGGTCAGCATGGACAGCGCAATACCGGCCAAGCCAGCACTCAACAGAACCCGCCGCCCGAGGCGGTCAATGAGCAGCAGGGCAAGGATCGTAAAGACGACATTGGTAAGCCCTACCAAGACTGCCTGCATGAAAGCGGCATTGGTGCCGATTCCTGACTGCTCGAAAATCATGGGGGCGTAATAGAACACGGCATTGATGCCGGTAATCTGCTGCAGAATGCCAACAGTCACGCCCAAAATAAGGACCAGCCGCATGGAAGGCTGGAACAGCTCGCGCCATGAGACTGCCTCGCTGCTGGACTCGGCTAACAAACCCTCCCTCAACGCTGCCAGAGCTTGCTCGCTGCCATCCGCTCCCTCAAGGCTCTGGAGCACAGCGCTTGCCTCTTCAGCCCTTCCCTGCATCAGCAGCCACCGGGGGCTCTCTGGAACCCGAAAGAGTGCGACGAAGTACAGGACTGCCGGCAACAGTTCTATCCCCAGCATCCAGCGCCAGGCAGATTTATTCAGATCAAACGTCGTGGCAAACTCCGAGCCAGACTCACCCAGAATGAGAATAAGGTAGTTTGAAAAGAAGGCGAGTGAAATTCCAATGACGATATTAAACTGGTTAAAAGAGACCAGTCGCCCGCGCGATTCCGGTGGGGCTATCTCTGCAATGTACATGGGTGCAATGATCAGAGAGGCACCGACTCCGAGCCCGCCCAGCATTCTGGCAGTCACAAACATCCAGAAATTTGCGGCAAAAGCGGAGGCGACGGCGGAGACAGCGAACAACAGGGCAGCAAGCTTGAGCACAGGTTTCCTGCCGAGGCGATCACTTAACGGGCCGGCGCCAAACATGGCTACAGTCGATGCCAAGGTCAGAGATGAAACAGACCAACCCAGCTGCAAACTGCTGAGCGTAAATTCCACTTCAACAAAACTGACGACACCGGAGATCACCGACGTGTCAAAACCCATCAGGAAACCACCCAGAGCAACGATCAGGGCAACGTGAGAAACGGAATATCGCCGCGGGCGCATCAATGATTCTCCCGGCTCAATCAATCAGGGAGAAGCCGGTCTCCAGCTCAGCTTCCGAAGATCCCCCAATCCAGACTCTGAACTCACCCGCTTCAATGACGCGCTGCTGGTCACGCCCGAAAAAAGCCAGATCATCAGTGTGCAGATCAAAGGTCACAGTCTCGGTCTGTCCGGGTTCTAGCTCAATACGACGAAAGCCTTTCAGCTCTCGTACCGGTCGCGTGACGTTGCCGACCAGATCCCGGATGTAAAGCTGCACCGTCTCGATCGCTTTACAGGAGCCCTGATTCGAAACTTCTGCGCTGATACGCAGCGTTTCGCCAAGACGAACCTGTTGCTTATCACAGGAAAGCTTAGCGTACGCGAAGTCTGCGTAAGACAATCCAAAACCAAAGGGGAACAGTGGGCGGAAACCTTCATCAAGGTGAAAGGCCGTCATACCGAGTGATGTTTGTGTCGCATTCGCATCTATGTCGTCGATGTGTACGATGGCATCATCCGAAGGGGGCTTGCCGGAATTCTTGTGATTGTAGTAAACGGGCACCTGTCCGACGTGGCGCGGAAAGCTGACCGGCAGTTTCCCTGATGGCGAGAAATCACCGAACAATAAGTCAGAAATTGCTTCACCTCCCATCGTACCCGGATGCCAGGCAAACAACAGCGCATCAATCTCATCGATGACGTTCGTCAGGGTCAGAGGTCTTCCTGCCAGAATCACGGCAATAATTGGCTTACCGGCAGCTTTCAGTTTGCGGACCAGTTCTGCCTGCGCGCCGGGCAGATTAATATCCGCGCGGCAGTGTGCCTCGCCGGAGAGAATTGACTCTTCTCCGAGGAACATCAGCACGACATCAGACTGACCGGCTGCCTCGGCTACCGCCTCAAAGGCGTCAGTATTGCGATCGCGGGACGTTGCCATCGCTTGAAAGAAGTTCACTTCCACTTCAGGCCCCACCCGGCGTCGAATCGCTTCGAGAGGGGTCACACTCAGTGCGGAATCGCCATCAAAAATCCAGGTCCCGAGTTGCTCATACGGCGCATCGGCCAGAGGCCCGACAACGGCTATCGAACGCAGCGTATTCGCGGACAGTGGGAGCAGCGTCTCTGCATTCTTCAGCATGACAATGCTTTCTCTGGCAGTCTGTCGGGCGACATCCAGCGCTTGCGTATTGCCATAAGCCGGCAGCGCTTCAGGTTCGGTGTAGGGATTTTCAAAGAGACCAAGCGCCAGTTTCAGCCTGAGAATCCGGGCAACAGCCTGATCAATGACTGATTCAGACAGCTTGCCCTGCTCAACCAGTTGGGCGAGATATTGTTTGTAGGTGGTGCTGGCCATTTCCATGTCCACCCCGGCTTGTGCCGCCTCTAAGGCTGACCCTGCGTCGTCTGCAGTCAGGCCATGAATCTTGAGATGAAATACAGAGTCCCAGTCACTGACAACAAACCCGGAGAAACCCCATTCCTCCCGCAATATCTGCCGCAATAAAAAGCCATTAGCAGTACAGGGAATGCCGTTCAGGTCACCAAAGGATGTCATCACTGTGGCTGCGCCGGCTGTCACGGCAGCATGAAACGGCTGCAGATACACATTGCGCAGCTCATTTTCGGGAATATTGGTCGTGGCGTAGTCCCGCCCGCTTTCTGCTGCGCCGTAACCGGCAAAATGCTTGGCACAGGCCGCTATGGATCCGTTGTCCCTGAGCGACTGTCCCTGAAATCCGCTGACCATGGCCGCCCCGAGCACCGATGCCAGAAACGGATCCTCACCGAAACTCTCAGCGACCCTTCCCCATCTCGGGTCTCTGGCAATGTCGAGCATCGGTGCGAAAGTCCAGTTGACGCCGGCCCTTGCCGCTTCCAGAGCCGAAATTCTTGCGCCAGCCTCGACCAAATCCCTATTCCAGCTCGCAGCCTGCCCGATCGGAATGGGCAAAACTGTTTTAAACCCGTGAATCACATCTCGCCCGATGAGCAATGGAATGCCGAGACGGCTTTCTTCTACCGCGACACGCTGAATTTCATTCACCAGTTCGACGTCAACCTGGTTGATAATCGAGCCGACTTCACCGGCCGAGAGTCTTGCCTTCAGCTCTTCCGAAAGCGCTTCTCCCGCGACATCGATCTGACACATCTGACCGATTTTTTCAGCGAGATCCATCTGGGCGATGAGTGATGCAACGAAATCATCAGTCTCCCGCACCAGTTGTAAGGCGCTTGTATTTTCCACGTGATTTTACTCCCCCCGAAGTTCAGCCAGCCCGGCGGCGCTGAACAGGCTCACCCGTTGTAAATTTGTTTTTCCTTTTGGTCCGTCCAGCCCACTCTTGGAAAGCTGCACAAACGACCCTGAGCGGGGCGATTTCTATCAATATTTGACAACGCTGTCAATCAAGGGGAGACTGATCCGCATGGAGCAAGCTGCCACAGCATCCGAAGACAAGATTCCATTCCCGCAGAAGTTTTTCTACGGGTGCGGCGCTTTCGTCAACAACTTGCTGGCCGATTCAATCGGCAGAATGCTCATCGTGCTGAACTTAGGCCTGGGGATGAATCCTGCCCTGGTTGGCCTGCTGGGCGCTTTGCCCCGACTGACCGACGCCATCACCGACCCGCTGATGGGCTATATCTCGGATAACACGCGAAGCCGCTGGGGGCGCAGGAGACCCTACATTTTTTGCGGCGCGATTCTGGTGGGGATTGTCTTCGCGCTGCTCTGGCAGCTGCCGGATAACAGAAGTGAGAACTACTACTTCTGGTATTTCCTGATCGGCTCCTTTCTTTTCTATCTCGCCTATACCATTTTCGTCACTCCCTGGGTCGCGCTCGGATATGAATTAACACCCGACTATCACGAGCGCACCCGACTGATGGGGGTTCAGAATTTCATGGGTCAGTTCGCCTATTTGCTGACGCCCTGGTTATTGGTTCTGATCCAGAATGAAACCTACTTTGAGAATATGGTTGACGGCGCAGGAGGGCTCGCCATCATGCTGGCAGCCGTTATCATCGGTCTGGGTGTGGTTCCCGCAGTCTTTTTACGTGAACGCTTTGTCACACCGTCTCATACAGCTGACGGACCGGAAGGCAAAGCGACAGGCTTCACGCAGAGGACACTGGCTAACATCAGAGAATTTTTTTCCGGATTTATGGCTACACTCAAAGTCAGCGCCTTCAGGAAGCTCTGCACCGCCACGTTTCTCGTCTTCAATGGCTTCATCATGGTTGCCGCATTCCAGTACTACGTCATTATCTACTACGTATTCGGCGGGGACACTGTAGCGGGAGCTGAATATGCCGGTTACGCAGGCACCATTGCGGCAATGACTACGTTTGCGGTGATCCCTCTGGTAACGCGCCTGTCTACCACATACGGCAAAAAGAAAGCGTTTTTCTTTTCCACTGGCGTCTCCATCGTTGGCTATCTTCTCAAATGGTTCTGTTACACGCCTGAACTGCCGTGGCTGTTGCTCGTGCCCGCGCCTCTGATTGCCTTTGGATTTGGTGGTCTGTTTACACTCATGCCGTCACTGGTCGCTGACGTCGTGGACTATGACGAGCTGCAAACCAGAGCGCGACGGGAAGGGATGTTTGGCTCAATTTTCTGGTGGGTAGTCAAACTTGGACAGGCGCTGGCGATTGCCGCCGGAGGCTTCCTGCTGAACGCCACAGGATTTGACGTTGCGCTCGGGGGCGATCAGAGCGAGACCGCATTAACCGCGTTGCGGGTGTTTGATGCAGGATTTCCCGCTCTGACTTCTGCGCTGGCAATCTGGGTAATCTCCTCGTACGGGCTTACAGAAGAAAAAGCCTACGCAATCAGGCACCAGTTGGAGACTCTCCGCGGAAGGAACTGATCTTCGGAGTTGCCCGGCATTCCGAGTGAGATCGAGGTTTCTGATCAAAAAAAGGCAACCGCTCGGTTGCCCTTTTGATTCCACCAGCCAGCGTTCAATGCCTGACCGGGCTTCAGACCCGTTTGGTGCGTCTTAATCAGCCCACGACACCCTCTTCTTCGGCCTGGTAGTTCAGATCAAAATTGCCAAGCGGCAGCTGCCTGATGCGCAGACCGGTGGCGTCGAACACTGCATTGGCCAGGGCCGGTGCGATACCCGGTGTCCCCGGCTCGCCGGCACCACCGATATCATGACCGCTGTTGATCACATGGGTTTCGATTCGGGGCGCTTCACGCATCCTTACTGAGGGATAATCGTGGAAGTTGCTCTGTACCACCGCACCGTTCTCAACCGTGATCTCGCCATGGAGCGCTGCAGTCAGACCATAGATAATTCCGGACTCCAGCTGTGCTGCAATACCGTCAGGCGCAACCGCGAGACCGGGATCAATCACTGCAACCACCCTGTCTACCGAGAGCTGCCCGTCTGTTACCGTCACCTCGACCACCTGGGCAACCAGTGAACCGAAGGATTCTTGCAGCGATATGCCGCGACCACGTCCCGCTCCCAGCGGGCGATTCCAGTCTGCTTCCTCGGCAGCGCGCCTCAGGACTGCAAGATGCCTGGGATTGTCCTGCAGCAACTCAGCACGGAACTCGTAAGGATCCCTGCCGACCGCAACAGCGGCTTCATCAATAAAGGACTCCGTGAAAAAGCCATGCTGCGAGTGGTCAACACTGCGCCAGGCTCCGAAAGGAATATGTACCGGACTGCTGACGTAGCCAATATCCTGCGCGGCTACCCGGTAGGGGATCAGCGGAGCCTCAATTGGTTCGTTCTTGTTCGTATAGGTATTTTCCCACGCGACCAGCCGGTCACTACTGTCGAAAGCTGCCCGAAATCGACTCTGTACGGCAGGCCGGTAGAAATCCTGACGGACGTCTTCTTCACGGGACCAGATCAACTGGACCGGACGGCCAACTGAGCGTGACAGCAGCGCCACCTGCATGGCGTAGTCAGGCCGGGCCTTTCGCCCGAAGCCGCCACCCATCATGTGGTTGTGTAAAGTAACCTGTTCCGGATCCATATTCAGGATGGCTGCAACGTCCCGGCGGAATCCCAACGGATTCTGGCAGCCAACCCAAATCTCCGCGCGACCACTTTTCACATCAGCCGTGGCATTCAAGGGTTCCATGCAGGTGTGGGCCAGAAAAGGCACGTGATAGTCTGCATCGATCACGCGAGCGGCAGAGGCAAATTCAGCAGAGACCTCACCCGTGACCCGATCACTCTGTCGTTCGGTTCCGCCGGTAATATCCCGCTCGAACTGGGCATAAATGCCATCGCTGTCAACAGATTCAAATCCGGTTTCACTCCAGGTGACCTGCAGCGTTTTGACCGCCTCGTTTGCCGTCCAGTAACTGTCGGCCACAACAGCGACCGCTTCGGTTGATAACGTTTCCCCGAGCATCCCGCCCACGGAAGACTGCGGAATCACAACAACATCAATGACACCTGCCATGGACCGCGCCGCGCCGTCATCAAGTTCGACGACGCTGCCGCCGGGCACCGGCGAGCGAACCACGCTGGCGTAAGCCATGTCGGGAACGCGCACATCCAGAGCAAATTTTGCTGATCCGTCTACCTTCGCCGGGATGTCTCTGCGCGGAACAAACTTGCCCACGATTTTGTAGTCCGCCGGATTCTTGAATTGCGGAGTCTGCGAAGGAGACATCGCCGCGACCGTATCGGCAAATGCTGCGTAGGGTTCCCGTCTGTTACTCGCCGCATGGATGACGTGGCTGTCCGCAGTGGTCACCTCCTCAACGGGCACTCCCCAGGATTCTGCTGCCGCCTGCTGCAGCATCTCCCGCGTGGCGGCACCGGCGATTCTCATTGCCAGAATTCCTGTCGTGCGCACACTCATACTGCCGCCGGTGATCTGCAGGTTCAGCGTGTCAGCGACGTTCATCATCATGCCGTCGACTGTCGGGATGACCAGATTGGGAAAATCGACATTGGCGAAGAGATATCGCCGTCCGGCAGAATAGCTGGCGTATTCACCGATCGCGGGTGCTTCTTCAACCTGAACCTGTTCCCAGTCAGCGTCCAGCTCCTCCGCCAGCATCTGCCCGAGCGCGGTATGCACGCCCTGGCCCATTTCTGAATGCGGGATAACCGCCGTGACCACATTGTTGCTGTCTATCTTGATATACGTGTGAACCAGATCTTCCCCATCCGGGCCCAGTTTGGCGGCCAGAGATTTCGCCTGATTGCCGGGCCGCATGGCGATGCCCACGACCAGTCCCCCACCGGCAACCAGTCCGGTTGCGATAAATGCGCGTCTGCTCAGCTTAGACATGATCCACCCCCGCAACACTGTAAAATAACGGTTCATCGGACGCCGAGGCGACACTGGTCGCTTTAATCGCTTGGCGAATTCGTCCGTACATGCCACAGCGGCAGATATTCCCGCTCATAGCGGCATCGATGTCCGCATCAGAAGGGTTCGGATTGTCGGCCAGCAGTGCCGTGGCTGACATCAGCTGTCCTGACTGGCAATATCCGCACTGCGGCACCTGATGATCAATCCAGGCTTGCTGCAGCGGATGCAACTCCCCTGACTCAGAGCCCAGACCTTCAATGGTGGTGACCTGCCTGCCGTCTACATCAGAAACCGGCGTGACACAGGATCTCATCGCGACACCATCGATATGGACAGTACAGGCTCCGCATTGCGCGATGCCGCAGCCAAACTTCGTGCCGGTGAGAGCCAGTTGCTCTCGCAAGACCCAGAGCAGGGGTTTGGCCGGATCGACGTCGACCGTCTGGCGCTCGCCGTTTACCCAAAAAGTTGTACTCATTGATCCCTCCATTGACGAGTCAGAGAAGCGGCCCGGGGGCCTGATACCGATATTCTTGTCTGATACTCTTGTTTCATGTTCAGAACAAAATCAGAATTTCTGACACATTAGTCTCTAATTGTCAGAATGTTAAGTTCCATAGTATAGTATTTCATTGGGTGACGCACTCACTATTTGTCTTTTCGCCAAGTGACCCGCCAATTGACTTTCAGCCAAGCCGATTGATTGCCTGATGAACAAACCACTGATCGCAACCGCAAAACATCAAGCCAAAAGGGACGCAGTCTACGACGCCGCGTCTGTCGTTTTTGCGCAGTATGGATTTCGCCGGACCACGATGAACGACATCGCGAAATCAGCAGGGATTTCGCGCCCGGCCCTTTACTTGATGTTTGAGAATAAGGAGGACCTTTTTCAGGGTCTGGCCGCCCATCGCCTCGATCAGGCTATCGATAGCGCTTTGTCAATGCTGCAGGGCAACGGCAAAATTGCCGATCGGTTTCTAGAGAGTCTGCTGGTTTTTGAACAGATATTTTATGAACCGATTGCTGACTCACCCCACGGCACGGAACTGATGGACATCAGCCTGAGTCTAGCGTCCGAGATCATGACGAAAAAACTTGCCCGCTTTCACGCGGCGCTCACCAAGAGTCTGAGTGAAGCAGAGGCCCGAGGGCAAATCACCTTCGCCCGCACACCGATGAAACCCAGAGCATTCGTTGAACTGTTGTTCACCGCACTCAACGGCGTGAAGAAGAGAGCCCTGAACACCGCCGAATTCAGAAAGCTGGTGAGACAGCTTACTGAAATCTTCCTACTGTCAATTGCTCCTGAGCACTCTGACTAAACAGTGTCATAAGCCCGGCTACTCAGGTTTCATCAAAGCCGACAAAAACGGCTGCTTCGTCTACGGATTTACGCTCTGAAACCACGGCATTTGCGGGAAACTCTTCATCTGGATAGCCCATGGCCACACAAATCATGATCACCTGATCATCCGGAATCTTCGCGTGTTCACGAACCACCGGTGACTGCATGATGCCCTGACTGTTGATGACACAACCCAGTCCGCGCGACCAGGCCGCATTGACCAAGGCGTTGGTTACTCCCCCACAATCGAAAGGTGCAATATCACCGCCATGGATTGATCGATCGTAGGTCACGACTACAGATACCGGCGCATCAAACTGCCGGAAGCCACGCAGCACCCAGTCCTGCCGCGCTGCCTTGTCGTGCCGCTCAATGCCCATGACGTGAAACAGCTGTTTGGCAATGCCAATCTGCCGCTCGCGATGGACACCCTCATAAGCGCCATGGTTTCTGAATTCGCGGGAATCGGGAACGCCGGCAAGATTTCGCTCGGTGTTGCCAGCGCGGATTCTGTCCAGTACCTCGCCTGCCACCACGTAAAAGTTCCACGGCTGGGTGTTCAGCGATGTCGGCGCCCTCATCGCGACCCCGAGGACCTCTTTGATCAATGCCTTGGGCACCGGCTTCGGCAAATAGCCCCGAATGCTCCGCCTGCCAAGTACGACAGTGTCGTATTCCATAAAATCGCTCCAGCTATTTTATCCTGCCACTCCTGAAGCGAGGTTCAGGAGTGGCGACACAAGCCCGGCAAGGACGCCTGCGATGTTTTGCACGACGGACTCAGAACCTCAAGGGACTTAAATCAATCGCAAAGGCTCAATCAATCACAAAGCTTTAATCGATCGCAAAGCAGTAGAACAACCCGGCGCCACCCACCGCTACCAGATTTTCCTGCGTACAGCCCGGCGTTCCGTGAGATGAGTTCCACGGAGATCCGGGTGTCGTAAACGAATAGCGATCCGCGTGACCAACACGGGCGCTGCCTTCGTCATTGCTGGTCCAGTTGCTGCAGGTCATGTCGCTACCGTCAGTAAACGCAGTGCCATCGATCTGAGTCCCTGTCAGCACATCGTGTTCCGTGAAATCCGGGTCACCGTCTATGCGTGAGGCAAACTGATTGCCATTTTCATCCAGCATAAACGTCCAGTTGAAGTTAGAGTTATCGAAATGGAGATTGTCCACGCTGGTGGCCATGACCAGACCATTGGCATTGGCCCAGGGGCCCTCACCAATACGATCACGCGCGTTCACCGCATCAGGTCCCTGAGTGCTCAGATAGGCATGCCAGCTGCGATGCCCAAGCCCCGCATTGGCAGCCAGCTGCTGACAGTGCGCATCGGCACCCTCAAGCCCACCCAGATTGCCGCCATCACCCAGACCGACGCTGGTGATGAACACACCCATTTCAGGCGGTTCATCATCCTGAGCCTGAAGGGTAACCATGGTCAACGCCACACCGGATATGGCCGCGAGAGCCAGCAGAGGTTTGTGTATTTTCATTATTTTTCTCCCGAAAGCATTGCGCCGATGCTAAGCCACCCGCCCAGCTGAGTAAACCTTCCTCGCGGCATCACTGAGATCTGTTGCATAAAGAAGCGTTGGTGAAACAGAGCGCGAGCCAGTAAATCTGGCAGCGCCCGGGCTATTCGCCGGAAATGTTCACGCAGAAACGCGTCCGCAGGCAAAGCCGTGAACCCCGGCACCGCAAATTCTGCTGGCAACCAAGATGACAGGCAGTGCCTGCAACAGACAGAGGAGGTTACAGGTCAGGCCACGGGAACAGGTCCACCGGCGGCACAGCCAGATTCACTTCATTGCCCCGGGCCATGACAAAGGTCGGCTGCATCAGTGCAGAAATATCCTCCAGTGGATTACTGCCAACCGCCAGAATATCTGCATCTTTCCCGGCTTCAATCGTACCTGTTATCTCGGTCAGACTCATCAGGTCAGCGGCATTGACTGTTGCCGCAATCAAAATTTCTCTGGCGGGCATGCCTGCTTCAGCCATTAACACGGCTTCATACGCATTGGTGCCGTGGTCATTAACACCGGCGTCCGTGCCGTAGGCAATTTTAACGCCGCGCTCATGAGCGATCCGCAATGCATTACGCATGATGGGACCCACTTCGAGAGCTTTCTGCCTGACAGCAGGGATAAAAAACTCAGGCTGCTCGGTAGCGATTCTTTCGACGGTATAACCGGCAATCAGAGTCGGCACCAGATACGCGCCAGTTCGCACAAATAGATCAGCCACCTCTTCATCAAGATAAGAGCCATGCTCAATCGAATCTACGCCGGCCAGCAGGGCGGCCATCATGCCGGTTTTACCGTGCGCATGAGCCGCCACTTTGCGACCCATGGCGTGGGCAGCCTGTACCAGCGCGATCTGCTCTTCATCGGTAAACTGCTGTTCAGTGCCGGTGGCTGTCAGACTGAGCACTCCGCCGGTCGCTACATATTTAATGTGATCAGCACCGTATTTCACCTGCGTGCGGACGGCCTTCCGGCACTCCGTCACGCCATCGCACACTCCGGTGTGAGGATGCGGAAATATGTCGTCGCGAAATCCGCCTCCGTCACCATGACCACCGGTCGGTGTGATTCCCTGACCGGCCGCTTTGATGCGTGGCCCCATGACAATGCCCTGATTGATGGCATCACGCAGAGCAAAAATGGCGTTTCTCGTCCCACCGACGTTTCGAATTGTGGTGAAACCGGCTCGGAGTGTGCGCATCCCAAACTCGTAGCCCATCAGCGTGCTCAGTTCATCACTGCGCGTCACACGGATTTCCCGGGAGTTGGGCTCCTGCTGACTTAAAATGTGGGTATGGGAATCAATCAGCCCGGGCAGGACGAACTGATTACTCAGGTCGATCACCTTCGCATTCGCTGTACCGCTGACTTCGCCGGGTGCGACATAGCCATCGCGCACCTCGACAATGACGTTATTTCTGATAATGATGCTCTGTTCGGCCCGTACTTCCTCTCGAGCATCAGCCAGCAAAGAGCCTGCGTGGATAATTTTCCACTGACTGCCCGCCTGGGCGCTGACAAAGGAACAGAAAACTGCCGACAGCAATCCGAATAAGGCTTTATGCACGCGCCACCCCCTTCACATGAACTTTAACGATCACGGCTACAGCAGCTCGCGGCCCAGCGTCCCACGGGGCACCCGATAGCCGGCATCATGCACATAATCAGGACCGATGGAGGCAATAGTCGGCGTACCGCTTCCCCGCATGGTAATCAGCAGCTCACGATTCAGCAGGTCCAATACCCGCTCGACACCGGCCTGACCAAACGCACCCAGACCCCAGCAGTAAGGTCTGCCAATCCCTACCGCGGAAGCTCCCAGCGCCAGCGCCTTGTAGATGTCGGTGCCCCGACGAAATCCACTGTCGACGATGATCGGCACCCGACCATTCACGGCGGCCACGATGTCGGGCAGACACTCGATTGTGCCTCTCTCGGTCTCGGTTGCCCGCCCGCCATGGTTGGAGACCCAGATGCCGTCAGCACCATATTGCACAGCAAGGGCCGCATCTGCCCCGACCTCGACCCCTTTGATGATCACATTCATGGAGGTCACCTCCTTCATGCGGCCGATGACTTCCCAGGTCAGAGCCGGGTTGTTCAGACCCACGCCGCGCATATCCAGTCCGTCAAACATCGGCTTGGCCTGGCCGGTATGACAGTTTGAGCAGGTTCTGTCATCTTCTCTCATGAGAATCGACTGAGTTTCAGTATTGCGCCCGCCGGGCAGATCAATGGTCAAACACACTGCTGTGCATCCGGCGGCCTCAGCGCGCTGCAGCATCGCAACCGTGTATTCCCAGCGGTCAGTCGGGTAGAGCTGGTGCCAGATGGGCGCACCTTTCGCTTCCGCAACCGCTTCGACAGCCGTCGAGGATTGCGTTGACAGCACCATGTGATGCCCTTTGGCAGCCGCCGCTCGTGCAGTTCCCAGTTCAGCCTCAGGATGATAGGCCCCCTGACTGCCAACCGGACAAAGGAAAATCGGCGAACTCGCTTCAGTGCCGAGGATGTTGACTCGCGTGTCAGTCTCACTTACATCCACCAGTCGACGGGGCTTGATCTGAAATCGGGTAAACCCGTCCCGATTGGCCCTCAGCGTATTGTCACTGTCTACACCCGTATTCAGATAGCCGAGGTGTGCCGGCGGAATGTTTTTGCGCGCAACCGCTTCCATCTCAAACACGTTGATGACCTCTGACGGATCTGTCAGGCGCTCACCGAGCACTTCCTCGGCTTCCTGAGCGAACGCGGAATAGCTGGTCAGCAGCGGGCTGGCGGCAAGAAACTTGAGCAGTTCCCTGCGGTCAACGCGCTTTTTCATTGCGGTCTTGGTGTCAGAATCGGCTTTGATGGACATCAGTCTCTCCCTGTGCTCCCTGTTTATCCCGAAGGAAACTTTTTTGCGTTCACCCGCAAGGGAGAACGCACTGTCTTCTACCTTCAACCTAGCGGCCCGAACGGCTGTTGTCCAGTACTGCAAACGCCCCACATGGCGCAGCTTGCTCACATTCCTCGCTCATCCCCTGTCCTTCGGTAAATGGCATCAGCGCTCCCGGGGCGCAGGCCATGTCGATGCAGCGGCAATCACGGAAACAGCGATGCGCAAAGTGGCGACCCGGCACAATTTTGCCTATAGTAGCGGGAGTTTCGGAGGGCGATTCCAAGTCCGCTGGAATGCTTGAGCGTGACGATGCTCGTCTCACCGGCGAACGCGTCTGCAACTGAAGCCAGGCACACCCAATCTAATAATAAGGCAGCTGCTATGGAAGCGTTTCTCGGGGAAATACTCGGTACTTTTATTCTGGTTCTGGTGGGACACAGCGTGAACGCCAACGTCTCACTCGCCGGAACAGCAGGCAATGAAAGCGGATGGATCGTCATCACCTGGGGCTGGGGAATTGCGGTCTTTATTGCGGTTTTCATGACCGCCGACGTCAGCGGGGCCCATCTCAATCCAGCCGTGACGCTGGGGCTGGCCGCAGCAGGAAATTTTTCATGGGGGCTGGTGCCTGCCTATCTCACTGCTCAGATGATCGGCGCCTTTCTGGGGGCGGTGTGCTGCTGGCTACAGTTCAAGGACCACTTCAATGCCACCGAAGACCCGGCGACAAAACTGGGTGTTTTCAGTACTGCACCCGCCATCCCAAACACACCGATCAATCTGCTGTGTGAAATTATTGCGACTTTTGTGCTGGTGCTGGGCGTGCTTTACATTGCCGCACCGGATGTAGGTCTGGGCGCTCTGGATGCCTTACCCGTCGCGCTGCTGGTATTCGGAATCGGACTGGGTATGGGGGGAACCACCGGTTATGCGATCAATCCCGCCAGAGATCTGGGGCCGCGGCTGGCCCATGCCATACTGCCTATCGAAGGCAAAGGCCCGAATAACTGGAGCTATGCCTGGGTGCCGGTGCTTGGCCCTCTGACCGGCGGTGTCCTCGCAGCAACGCTGTATCGGCTTCTTCCGTTTTAGATGGCAGGTGACAGCGATGCGGTTCAGCGATTCGGATTTGCCAGGTCGGCTTCAGCCGCGATAAATCCGAACGCGCTCCAGCTTGACCCTGACACCAGACGGCGTAACAGATCATCAGCACCCTGCCGGTCTCCGTTGTAATAGAGATAATTGGCAACCCCATAGGCAACCGCGGCATTGCTTGGGTCATCACCGTCCGCTGCCATCATCTCTTCAAGTGACGCTTCGCCTTTATACAGCAGACACAGTTGGTGGTAACTCATGTTTTCGATGATCTCCATCTCGGCGGAGATCTCATCAAGCGCGGCAAGCGCCTCGTCCTCTCTGCCCATCAGACGCAGAATCATGTAGATCCAGTGCCCGGTAGAGACCAGATTGTCGTCGTAGCCACCAAGACTGTACCCGCGACGAAACGCCTCCAGCGCACGGGGCCAGTCCTGCTTCAGATAGTAGGCCAGACCCAGGTGATACCACACGTTACCCTGAGTGGTCGTCAGCGGGATATTCTGCGCATTCGGCAGACCATCAGGCTCAACCGCTACGGGCGTTCCATCCATCAAGACCGCCGCCCGCTCCAGATCGGCAATGGCATGATCGAACTCGCGGATGGACAGATAACGATGGCCGCGATGCCGGAAGAACCGGGGGTCCTCGGGAAACTTTTCGACCCCCTCCGTGAATATCTCAATGGCGCGGCGATACTCCCCTGCGTAAGCAGTTCGGCGGCCATACCAGATAATGTTTTCCGCAATCCCCGGTTCTGCCTCGTATTCCGTCCGGGCCTGTGCCAGATTATTCAGGGTATTGACACTGGGCTCGGCTGAAATCAGGGGCTCTCCTGACAAAGACATCGCCTGCACGCCTTCAGGCACCTGCGGCAACAATTCGTCTCCGGACGCGAAGGAAGACAGCGAGAGAAAAACATAAAGCACGGCGACCCGGGCGCGATTGTTTTTCTGCTTTTGAGTCTGTGAGCGTTCTGCCATTGCTAAATTACCCGTTCAGCCTATTCATTCCTATTAGTTGAGTTCCGGCTGCGGAATGAATTCCGTGCCGTCTTCGTAGGTTATCTTCTGCAGATACATGGTGAAGTCACGCCTTCCCTTACGCCCGGTCGCTGTTACCGTTGATCCGATCTCCAGATGCTCGAGTGTCACGCCCTGCCGCTCTAGGGTAGTTCGGGCGCCCGACTCGATGAGCCAGAAAACCTCCTGCCCCTCTGCGTCGACATGCCTGATCAGAACCGATGCGTGAGGATTCACGAATCGCACCCGCTCAATGGTCCCCTCTACTGAAACGATCTCCTGGGTAAAATTGGCATTGGTGGAATGATGAGCATCCAGCGTCATGGACAAACACGCACTCAGACCAAGCGCGACCATCAGAAGGTATTTAGCTGTCGTGGATAAATTTTTCATTTTTTGGCTCCGTTGCCTCTCCTCCTCTTCTGCCTTACTTACTGTCGGATTTGTTATTCAGTTCCAGAAACCAGTCATAATCGGCGTCCGTGCAGGAATAGATGTCAACATCTTCCGCCTCAATCCTGCGAAACGAATATTCCAGAACGAGAGGCACTTCGAACAGGGATTCGTCGCGGTAGGTATGCGTAATATGCAGCTCGCCGTCTCTCACCTCAATCTCCTCAATCGCAACAGTGTTGGGTGACTGAGGAATGCCCCGCGACGTTCTGATGTATCCGGGCGCGTGATTTCGCGATTCAATGATCAGCGTAGTGCCCTCATAGAAGGCAAAGGATGAGCCCATCTCCGCAAACAGAGTGCCAGAGAGATTTCTGGTGCTCGGGGAATCCGACAGAACAGAGTCATCTCCTAGCGGGATGTGGCGACGCAGGTCGAACAACTCGTAGCTGATCTCAATAGCATCGGCCTGCTCGGTGATCTTGATCCGAGAATTGGGGTTGGCCCAAATTCTTGAAACACTGGCCGGAGTGCAAGACAGACTGGGATCATCTACGAGTAGATCATAGTCCGTGCGAATCTGTTCACCCAGGGGTGTGAGCTGAATAGCACTTTCTGTGCCCGGGCCGTTAAGTAGCCAGACGCCGCTGATCGACGTCTGTGAGAGGACAGAGCCGCAGAAAAATAGGCAAACCGAAGAGATAAATGCAACTGTTTTCATGGCGATCCCCGCTGGAGGCGCAGAAGCCTGCCGTTGGCCAGACACGCTGGGACTCTAGCATATCTGTGCACGAAAGGAATCAGGAAACCGGACACCATTGGTCGGCGTATTACCCGCAGAACACATCCGCTTTCTCATGGGTATGATTACGACGCCCGTCGATCGCAAGAAGAGGGTTATAGAATGTTCAGACAAGTTTTGCTTTTAACTGCCCTGGCAACCTATCTGACTGTCAGCTCAGCGCAATCCTTACCGGAAAGCCAATGGCAATTTCACATGAGCAGCCAGATGGGCACGGTGGATGCAGTCGTAACTCTGAAGGCGGAAGCCGGCGTGTTGACCGGCCAATTCGATCTGGGCAACGGAAGAACCTGGCCAATCGAAGAAGGCACCATCGAAGGGAGCTCCATCAACTTCAAGATCAATCGCGACGGGGCTTCGATGACCTACGTCATGACAGCCACTCTTGAAGGCGATACTGCGGAGGGTATCGCGTCCGCCTGGGGCAGCAACGTGCCCTGGACCATGACTCGCAACAAATAAGCCGGGACGGCAGACGCTCACCCGGCCTTTTGCCGGAAAACTGCCGGCAACCAGCCCCCGGAAAATAGTCGGGGCGACCGCTTCTCGTTCAGTGCTGAGGTTTGAGGTATGCTTCGCCGTCTTCAAACGTTCAAACTGTTTTTAAACGAAAGAGCAGCGAATGCCCTTGCAGCATCAACTGAAGCCTCTGTCTGTCGCGTTCGTCGCTGCCGCTCTGGGCATCGCGACCTACTCGGGTATGGATGTTGCCATGAAAGGACTGGCACTGCAGGTCGGCGCCTACAACGCCATGTTCTGGCGCAGCCTGATCACTATCGTTCTCGCCGGAAGTTTGTACTGTTGGCGCAAGCCGGTGTGGCCATCACGATCGGCGCTTAAGTTACACGTCTGGCGCGGCTTCGTTGTGTCGATCATGGCTTTTCTGTTCTTCTGGGGTTTGAAATATTTGCCGGTAGCAGAAGCCATTGGTTTATCTTTTATCGCGCCCCTGATCGCCCTGTATTTGTCCGCGGTGATCCTGCACGAGCAGATCAATCGTCGCTCGATCGTCGCGTCAGTCATTGGTCTGATCGGCGCAGGGGTGGTAATCGGTGGCAGGCTGAGCGGAAACTATAACGTTGAAATGGGTCAGGGTATTCTTGCGATTCTCTGCTCGGCCGTCCTTTATGCCTATAACCTTATCCTTCAGCGGCAGCAGGCGCTGGTAGCGGCGCCCACAGAAATCGGATTTTTCCAGAATCTGACGGTGATTCTTGTTTTCGGCACACTGGCCCCGATCCTTGCCGTGGTTCCGCCCATCGCAATAGTCCCGGAGCTGTTCACCGCTTCAATTCTTGGCCTGTTTTCGATGCTGATGATGTCCTGGGCCTATGCCAGGGCGCCGGCAAGTACCTTACTTCCGGTGGAGTACACGGCATTTGCCTGGGCTGCCCTGCTCGGCTGGATTTTTTTCTCTGAAACCCTCACCTTCACGACGCTGCTGGGTACCGCCATGATTGTGACCGGATGTCTGGTTGCTGCCTGGCAAACCGGAGAGACCACTGATGCTGTCGAAAATCCGGCCGCTTGAGTTTGTCGCTAGTCTGTCGGACTCTGATTCGCCAGGCGCTTCTGAAAGCGGCCGAGCCCTGCAAATCCGCGGGTATTACTTTCATGACTGAGCAATACTTCAGCCTCATCCAGCCAAACAACAGCTTCCCACTGATCTGAAGGCGCCAGATGTGCGAACCGATGCCGCTCCCAGTCAACGCCGTCGTCAGTGGTCGGCGCAAACCAGATCAGGGATTGCGAGCCGAAATCTTCCCGCCGACTGCTGATGAGCACCAGCTCAGAGGTTTCTGGATGAATGTCTGCAGCTGTGACGAGAGACCGCACCGGCAGGGATTGGCTAATCTCAACGACATAATCGCCGGGCAACTTGGGTAAACGATAGAGATCTGAATTGCCATTCCCCCGGTTTTTCGAAAATAACCAGAGCTCATCACCGCGCACTGCCAGTGCCTCTGCATCAAAATTATGGGAAGACAGGTTGCCCGATTCATACCCTGCATATCTGATCGAAATCAACTCTGCAGCGATGTTCTCTGAATCCAAGCGCGGTTTGGGGATGCGATAGATGGCCAGGCGATCACGGCTGTTCAGATTATTCCCGGTGTCCGCCACAAAAAAATGGGTTTCGTCCTGAGCCAGCGACTCCCAATCCACATTGCGCGCATTGCCAATGGGGATTTCAGCCAGAATCTGACCTTGCAAGGACAGGGCAAACAGGACGGCGGTATTGCCGCTGTCGTTCAATGTCCAGACCACTTCATCCGCAATGGCCAGCGCAGAGCTTTCCTCCAGCAAATCGGGGAACTCAGTCACGAATGCCACATTCAACTCCCGGTCCTGGCCCGGTGAGCAGGCATGAAGAGCCAGGCAGCAGATGAGACCTGGTAAAGCCTTCGGAATCTTGGCAAATGTGAAACCTGCGCGCATCTGTGACTCCAATCTCGCCGTCAAATCTAGCCGTCGAATCTGGCACGTTCCCGCCAGCTGAAATAGGCAATCAGCAGGAAAAACCCTGCGACAATCGAACCCGTCGCCAAACCGCCGCCACGCTCATCAAGCAGACTCCAGACCAGCATACCCAGAGCAATCTGCAGCAGATAGATCACAGACCACGGGTGCATCCAGCGTTTCATTTTCAGATAGCCGTAGCTTGCTGCGCCATAAACCAGCCAGTGCAGCAATCCGCCCAGTTTGGCAAACCAGCCGGTAAAAAGCACACCGAACCAAACCTCCTGATCTTCGCCCAACGGCTTGATCAAAACGTCCCAGGGCAGATAGACAAAGGTCATAAAAATGCTGAACGCCAGCAGCAGCTGCATCCACCAGGGACGGGCAATGAGCTGAGATCGCAAAGAAAAATCCGAGTGCATCACCGCATTCTCTGACAAGCCCGCGCCAAGCTCAACAATGGATGAATAGCCACCACGGTCAACCGCTCAAGCGGCAGCGATGTTAAACTCTGATGGCGTCCAACTCCCTCATCAGGTCCGGCTCAGGTTAAGCATCATGAACAGTCATCACTCAAGCGTCTGCGGTCTGTTACTGTCTTTCCTGATTGTCTGTCCGGGTGCAGCCTGGAGCCAGCAGCAGTGGCGCAATCTGCAGTCAGACTGGCTCTTCGAGGTGATGCCTCAGGCCATCAGCTTTTCCCAGAAGAGCGGCAGCCCGCCGGTTATCCGAGCATTCAGCGACCCTGAACAGGAACAACTGATTGGCCTGGTGTTTACCACGCCGGACATTCCGCCTGAAGAGGTCGGCTTCAGCGGTCCGCTTCATCTGCTGGTTGGTATGGATCTTGAGGGCGTTCTGACAGGCACAAAAGTGTTGTACTACACCGAATCCTACAGGAGTTTTCGCGGTGATTTTGTCGAGGATGCGGGCTTCACGCAGCAACTGACGAACAAGTCGATTGCGGACGCATTCAGATTAGGGACGGATATCGATACGATCAGCCGGGCCACCATCACCAGCTGGGCACTGACCCGGGGGGTGCGCAATGCCGCCAGGCGGGTTGCTGAAGCCTATCTGATCAATTCCGAATTCAGCCAAACAGCCAGAAGTGAAATCTCGGCACTGGAAACATTCGCGCAGCTCGACTGGAGCGGCCTGATAGACGCGGGCCTTGTGCGGCAGTTCAGTACCCAACTGGCTGAACGCGCCAAGCTTGATATTGCCGTGGCCTACATGGGGCATGGACGACTGGGAGACATGCTGATCGGCAGTCGGGCCTATTCAAATCTTGAGCGCACTCTGAGCGAGCAGGCGGTAGAGGGCAACCTGCTCCTGCTGGGTCTGCGCGGCAGCACCGCCCGTCTGCAGCAAAAGCGACTGGCACTTATTCAGAATGAGACGCTATTCCGGCCGGATCAGGGCAACATTCTGTTTGCCGGAACCGGCGAAGACGGCAAGATCGCCGGGCAGGCCAGCCTGGCAGTGGCCATGGTCATGCCCGAGGCAGTCAATCCGCGGGAGGCTTTCAGACTTGTTTACGGCACTGGAACCGATCTGGACCCGTTCGCCAGCTTTGACGAAGTGCACTATCAGCTTCCGGCAAGCCTGTCCGATTTTCTCTACGGTTCTGACCATGAGGCGGCGGCCGCCACACTGAGTGCAAGCAAAGCTGACCCTGACAGCCTGTGGATTCTGTTGCGCTCAATTCTGGTGGCAACCCTGCTGCTGGTAGCTGCAGTGCACCTGCAGCGAAAATTAAAGCTGGGCGAGTAACGCGCGCAATTCCGCAATGATTAAGTCAGGGTCACGGTGGACAATCAGATGCCCCTCTTTCTCGACGCGGATTATCCGCGCGGGAATATGAGCGAGCTTCGCTTCAATGAAATCGGCGTGGTCCGGATCGACCAGCCAGTCATCTTCACCTTGGATCAGGGTGACCGGATGTCTAATCAGCGTCCAGGTGTCCTGAACCTCCTCGAGCCCGGCACGGACCCGCATCATCTCGTCATTGGACTGTTTAAGACCTGTACCACTTAAGGCAACAACCCATGAGACCGGTGGAAATTCAGTCAACCAGTTATACCAGCGCGGCCCGGCCAGAAGGGGGTCGGCAGCGCCTGCAAGCAGCAGAGTCGCAGCCACGCAATCCGGATACTCCATCATCAGACGCGGCGCCAGCGTTGCCCCATAGGAATGCGCGACCACCACCGGTCGGAACTCCGGCGAGACCAGGCTGCACAGAAACTCGCCCACTGTCTCAGACTGAGTCGCCAGAGTGGCATCGAAATTCTCCCTCAGAATCGAACTGCCCCATCCGGGCCGGTCGATAGCAAGTAGCCTCAGATCCTGAAGACGCGGATGCACGAGATACCGGGTGAAGAACCCGGCACTGCCCGGAGTGCCGTGCAGAAACAGAACAGGCTGACCCGCCGCGTCTCCGCTCTCAGTGACATGCAGGTCACCCCAGGTCAGCGACTCACTGCGCAACTGCACGGATACGGGTTCATCGACAGAAGAGACGGGTTCCTGCGCGGCAACCGCAGATGAAACGGCGCCACTGGCGGTGGTGATCAGCAGCGTTATCCAAAGGCTAACGGCAGCATTCAACAGGCGCCTCGCCGCGCGGGTGCGGCAACCGTACTCAAGGGACCGGCGCGCCGGAGGCGCCACAAAAAAAGCAGAACCCCGATCAGGGCTTCTGCTTTTAAGCTGATCTGGAAATTGCGAAGGCACTGACAGATCCAGTTGGCTCAGCACTTGCAACTGAGTGATCTCATAATTTGTTCCCGGCCTGTTTGTTCTTCTTCCATGCCTGGATGCATTGCCATCCGGGTAACTAAACTCAGAGCGAACAGGACAGCAACATCGCCAAGCCCAGATAGACCGAGCAACCACTCACCAAGATGAAGCCCCAGCCACAGCTGCAACCAAACCCAGAGCGTTTTTTTCAGAATAGATCGCCGGCTCAGGCTCATCATTCCCGGCCATCTCAAGGCCCAGACCCGATCAGGCAGGCGAAGGCTCGGCGCCGCCCCCCTGAGACGGATCCGCTTCGGTACTCTCCACAAATTCGACCGCGGCGGCAATGGCGTCACGACGCGAGTCAAAGTACTGATCTCGGGGCACTATATCGCCCATCAGCTCGGTAAGCATGGTGCGAATCTGATCAGTCATCCCTGAGATATAGACCAGTTTATTAGAGACTTTTCCATCATTCGCAATCGTTTCCATTGCACGCGCCGCCGACACGTCAATAAAGGGCACCTGGGAAAAATCAAAAATCATCACCTGGCTGGGGCCTTTCGATTTTTCACGAATCTGGTGTCCAACATCAGCGGCCGCTCCGAAACTTAACGGGCCACCGAAATCAAAGACGTTGATACGCTTGTGTGCATGGGTCATCAATTCCGCTTCTTCTTCGGAAAAATTGATCGACAGCCCTTCGTTAGTGATGTCCCTCAGAGACTTCAACTGCTCGTCGGCAATCTGCTTGACGAAAGCCAGGGAGGCTAACACCACACCGGCGACGACCGCAGTGATCAAATCGACGAACACCGTAAGTATCAGCACCAGCAGCATCAGGGCAAGGTCCCAGCGTGGCCCGCGATGGGCCTTCACAATATAAGCCCGGTCGATGATGTCCCAACCGGTCTTGATCAAAATGCCAGCCAGAACCGTGTGTGGAATATTCGCCGCCAGAGGTGCCAGGACTATGACAATAGCCAGCAGGAACAGGCTGTGCAGCATGCCGGAGATTTTAGTGGTTCCTCCGGTTCGGATGTTGATCACCGTTCTCATGGTGGCGCCAGCGCTCGCAATGCCTCCGAACAGGCCAGCCACCACGTTGCCGATCCCCTGACCGATCAACTCGCGGTTGGAGTTGTGCCGGGTACGGGTCATATTGTCCGCAACCAGAGAGGTAAGCAGGCTGTCGATCGAGCCAAGCAGGGCCAGTATCAACGCCGCTTCGAACACAATCAGGATGGTGTCCTGATTGAGGCTCGGCATGATAAAACTGGGCAACCCGGTGGGAATATCTCCCAGGATCGGCGCGCCGGACAGGAAGAGACTGGCAAGTGTGCCAATGATCAGAGCCGCCAGCGGTGGTGGCACGATTTTGGCCAGTCGCGCCGGCCATTTGAACGCAATCAAGAGCGTGAGCACACCCAGAATAAGCGCTGCAAAGTTCGGATCAGCCACGGCGCTGGGAATTTCCACCAGCGCAGGAATGGTCCCGCTGCCTTCCGGTTCATGCCCCAGCAAGCGGGAGGTCTGCAGCGCAATGATGATGCAGCCTATGCCGCTCATGAATCCGGAAATCACCGGATAGGGGACCAGACGGATGTACTGACCCAGCTTGAAAACACCGAAGGCAATCTGAATGGCGCCGGCAAGCACCACTGTGGTGAAAACCAGCGAGGGATTGCCGTCCAGCGCGGCATAGACGCCGGCAAAAACGACAACCATGGGCCCGGTAGGTCCAGTGACCTGAGAGCCAGTGCCGCCAAACAGAGAGGCAAAAAAACCGACGAAAATTGCGCCATACAATCCCGCAATTGGTCCGGCACCCGACGCCTCGCCGAATGCCAAGGCCAGCGGAAGGGCTACCACTCCAGCGGTCAGCCCACCGAACAGGTCCCCTTTGAGATCTTTAGTTTTGAAATCTATCATCAATCTGTCCTTTGCGAATTCAAACTATCCTGCGTCCATGTCAAGCGCGCTTGGCATCACTCACCCATAAATTGCTGATAACGTTCTTCAACCGGAATGAAACTGTTGCTGCTGTCCTGATAGGCCTCGATCGTGCCATGCTCAATATCGTAGACCCAGCCATGCAGCTCCACGTCTCCGGTAGCCAGTTTGGCCAGCACCGCCGGATGAGTGCGCAGATTTTGCAGCTGCTGTACCACGTTTTCTCGCGTTACCTGCTCCAAGGCGTCTGCTGATTCGCCGTGTCTTGCCCGAACTGCCTCAACGGCGCCGCGGGAGTGCTCAAGCCAGTCCTTTACATGGGGCAGGTCCGTCAGCGCGCCCGGATTCAATGCGCCTTTCATGGCTCCGCAGTCGCTATGACCACATACCACAATGTGTTTGACGCCCAGGGCTGCGACCGCAAATTCAATAGAAGCGGTGACTCCACCCGCCACCCGCACATTCGGAGGGACGATATTGCCGGCATTACGAATAATGAACAGGTCTCCGGGTTCAGTCTGGGTCAGCAGACTCGGATCGATTCGGGAGTCTGAGCAGGTAATGAACAGGACCTCAGGACTCTGCCCGTTCGCCAACTCTGAGAAGAGTTTTTTGCGCTCCTCGTAAGACGACCCGCGAAACCGCTTGATGCCTGAAATTAACTTTTCCATTGATCTGACCTCATCAAAGACACAGAAATAATTGAGCTCCAATTGTAAGTAGGTGTGGTTGATAAAAATATTGCCAAATATATAAATTCGTTATAGATTTTATCTATATAGAAACAAAGCCCCGTGGCTTTTGGTGTCAATGTGAATACGCTGGAAAATTTCTCACTCAAACAGCTGCAATACTTTGCCGCGGTCGCCGAATATGGCAGTTTCCGCCAGGCAGCGTTTCGCCTGAACATCACACAACCTACCCTGAGCAACCAGGTGGGCATTATGGAAAAAGCGCTCAATATCCAGCTGTTTGAGCGCACCAGAAAAGGCATCAACACCACGCCACAAGGGCGTGAACTGCTGCTCAGCGCACGGCGGGTGCTTGAGGAAGCGCAGGGATTTACCACTCAGGCCGCACTGCTTTCCGGAGGCGGCATGGGGACCTATCGACTTGGCGTCACCCCGACGCTGGGGCCCTATCTGCTTCCTCATATTCTGAACCCTGTACACCAGCGCTACACCGATCTGAAACTGTATGTGCGCGAGGACCCACCCAGTGATCTTGAAACCGGCCTGATCAACGGTCAGCATGATCTGATTCTCACTACCCTGCCAATCATGTCCAAAGAGCTCGTGGTCGCTCCTTTGTTTCGGGAGCCTCTGAAACTGGCGCTGGCCAAAGATCACCGGTTGGGCAACAAGACCCGGATAAACCGCATGGACCTGCTCGGAGAACCGGTCCTGACGATCAGCGAACATCACCTTTTCCACCGCCAAATTACGGAGCTGTGCGAGCGAGTGGGGGCAGTAGTCCTGAGAGACTACGAAGGGACCAGCCTCGACACCCTCAGACAGATGGTGGTAATGGGCATGGGTATCGCCTTTCTGCCTGCGCTCTACGTCAAGTCAGAGATCCGGGACAAGAAAGAGCTACGGGTCACAGATGTGGAAGGCATCAATGTGGTTCGCAACCATGCGCTGGTCTGGCGTAACACCTCGCCGGTCAGGAACTTCTATAAGCAGCTGGCCGACGAGATTCGGGAAATCATCGAAAGCTCGCTGGGATCGGTTATCCTTCCGGCCAGCCACAGCCACCTTGTCCAATGAGCGAAACATCTATGCATGAATCATTGAGAACGAAAACCTTCCTGACATTAGCTCGCCGCCCGCTGATGCTGTTTTGCGTGTCTCTTTTTCTTCTGAGCTGCGATATCCCGTATGTCGCAGAGGGCAGCTGGGATGTCGTCTATGAGCTTCCCGACCAGCAACGCGCCGGAGTCTGGCACATCAGCGAAGGAAGCGGCGTCAAGGTGGAAGGGGAGCTCAGTCTGCAGATCGATGAACTCGAACTCGCCGGCAGCCGCATGTCCTGGTCAGCAAACGCGACTAACCCGCTGGAGCCGGCCGGGTCTGTGCAGCGCCTCAATTTCAATGGCACCGTTAACGGGAACCGGTTCGCCGGCACCCTGTATACCCAGTCCGGCAACCTCACCATCACCGGCATCCGGCAATAAATGTGTGAATCACCCTACAGTGCTCTGCGTTACCGCGTTGCTGAGGGAATCGCGCATATTGTGCTGGACCGGCCGCCCCTGAATCTCATTGATGAGGTCCTGACGCGCGAATATCACCACGCGCTGCAGCAGGCAGAAGCCGATCCTGACTGCAGAGTGATCATTTTATCGGGAAGCGGCAAAGGTCTCTCAGGGGGGCTGGACATCAAATTTGTAGAAGCGTTTGAACAGGAGGAAATGGAGAAATTTCTTCGCCTGTTCTACGTCGACACCCTGGCGATTTGCCGGTCTCTTTCTAAACCGCTGATCACTATGGTGCAGGGCTATGCCCGGGAAGGTGCCTGCACTCTGGCTTTTGCCGGAGATCTGATCATCGCCGCAGATAATGCTGATTTCGGCTACCCGGCCGTTCCCAATCTGGCGGGCCCTCCCGGTATGCATGTCTGGTTTTTGCAGCGTCTGATCGGCAGAATGAAAGCGGCAGAACTGATCTATACCGGCGAGCCGATCAGCGCTCTCGACGCTTCCAGCATGGGTCTTATTACCAAAACTGTGCCGGCCGCTTCTCTGGAAGCAGAAACCCTGAGCATGGCTGCCAAAATTGCTGCGATGTCTCCGCTTGCGATCAAAAGAACCCGCAAGCTGCTTTTCAAAATGGAGGACATGGCGTTCTCAGAGGTGCCAGATGTCGCACTCAAGGCGCTGTCAGAAGCCTTTTCCAGCGAAGACAGCAAAGAAGCGCGGCTTGCGTTTCGAGAGAAGCGCCCCCCGAACTGGCGCAACAAATAAACGGTTCAGTCAGCGATACCCGCCGACGGGACTTCTGAAACACCTCAGCGTTCAGGGCAGCCTGAAGACGTAAAGGATATTGCCACCCCGTCGCTGACGGATTTCAGGCGTCATCATCCGGTAGTTGACCCCGCCGCCGGCAGCGATTGCCAGATACTGAACCCCATCTAGCTCATAGGTCATCGGAAACCCGCCCGCGGAGGAGTTCAGAATCTGCTCCCAGAGCACCTCGCCTGAATCCGCGTCAAAGGCGCGAAAACGTCGCGCATCGTCGGAGACAAAAACCAGGCCGCCGCCGGTGGTCAGCACCGAACCGGCAACTCCAGCACGCTGCCGGTAGGTCCACTTTTCTTCGCCGGTTGCGACATCAATCGCGGAGAACATACCCACCTGCCCGTCGAAATCTTCCGGCGGCAGTTTTCTCTGGGTCGCGGAACTGTGATAGCCACCAAGCACAGGATCCACCGGATTCAGGTAGTAATCCATGCAGACGTTGTTACTGGGTACATACAAAGCGTTCGTATCAGGACTGTAGCCAACCGAATTCCAGTTGATACCGCCGGTGGTAGACGGGCAGACGAAGCGCCGCTGGCGGATTTCGGTAATCTCAAGATTCTCATTGGTGATGCCTTTGTGATTTTCGATATCCACGCCAACAATGACGTTCTGATAGCTGGTTTCCTTAGCCCATAAAAACTCGCCGGTAGCGGCATCAAGAGTCCAGACGATGCCGGTTTTCCCGGGAACACCGGTAATCAGCTTTCGACTTTCGTTGGAGACAATATTCGGATTGATCCAGTCGACAGAATCCGCATCCGGAATCACCTCTGACTCTACAATGATCCGTTCAAAGGGATGATCCAGATCCCAATTTCCCCCTGGTATGTACTGGAAATACCATTCAATTTCACCGGTGTCGGCATTGAGCGCCAGTGTCGAGTTCGTATACAGAACGTCTCCACCGCGGGTATCCCGCTGAATTTCACCCCAGGGAATAGGTACGGCAACCCCCACATAAATCATATCCAGCTCAGGGTCGTAGCTCGACGGCATCCACGCAGAGCCCCCCCTTCGCTCCTCATTGGGCACGTCGCCCCAGGTCTCACCACCCGGCTCCCCGATTTTCGGCACCGTGTTGGTTCGCCAGATCTCCTCTCCGGTCTCCGGATCGTGTGCGGTAATCCAGCAGCCGGTATTGATGTAATAGCAGCCGGACATCCCGACAACCACTTTGCCATCGAGTATCTGCGGTCCGCCTGAATAGTGCTGACCAATTGTCCAGTCACCGATCTGCCGTTCCCAGCTCACCTCCCCCGTCAGGGCACTCAGCGCCACCAGATAGGCGTCACCGGTTGCGATGTAAAGCTTGTCGCCATAGAGCGTCGCATTGCGATTGGCACAGGACAATGACGCTGCGTGATCGACCCGCTCACGCCGATATTCCCAGATGGGAGTTCCATCGCGGGCATCCACTGCCTCAATGAAGTCGCAGGCCTGAGGCAGGAACATGATGCCATCTCGCACCAGCGGAGTTGTCTCCTGCATGCCCGGCTCCATGGTCCAGGCCCAGGCCAGCCGGAGGTCGCCCACTGACTCTTTGTTGATCTGATCGAGCGGGCTATAGCCCCAATGATTCTGGGTACGTCGCCACATTAACCACTCGCTGGGGTCGGGATTTTCAATTTCTTCGTAAGTGACGGGGGTATACGCTTCCAGCAGCTGCTGCGAATCCTGCGCGTGCATCGCGAACGGGGCCAGCAGTGCCAACCCTGTGACCAGGGCGGTTCGGGATAGGTTACGAGGCATGATCAGTTCCTTTTTATTATGTGACAGAGCATAAAGTCTCTGGCTGGGAAGGTCCACGCCTATCGCAGAATGCGCAACAGGGTACAACCCGTAAAACAGACCACACCGTATCGAGCATTGACCCGATCTGTGCGATCATCTTCGCACGAGTGGACGTTAACAGGAGAGATTTCGTTGTCTCAGGCACAGGGTAATTATGTGAAACCGCGGCTGTTAGCTGTGGTACTGACTTTATGCGGGGTTGGGTTGAGCATTCAGGGGTGGACACTGGCCTCTCTGGGAGGTTCGCCCTACTATCTGGTTGCGGGTCTGCTCCTGATCGCAGTCGCCCTACTGCTGTTTCGGGGCAAACCGGAGGGCGCAAAACTGTACGGCGCTTTCCTGGGTGTGACCTACCTCTGGGCCCTGTTCGAAGTGGGTCTTGACCCCTGGCAACTCATGCCGCGCGTTGGTCTGTTCACTGTTCTGGGCCTGTGGTTTTTGTTACCCAGAGTCAGACGGGGTCTGCTGCAGCGAGAGCCTGATGCCTTACTACAGCTGCCGGCTACCCGTCCGGTCGGCGCCGTTCTGGCGATCCTGGTTGTTGCCCTATTCGCCACCAATGGCAGATACGAAGTCAAGGTGCCCACTGCAGCGGGCACGGGGCAGGTCTTCGATGACACTGGCCAATGGCGACATTATGGGGCAAGCCAGCGCGGCACACGCTTTGCCCCCACCGCACAGATCAACACCACCAACGTGGGACAACTGGAGCCTGCATGGACCACCAGAACAGGTATACCCGGAGAGTTTAAAGGCACACCGATTCAAATCGATGATGGGCTCTATCTGTGTACCGGTCGAAACGTCATTCTGGCACTCGATCCGGACAGCGGCGAGGAGCGCTGGCGATATGATCCGGAAATCCAGTCTGCGCGAATCGGGTTCTGGGACACCTGCCGTGGCGTCACCTACTATGCCAGCCCGCCAGAGCAGGCCGACAGCGACAGCAACTGTTCGGAGCGAATAATCACGGCCACAACGGACGCGAGGCTGATTGCGGTGAGCAAGGAAACTGGCGAAACCTGCTCAGACTTTGGCGATGAGGGAGAGGTCAATCTGCTGACGGGCATGGGGGAAATCAAGCCCGGTTACTATTTTGTGACCTCTCCCCCCACTGTCGCTAACGATACTCTCGTCTTAGGCGGCTGGGTCCTGGATAACCAGGAAACCGAAGAACCGTCCGGCGTCGTCCGGGGTTTCGATCCGGTGACCGGTGCACTGAAATGGGCCTGGGACATGGGACGGGAGGACCGCATAGGCCTTCCTGCGAAGGGTGAGACCTACACGCGGGGAACGCCAAACGTCTGGAGCCTGACCAGTACGGATGAGGAGCTGGGACTGGTCTACGTCCCCACAGGCAATGCAACGCCAGATTATTTTGGCGGGCACCGCAGCGAGGCCATGGAAAAGTACGCCAGTTCGGTCGTCGCGCTGGACACTGAAACCGGTCGCGTGCGCTGGCATTTCCAGACCACGCACCATGACATTTGGGACTATGACGTTCCATCACAACCGACTCTGGCAGACATCCCGATCAATGGCGCACTGCGTAAAGTGGTCATCGTCCCGACCAAGCGAGCACAGATTTTTGTCCTCGATCGGGAAACCGGTGAGCCGGTTACCGAGGTTGCGGAACTGCCAACACCACAAACCGACATTCCTGAAGAATTTACCGCCCCGACTCAGCCTTTTTCGGTGGGCATGCCGAGATTTGATCATGAACGACTCAGAGAAGCTGACATGTGGGGCATCACGCCTTTTGATCATGCTTCCTGTCGCATTCAGTTCAAGCGGATGCGCTACGAGGGACCCCTGACGCCGCCAACCACCGGTTACGGTTCACTGTACTACCCGGGCGTCGGTGGCGGAATGAACTGGGGTAGCGTGGCTGTGGACGAGGTCAACCACCTGATGGTAGTTAATTCTCTGCACAACCCCTCTGTCGTGCGCCTCATTCCGAGGGCCGAAACAGAAACAGGATACAACTACGGCATCGGCGGCACCCAGACCGGAACGCCCTATGCGGTCTATTCGTTCTTCTTTCTATCTTCTGTCTTCGCTCCCTGTCTCAAACCGCCCTATGGGGAAATCGCAGTGGTCGATCTTGCCAGTCAGGAAGTTCTCTGGCGCCGTCCACTGGGAACCACAACCGACATGGGGCCTTTAGGGATCCCCACCAAACTGCCCTTGCCGATGGGCATGTTCTACACTGCCGGTTCCATGGTCACAGGAGGCGGACTGATTTTTAACGCGGGCGTAACGGACAGCAAAGTCAGAGCCATCGATGTCCTGAATGGTCAGGAACTCTGGACGGATGAGCTGCCAGCCGCCTCAACCGCGACGCCAATGAGCTATGTCAGTCCGAAGTCGGGACGGCAGTACGTCATTGTCACGGTGCCGGAAGGCGGCGGCATTCTGCAGCTGGAGACTCAGGTCAATGAAGGGGGCGAGGAGTCTGAAGTGGGTGGAGGTTGGGTCTATGCCTACGCCCTGCCAGAGTCAGTTAGCGCACCTTAGCCGTTAGCATAGGTCGAGCCCGCCTCCGTTCCACTGATATAGGCGGTGTCACCCCGGAAGCCGGTCAGGCTCTCACTTGAGTTTGGAGTAATCGGTAGCGCTCATCATGTAAGCTTCTGCCGACAAAGGTACCGCGTATTTTTCCCGCAGCGCATGCCAGGCGGGATCCGCAGCAAACGCTTCCCAGACTTCCTGGCGGTGGGCCCGATCTCGATAGGCCAGCATCCAGACCAGCGTATTCGGGTTGTCCAGACGCTGCCATACAGCGACAACCTCGGCACCATGCTTCTCAAAAATGGCCACTTCCTCCTCACGGAACCGCTGGTGCAGGTTATCAATACCGCCCTCGCCATCCACCGCAGGCTCAGCCGTGTACATGCGAAGCTCAAAACAACGCGAACCGGCGTCAACATTTTTGCTGAAATCCTCAGACAAATCGGCCGCAGGGCCGCAGGGTTCAGCATTTTGTTGCGCGGACGCTGGCAGGGTGCAAAATAAGGCGAACACGCTTAGCAGGATAATTCTTGGCATGACTGGCTCTCTCAAGACTTGTGGATTTAAGTGAGACCCCATTGTACGACTCTTGAGGTAACTGGCAAACGTCGATGTCCACCCTCTCAGCACGGCTACTTCCGAAGCAGGACGAGCGAACCATGCTGGTCAGCACCCAAATGTGAAGACCCGTGACAAATCGGCAGGCGGACGCTGAGCCCCATGGCCGGCAATTCAGCCGCGAGATCCGCCTTCAGTCTGCCGTCAGGATCGGTTATTTTGACCCTCCACCAATCGTCAACGTGCAAAAGGGAGAATAGCGACATGTCTCACAGGTTTCGATCGGCCGCGTTCGGGCTTTCCATCTGCCTGCTCCCGGCGGCCTGCAGCGATCAGACCCCGGGCATTGAGCCCGGCCTGGCAACGCAAAACGCAGGCGCTGACTGTGATGCTGCTGATCTGGTACTTCACAACACCACGATTTACACCGCCAACGACAACCAGTGGACTGCCAGCGCTCTGGCAGTGCTGGGAGACCGCATTGTCTATGTCGGCGATGAATCGGGCATCGAGCCCTACCTGTGCAGCAGTGCGCAGATTTTCGATCTGACCGGGCGGACGGTATTCGCCGGCTTCACTGATGCCCACCAGCATCTGGAAGGTATCGGTCGCCGGACAAAAACCCTCAGCCTGTTCGGTATTCCGACGCTGGCAGAAACAGTGGCAGCCATCGAGGACTGGGCAGAGACCATTCCCGAAGGAGACTGGGTGCAGGGCCGCGGATGGATCGAACGGGAGTGGACCGACCAGCAGCGCTTTCTCAACAAGTTCGACGTAGACGCATTCACCCGGAACAAACCTCTGTTCATGCCGCGGGCAGATGGCGTCTCGGCACTCGTCAATTCCCGGGCACTGGAATTGGCAGGCATCACCGCAAGCACGCCCGACCCTGAAGGAGGGCGCTTTGAGCGAGACCTCGACGGCACACCAACCGGCTATGTGCTGGCTAATGCGATGAATGTCTTTCGTGAGCTCATCCCCCCCGAAACCGATGACTACATCAAAGACAATCTCGAGCGAGGTCTGCAGGCTAATGCCGCGCTTGGCTGGACTCAGACCCATGACGCGGGCATGGCATTCAGACAGATTGACCTGCTTAAAGAAATCCATGCCGAAGGGAACATGGCACATCGGGTCTATGCCGCTGCGCTGGTGCAGGAAGCGGATTTGATGATCGAACGTGGCAGGGAAACCACCCCAGACCACTTCTTTGATCTGCGGGGCATCAAGGTGTTCATCGATGGCACTCTGGGATCAAGAGGCGCTGCCTTACTGGCGAATTATTCTGATGCAGATCACAACGGTTTTATGAACCGCACAACCAAAGAGCAAGTCATGCCAGTTCTTGCCGCGTCACTGCGGCAAGGCCTGCAAATCTGGACCCATGTCATTGGCGACCGCGCCGTGCGAACGCTGCTGGACTGGTATGCCGAAGCACGGAATGCACTGCCGGAATCCGAATGGTCCAGCACCGATTTGCGATGGCGGATGGAGCACGCCCAGATCATTCCCCCTTCCGATCAGGCGAGGTTCGTGGAGATGGGAGTCTTTCCCTCCATGCAGCCCAGTCATGGCATTGGCGACCTGAACTTCGCTCCGGACCGGCTGGGCCCCGACCGTCTCGGCTATGCCTATCCCTGGCAGCAACTAGTCGACCGCGGACTGATGATTATTGGTGGATCAGATGCGCCGGTTGAAATGGGCGACCCTCGTATTGAGTTCTATGCCGCCGTCACGCGCAAACGTCTGGACGGCACAGACGGTCCCGGTTGGCATCCGGAGCTGGCAGTGTCCCGCGAGACCGCGCTGAAAATGTTCACTATCTGGCCGGCACATGGCGCCTTTCAAGAGCATCTGCGAGGCTCGGTAGAAGCAGGAAAGCTGGCGGATTTTACGGTGTTCGACAGCGACCTCATGACCATCCCTGAAGCGGATATCCTCACCGCCAGAAACGTCATGACCATCGTGGGGGGCAAAATTACTTTTCAGGATTTATAGGGCAGGCGCGCAGCAGCCTGACCCGGCGGCTCGCCTTGTCCTGAAGAGCGCACAGCCGCGCCACCGGTTGACGCGGCTGCGGCGCGATTACTTCTCGTAAAGTACGACGAATTTGCTGGTGCGACCCTGAATAGAGGGATCAAAAACCCCGTTATCGAGCGGGTCTTCCGCGTTCATGTGCATCGCTGAACTGCGGATCACACGCAGACCCGCGGCCTCTGCATAGTCAGTGATCAGATCATCGCGAATGCGGTGCAGGCTGCCCCCTACCTCCGGTCCCGAGTCTGCCGCTGCCTGATGGTCAACGGCGAGCAGTCTGCCGCCGGGCTTCAACACCCGAGCAATTTCATTGAAGGTTTCTGTGGGATCCCCCAGAGAATTACCACCCGGCGCGAACCACAACTCATGGGGACCCAGAATCCAGGTAACCAGGTCTATCGAGCCGCTGGCAGGCTCCAGTTCGTCAAAATTGGTTGTGCTGAGTGTGACGTTTGAGAGTCTGGCGGCACGGTCATTGTCCGCATCGCCGGTAAAGCTCTCAAAAGCCGGAGGATTCTGCATGGTAACACTGCCACCGGCCCCGACTGCCCGACTCATTATCTCGGTGTACCATCCGCCTCCCGCTTCCATCTCCAGTACGTCCATACCGGCCGACAGCCCGGCAAAACTGAGCACTTCCAGTGGCATGCGGCGTGCGTCATCCTGCGCCTCTTCGCTGGGTCGGTCAGGATGACTGAGGGCGGCTGCCACAAGATCCGCTGAAGATTGGGCCTGCGCCGAATGCAGGGCAAACAGGGTCAGCGAGGATGCGAGACCTGAAATGCCCAGTTTGATGATTCTTTTCATAGCTAACTCCTGCAATACGTGGGTCGAAAACCTGCCCATCATTCCATTTTTAGCGAAGGGAATCCAATTCAGTCTGGGCTTGGCCAGATCCTGCGGCACAGATGAGGCTCACGGTGCACCAGTGGCAGCACCTTCGGCTGATACAGTTGCGTGAAGGCTTCCGCTTTCCTGTGCTGTGCCAGATGCCCCTCAGAGGCCCAGACTTCAATTAAAAGAAACAACTCAGGCTCTGTTTCAGACTGGTAGACGTCAAACTGCTCGCAGCCGGGCTCCTCTGATGACAGGGATGCCTGCTGCCTGAGCAGTCCGGAAATTTCGGTGACCCGCTGTGGATCTTTGGCTCTCAGTAACACGTTATTGAATACCATCTGCTTCCTCCTGACTGTCGGGGTATGTCAGACAACTTGGTAGCAAATCCGGCGGACCATGTATACTGGGTATTAAACAGACCCGGACAATCCGTCCGGCCAGCCAAGCGACAATGAGAAACACCAATGACAGATCAGCAACCGTCGGAACGCACCAGAGTTTCCCGCTACAGTGGTCGCGGCATTTACCGGCGTGACGAAATTTATTCCCTGCTTGATAAATCGTTTTTATGTCAGGTCGGCTACACCATTAACGGGGAAGCCAGAGTCTTACCCAATGCCTACGTGCGAATTGGCGATGCCCTCTATCTGCATGGACATCTGCAGAATCAGATGCTGAACGCGCTGCTGGATGGACAAACCGCCTGTATCAGTATGACCCTGCTGGATGGCCTCGTGCTGGCCCGCACCGGTTTTAACCACTCGGTCAACTACCGGTCGGTGACGGTGTTCGGCAAGGCCGAACGGGTAGAAGAAAACAAAGCGGAAATCCTCGATGCCTTCATCAACCAGATTGTCCCGGGCCGCGCGCCCACGATTCGCGCAGCGACGCCGCAGGAGCTTAACGCGACCCTGCTGATCAAAATACCCATTGACGAGGCGGTCGCCAAAGTGCGAAGTGGGCCACCAAAAGACAAGGACAGCGATTACGATAACGGAATCTGGGCCGGCGTGATCAATCTGAACACACTGGCCGAATCAGTGGAGCCCTGCCCGCAGCTGGAAGCCAATATTCCCATGCCGCAGCATATCGAATCGTTCATGACTCAGATAAGCCTGTTCGAGTAACAGAGAATTTATGCGGCAATTGTCGGGCCCGACATCATGGTCTGATCCGTATGTACTTCTCAAAGCGCTGCCGCCCGACCTGACCGGCGAAGATGTTTCCGCTGCGGTCTGATGCAAGAAACTCGATTCCGCTGCCGTTGGGAATTTCATAATCCGGTATGAACTCGGTGACATATCCTGTTCGGGCATCCCCAATACGGATGCCCCTTTCCCAACCGCGGTTCCATTGCTCACCGGACATGCCATCGGCGACGTAGAGCGTGTCGTCGGCGTCAATCCACAGACCGCTCGGTCTTCCGAATTGCGTCCAGATATCGAGCAGCTGTCCTTCCTGAGAAAAGATCTGAATGCGGTTATTACCACGGTCCGCAACGAACAGGCGTCCCTGTGAATCCATCTTCAGATCGTGCGGGTCATTGAACAGACCGCTTTCCCTGCTGGTGTCCTCAATGCCACCCCCGAGCTGTAATAGCAGCTCACCTCCTGTTGAAAACTTCATGATCCGGTTATTTCCGCCTCGGTGGCCATCAGCGACCCAGATTTCTCCGGTTGGCCCAATCAGTACGGCAGCAGGCCCGTTGAAATGCTCTGCATCATCACCCGGAACTCCCGCCTGGCCGAGACGCATCAGCACCTCGCCATCCTGATTCAGCTTAATGATCTGATGGCCCATCCCGAGTTCCGATCCGGGTTCTCCCCGGGCATCGCCCTCAGGCGCGCCCTCGGTAACCCAGAGATTTCCGTCAGCGTCCATATCAAATCCGTGAGGCCAGGCGAAAAGACCTGCACCAATCGACTTGACCGTGCGCCCCTCACTATCCAGTTTATGGATTGGATTCAGCGCCGATCCGGCACACTGATTGGCCCCACATCGCTCGACTATCCAGATGTGTTCGCCATCCGGATCCGGCTGCACGCCGGTAACCACTCCCATGGGACGACCGCCGGGCAACTCTCCCCAGTGATAAACAACCTGATAGGGATTGGGCTGTGCCTGCACCAGCCCCGTGTGAGCAAGCAGCCCGCAAACCAGCACGCCCAGTAAAGTCTCGATTGTTGTGTGTCTTCGCCCTGATTTCATTGCTTCGGATTCTCCGGTCTGACTGCGGACTTTAGTCTAGCGTCAAAACCGACCCGAATTGAAGCGCAAAAGCCGATCCGGAATCAGCGCCTTCGGGCCCGTCACGGATGCCCCGGTCCGGCGCGCCGAAAGTGGATCAGTCCGGGCACTCAGCCCTCTGGTATTAGAAAGTGTGCTGTTTTATTCTGCGGCTATGACTTCACTTATCTATCCCACGACCAACCTCACCCAGGTTGAGCAACTGAACATCGTCCGCGGCGATGGCATCTATGTTTACGACAAACAGGGCAAGCAGTACCTTGAGGGTCTCTCGGCCCTGTGGTGTGCAGCCCTCGGCTACGGCAACGAAGAGATGATCGAAGCCATTACCCAACAGCTTCGCACGCTGCCTTACAGCCATATGTTCGGGGGACGTACCCATCAGGTCGCGATGAACCTGGCCGACCGGCTCAGCGAGATGGTGCCGGTGAGCGACGCCAAAATGTTTTTCGCCAATTCTGGCAGCGAAGCCAATGACTCGCAGATCAAGATGCTCCGGTATTACTTCAATGTAACGGGCAGACCTCAGAAGAAAAAAATCATTGCGCTGGAGCGCTCCTATCACGGTGTCACTATGGCCGCGGCGGCGCTGACCGGCTTGCCGGTCATGCACACGCACTTTGATGTGCCAACCGATGCTCTGGGGATCCTGCGCGTTTCCACCCCACACTATTATCACGGACAGCAGGATGGCGAATCGGAAGCAGCGTTTGTCGCACGCCTCGTTAATGAGCTTGAACAGCTGATCGAGCGAGAGGGAGCCGACACCATCGCCGCCTTCATTGCCGAGCCTATCGGCGGTGCCGCCGGTGTCGTTGTCGCTCCGGACAGTTACTATCCCGCAGTGCAGGAGGTGCTGAAGAAGCACGACATCCTGTTCTGGGCTGATGAAGTCATTTGCGGATTCGGCCGGACCGGGAATGACTTTGGCTCAAACACCATGGGCATCAAACCTGATCTGATGAGTCTGGCAAAACAGCTGTCCGCAGCCTATATACCGGTCAGCGCGGCTGTCGTGCCCGGCTTCATGTATGAAGCGATGCGCGAACCCAGCAATCAACTGGGCATTTTCGGCCACGGTTATACCTATACAGGTCATCCGGTTGCGGCAGCGGCGGCGCTTAAAGCTCTTGAAATTTATCAGAGGGAGCAGCTGTTTGAACATGCCGCTCAGGTCGGCGCCTATATGCAAAGCCGTCTGCGAGAGTACGAAAGCCACCCGCTGGTTGGTGAGGTCCGCGGCAAAGGGCTGATTGCTGCGGTTGAGCTGGTAGCCAACAAGGACCAGCGAATCAGCTTCTCCGATGGCAAGGTTGGCGCCACAGCCAAACAGTACTGTCAGGACAACGGCTTACTCATCAGGGCAGTCAGCGGCAACTGTATCGCCTTCTGTCCCCCGTTGATTATCAGCCGGGAGCAGGTTGACGAGATGATCAGCATGTTTGACCTGGCTCTGGGTCAGACTCTGGATTACGTGCACAAGGAAAATTTGTTGGTCTGAAACACTGACCGGAGAGGTTGCCACGCTAATGAATAAAGTGAGAACCGCTATTTTTGTACCTTTCATTCTGATTTTCCTGACCGCCTGCGGCGGACAGGAATCAGAGCCAATGGGCGCCGCGAGTCCCGCTGATCTCATTCTGACCAACGGCAAAATTTTCGTAGCTGACGAAGCCTTCTCTCTGGTCGACACCCTGGTCGTCACTGACGGGCTGATCGTGGCAACCGGTGATAGCAGCCTGACTGAACAGTTTGATGCCGAAGAGACGGTTGATCTCGGCGGCAAACTTGTCATACCCGGTTTCAACGACTCTCACACACACATCCGCGGGCGGCCACAGCGCTATATCGAACTGAGCGAAGTCACCTCCATTGCAGAAATTCAACAGCTAATCACGGCCAAAATCGAAGAGATTGGCGAAGGTGAGTGGATCACCGGCTATGGCTGGTCCGAAGACGAACTCGATGAAGGGAGACGACCGCTGCGCGTCGATCTGGATGCAGTGGCTCCGAACAATCCGGTCATTCTGACCCGTGCAGGGGGGCACAGCGCAGTAACCAACTCGTTGGCACTGCAGCTTGCGGAAATTACTCTGGACACCCCGCAGCCGGAAGGCGGCGTGATTGAAGTAGGAGAAGACGGACAGCTGAATGGCGTCATCAGGGAGCGCCAGAGCATTGTTGGAAGACTGGTACCAGATTCCACTTATGAGGAAATCATCGCCAGTCTGGAAGTGAACCTCAATGCGCTGCTGGCCAAAGGCATTACCTCAATCACGGATGCCTCAAAAACCGTCGATGACTACGAGATGTTCGAGGACCTCTACCAGAATAACGCGCTGGCGCTGCCGCGATCGGCACTCCAGTTCCAGTGGTATGACCCTGATGCCATCAATGCCCTCAACGCACGGGTCGGGGAGGGCAACGACTTTCTGAAGCCGGGTCCAATCAAGGTCTTCGCTGACGGCGGTTTCACCGGACCGGCTGCCTATACCCTCGAGCCCTACGTCAATCAGGGCGAATATCGGGGTTATCTCAACATGCCGGAAGGCGAACTGGTTGCCCACCTCAATGAAATTCATGATGCCGGCTACCAGATGGGCATCCACGCCATTGGTGATGCGGCCATCGTACTGGTAGTCAATACGCTGGCCGATGCTCTGGAACGTAACCCGCGGGAGGATCACCGCCATTACCTGAACCACTTCTCCATGAGACCGCCGGAACTGACGATGGAACTGATGGCAGAGCATGCCATCCACATTACCCAACAGCCGAATTTCACCTATACCCTCGAAGGGCGCTACGCCGAAAACCTCGATGGCTGGAGACTGCAGCACAACAATCCACTGCGCGGCCCGATGGATCATGGAATAACCGTCGCCATTTCCAGCGATATCCTGCCGATCGGACCGCTGGTGGGTATTTACGCCGCCGTAACCCGCAAAGGGATGACTGGCACCGTGTACGGAGCGGACGAAGCCATCTCCATGGAAGAAGCCATCCGCGCCTACACGGCGCTGGGGGCCTACCTCAACTTTGAAGAAGACAAAAAAGGCACGCTGGAGGTCGGCAAGTTTGCCGACATGGTATTGCTGTCGGAAGATTTGCTGTCTATTGATCCGGAACGCATTATGGAGGTGGACGTCGAAAAAACCTGGATAGGGGGTTCGCTGGTCTACGACCGAGACTCGCCGTAGCGCGCAGTGTCCTGAGCCTGAAGACGAATCTTTTCAGCCGGTCAGCACTGCCGGTCCGGAAGGGTTCACACCCGTCAGCACCGCACCCCGGTGCGGCGCAGGACAGGGAAGGAATGAAGAAAGTACGGCTTATTCGACGCCCGAATAGCCGGGAATGGAGTTCAGCACACCGAGTTGCCCGATCTGTTCCCGGGATCCGTACCGCGCCTCCACCGTCATACAGCGACGCCGGCGGACCCGGCTGAAAGAGCGGTTTTCATCATCGCATACAATCATCTGACTGAGCGGCTTGCCCCGGTTGTAATCCGCCAGTTCCTCGAAACTCATCCGTTCAAACCGAGGGGTGGTGTCCACTTCGCAGGCAATGAGCGCCATTGCCATCAGGAAAAAGGTGATCAGTCTCATTGCTGGTAAAAACCTCACGTTATTGGTTTACTGACAGGCGGTTGAGTCAAACAATGCGGCCCGCCAGACAATGAAGGGCAAATCGCGCGTTTTCGCCCGAATCTGCCGCCTCGTGCTTCTTGTACTGCCGCCCGCTGAGCGCGGCCAAGAATAGACTACTACCGACCGGTCCACAAACAAAAACGACAAGAATCCGGAAACAGTTTTATGCCTGACAGTTCTCAACAATCGAGTTTTCTTCGCGTTCTCGGCAGGCGGGACGTGGTCGCCCTGGCCTTTGGCGCAATGATTGGCTGGAGTTGGGTGGTCCTCACCGGCACCTGGATCACTTCCGCAGGTGTTCTTGGGGCCATCACCGCGTTTCTGCTTGGCGGTGGCGCCATTGCAGTGGTCGGCCTGACGTATGCAGAACTGTCGTCCGCGCTCCCCTTCGCAGGGGGCGAGCATGTCTACAGCGAAAGAGCCCTCGGCTATCGGGCTTCGTTTATTTGCACCTGGGCAATCATCCTGGGCTATATGTCTGTTATCGCTTTTGAAGCGGTTGCTCTGCCGACGGTCATGGACTCGCTGGTGCCCGGGCTGGACATAGGCTATCTGTGGACTGTTGCGGGTTGGGATGTTTATGCCACCTGGGTAGCTACCGGTATCGCCGGCGCCATCATCATGACCATGCTGAATGTCATCGGCGTCAAATTTGTTGCCATCGTCCAAACCACGGTCGTGCTGCTGATCCTCATCGTCGGCTTTTTCTTCGTCGGCGGGGCGGGCGTTACCGGCTCGATCTCCAATCTCGACCCGCTGTTTGCCGAAGGAGCGACCGGTATCACGATTGTGCTGGTCATGGTGCCGTTCATGTTTGTGGGCTTTGACATCATTCCACAGGCCGCGGAAGAAATTGATCTTCCGTATCGCGATATCGGCACCGCTCTGATTCTGTCCGTGATCATGGCCATTGCCTGGTATGCCCTGATCATCATTGGTGTGGGGCTGGTCATGGACGGCAATACGCTCGCCGCTGCTGATCTGGTGACAGCTGAAGCCAATGGCGTGATTTACGGCGAATTAGGCGAAACTGTTCTGCTGGTGACGGGGCTGGCTGGCATCGTGACCAGCTGGAACGCTCTGATTGTCGGTGCCAGCCGGGCCCTCTATGCCATGGCAAAGGCGGGCATGCTCCCCGCAGCGCTGGCCGAAGTCCATCCCCGCTACCACACCCCCAAAAATGCGATTCTGCTGATCGGGGCGCTGTCTGTGATCTCACCATTGTTCGGTCGGCCGGCACTGGTTTGGCTGGTGAATGCAGGCGGGCTCGGCATCGTTGTGGCCTATGCCTTCGTTGCCCTATCCTTTCTGGCGCTGCGCAAAAACGAACCCGAGCTGGAGCGGCCCTATCAGGCACCCGGGGGCAGTTTCACCGGTTATCTCGCGCTGGTTCTCTCAGTGGCCATCGGCGCACTCTATTTCCCCGGCAGCCCATCTGCGCTGATCTGGCCACAGGAGTGGGCGATCATTGTATTCTGGATCATTCTGGGTGCCCTGCTGTTCGGCCTGTCGCGGCTCTCCAGCCGGGCAGACTGAGCGGCAATTATCCTTCGGAATGCGGCTCTGGTGCAGATCCGGGCGCTTGCGAAATGACAGTCAGTAGTTGAAGATAGAGCTCCACGGTTGAACGTAGAGGACAGCCCCGATGACCCGCACAATAATAAAAAGCAGCTCATTGATTTTATTGCTATTTATAGCAATTTCCGGCCAAGTAAACGGTCAGGCAGACGACAACTATCAGGCCCCGCGAACACCCGACGGACATCCCGATCTGCAGGGTGTGTGGGAAAATAACACCATCACCCCGGTTGAGAGACCCGATGTCTTCGGCAACAAGGAAATGCTGACTGACGAAGACATGGCTTTCATTCAACAGCGAATCGGCGAAATTATGGCGGCCGGAGAAGATGCGCTGTTTGGTGGCGGCGTTCTCGAAGCCGTATTTAGCGGCGAAATCAACTCCTACGATCCAACGACCGGAAACTACGACTCCCAGTGGATGGCGGAGCGGACCGTGCACCGCCGTACCTCGCAGATCACAGACCCTCCCAACGGCAAATATCCTCCGCGGACTGAAGCGGCAGTTGCTGCCGCCCGGGAACTGCGAGAATGGCGCGCGGCCCATCCGGCCGACTCGTGGACGGACCGACCGCTGGGAGAGCGCTGCCTGTCATTCGGAGCGCCCCGGCTCGGCTCGGGCTACAACAGCTACTGGCAGATTGTACAGTCGCGGGACACTGTGGTGATCTATCAGGAAATGGCCCACGATGCGCGCATCATCCCGATCGTCGAACAACCCCATGCACCGGCCAGCGTAAAACTCTGGCACGGCGATTCACGCGGCTGGTGGGAAGGCGACACCCTGGTCATTGAAACAACGAATTATTCTGATGCCAGCAGCACCAGCCCGGAGACGGACAGGAAAGTCAACGTGGAGCGTCTCACCAGAATCAGCAACAACGCACTGCAGTATCAGCTCACGTCGAGCGATCCGGGACAATTCACCTCCCCCTACACCCGGGAGATTATTTTTGACCATTCGCCCGACAAAATCTATGAATACGCCTGTCATGAGGGTAACTACGGCATGTACAACATTCTGTCCGGGCACCGGGCCGAAGAGAGATTGGCAGCGCAAAATCAGGACGATTAAACAGCAGTGAAACTGAAATCAATCGCTGTCGCCATTGCGTCAATCCTGACACTTACGACCCAAGCGAACGCGCAGCAGGCGTTCTACATGGCGAACGAAGCAGTGATGGTTACAGACGGCGACACCAAGGTGCTGTTCGACCCGCTGTACCCGGAGAGCTATGGTCAGTATCTGCTGGTACCCGAAGCGATGCGGGAGGCGCTGTTTGCCGGTGACGAACCTTTTGATGGCGTCGACGCGATTTTCGTAAGTCACTTCCACGGAGACCATTTCTCTGCTGACGACATGCTCAGACTGCTGATCGCGCAGCCCGACATCATGCTCTACGCACCTCAGCAGGCAGTTCTCGCCATGCGGTCCATAGCGGACCCTGAGCAAGAACTGGTTTTTGATCGGGTAAACGGTGTTGCCCTCGAGTATCAGGATGCCCCTGTCATCCTTTCGATGGACAAGTTGAAAGTCGAGGCCGTTCGGATACCCCATTCCGGGTGGCCAACCGACCGACTGAACGTTCAGAATATCGTCTGGCGCGTCACCCTTAACGAACGAAGCGTGGTTGTGCACATGGGGGACGCCGACTCTAATGACGTCCATTTCGCTCGCGATTCCGATTACTGGGGTCAGGTCTCTCCGAATATGGCTTTTCCTCCGTACTGGTTTTTTGGCAGCCGCGAAGGAAGGAATATTCTGGAAAACCGGGTCGGCGCCAAACGAAATGTCGGAATCCATGTGCCCAGAACGATCCCCGGAGATCCGATGCAGAGACCACGGCCGCTGCGCGGAGCAGATCTATTCATGGTGCCCGGCGAGACCCGCCGTATCAACTGATATGGCTTCAGATAAGTTCAGATTCCCTACCCTCACCGCGGTTGTCATCGCCAATATGGTAGGGACCGGCGTCTTCACCAGTCTCGGTTTTCAACTGCTTGATATCCGCTCCGGCTTTGCTTTGCTTGCCCTCTGGGCGATTGGTGGCGTAGCTGCCCTGTGTGGGGCTATGACCTACGGCGAACTCGGTGCCGCCCTGCCCCGCTCCGGTGGAGAATACAACCTGCTCAGCCGAATTTATCATCCCGCTGCAGGGTTTGTGTCGGGCTGGGTTTCTTCGACAGTGGGTTTTTCCGGACCGGTTGCGCTGGCTGCGATGACGTTTGCCGCTTATGCGTCTTCTATCTTTCCGGAAGGCCTGAGTGAAAACTTTCAGAAGCTTCTTGCAGCAGCTCTTCTCATTCTGCTGACAGGAGTCCACGCCACCAATCACAAGAACAGCAGCGGCACTCAGGTTATTTTTACCCTGCTGAAAATCGGTGTGATTCTCGCTTTTGTCCTCGGCACGCTGATAGCGGTGGACACACCACAGCCAGTGAGTTTCCTGCCCACCGAGGGCGATTTTGCAACAATCACCAGCGGCGCTTATGCTGTGGCACTCATCTACGTGTCCTTTGCCTACACGGGATGGAACGCAGCAACTTATCTCAGTAGCGAACTCGAAGATCCCCAGCGGACGCTTCCCTGGATTTTGATCTCTGGCACGGCTGTTGTCACCCTGCTTTACCTTGGGCTTAATTTTTCTTTTCTTTATGCCGCGCCGATGGACCTGCTGGCCGGTCAGGTTGAAGTAGGAGCAATCGCGGCTCAGGCAGCCTTCGGAGAGACGGCGGGTCGTCTCACTGGTCTGATTCTGGCCATGCTCCTCATCTCAACTGTCAGCGCAATGACCATGGCGGGTCCGAGAGTGATTCAGGTTATCGGCGAAGATTATCCCGCAATCGGAATACTGGGCCGTAAGAACCGCAGCGGAATACCTGCCACCGCAATATGGATACAGTCTTCCGTTGCGCTGCTGTTTATCCTCTCTTCGACCTTTGAGTCCGTGCTGGTTTTTTCCGGGTTTACCCTCGCGCTCAACAGTTTCGTTACCATCGCAGGCATTTTCGTACTGCGCTATCGACAGCCCGATCTGGAGCGGCCTTACCGAACGTTTCTTTACCCCCTGCCGCCTTTACTCTATCTGCTGCTCACCGGCTGGATTCTGGGTTTCACCCTGATCAGTCGACCGGTTGAGGGGCTGTTCAGCCTCGGATTTATCGGGTCAGGACTGATCTTTTACTGGCTGGCAGCCAACCGGCTCAGCGCTCGCTAGGCCCATCAGTATTGATCGCAACTCAGCGCCGGATCCGGATGAGACAAGCAACAGCAAAGCTGCTGGCATATGTGTTCTGCGTGATGGAAACGCGGACCAAACCCTGAGTCCGGGCCCCCATGCCATGCTCCGCATTCAATCGCGCAGGTTTGATCCGGCTTTAAATTGTTTTTTGACGGCCTTTAGGGCGTCAGCAAATATCTCGAAGCTCTGTGCGAGATCTTGCTCAGTGTGGGCCGCGGAAACAAACAGGTTATGGTGGGAAGTTAAAAACAAACCGCGCCTCGTGCACTCACCGCAGAGGGCCTGATGAAATCCGGGCCCGGCTTCGTGCTCTGTGCGCAAATAGGCCATTGACGGAATTCCGCTGACGACCAGCTCGTGGCCGGCGTCGGCTGAGATCGATTGCAAACCACCCCACAGCGCGGTTCCTGTCCTGAGAATGCGCGCAGGCGCGTCAACACGCTTCAGCTCCCGTAAGCAAGCCAGCGCTGCCGCCATAGGTCCGGCTGAAAACCAGAAGCTGCCGGTCTGAAAAACGCTGGCCGCCGCATCCTTGAGTTCGCCGCGCCCGACCACAGCTGCAATCGGATAACCATTGGCGATCGCCTTGCAGTAGCAACTGAGGTCCGGCTTGTAGCCAAAGTAAGCGGGCGAACCTTCCATATGCAGGCGAAAACCCGCTCGCACGTCATCACAGATTGACAGCACCCGATGCTTGCGCAACATGTCGTGGACGCCCTCCCAATATCCCGGATCCGGCAGGGCGTTGTCTTCATAAACCGGATGATGATAGGGCGAGCTGATGAATGCAGCGATTTCTTCAGGATGCTCAAGCAGTGCTGACTGCAGGGCAGGAAGATCATTCCACGGAATCCGAATCAACTCCTGATGATCACGCTCGCTGATTCCGGCGCGGCCTCTCGCCTGCATCCAGGGCGAACTGCCATGATACCCGCCTTCAATGGCGATCAGTTTTCGACGGCCCGTGTGCGTGCGTGCAATGAGGACCGCCATGTTGGTCGCGTCTGCGCCGTTCTTCGCAAAGGTCGCCCAATCCGCCCAGGGGATCAAATCCACAAACAATTCCGCCAGATCCACCATCACCGGAGAGGCAAGTGTGCAGGTGTCTGATTTGGCCAGCTGCTCTCGTACCGCCTGTTCGATAACTTCGTTATCGTATCCCAGAATCATGGGACCATAAGCGCACAGGTAATCAATATATTCATTGCCATCTACATCCCAGAAGCGTGAGCCCTTCGCGCGGTCCACATAAAATGGGTACGTTCCCGCTGGAACCTGCGCCACCGGATTGAAGTGTCCCGGGATGCCATTAGGAATCACATTCTTAGCCCTTTGCAGCAGGGCCTCACTTTTGCTGTAGCTGTAGTTTTGCCTCTGCTCAGCCATTACTGACCACCTCATCATGAATGATAAAGTCCATATCATAGCTTGCCATGTAAAATGCAAAGAGCACCGCGGCAGTCCCCATAAAGCCTGCAAAAAATAAATGATACATGGCCCCTTCAAGCTTGGTGGAACCATCAGGGTTTTGGATTATCTGGTTGACCACCGCGGTAAAGACATTCCCTGCCGAAATCGACAGGTAAAAGAAGGACATGACCAGAGACTTCATCCGCTTGGGCGCCTGCGTATAGGAAAACTCCATCACCGTAATCACCAGCATTACCTCAGCAATAGAGAGCAAAAGATAAGCCAGCAGCTGCCAGCTGATATGAGGCGTCAGGCCCTGCTGAATTTGCGATTCACACCATGCAGTGACGAGAAACGGCGTCAGAGCGAGGAACATGCCAATACACATCTTCCGGGCCGGGGTAACCTCGAACAGTCTGTTCATTGCCGGATAGATCAGGTAGGTGAAGGTCGGTATAAGCAAGATGATCAAAAACGGATTTGCTGCCAGAATCTGTGCAGGCAGCAACTCGACTCCGAATACCATCCTGTCCATGTTCTGCGCCTGTAATACCCAGGTGCTGCCCTGTTGATCGAACAGGGACCAGAACGCCGCAACCAAGACATAAATCACCAGCAGCCGCTTCACCACCCGCCGGCCTTCGGGGCCGGTGATGTCCTGCAGATACCCCTTGCCTGCTGGCGGAATATGGACAAATTCCCGGCGGCCTGCCCAAAAGGTCAGCGTCGCCAGCGCCATGAAAGCGCCGGGCACACCGAAAGCTACAGCCGGCCCGTAGTGTTCCAGCAGCCAGGGCGTCAGCAGGGAAGAAGTTGACGACCCGAGGTTAATACCAAGGTAGTACCAGCTGTAAGCCCGCGACAGCAGATGCTTGTTGGTCCTGCCAAACTGGTCACCGACATTCGAGGCCACACAGGGCTTGATACCCCCGGAACCTACCGCGACCAGCGTCAGACCCAGAAACAGGCCAATCTGGGTATCGTCCAGAAACAGCGAGAAATGCCCTGCGCAATACACCAGCGACAGCAAGATGATGGTCTTGTATTTGCCCCAGAAGGCGTCAGCAACGATCGCGCCAAGCAGCGGCAGAAAATAGGCAGTTGCGGTAAACAGATGAAAATATGACGTCGCATCTTCATCGGCCAGCGTCGCCAACTGCCCGTCCGAAGACATCAGATACTGGGTCATAAATATGACCAGAATTGCCCGCAAACCGTAAAAACTGAAGCGCTCAGCAACGTCATTCACAATGATGTAAGGAATCCCGCCCGGCATACCGGGAGTTGAAACGGGCGCTGTCAGATAGTGAGACATGAAACCATTGTAACGAAAAACCGGCGGGAAGCACCGCCGGATTTTCAGGCGCAGGAAGGTCAAAACTCCTGCATTGCGAAGCAGACAAGATGAGGTCCCGCCGGCCTGACGGCAGCCTCGCCATTGGCTTGCAGACCGGGATGCGAGATGATTCGCTCTGCCTTTGCCAACCTTGCGTATGGAGCCCGCCCCATGTTCTATGAACCGAAAAACCAGAACCACGGACTGCCCAAGAACCCTTTCAATAGCCTGGTGATCCCGCGGCCCATAGGCTGGATCAGCTCGGTCGACAGCGACGGGGTGTTCAATCTGGCCCCGTACAGCTTTTTCAATGCCGTGTGTTACCGACCCCCAACCGTTATGTTTTCAGCAGGTGCAGGCAGTGCCGATGATCGTAACAAGGACACGGCCCGGAATGTCGAAACTACCGGTGAGTTCGTTTGCAATCTGGCAACGTGGGAGCTCAGAGAACAGATGAATCTCTCTTCTGCCACCCTGCCTCCGGAGGCGGACGAGATTGCGCTGGCAGGTCTGACGCCCGTCAGCTCCACTCTGGTCAAGGCGCCGAGGATTGCCGAAGCGCCGGTTCAGCTGGAATGCAAGTATCTTAAAACCACCCTGATACCGGGCTGGGATCAGGCAGATGGCTACAAGGTGATCTTTGGAGAAGTCATTGGTGTCCACATTGATGACGCCATAATCACCGGAGACGGCCTTATTGATGTCGCTAAAATGATGCCGATCGGCCGACTCGGGTACAATGATTACGCGCGGGTAGACGCGGATTCCAGCTTCACGATGGTACGACCTGAATAAAACGGCTCGATCGCATCCGGTGGTGCGCGTGGCCAGTATCATCCGGTCGTGCCGGGCACGGACAGCAGATTTTTCTTTTCGCGCACCATACGGCACAATCGGGGCTTGCGGCAGCACATCTGGTGCCGTCCATCGTCATCCAGCCGACCGGGCGCGGAGGCGATCACAATAACAAGTCAATCAGGTTCCAGATCTCGCATCATGGCACCCTGCACGGAGACATCAATGTCGTTCAAGCTTCTCTCATCTTTTCGTTCTCTCCGACTGCCTGTTCTGTTGGTGATGCTCACAGGACATCTCCCGCTGAGCGCTCAGGAAATTCCGCGCCTCTCAAACGGACTGCCTGATTTTAACGGCGTCTGGCAGGTCTTGAATGAAGCAAACTGGGATTTGGAACCCCATATTGCAAGACACTCGGTAATGATGCGGGAGGGCCCGGTCAATGCGGTGCCTGCCGCAGAAACCCTCGCTGCCGGAGCCGTTCTGTCGGTCCCCGGCTCCATGGGGGTCATTGAAGGTGGCGGCCGCATTCCCTACAACGAGCAGGCGCGCAGGGTCAAAGAGGACAATGCGGCGAACTGGATCACCCGGGATCCTGAAGTAAAGTGCTATATGCCGGGAGTGCCGAGGGCGACCTACCTGCCCCATCCTTTTCAGATCATCCAGAGTGAGAACGATTTTTTTATTGCCTATCAATTTGCCGGTGCCGTGCGGGATATTTACCTGGAAGACCCGGGCCCGGCACCGCTTGATTCCTGGATGGGGTGGTCAGCAGGACGCTGGGAAGGAGACACTCTGGTGGTCGAAGTGACGGGACTGCACGACGGCACCTGGCTGGATCGCGCCGGCAGTCATCACAGCTATCAGATGAAAGTCACCGAGCGCTATACCCTGATGGGCCCCAATCACATCGACTACGAAGCGACAATTGAAGATCCCCTGGTTCTGACTGAACCCTTTACCATCAAAATGCCTATCTACCGTCGCATGGAGCCTGACGCCCGAATCATGGATTTTCGCTGCGTCGAATTCGTTGAAGAACTGATTTATGGTGAGTATCGCAGATACCCGCTTCCCCGAGATTAAGCTCAGGAGCATGGACATGAAAACTTCGAAAAAACGTTCCACCTACCTGCTGGTTACCGCGATTGCGGGGCTGTGCATCGCGCCTATGAGTCTGGCACAGAACGGTGAAATTCCCCGCACCGCCAATGGCAGACCGGATTTTTCCGGCACCTACGACGTGTCAACGCTGACGCCGTTTCAACGTCCCTCACAATTCGGAAATCGGCTTATCCTGACCAACGATGAAGCCTTTGGCATTGCCAATGCCGAATTCGAGCGTAAGGAAGAGAATCAGGTGGGCAGTGACCCCAACCGCTCGGCACCTCCTCAGGGTGGAGATGGTTCTACCGGTGCGGCCGGCAACGTCGGCGGCTACAACACATTCTGGGTAGACAACGGCACGGATGTGGTCCGGATAAACGGTGAATTTCGCTCATCGATTATTACCGACCCCCTTAACGGCAGGTTGCCACCGGTAACCGATGCACTTCGTGATGCGCGTCGTGCGGCCCTGGGTGCAGGCGAAGCACCGCGCCGGGAAGGTGGTGCGAATGATGGCACGGCTTACTGGCTGGATGCGGGATTGGAGGCGCCCGGCCCTTACGACAATCCTGAAAACCGACCATTTGCTGAGCGCTGCATCATGTCGTTCGGCTCCACAGCAGGGCCGCCTATGCTTCCCGCACTGTACAACAACCATAAGCGCATTGTGCAAACGGAAGACACCATTCTTATTCAGATTGAAATGGTGCACGAAGCGCGCATCGTCAGAATGAATGCGGAGCATGATCCGTCCACCATTCAGAAATGGCTCGGCGATTCTATCGGTTGGTGGGAAGGTGACACTCTGGTAGTTGAAACGACAAACTTCAGGGACACTCCCAATTTCTCGCGCGGCTCGGCCAACATGGTAGTCACCGAATACTTTGAGTACGAGAACCCCGACAAGGTGATCTACCGCTTTACTGTAGAAGACCCTACCGTGTGGACTGCTTCTTTCAGCGGCGAGTACTCGTGGCCACGCACCGACAACAAGCTGTTCGAATATGCCTGTCATGAAGCGAACTATGCACTGGAAGGTATCATGAAGGGCGCTCGTGTACTGGAAGCAGAATACCGGGGCGAAGACCCGGGTGGCATCGCCAATCCGACTCAATAAACCGCCGGAAGACAAACAGGGAGCACTATCATGAAATCAATTTCTTTTTGGCTTAAAACCGCCGCAGCAGGACTGCTTGCTGCCGGGCTGTGGATAAGCGTCGGTATGCAGGCCGTCGCCCATCACGCCTTCAGCGCCGAATTTGACCCTAACCGTCCGGTGCTGTTGCGCGGCCCAATTGTGCGCGTTGAGTGGGTGAACCCTCATACCTGGATCCATCTGGAGGTCACCAATGATGACGGCAGCAAAACGACCTGGATGGTCGAGGGTGGCACACCGAATACCCTGCTGCGCCGTGGACTCTCACGGGACACGATTCTGCCGGGAACGTTTATCGTAGTTGATGGGTATCAGAGTAAGGATCGAAGCGCGCGGGCCAATGGTCGGGACATCACTTTTGAAGACGGGCGCAAGTTCTTTATGGGCTCATCAGGGACCGGGGCACCTTACGATCAGGACCGCAATTAAGCAAAACGCACCGGGCAGGCTGATTGACCCCGTCGGGGACCGTCGGCCTGATGTCGGCGGAAGGCCGGGAAGTCAACTTTGATTGAGAAAGAAATCGACATAGCAACCGCCGATGGCGACATGAATACCTTCATCACCCATCCGGAAGAAGAAGGGCCTCATCCTGTCGTACTGTTCCTGATGGACGCACCGGGTAAGCGGGGCGAGCTGCATGACATGGCCAGGAGACTCGGCACCGCCGGCTATTACGTCATGCTGCCTAACCTCTACTACCGACGCGTGCGTGTTTATCGCATTGCTGAATCAACCCGGGAAGAAATGCATGCGCATATGGACTCACTCAGCAACGACATGATCTGCGCGGACATCGCACAGCTCATTGACTATGCAGACCGGGACGATGCGGCGAAACCGGGCAAGCTCGGCTGTGTGGGCTACTGTATGAGTGGCCCTTTCGCCTTTGCTGCCGCAGCGCGGTTTCCTGATCGCGTTGCCGCAAGCGCCTCATTTCATGGCGTCAGGCTGATGACCGATGCACCCGATTCACCGCACCTTGAGGCGCATAAAATTACCGGAGAGATGTATTTTGGCTGTGCCGAAACCGACAGCTACGCACCCACAGAAATGGTGGAGTCCCTGCAGTCACACCTCAAGGAGATTGCGATCAATGCGCGCGTGGAGTGGTACCCGGGGACCCAACACGGTTTCGTATTCCCGAAAAGAGAGGGTATGTATGACAAGACCTCAGCAGAGCGGCACTGGGAAAGACTTTTTTCCCTGTACCGCCGCTGTCTCTGACCGCCTGTTACATGCGGTGTAGGGCACAAATTTTATTGCCCGCCGGATCTCTCAGATAGGCAATATACATCTTCATCCCCGCCCCTTCCCGAATACCGGGAGGATCCTCGCAGTCTGTACCACCTGCTTCGACGCCGGCCTTATGCCAGGCGTCCACCGCTTCCGGACTCTCTGCGGCAAAGCCGAGAGTAAAGCCGTTGCCGTGCGTAGCCGGTTCACCGTTAATGGGATTGGTAATACCAAACACACCGGTAGGGGTACGGTAAAAATAGCGTCCCTTCGGATCATGAGCGGGTTCACCGATCCCCAGAGTGGCCAGCGCCGCGTCATAAAATTTACGGGAAGCTTCCAGATCATTTGCTCCCAATATTACATGGCTGAACATGTGTCTCTCCTAAAGTTACTCAAACCTCTCGATCAGGCTGTCTGGCCATGCACCAGAAGCACGCAGACAGTCTGTACGTAGCCAGAAACCGCGGGCCGAGAGGCAGGCGCCCGGTTCCTTCAACGCTAATTCACTGAAGATCAGCTAATGACCAGCGTGCGTGGCATTTGACCAAAATTTTCCCAGCGGCTGACTTTTTCGGGTAACTCACTCTGGGCTGGCTGCACGTTCCCGTTCGCGTCTGTCACGCGTGAGACTATGGTGTGCTCTCCGGCATCCGGATTGCTCCAAGGCATCGAGAACAGTTTCCAGGAATACTGACTGGAGCGCGGATCTATTTCGGCACGCTGCCAGGGCCCGTCATCGATTTTCACTTCGACGCTCTGCAGGGGCGTGCCATCGTTCAGAACAAAACCGGTAATCGTAAACTCGTCGGCCATGCGACTCACCCGAACGATGGCCGATTTGAGATTAATGCGCGTCACGGAGTTTTCAACCCAGCGCTCCTGGTCTCCGACACGTTCTTTTTTCAGAGTGACGTAATCGCGACCCATAAATCTGCCCATGTATCGCCGGTCCTGAACGTGAATCTGGGTCAGCCACTTCACGTTTGCCACCCCGTAAAACCCGGGAACAAGCAGCCTGACAGGGCGACCATGACCCTGCGGCAGGGCTTCTCCATTCATCTGCAGCGCCAGCATGTTGACGTCGCGCATCGCATCGGCCACCGGCAGGCTTCGGGCGAAGGCCTGCTCAACCTCCGTCTCCCTGATTTCCTCGACGCCGATATCGCCGCCGAAAAACACGATTTCCTTCCCTTCCGGCTGAACACCGGCCGCCTCAAGCAGATCTCTGAGCCGCACGCCGCGCCAGTTCGCGTTGCCAATCAGGCCCTGAAAAATCCCGAGCGGTCGATTGCCGCCACACTCGAAGCCCGCATCGAGATCAAACTGCGGCATAGCTTGCAGGTCCGCGAGGGTATATTCGACGGGATTATCCACCAGACCCGTGATCTGCAGACGGTAGCTCGACAAATCAAGCTCAGGCTGACCGTAGTGCTGGACCACATAAAAATCCTGGTTGTCTGTGTAAAAGCTGTCTGAGGAGATCTGCCGGGTATCAAGGAAGTGGGTTCCTCCGGGCCGCGCAGGTGGCCGGGAATAATCTTCCGGCATATCACTGAACGGAACGAGCTCCTCACCTTGAGCGAGTGCCGGCAGGACCCATGAAGGTGCCGACATAACGGCGCCGGCGGCAAGCCCCGCGTTCACGGTCTTTTTAATTGCTGCTCTGCGCGAGATGGTCTGCGACTCCGATTCGCTTGATCGTTCGTGGTCAGACATGCGTTTTTCCTCCGCTTATTCTCATTTTTTGTAGACGACACAGCGATTCAAACCGCTTTGCCATTGTTTATGCCGTCCTGCCGCACCCAGACCTCGGGGCAACACTGGCCCCGAATCCGGTGGCCGGACTACTGACTAGGCCGCTTTTTGAGGCAGCAAATCCCGCGCTTCCAGCGCCAGGCCGAAAGAGCGCACCCGTTTATCGTGGTCATAGATCGAACTGACACACATCAACTCATCAGCACCTGTACGCATCAGGAATTCACCCATCTGATTCGCCGCACTTTCTACCGAGCCTACCGCCGAGCACCGGGTAATCATCTCCAGCATGGCCACTTCCGGAGCGCTTAAGCTTGCCTCAAGCCCCTCCACCGGTGGCGGCAGCTGTATCGGATTTCCCCGTCGCAGCGACAGCATGGACTGCAGAGCCGATGAACGCAGATACCGCGCTTCCTCGTCTGTGTCCGCGACAAACACGTTATAGCCAAGCATGACATGGGGTTTCTGAAGCTGATCGGAGGGTTTGAACCGCTCGCGATAGAGAGCTATGGCCTGCATCATGTCTTGCGGCGCGAAGTGTGACGCGAAGGCATAGGGCAGGCCAAGCGCCGCCGCGAGTTGCGCGCCGAACAGGCTCGAGCCGAGAATCCACAGCGGTACGTTGGTGCCGGCGCCGGGCGTGGCGACTACCGCCTGTCCCTCGCTGGCCTCTCTCAGATAGTGCTGGAGTTCCACCACATCGTTGGGAAAATTGTCGGCGCTCCCGGCGAGATTTCTGCGCAGGGCATGAGCAGTCAGCTGGTCAGTTCCCGGCGCCCGACCCAGCCCCAGATCGATACGCCCGGGATAGAGAGAAGCAAGCGTGCCGAACTGCTCGGCAATCACCAACGGAGCATGATTGGGAAGCATGATGCCCCCGGACCCTACCCGAATTGTCGATGTACCATTCGCGATGTGACCGATCACTACCGCCGTCGCCGCACTGGCAATGCCTTTCATGTTGTGATGTTCGGCAACCCAGTATCGATGATAGCCAAAACCTTCGGCCGCCTGCGCAAGCTTGAGCGTGTTGCTCAGCGCCTCTGCCGGAGAACTGCCTTGCGTCACCGGCGCCAGATCAAGAACTGACAGCGTGGTCATAGCAGAACCGAATGAAAACAAAAAGGCGTCAGGTTGCCTGTATTACAACTTGGCATTGATTGCAGTAATCCCATTGACTGAAGCTCTTACTGCCCCGCACGACGCTCAGCAATGAGCCGTTCATATTCTTCCTGCCCGAGATAGGTCACATCAACCCAGTTGTGCGCCATCTCATCAACGGTACGATCACCCCAGCCTACCCATTGATTCGGGTCGGGGTTATAGGGGTTCTGTGCAGTATTGTCATGCCAGGCCGTCGTTACGATCATGGTGCCTTTGGGCACGATCGGTGCTGCTTCTTCCTCATACACATAATTGATTTGCCAGTTCCATTGGAAATTGTCCACAAAGGACAGCATCTCACGCTCCCCGTTCGGATAAATGGCTTCCATGGACATCGCCTTGCCTCTCATGTGCATGTGCGGCTGAAAGTTTTCAATGCGGGCCGGTGCGGACAACACAAATGTCCCCTGAGTCACCGCGATTTCATTCGGCGGTATGTCCAGGCTGTGCGGCCCCTGCGCGTCGAACATACTCAGAATAGTGCGGTGCTCGGGCGGCTCATCATGAAACCAGACGCCCAGCTCAACCTGAGCTTCCGGCACTCTTTCTCCATTCGCATGCAGATGCATTTCCCACATGATCTGAGACCCGGGCATCATCAATTTACCCGTATCCGGACGAAAAATCTGGCCAGCTTTACCCACCGCCCATTCCATAAAGAGACTCGGCCCGAAGGGCACGTCAACATCTTCAGGCAGGCCCCGTTTGCCGTCTTCCTGCTGCAGCAGGAATGCCAGAGAGTGATGCACCACCCGGCGGCTGGCATCATTCTTGGGGCGGATTTCGATGGCTTTTACCCAGCGCTCCTCGGTAAGTCCGGTCGGCGTCATCGGGCGAAACCATTTGTCCTGGGTGACGGCGGCCAGATCATAGGGCTCCGATGCGACCACCAGGTCCGGAGGGCTGCCCATCTGATTTTCAAGGCGCCAGACCAGCGCATCGTTGAACTCAACTGCGGCCGGTGCCAGCGCAGGATCACCCTCCGGTGCACCCTGATCGACCCAAGCCAGAATCGTGGCGCGCTCTGCCTCAGTCAGGCCCCGGTCGTTGGTAAACTCCTGAATGCCGACCTGCGGATTGACGTGCCAGGGAGGCATCACACGATTTTCGACGCGATAGCGAATCACCGGCGCAAACAGCTTGGCTTCCTCATAGGTCAACAGCGGCATCGGCGCGATGGAGTTGGGCCGGTGGCACTCCTGACATTTCTCCTGAAAAATCGCAGCAACATCGCCGGCCCAGGTGACCTCAGAACCCGATTCGGACTGCCCGAGTGTCCAGCCTGATGTCATTGCCGCAGCAAATGCCACGCTCCAGATTTTTAACAGTCTCATCGTCTTCCTCCACGCGGCCGAGCCGTCTCGCTGCTTGTGCTTCCTGTTCTGTGTATCTCTGATCGATTCATCAGTCTGTTACCGTTATCTTAACGAAGCTGTTGGTCCAGCAGCACTGCGAGTGCCCTGCCATCTCAGGGCCACCGAGGTCGGTCAGTCGGGCCCTTAGCAGATAATCTCCCGGTTCGCTGAAGGTGACCTCTGTGGCGATCTGACCGCCAGCTGCCGGTATTTTGGTCGTTTGCTGATTGAATGACACGGCACCGGGCCCCTGATGCTGGAACCAGGTGAGATCGATCGGCGGCGTTGCGCCACTCTGAGCAACAAACATCGCGGCGATACCGCTGACTTTCCCGTCATCACGGGCCCATGCCTCAATGGTGACCGGCTCGCCCACCCGGGCAGTCATTGGGCCCGCTGTAATACCACCCGGGCCTTTGCCGGTCGGACCATTCTCTTCAAAGCTGATTTCAGGCGGCAGATTGCCGTTAGCATCCCCGATGATGGCATCGATGATGTAGTCAGCGCCCAGATTGGCAGGCACATGAAACACCTTGCCCTGATTTTCCAGATGCCAGGCGATCTCTCCTTCATGATCCGCCGGCACGGTCACCGTGAAGACACCCCAGTGCCGTTCAACTTCAAAACGCGTAGGCTGCCCCTGATTAGGCAGAGCGTCCGGTGCTCCCACAATGCGGTTGGACGGCCCGATCGGAATATTGACCACCTCTTCGGTGTTGCGATTGTAGTAGCCAAACGACAGAGCCAGGCTGCCATCTTCATTTTCGTACCAGCCTTCATAGGCAGGGGTCACCGTTTGCCCGGATCGTAATCCAAGATCCTTGCCCAACGGCAGCAGTTCAACCGGCAGTGGCGTACCCTGAGCGTAAACACCCGCAGCCACCAGAGTATGGGTCAGCACAACCGAGCGGACCGCAAGGGCGCGAACTGACAGACTTCGTATTTTCATTATTTTCCTCGATCTAAGCATTGACGCCGGCTGATCCGGCCAGAGCGCGCAGACGCCGGCGCCGAGAGCGTTAGCCACGCGATTAATCCGTGAGTCCTGCCAATATAGCAAGTAAGTCGGCATTTTGCTGCCCCGGCAGCGCACTCCGAGCCGCACGTCTGCGGCCAGTCAGGCAGCGTCCGGAGCCCGCGGCTGTGGCTCACACCACCGGCTAACGAGTCAGGTGCGCCGCTTGTATAGCACGATAGGGCTGTAGCTCATGACCACCACATCGTTCTGGTTGATCACTTCATTGAGGATGAAGACAGAACCCATTTCGGGTCTTGACCTGGAGGCTCTCTTATCCGTGATGGTACTGCGAACCCGCAGCACATCGCCGGGAAAGACCGGTTTTCTCCAGCGCAATTCATCGATGCCCGGCGAACCCAATGAGGCAGACTGTTCCGGCATGTTGTCGCAAATCAGTCGCATTGCAATGCTGCCAGTGTGCCAGCCCGAAGCAACCAGACCACCAAAGTGGGTCTGTGTACCGCCCTCTTCCGACAGATGAAAAGGCTGTGGATCGTATTTGGTCGCGAACTCAATAATCTCTTGCGCGCTGACCTCGTAGCTTCCGAATTCTTCAACAGATCCGACTTCGATGTCCTCGAAGAAGTTAGGTTTGGACATTTCATCGCCCCGCATGGCTGCATGTTAGTGACAGGATTAACCCGGATTCGGTTCCAGCCGGAGAAAATACCTTGGCGGAAAGCCGGTCCGAAAACGAAAACTGAAGCCAAAGCGGTAAATTTCCCGCACAAAGGCATCTTCCGCTCCCACGACATTGACAGCTTCAAAAGAAGCAAAGCTGTCCTGACCCGGCATTTTGACTTCAATCTGAGGGTTGGCCAGAGCCTGGTGATACCAGGCTCTGGGCCAGTGATTAGCAGCGACGTAGTATTTATCGTCGATGGTCTCAAGGCGGACCACCCGCTCATGCCGCTCATTGTCTTCATTGAAGGTCGCGATGACAATGGAGGTTGCGCCCTGCGGCTGATTGATTCCCAGCTGCGCTTCGAACCAGATTACGGAACCGACATACAGGAGCAGCAACGCACCGAAGCCAAGGCCAGTCCACTTGAAGATTCGCCTGCTATTCATCTGATATCTCCCGAAGCATCAACGTCGCCGGCGGCATCGCGCCGTGACAGGTACAGGTACAGGTACAGGTACAGGTACAGGATCAGAATAATGAGGCTCAGGTCAAAAAACCAGAGATTAAATACTTAGTTACAAAAGGGCTGATTATTCGAAGGAGCGCAGCACAAACGTTGCTGAGGTCGCGTCGCTGAGCTCAAAAACGACATTGCGATAGCGAACTTCTCCGTCAATTCCGATTGAGGGCAGTATCAGGCGGCCGCTGTTGGCGTCGTAGGAGGCCATGTTGGGCACCGGCTCCTGCAAATCGACCACAGACTCGAGCCGCGCACTGATGAGGGTCTGCTCGTCGGAAACTGTAACCGCGAATGGTACGCGGATAAAACCGTCAGCGCCGAGGTCAACATTGACTTCTAATAACTCACTTACCGCATCAAAGCTGGCCGTTGCCGCCAGAGAATCCTCATTCACAACCGACATCAGAACCAGAATCAGATTGTCCCGTGAGAACTGCTGGCAGTTAACGGTGGACTGAAAATAGTTGGATGTGGGAGTTTCCAGAAAGAAACCCAGCCGCACAAGATTGGCCAGGGAAATGTTGCGAACCACATTGAGACCGTCGCCCAGGACTCTCCCGAACACGGCGTAGCCGCCGTCCTGAGTATCCAGAGTGGTATCTGCACCCAGATTGATAAACCACTCACTGGTCGCACCATTGAGTTCACTCGACGGCCTGAGCGCGGCGATGGTGCCATTGAGATTTGACAGCCCCGTGTCCTCAAGCGGGATCGGGTCATCCAGCTCGATTCTCTGTGGCCCGTCGGCGCAGTTGGTGTAGGTGTAGCCGCCACCGCGGATGAGAGAGCCGCCGATAGCGCCGTGGATAAAGGTATTGTTGTATCGCCCGCTTCTGACGTAATTGAGGAAATTACCGCCGGTCACGGGCGCAGATTCCTCATCAATCTCCAGATAAAAGTTACCGAATGAGGTCTGCACTTCTACGATAGTGCCGGCTTCGGCGATTGAGGTGACGGAAAGACAGAGCAGGGCCGACAGCCTTGTGCGTCGAATCAACCTGACGCAGGTCATGACCCAATCGGAGATGAGAAAAGCGAGAGCCGACATTTTTATAAACCGAAGCGAGAATTGGGGTTCTCATGCCACTACGTTCTGACTCTGCCGCTGGATTTCCCCGACTCTGAGCCCTGACTACAGCGACACAGCGCACAAGATCGGTCTGGAGTATATAAAAATGTGGCAATTTGGGTTAGTTTGAAGGCCTCGAAAAAAATAAGAGAAAACCATGCTGCTTGTTCATGACAAGAGAAAGCGTCGTGCCGGCACAGGCCTGCGGGTGATCCTCGCCATTTACCTCACCGGCTCTGCGTTAGCCGCAAACGGGTCGGTGCCCAATACCTGGCAAGACGACCTGAATCCACTGCCGGCGTCCAGCTGGAATTATGACACCGCTGCTCATCTCCTTGAACGTGCCGGATTTGGCGGGACACCGGAGCAAATTCAGGCGCTGTTCGAACTGGGCCTTCGGGGCGCGGTTGAGCAATTGGTGCATTTCGATGCGACTGAGAATACCTCCGCAGTACCGTTTGATCATTCAGGAATTCATGACCCGGGCCTGGAGCCATTCCCTCCAAGCAGACCGGCAACAACTGAACTGGCGAAACGCACCGGAGAAGCGCTGGGAATCAAGGTGAAGCCGGAAGGCAATCGTCGGCTTCAGCCAGTCGTAAACAAGTTCTTCTACTGGCTGCGTGCAAGCCGGCTTGAAACAGAAAGAGTCGCCTACTGGTGGGCGAACCGGATGCTGACGACCGAATCTCCTCTGCAGGAAAAAATGGCCTTGTTCTGGCATGGACACTATGCGATCAGTGAAGGCAAGGTCAGGGATTACCGAAAGCTACTCCAAGAACTGGAGCTCTTCCATGCCATGGGAACCGGTAATTTCCAAGAGCTCATGCTGGCGGTGGCGAAGGATCCCGCAATGCTGGCGTTTCTTGATGCCGGAGTGAACGTCAAGGGAGCGCCTAATGAAAATTTTGCCCGGGAGATCATGGAGCTCTTCACCATGGGCGTTGGCAACTACGGGGAACAGGATATTCGTGAGGCCGCCCGAGCGTTTACCGGTTGGAATTACGTAGACCTGCAATTCGCCTTTAATGAACATGAGCATGACGATGGGCGCAAAGAATTCCTCGGTCGCTCCGGCGAGTTCGATGGTGAAGACATCATTGCAATGATTATGGAGCAGCCTGCGACAGCCGAATACATCGCAGGCAAGATTTATCGATTTTTTGTCAGAACCGAGCTGAGCACGGAACTGCAGGGCGAATTAGGCTCAGTATTGAGGGAAGCAGACTACGAGATTGCTACCCTGTTAGAAACGATTTTCCTTTCTAAGGATTTCTACAGCGACGCTTCAGTAGGTACGCATATCAAAAGCCCTGTTGAACTGGCCATATCGACCTACAAAAAACTCGGTCTGGACAGCGTACCCGGTGTTCCAGATTTTAATCGTACAACCGGTTCGCTCGGTCAGACTCTGTTCAGACCGCCAACTGTAGCAGGTTGGGCCGGAGGTCGGAGCTGGATCACGCCGGGGCTTTTGCTGGAGCGTGGCAATTTCGCCCGCGATGTGCTTTTCCCGGATATCAACTTCATTCCCCCCGACCGGCGCAACGGGAGCCGTGAAATCCAGAGCGTCGCCCAGCGGATTCGGGATGGCATGGACATCACTACTGCAACCCAGCCTTCCAACATCGGTGAAGGAGCAGTCATGGCCGAGTCCAACCAGTTAGCGGACAGGGATGAAGACTTTAACACCCGCTACGGCAGTTTTCGGGGCTGGCAAATGGCCATTCAGCGCGTCAAGCCGATCTCCCGTCATACAGCGAGGCTCAGCCTCTCTGAAGACGTTCTCCAGCAGGAGTTTAATACCGCCAGCGAAGTCGTGGATTATTTTATCTTCCGATACATGAGGGTCGCGCCAAGCTCTGATACCCGCAATATGTTAATCGGTTTTCTTGAGGAAGAGCTCGGGACATCGGACATCCCGGCAGCGCAGACCTACATGGAAGATGCGCTGCGCATGATGCTGCATCTACTTATGAGCCAACCTGAGTATCAGCTAGGATAAGAAGAACGAGGAGAGAGCTATGAAAACAGCCAATAACAGACGGTTTTCCTCAACACTCACCCGTCGGGAAATACTTCGAAAGGGCATGGCTGGAATCAGTCTGGCAGGCTTGAGTGGTGCCGTATTGGCGCCCTCATTATTCGGACAGGCCGCCCAGGCAGCCGCAGCGGCGCCGGACAACGAAAAGATCCTCGTGATCCTTGAGCTGTCCGGGGGCAATGACGGATTGAACACAGTAGTGCCCTATGGAGACGATGCTTACTATCGACATCGCCCCAACATTGGTCTGCCGAAGCAGGAGCTACGGATACTGGATGATCACTTCGGTCTCAACGGCGGCATGGCAGGTTTTGAACGCCTTTATAAAGATGGCAACCTCGCTATCTTTCACGGGTGTGGTTATGAAAACCCCTCCTACTCACACTTCACCTCGATGGCGTACTGGCACACAGCCGCCCCGAACAGCGGAGATGAATACGGATGGGTTGGCCGCTTGGCTGGGGAAATCGCGCCCGACGCGCCACCAAACTATCTCGTCAATATCGCGGCAAGACAGTCTCTCGCCGTTCGCAGTGCGGCTCATGTGCCGGTTGTGTTCGATCAGCCTGCCCGATTCACGCGTGAAGCATTTTATGAGGAGCGAGACGAGCTGAACCGGGTAGCCGAGACCGGCAGTCAGTCCAACAGCTCCAGAGACTTTTTACTGAATATCGCGCGCAGCGCCCAAGATGCGTCGGGTCTGGTTAGGCAGGCCTGGGAGAACTACAGCTCACCCATAGACTATGGGGTGAACAGCCTGGATTTGCCGAAAGTGGTATCCCTGATAGATGCCGGCATGCCGACCAAGGTGTACTACGTTTCATACAGGAATAATGCCTTTGACACGCATGTGTTCCAGAACAATGTCCACCGCCGACTGCTCACCTACACCTCCGACGCCGTCTCGGCCTTTATGCAGGACCTTGAGCGAATTGGTAGGGCAGATGATGTCGCGTTAATGATCTTTTCGGAGTTCGGCCGACGCGTCCCTGAAAATGTCAATCTCGGCACGGACCACGGTGCGGCGAACAACATGTTTGTAATCGGCAAACAGGTACAGGGCGGCCACTACGGAGAGCTGCCCAGCCTCACACGGCTCAATCCGGAGGACAACCTCGCCTACACCACTGATTTCCGGCGTGTCTATCAGACCGTGATCAATGGCTGGCTCGGGCATCAGGGATCACAGGATTTACTTCACGGTGAATTTCAGCCTTTTGAGCTGTTCTAGCCGATTGGCAGACGCTCAGTCTCGCCAGCACAGACCACGGTGAAACCGGACTTTAATTTCACTGCGCCGTGAGCTCTCTTATGCGCCTTGCCATACCGGCAATAACCTCTGCCGCCACGTGGATTTCCTGTTCCGCCAGCTCATACTGTCTCTCCTCGATGGCTTCACGCACTCCGGGTAATGTTTTTACACCATAGCCCGTATAAAAGCCGGGAGCATAGATATGATGCCTAAACCAGGGTCTGCCGGGAAGGCCATCATCGCGGGTGAGCTCGCGCTCGCTGGTGTAAAGGAGCTTGTTCACCCGCTCTGTGGCAGCCGCTGCGCCACGACTGTGCTCAGCATACTCCTGTGCAGCCTGTTCCAGCTCCGCCAGCGCATTTTTCAGCGGTGCAAAGTTAAAATGCGGCACCTCTGCTTTTTTGAGCGGCGCGACTAGGCTGCGGGTTGGATCCAGTGCCAGAGCGTAAACGCCGGAATCGATACGGGCATTGTTGGCCAGCGTTTCCTCGCGCATCGTATCGGCCAGCGTTTCAATTTCACTCAGATACAGGCTGACGTTGTCGGCCAGACCGACAAATTCAAAGGGCAATCTCGGCGCGTTTGCCAGACGCATGGTGGCACGTCCCGCCACCTGCGCCAGGGTGACGTTATACGTCAGCCCGGGGTCGCGGAACCGGGTGTAATGTTCATAGGTGTCGTAGAGCGTGTGATAGCTGCCGTCAGAGCCTTCCCCGCCAAAACTGATGTTCAGCGACGCAATGCCCAGATGCTGAAGAAACGGCGAATAATCAGAACCGGAACCCAGCGGGCTGATGCGCAGGTCGCTGCGCCGCTGCAGTTCATCACGCGCCTGTGAACTACCATTGACCTCAATGCGAGCACGACGCCTGTCGGCAACCGATACTCCGGTTTGCGGATCTTCCACATCACGCATAACTTCATTGGCCATTTTTTCCAGCACGTGGCTGCCGCCGATATTCACGAAGCCCCTGCTGTTGCCATCCGTGTTGATGTAGGCGACGGCATGGTCATCCAGCTGCGCGGCATGATGCTCCACCCATTCGGTTGAGCCGATCAGCCCTTGCTCTTCTGAATCCCAGGCCGCATAAACCACAGAGCGTTTCGGCCCTTTGCCTTCGGCCGCCAACTCAGCCAGCGCCTTGGCTTCTCCCATCAGAGCCACCAGTCCGGAGATAGGATCTGCGGCGCCGTGGTTCCAACCATCATGGTGATTGCCGCGAATGACCCATTCATCCGGATACTCCGACCCAGCCAGTCTGGCAATCACGTTGTAGGCAGGCACCATATCCCAGTTGAATTCCAGCTTCAGGCGAACCCTCGCCGGGCCGGGCCCGAGGTGGTAGGTGATTGGCAATCCACCTCGCCACTCCCGCGGCACCACTTCGCCTCCCATGGCCTGAAGCAAGGGCAAAGCGTCCCGGTATGAGATAGGCAGTACCGGTATTTCCGTGATGGTTGGCGCATCTTCCAACGCCAGGCGCTGTGCCTCTGAGGTTGCGCCAATAAACGGCGTTAACGGATCGCCCGGATAAGTCGGCATATCCATCACCGACCCCCGCTGCACTCCGCTTTCGTGCTTGTAAGGCCCCTCAGGATACGTGTCGCCTGCACCGTAACCATCGTCAGCCGGGTCGGAGTAAATAATGGTGCCAACTGCCCCCTTTTCTCCGGCCAGCTTTGGCTTAATCCCTCGCCAGGAGCCCCCGTAGCGCGCAATCGCAATTTTTCCTTCAACGCTGATACCGTACCGCTCGAGAATTTCATAATCCGCCGGCGTACCGTAGTTTACAAAGACCAGCTCGCCTTCAACCTCTCCGTCTGTGGAAAATGCGTTGTAGGGTGGCAGCAAGTTGTCGACGCGGAAGGTGCTCGGATCTTCAGCAAGAGAGTCTTCAGCAAGACCTGCGGTGTAGCGGTACGGCGCTACCAGTTCAAGCTCGCGGGTGCGCGGCGACGGAAACAGAACCTGATATTCGGCAATTTCGACCTCGTAGCCCCACTCTTCAAAACGCGCCGCCACAAAATCCACCACAGCCCTGCCCTCTGCCGACCCCACATGATGGGGATCACGGGACAATATTCTGAGCCATTCCTCCTGCTCAGCAGCGGACAGGCTGGCATCAAATTCCGCTTCCAGCGCCAATTGTGCTGCAGCCGTCTCGTCATCAAAACCGAACAGGCTTTGCGCCCTGGCAGCACCGCTGGCCACAGTGCATAGCACCAGCAGACCCAGAATTCGTGACAGAAACTTCTTTTTCATCGCAACCCACCGAGAAAGTTCAAAAGGTCAGTATCCTGCCTTTACCCGCCGAATTGCAATGCCCTGAAGCTCACTGCTGTAATCCGGCAACGAAACCACCGGGGCTTGTGAATACCACTCCGCGCAGGCTCTGTCCTCATTCGGCTTCAGATGCCGGGCCAGCCAGTGCAGACAAGTTGGTCTTGAAGATTCGATAGCCGCTATACTTCGCCCTTAATGACAGCCCCAACCCAAATATTGCAGCAAATCTTTGGCTTCAGCGCCTTTCGTCAACCACAGGACAAGATCATACAAACCCTGATTGCGGGTAATGATGCCCTGGTGCTGATGCCAACCGGTGGAGGCAAATCCCTGTGCTATCAGATACCTGCGCTGGCCAGAGACGGCTGCGGCATTGTCATCTCCCCGTTGATTGCCCTGATGCAGAATCAGGTCGACGCGATGCGGCTGTTGGGCGTCAAAGCCGCATTTCTCAACTCGACCCAGTCAGCCGATGAGGTCAGAGCCATCGAACAGCAACTCGTCGAAGGGGGCCTCGATCTTCTGTATATCGCGCCCGAACGGCTGACCCAGGCGCGCACCCTGCAGCTGCTGAAAGAGGCTGAACTGGCGCTGTTTGCCATCGACGAAGCGCACTGCGTGTCCCAGTGGGGGCATGATTTTCGCGCAGACTATCTGCAGCTCAGCCTGCTGCATGAGATTTTCCCGGCGGTACCGCGTATCGCTCTGACCGCTACCGCCGACGCCAGGACCCGGGAGGAGATCGTCGGCCGTCTTCAGTTAGACGACGCAGAAAAATTCACTGCCGGTTTTGATCGCCCGAACATCCGTTACCGAATCGGCGTAAAACACAACGCCAAGCAGCAACTGTTAAAGTTTCTGAAGTCTGAGCATCAGGGTGATTCCGGCATTGTCTACTGCCTGTCCCGCAACAAGACCGAAGACATTGCCGCCTGGCTCAGTGAGCAGGGCCTCAACGCCTATCCCTATCATGCTGGCCTGAGCGCAGAGTTGCGATCTGCCCATCAGGCACTGTTTCTCCGGAATGAAGCTGTCATTATCGTGGCCACCATCGCCTTCGGCATGGGAATCGACAAACCGGACGTTCGGTTTGTCGCTCATCTTGATTTGCCAAAAACCCTCGAGTCCTACTATCAGGAAACCGGCCGGGCCGGCCGCGACGGCGAGCCGGCAACCGCATGGATGATCTATGGATTGCAGGACGTCATCAAACTTCGCCAAATGATGGCCAATTCTGAAGGCAGTGAACATCACAAACGGGCCGAGCAGCATCGGCTCAACGCCATGCTGGGGTTATGCGAAATCACGACCTGCAGGCGGCAGGCCCTGCTGGCCTATTTCGGCGAACATCAGGATCATCCCTGCGGCAACTGTGACACCTGCCTCGAACCGCCCGAGACCTGGGACGGCTCAGAGGCCGCCTGCAAGGCATTGAGCGCCGCTTTTCGCACCGAGCAGCGTTTCGGCGTCAATCACCTGATTGAAGTTCTCAGAGGCACAAACAATGACAGGATTTTTCAGTACGGGCATCAGAAACTGCCCGTTTACGGCATTGGTCAGGATCTGAACAACAATCAGTGGCGATCTGTTTTCCGCCAGCTGGTGGCTCGCGGCTATATGAGTGTCGATCTGGAACGCTTTGGCGCCCTCCGGCTTGAAGAAAAATGCCGCCCCCTGCTGCGCGGGGAAGAAACCATTGCGCTGCGCAAAGACGTTCAGCCGACTGCCGCGAAGGCGCAGACCAAAGTTCAACTGGCGCCGGAAGTTGACATTGCGCTGTGGGAAGCACTCCGGGAATGCCGTCGCGGCTACGCAGAAGAGCTGGGCGTTCCCCCTTACGTTGTGTTCCATGACGCCACGCTGCAGGAGATGTGTCTGCGCCTGCCGCAGACCATGGAAGAATTCAGTGAACTATCGGGCGTCGGAGAGCGGAAGCTGGAACGCTACGGCCCGGCGTTTGTGGGCGTCATAAACCAGCACCTGGCTGCCTGATCACTAACACCGGAATCTCTGATGTCGCTTCTTCGCCTCGATAAAGTCTCACTGAACTTCGGCACACACATCTTGCTGGATGAAGTTGATTTTCAGATCGCCAAAGGCCAGCGAATTGGCCTGTTGGGTCGTAACGGCGCCGGCAAAACAACTCTCATGAGGATCGTTGCAGGATCTGCCCAGCCTGATGGGGGCGAACGCTGGATTCGGCCCGGTACCGCTGTTGCCTGGCTCGAGCAGTCCCTGCCGGAGGCAGGCAGTGAGACCGTTTACGACGTGGTGGCCGACGGACTGTCTGATGTTGGCGACCTGTTGAAGCAATACCATCATCTGACGTCTCTCGGGGATGCCGCGCGCTTCGCCGAGCTGGAACAGATTCAGGCAAAGCTGGAACTGAATGACGGCTGGAATCTCAGCACGAAAGTGGACGCCATCATTGACCGCCTTCAGTTACCGGCGGGAGAGGCCATGAGCAACCTGTCCGGCGGCTGGCGCAAGCGCGTCGCTCTGGCAAGAGCGTTGGTCAAGGAACCGGAAATCCTGCTGCTGGATGAGCCGACAAACCACCTGGATATTCCTGCCATTGAGTGGCTTGAGCAGGCGCTGCAGGAATTTACCGGAGCGCTGCTGTTGGTGACCCACGACCGACATTTCCTTGAAAAAGTGGTGAATGAGATTGCCGAAATTGACAGAGGCAAGCTGCACCAATTCGCCGGCACCTATCAGCGCTTTCTGCGTTTCAGAGAGGAACAGCTCGCGGCGGAGGAGTCCGCCAATAAACTCTTTGATCGGAAACTCGCCGAGGAAGAAGTCTGGATCCGACAGGGAATCAAGGCCAGGCGGACGCGTAATGAAGGGCGTGTTCGGGCGCTCGAAGCGATGCGCGAAGAACGGAGACAAAGGCGAAGTCAGCAGGGCAAGGCCAGCTTCGAAGCCAGCCAGGGAGAGCGATCTGGCAAACTGGTTGCCGAATTAACCCGCGTATCACACCGCTTTGATACCAAGGAAGTCATCAAAAACTTGTCGGCGACTGTGATGCGCGGTGACCGGATCGGGCTGATTGGAGTCAATGGCGCCGGTAAATCGACCCTGCTTAAACTGATACTGGGCAATCTCACGCCCAGTGAGGGCAGCGTCAAGCTGGGCACGAAACTGGAAATCGCCTATTTCGATCAGCTCCGGGAACACCTCGACCCAGAGAAGAACCTGATTGATAACGTTTGTGGCGGGCAGGACTTCATCGAAATCAACGGCAAGCGAAAGCACGCCATCACCTACCTCAATGACTTCCTGTTCACGCCCGACCGGGTACGCACGCCGGCGGGAGCCCTCAGCGGTGGGGAGCAGAACCGAGCAATTCTCGCCAAGCTGTTCAGCAAGCCCGCTAACATCCTCGTGCTGGATGAACCCACCAATGACCTGGATATTGAAACGCTGGAGTTGCTGGAAGACATTCTGATTTCCTTTGAAGGCACCGTTCTGGTGGTGAGCCATGACAGACAGTTCATGGACAATACCGTGACCAGCGTGATGGTGTTCACCGGCGGCGGCAGCGTCGAAACGCATGTCGGGGGTTACACCGACTGGACCCGCGGGGGAGGGTCACTGCAGCGCATTCAAGATCAGGAGCATGCTGCATCTGGACCGAACGTCCCGAAAGCGTCGGACAAGGACGCGAAGCACAGACCGCAGCAGATGCAGACGGACCGGAAAAATGCCAATAAGAAGAAGAAAGAGCTCGAACGCCTGATGAAACTGATCGACAAGCTCGAGAGCCAGGCCCAGAAACTGGAAACCGAGATGGCAGCCGGGGGCTTTTATGACGGTGATCAATCCAACGTGGCGGCTGTACTCAGCAAAGCGGAGGAAAATCGTTCCGAGTTGAAGGCGGCGTATGAAGCCTGGGAAACCCTGGAGCAAGACGAAGACTGATCAGGGCTGAAATGAGCCAGTGAATCAACATTCATGCAATGGCCTGCCTCTCTCCGTCCACACTCCGACTGCACTGCGACTACACTCCGACTACAGAAGCGGCGCCTGTACCGGAAAATCGCTCTGACCGGCCTTTTATTGGCTTTTTTTGCGGTGACAGGACGAAAATTCGGGGCCAGCGGCCTACAAGCGCAGCGAAATCTGTTAAGGTTCGCGATTGGTCCTTACCAGACCGGATTTTGACATTGATGCGACCACTTCATTCCCCCAGTTTCGTAATAATATTGACCGGTCTGGCGCTCGGGAGCCTGCTGCATGCACCTGCGGGCTTCGGCCAGCAGGCCCCGGCAAACGCAGCGCCCCTGACCGGGTCGGACAGCGGCGAGCGAAACAGCGTGGTAGACCCCGGCGCGGCGAATTCAACCGTTGTCTACGAGTCCGGATTCTTTGATCAGTACAATCCCATCACTGCCAGCGACATGCTGGACCGCATACCCGGTGTCAATGTGTTCGGCGGCAATCGCGGTGGCGGTGGCCGAGGTCTGGGCACCGGGGGCAATATCCTCATCAACGGACAGCGGATCGCGGGCAAGGACAACTCAGCGCGGGATCAGCTGGATCGCATTACTGCCGCCGAAGTTGAACGCATCGAAATCATCAGGGACACCTCCGGCGAGCTGAACGTCAGGGGCGCTGGCGAGGTCATCAACATCATTCTTCTGGCGGTGCCCTCGCGGTCGAGCACCCAGGTAGAGCTCGTTCAGCGCCTCAATCACGACGACACCTATGAGATAGGCGGCAACATCGGCTGGTCCACGCAAATCGGCAACTTTCAGGCGCTGGTCAATGCTGAATCGAGACCTAACTATGAAAACCGCGACAACAGGGAAGTCAGGGTAACGCCCGGCGGCGAATTGTTGGGCACGCTGTTTGAGGAGAATATTCGCGATCAGGACCGGCGATCCCTCAGCACCAATATGAGCTATGGCCTCGGTGCCCACCGCATGCAGCTCAATGCCCAGCTCCAGCAGGGAGATTTCCCGCGCGCTATCCAGAGAGATTTCGTCGACTTTGTCGACGGTGTCGGCATCGAAAGCACTCAGCAAGAGCAGATAGATAACGACGAAAGCAACTGGGAAGTCGGTGGCGACTATGAATACAGCTTTGCCAACAGCTCCCGGCTGGCGGTGCTGTTTGTCACCAACAATGAAGTTCGCAACTCGATCAGGGAGCGGTTCATCGCAAACCCTTCTACTGAGCCGCTGGCCAAGAATCTGTTCATTGATTCTCAGCGGGAGCGAAACGAATTCATCGTTCAATCGAACTACAATTTTTCACTGAGCGCAGAGCAATCGGTCCGCATAGGCTTTGAGCGAGCTATCACCGAGTTGGATTCAGCGCTTTTCATCGCCAGTCCTTTCGGTACCGAGCCGCCATCAGATCAGTATGGTGGGCTGTCATTGTTGCCTTCTGCCTCCAACGCAGGAACGAGTGTGAAGGAAACCCGCTATGAAGGATTCGCCTTCCACAACTGGACAATTAACGACAAAAGCTCTCTCGAAAGCAGTGTCGTCTACGAAACCTCGGAAATTGCCCAGACCGGTGAGGTCAGCAAAACCCGTGACTTCCAGTTCTGGCGCCCGACTTTTGACTATCGCTATAACTTTGCTGACAACTTCCGGTTTCGCGGGACGGTACGCCGGAATGTCTCCCAGCTGAGCTTCTCGGCATTCGCAGCAACTGCAAATGATGAAGACCGTGATATTGATGGCTTTGCCGGGAATCCGGAGCTCGAGCCCGAAACCAGCTGGTCTTACGAAGGAGAGCTGGAGTATCGCCTGCCGAATGATGCGGGGGTGCTGGCCACCAGCGTCTTTTACTCTGACATCGATAACAAGATTGGCCGGATCAATGCTACGGTTGATCCGGACAGTCCGGTTTCTGCCACGGGCAACGTCGGGCCGGCCAAGCAATACGGATGGTTCACGCGAGCCAGCCTGAGGCTGAATCAGTTTAATCTGCCAAACGCCATCGTCTCTGGCCGAATGGGTCTGTTTGATTCTGAGATACTTGACCCTTTTATAAATCAGAAGGTCCGGACCGGCGGCAGAGGGTTTGCTAACCTCAATTTCAGACAGGACATCACCTCCATCAACCTGAGTTATGGCATCGATTACAGCCACTCGGTATGGGGTGGTTACTACAACATCGACATCGTTACGCGAACGCGTAATGACCGACAGCGGTCTCTGGATCTGTTCGTGCAGAAAATATGGTTCGATGACTGGGTGTTCAGACTGGAAACCGACAACACGCTCGACGCCTCTGAGTGTCGATATCGGGAGCGCTACGAAGGAACAACCATTGAAGGCAACATCGCACTGATTCAGGATTCCTGCAGCAGCCGTTACCGCCGTTGGATACTCAGTGTACAGACCACGTTCTGAATAAGCGCGGCCCGCAATCGGCTCACTTCAGGGATGCGCTAAAACCTGAACGTGTAGCGAAACTTCAGACTCAAATCAGATGATGCGGTCTTGAAACTGTTGTTGCGGTCCCTGTCTTCCAGCCCGTAGTTGAGCACAATAAAGCCTTCCTGGCCTGCTCTGGGAATCCACTGCAACCGCGTGTTGATTCCTATCTCTTCGCTGATGTTGTCGTATTGCGCCAGAGTGATCCAGTACAGCGTTGGTGAAAAGGCCACCTGAGAATTGATGCTGCTGAGACGAGTGGTGAAACTACCCTGCGGCAACTGAATGTCATTCCAGTCATAACTCGCCGATAAGTTGAAATACCGTGATTGATTCCACGTCACGCGTCCGCTGAGATTGAGCCTTTCCCCGTTAAAAAAGTCACCGCTCCGGTAGGTAAGGGAGCCGGACAACCGACGTTGACCGGCAGTCTGGAAATTGACGCTCTGTTCATTGAACTGATAAACGCCTGCTTCAATATAGACCTCTTCGCCGGGGCGTCGGTAGATCGGAAACCGGTCGAGAACGACCTCCTCGTTAGTAATGTATGCCAGCTGAAAGCGGTCACGCTGCGTGGTTTCAAGTTCCAGCAGGCGGTAGTTCACGACCTCTGTCTGGAGACCTCCGTCTAATAAATCGATGCGCTGCAGATCGACGCCGGCAAAAGCGGTCTGAAAAATCCCGGCGCTGAAAAAGTGGGTATAGCCAAGATCCGCGGTAAAGTCGCCGATACCGGCGTTGTTCACAAAACCCATGGCCGGATTGAAGTTTTCCTCTACCGCCTTGTAGCCGATACGCCCGCGCACCCCCACACTCGCGGGATAGCCAATGCCAAATCCATAAGAGGCGTCATCCCCGGCCAGTCCGGGTGTATCAGATTGTTGAAAAAAGACTGAACTGAAGAGGCGACGGCCATTCGGCAGCCGGTTATTGATGTATTGAAAATCCGCGCCAACGACCCGGTTTTCCTGATTGGAGGTCGGGTCTCCGTCAGTAAAGATAAACCCGACCTGAGAATCCTCCAGCACATTCGCCGACACCCGGGAGATCAGCAAATCCGTTGCTGCAACGGTATCCGTGTCTGCTTGCCGGATCGCCAGCGTGCCAATATTGAAGCGCCCGACCCTACCGCTGATGCGTCCGCCATATTCGATGTCAACCGGAGAACCGTCCCCGGCAAGGCCGAGTTTGCGTGAGAAATATGGCCTCGCATTTTGTTGTGACGCGCCTCCCGCTGCATTGTTGCCACGGGCCAGCCCGGTGATGTTGCCGAACTGAAACAGCTCAGAATCGTTGTTGAAGAAATCACGACGCTCCGGAAAAAACAGGTTGAATCGGGTGAGATTGACTTGCCGATTGTCCACCTCTACCGCAGAAAAATCGGTGTTAAAAGTGAGCGCCGCATTCAGAGACGGCGTGAGTCGGTAGAACGCATCCAGCGAGGGGTTGTACTGATCGAGACTGCCGGCGGGATTGAATCGGCGCTGCTGGACCGCCGCGAAGCTGGGCACAATGTCCAGTCCGACTCCCTGATCCATTCCCGACATCCCGGTCATTTCACCCATGATCGTCGGGTTATACTGACGGTCGAGAGACACCCAGGCCATCTCTTCATTTTTTCGACGGATACCCCTGCCGAAATTAAAACCCCAGGTATCGAGACTGGGATCAAATGGCAGCGACTTGAAGGGGATTTCTATTTCTGCCACCCAGGCATTGGTTTCCGCTTTCGTCGCCGTTTCCCAGATAGTATTCCAGTTCAGACTGAATTGAGTGGGCGTGGTATACAGCGCATCATGACGAACACCGTTTAAATTAGTTTCAAAACGATAGCCCGCCCTTCCTTGATTGAACGGGTCAAGTATCACTACCAATCGGTCGTCAAAAGGTAATCCCAGGCCATGACGGATTGTCGGCGCAGCAATCAGCTCCGGCGTTTGGTCATACATGCGCGCTCCGATGTAAAGCGCGTCACTGGTATAGACAACATACAGTTCAGTCGGCTCTGACGGCGCCGCATGATCCCCGGGACGACTCTGATGAAAGTCCGTAACAACCTGCGCCTGTTGCCAGACCGGGTCATCAAGGACGCCGTCCATGACCGGCGCATTCTCTACTCGTATTGCGCGAAAACTTTTGGCTTCGACCCGATTCTCCAGAAGGGTTTCCTGTGTCAACTCTTGGGCCACCAGCGATGAAGTTACGCTGCTCAGCAAAGTAAACCAGAGAAACCGCCGGAGCAGGCCAGAGTCTGTCAATGCCCAGTGTTGCAAGAATCCCGTCCTCAGTGAATGCGTGAAATTTGTCAGGCGCGGATTCTATCAATATGCCTCTTTCCCCGCGTCACCTGACACATAAAGTTTCATTCGCCGCCGGCGAACTGGACAATCACGGGCTGAAGCCATAGCCTTAGCCATCGGAATAAGAGGAGTAATCGCTATGAAATTCTCATTGTCATCTACGCTTGCCACATTCAGAGCGCCTGTCGTTCTCATTATCCTTGGCCTGCTTGCTGCCTGTGCGCCGGCGCCAGTTGAGCAAACCACCACAGTGACTGAAGCGCCTGCCGCGCAGGCTCTGGCAAGGGTATCTCCCGAAGAAGCCGGCATGGACTCTGAGCGCCTCGATCGCGTGACCCAGGCCATGCAGGCTTTTGTCGACGAGGGCAAGCTTTCCGGTGCTGTCACCATCGCATCAAGAGACAACAAGCTGGTGCACTTCGAATCGGTTGGCTACCGGGACATTGAAGCGCAGGCTCCCATGACGCCTGACACGCTGTTTCGAATTTACTCCATGACCAAGCCAGTGACCGGCGTGGCTCTGATGATTCTTTACGAAGAAGGGAAATTCAAACTGTCAGACCCGGTCGAGAAATACCTGCCAGAGATGAAAGATCTTCAGGTTTACGCAGGCACCGATGATGATGGCAACATGATTACGGAACCCGCTGATCACCCGATGACTATCCGGGAGCTGATGAGCCATACCGGAGGTCTGACCTATGGCATTTTTGCGCAGTCGGCGGTAGACAGCGCTTACGTCCAGGCCGGGCTTCTCGATGCGAACATGACCAATGCCGAATTTGTCGCAGCTCTCGGACAGATTCCTCTGAAGCACCAGCCAGGTAGCCGCTGGGAATACAGCGTCTCTGTTGATGTACAGGGCTATCTGGTGGAAGTGCTGTCCGGAATGCGCTTTGGCGAATTTCTCGACGAGAGAATCTTTCAGCCGCTGGAAATGACTGACACGGATTTTCATGTGCCTGAAGAGAAGATCAACCGCTTCGCCCAGATGTACGTGTACGGTCCGGAGGGTCAGTTAATCCCCAGTGAAATGTTTGACGGCGCAGACTTCACCGTAGATATGGCCTTTGAATCCGGCGGGGGCGGCCTGGTGTCCACGGCCAACGACTACATGCGCTTCAGCCAAATGCTGCTGAATGGCGGCGAACTTGATGGCGTGCGCATCCTCGCCCCGCTGACGGTGGAACTGATGCACCGAGACCAGACTCCTGCCGGGATGACCGGCCCGATGTCCGGAGCCGGCAATGGGACGGTCTTCGGTCTCGACTTTGCCGTCATAGAAGATCCGGTAGAGGCAGAAAGCTATTCAAGTGGGGAATATTACTGGGGCGGTGCGGCCGGAACCTGGTTCTGGATTGACCCTGTTGAAGAGGTAGTCTTTGTCGGAATGATCCAGCAGGCGGGGCAGGGACTGCCTGATGTCCGCAGTACCTCACGGCGTCTGTTCTATCAGGCCATCATGGATCCCAAAGGGGTGTAGCGTGTGAGGAAGCCGGCGGAGGCAATAAGCAGTCCGCCCGCTTCCTGACGGAAATCCCTGTCCCCACCCAATCGCGGATGGCTGTTGCCTGATCGGCGGCAGCAGCTCCGTCCCAATGGAAATTGCGCGACTGCTCCGCGTTCATCCAGCGCGCCCTTACACAGAATAATCACGCCGAGTTCAGGAGAGCTGGACGAAGGCCAGATGCAGCAGCACGGCCATCACTGCCAGCAGCTGCAGCCCGTTGAGCACTTCTGAGCGACGGTGCAGCTTGTCAAAAACTTCTGTGGTCCCCGCCTCTCCGGCTCGCGAGCGATCCCGGTACTCATTAATCCGCGGCATCAGGTATTGACGACAGTATGCGGTCGAGGCGGCAATCAGCGCCATCAGGCCGGCATTCAGAGGCGCGAAAGCCACCAGAGTCAGCGCGCCCAGCCCGGCCAGAATCAGAATCAACAGGTAGTACCAGGGGAACACCGCGCGTACAAATTTCCCGGCTACATCGATGTCCAGCTTGATGAAAATGAGCGGCGCCATCACGAAAGAGAAGAACAGCATCGAGCCGGCCAGCAAGGCGACCAGAACCGTCGCGACGCCCTGAAGTATCTGTATCAGTTCCATAGGCGGTATAACGAGCGAGCGCGGCGTCTGGATCTGACCGGCAGGCGATCACCGGATTACCGTAGACGGAGCTACTGCGCGTACAGGCGATGCAGCAGCAGCGCTGCCCGCTTGCTCTGACTGGAAAACGCAGACATCCGCGCAGTTTCATCGACCGTGTGGCCGCCGCTGCCGCTGAGCCCCAGTCCGTCAATCGCCATGTCTACCAGACCGGAAGTGAAAGAGACATCAGCCGCTCCTGCCAGCCGGGGATTTACCGGCGCGACCGGACCGAAACCCAGATCAACGCTGGCCTGGCTATACAGCCGCAACAGCCTGCGATTTCCCTCGGTCGGAGCCAGCGGAGGATAGCCGTCATCAAAAGTGATAGTTGCGCTGGTGTGGGGAAAGTTCGCCGCGACGATTTCCCGCATCGTGGTACGCGCCCTTTCGAGTTGCTCAAGGGACATCGCGCGGAGATCACCGGTGACCAGTGCTGTCTCCGCCACGACGTTGTCTTTACCGAAGGCGGTACCCTGACTGTTTTCCAGATCATGTGTGATGTCAGTACCCCCGATAATATGGCCGGGGTTAAACGTCAGGTTTTCTTCCTGCTGAAGGTTTTCAAGAAACAGCAGCAGGATCCTGGCAGTCTCATAGATTGCTCCCGGACCAATATCTTCTCTGAATACCTGAGAAGAATGGGCAGGCGTACCGGTGACTTCAAGCAGCCATCCTGAGGCGCCGCGTCGGGAAATGTTTGCCGTTGCGTCATTGCCATCTCCATCTTCAAAGCCGATGGCAATGTCTGCATATTCAGCCGCATCGGTGATGGCCTTTTTGCTGAGCGCCAGAGGGTCACCGCTGAGTTCCTCATCACCGGTCAGTACAACCGTAATGTCCATCTCAGCCAACAGCCCTACGTCATTCAGCGCGCGCAGCGCCTGCAGCATGATGAAGTTGCCTCCTTTCATATCCGTAATACCGGGCCCGCTTGCCCGGTCATTTTCCAGACGACGAAATTCCTGAAACGGGCTGCTCGGCTCAAACACGGTATCGAGGTGACCAATCAGGAGAATCTTCGGCCCCTCTCCGCCGCCGCGCAATTCGGCTACCAGATGGCCCGCCCGGCCAAAAGCCGATCCGTCCTCCCAGCGGACATCAAACCCGATGGCTTCGAACAGAGGCATCATGTGCTCCGCGACAGCTTTTACACCGGCAAAATTCATGCTGCCGCTGTTAATATTGACGCTTTCGATCAGTTCAGCCTCTGCTCCTGCATTGGTGGCATCTATGAAGGCGACCATGGCCTGCTCGATCTCGCTGAGCTGGGCGACGGACTGATAGGGACACGCGACCAGCAAGGCGGCCGCAAAAATGGCAGCAAGAGACCTGGGCATTTTTGACTCCGGTAAAACTCTGAACAATCTGCCAAGGGGTATAACACAGCTCGCCAGCGCAAAAAATCATTTCCTGACCCTGAGCTTGCGAGGCACGACACTGCCCTGGGCGGATCCTGACCCTTTGAGAAGCCCGGGACACCACCGGCCCTGCCCTCTGCAAGCCGCAGCGAAGAATCAGTCGCACCTGTGACGGGCAGCCGTCACGCCGCGGGTCACTGCCGAGTGTTAAAGCGACGCTGCAGGGCATAGAATCGGCTAAGAAGATAACAGCTTTGACACGACAAGCTGCAGAGGGAATGCGTGAAGCCACCCCGGCAATGCTCTGTGTTCAGCGCCGGAACCGGCTTCAAGCAGTGTACAGGACAGGTAAAAAGGTCGTCTGACGAACATGACTTTCATCACTGAACTTTTCGCCCGGAATCAGGAGCTGCTGTGGTTTGCAACCATTGCTGCGGATCTGGGATTCGCGATTTTGCTGTTCCGTCTGTTCGGCAGGCAGGGACTTTATGCCAGCATCGTCATCAGCCTGCTGCTGGCAAATCTGCAGGGTCCCAAACTCACTGAGATTTTCGGTCTGCAAACCAGCATGGGTGTCATTCTCTACTCCAGCATCTATTTTGCGACCGATTTGCTCAGTGAACGCTACGGCAAGGCAGAGGCAACACGGGCAGTCATGATCGGATTTACGGTCAGTGTCATTATCATCGTAATGATCAGCATGAGCCTGTTCTATCTGCCCGCCTCAGCGCCAGCAACTGCCGAACTCGCTCAGCGCATGCACGAGGCGACGGCGACCCTGTTTGATTTTACGCCGCGCTTCGTCCTCGGCTCACTGCTGGCCTATCTGGTCAGTCAGCGCTTTGACGTCTGGATTTTCCACGCAATCAAGCAAAAAACTCAGGGCAGGCATCTGTGGCTGCGAAACAACGTATCCACCATGTGTTCGCAGGCTCTGGATACCCTGATCTATGGTCTCGTGGTGTGGTGGGGCGTCGTCGACCTGACCACAGCCATGCAGCTGGCGCTCTCTAAATATTTGTTCAAACTGCTCATCGCGGCACTGGACACCCCGTTTATTTACCTCGCCCGCGACTGGAACGTGACAGACCGGGATTGGGTTGGCGACCAAGCCGGAGTCGGGCCGAATCAGGTCTGACAGATACCGGATGTGCTCCCGGCGACAGCGATCTGGCGAAGGCGCACATCAGGGCGAAACAGAATGCGCCGGTCCCTGCATCAAATTGCACCAATACGGCTTATAATCTCCGGCCTTGTGTCCCGGCTTAACCACCTAATCTCTTTCAAATTTGAGTCGAGCCCGAACGCGGGCCAGGATCATCATCATGGCAACATCTGTTTTTTCCCGACTGTCCAGGTCATCAGGCAACACAGCTGCGCAGCAGAGAACAAGCCCCGCTTTAAGGCGCCTTGTTGTTGCCGCAGGCATACTGACACTGCTGCTCGGGCCTGCCGTGTCCCGGGCACAGAGTCTGCCATCAATCGAGGACACCGTGGCCGGCGCCGAACAGTTGTCCGGATATTTCACTTTATACTGGAACGACTCAACGGGTCAGATGTACTGGGAGATCGGCTCGCTCGACGCTGAATTCCTCTATCAGGTTTCCATGGCGTCGGGTCTGGGCTCCAATCCCGTCGGTATTGACCGCGGTCAATTGAGTGGCACCTATGTCCTGTCGCCCAAACGCATAGGACCTCGCCTCTTGCTGATGCAGCCCAACTACCGCTACCGCGCGTCCAGTACCAATGAACTGGAGCGGCAGGCAGTCGAAGATTCATTTGCCCCTTCAGTACTCTGGGGGTTCGACATCGTCGCGGAGACAGAGGGACGCGTCCTGGTGGACGCCTCTGATTTCTTCTTAAGGGATGCCAGGAACGTTGCGGGTACGATTGCCAATCGTGGACAGGGACGCTTCACGCTGGATGTCAGCCGCAGCGCCTTTTACCTCGACAACACCAAGGCCTTTCCCGAAAACGTCGAAATCGAGACCCTACTGACGTTCGCCAGCAGTGATCCCGGAAGATTGGTTTCCGGCGTTGCCGCAAACGGGAACGCCATCACCCTCAGGCAGCATCACTCCTTGGTGAAACTGCCGGATGACAATTTCAGGGTTCGCCTGGCAGACCCGCGCATCGGCACTAATGGACCTACCATTCAAGATTACAGTACAGGCATTGACGAAGACCTGCAGATCAGGCTGGTAGCCCGGCACCGGCTGGAGAAAAAGGATCCGAATGCCGCCCGATCGGAGCCCGTGGAGCCGATTGTCTACTACGTCGACTCCGGCACGCCCGAGCCAATCAAAACTGCCCTTATCGAAGGGGCGAGCTGGTGGAATCAGGCTTTTGACGCTGCCGGTTTCATAGATGCTTTTCAAGTCAGAGAGCTGCCGCCCGGCGCAGACGCTCAGGATATCCGATACAACATGATCCATTGGACCCACCGGCGGACCAGAGGTTATTCCTACGGCGGCTCAGTACAGGACCCACGAACCGGTGAAATCATCAAGGGTAACGTCAACCTGGGCAGCCTTCGGCTCAGACAGGACTATCTGCATGGTCAGGGCTTGCAGCCCGGTTTCGATTACCTGTCTTCGGCCGGCGGCAACACCGACGCCTCAGTCAACATGGCCCTCGACCGGGTGAGACAGCTGTCTGCCCATGAAGTGGGCCACACCCTTGGATATCCCCATAACTATCTGGCCAGCTCATACGGCCGGGAGAGTGTCATGGACTATCCTGCACCCCTGGTGGAAATCACGGAAGACGAACAGCTGGATTTTTCCAATGCCTACCTGCAGCGGATAGGCGAGTATGACAAGCTGGCTGTGCGGTATTCCTATGAGCAGTTTCCGCCGGGCGCTGACGAGAAAGAGGAGCTGGCAAAAATTGTGCAGGAAAGTCTGGACCGGGGTCTGCTGTTCATGGCCCACAACAACAATAATTTTGTCGGCGCCGGCCATCAATATGCCAGCGTCTGGGACAATGGCGACAATCTGGTAGACCAGCTGAAGACAGAAATCGAAGTGCGTCGCATCGGTCTGGCTAATTTCAGCCCGGCGGTGATTCGCGAGGGTGAGCCCTACTCCGAGCTCGAGTATGTGCTGTTACCACTGTATATGCATCATCGTTTCCAGCTGAATTCAGCGGCCCAGAGTATCGGCGGTGCTGATTACCGCAATGCCGTCCGCGGAGACGGACAAACGCCATTTACTGTTGTTGACGGCGAAGAGCAGAGAGAAGCTCTGGCAACTGTCCTCTCCACGCTCGAGGTCAATTTTCTGAAACTGCCACAGAACATCCTGCAGCTCCTGCCCCCTGCCGCCTATCGCCATAACCAGGGCGAAGCGTTTCCCGGAAGAAGCGGACTGCTGTTCGACGCCCTGGGGGCAGCTGAGGGGTCTGCCAACCTGTCGGTACAAACCCTGCTGCATCCGGCGCGCATGCAACGGCTGGTCAGCTACGGCAGCATGGGTGATTACCCGAATCTGGAAGAAGTAGTCGACAGTTTATTGGAAAGCACCTGGGGTGCCGAAACGCCTGAAGACGACTATGGCCAACAAATCCTCAATGTGGTGCAGAGAGTCACAGTCGATGAAATGATCGCTCAGGCCGGCAATACAGAAAGCTCCGGAGAAGTGAGAGCAGTGCTGGCCAGTCGGCTGAACGCGCTTGCCAGTGAGTTGGAAAGCAGGAGAAACACCACGGCCCAGGAACAGGCGACTGCCGCAGAGATTCGCCGGTGGCAGCAGCGTGCGCCGGGCTCAGAAACGGCACCAGCCCTGCAAATGCCTCCCGGTGATCCCATATAAGAAGCACTGTGGAATACCTTGATCGGGGTTTGGAGTCGATGCGCCCGGTGAGGCGTCACGTTCAGTAAAGATCAATCGGCACAAACGGTGCTCGGGAGCAGGCCGCCTGTCTGCGCCTTGCACGGGCCTTGTGATCATCGGGATTAAAAATCTCCGAAGACCTCAAAACCGAGGCGCTCGGCATATCGGGCTTCCTCAATGTCTGTTTTTTGCAGCCTGCCGGCAAACAACGCTTCGATGTCCTGCGAGACAAGTTCAATCGCGCCCAGTCTTGCGTCTGTTGTCTGCATCAGTTGCAGAGTAGAGCCCCAGAGAGCGAGCATGCGATTGTCTATCAGCCTGGCCTCATTTTCCTTTGCCCATTCAGCCCCTATCAGAATCCCCAGATCACGCAGGCGCGAGGCAAGCTCCGCTTGCTGCTCCCTCTCTGTGATATCCAGCAACTGCCGTTCCACATCAAGCCAGCCAGTCGGGTAAATCACGGTCCCCTGATAAAACCCGAGAATCCATTCGAGATAGGCCTGCTCAGACTGCAGCGTCTGATTTACCGCATCAGCCCGATAGGCACGGATGAAAAGATTGCTTGGCGGAACCTCATCCGGCCAGTCACGAATGCTTGGCGTGATGCAGGAAGCCAGCGCAAGCACTAACGGAAGAATCTTCAGGGTTCTGAACAAGTTGAGGGCTCCTGGCAGAGTTGAATGTCTATTGTCGGTCCCGGAACAGATCAGCCACGCGATCCATTTCCGCTGTCGCATCACGGGCCCGGGCCGCCTTGAGCATATTCGCCATCCCGTAATTGCCTTCATGGCAGGCATATTCGTAGAGTTGCGCGTCTACTTTGGTCAGCGGCAGAATCACCGAGACCGGTTCGCTGAATGTATCCGGATCGGTGATGGTGTATTCATAGCTGATTGAACGCGGTCCCGCTTTCGTGAGTCGTTCTACCAGCAATTTGTTACTTGACGAACCGTAGCCGGCAAAGCTCTGAGTCAGGCCGTTAAAATTACGGGTCTCGATGACGAGTGTGCGGCCCTCCCAGCGACCGCGGGAGTCGCCGGACCACAAACCGATGTCATCGGATAGCCGGGCGCCGCCACGCAGGGGAATAATTCGCGCATCGTGCACCATCTCCGAGAGAATGACGACGTAATCTTGATTCTGCACGATCTGTATATTGTTGTTATATACGCTGGGCATCAGCTGCGGCATGTTATTGAAACCAACCAGGCAGCGTTCTGAAACACCCCGGTCTTCCGGGCCCGTCCGACCGATACCACCAACCGCGAAGCGCACCGGTCGCGTTCCGGCCACATCACGCTCTCCGCCCGGCTGATGATTGATGCCGGCCTGAACAGACGGCAGGCGCCCGTTTTCCGGCAGCACGATCAGCGAAGTGCGCACGTTATCTATGTCGCTGCGGTTTTCCGCCCAGATGTTGTCATTATACAAGGCCTCAACGCCTTCAGCTGAGCGGACCGGGCCACGAGTTCCGATCCGCAACAGCCGCTGTTCCTGCTCCGCCGTGATCTCTTCGGAGGTCAGGAACTGACGATCGCCGAAGTGTGCCGGCCGCTGCAAGGGCACATCAGAGGAAAAATTCCAGACTCCCTGCAGATCTGGCTGTCCCCATTGGGTAAAGGCAGGCGCAGCACCTTCACCCCCATGCAGTGGACCGGCCATTCCCAACAGCACGCCGAGGGCCGAGAGGGGCACCTTAAAGATTCTCATGAAAGGAGCTTATCACGGCCACAGGTCAGACTAGGACTATGAATCCAACCGGCACACACCGGTGATAATCCGGCCAATGACCGGCTCGAGCGCCGCCAGCCGCACCTCCGGCACAGGCCGGAAGCACTGCTACGCGAACGTCAGACGCTGATTAGTCTGCGATTGAAGGATGGGCATAACCGGTTGGTAAGGTCTGATCCGGATCTACCCGAACGCTGAGGTAGGTCACCTGATCCTGAATGTGGCGGAATCCGTGGGGAACACCTGCTGGAATCACAACAATGTCACCCGGCTTCACGGTCTGCTCTTGACCATTGACTACCGTGCGGCGCCCACTGGGCCCAATCAGGATGAGCACCGAGCTGTTGTCTGCCGGAAACTCCAGGGCGTCAGATTCATCACCGCCCGTTACCAGAATACCGGAGCCCTCAAGCACATAGTACACCTCGGTTACCCGGTGATGCACAATCGCGGTCACTTCCTCACCTTCAGTGCGCGTACCAACACGCTTGAGGATCCCGACGGCGACATTGATGTCGTCACCGATATCAACCACGCGAATCTGCTGATCAATGGTTTCTCCCAAATTCTGAAAAACCGTCATGATTTCTTCGGTCGGAATATGAGTCGCGTTATCAGGCTGGGCAGCCACACCTGACGTGAAAATAGCAAAGGCGGCAGCGCTCAATCCCGCTGCAATTCTGGAAACCATGTGGAGACTCCTGAGTTATTGTTTTCACCTAGCCTAACAGGGACGTCAGCGACAGGGAAGTCACTTCCGGACGTGAGGGAGGCCGGATAGCGAACAAAAGCAGATGGGGAGCTGACTAAAAGGTGCTGCTGATCTTGAAGGTGAGAACCGGGCCTGTCGTGGAGCAGTTAGACTCCAATTCTTCAACGAGTCGATCGGAGATATGCCCAACATACCTCACCCGCTCCCGACAACGAATTGAGTCGGTGGCATTGCGTACATCGAAGCGAACCGTGTAATTCTCCATCACGATCGCTTCAGCGAAAGCTGTCACCCATGGCTGTCGATTTTCAGACAGCAGATCATCAATGTCGTAGAAATTATAGTCACCGTCCACTCTGTCGCGAATCTGCATTCCCCAGTTGATGCGTCGTTCCGGGATGTCATGACGAAATCCCAGTTCGAATTCGCCCCGGTGGAAGAATGTGAAAGAGCGCTCCTGTCCGGTAAAAGGGTCTTTGACCTCTGAATCCCGGATGCTGGCACGGGCATTGATCAGCAAATTCGGCAGGTTGATAACATTCATCCGCAAACTGGCGCGCACATCTGCCACCAGCATATCTCCCGAACCGATATTCCCTGCGGCAGACTGCAGGTTGTCAGATGACGGCGAGACGTCAACGCGCTGTAGAAAATCTTTATGGCGATGATGGTACAGATTGGCACTGATTACGCCCTGATCTTCGGGCAAACGGAACTCCGCGGTGAAGTTGTAATTCCAGAAATAGTCAGGGCGCAAAAACCGATTCCCGGCCAGTGTATTGGAATCGTTGTCCTGACTGTCAGTGGAGGCCACGAAGTTGGTGAAGCTGATTTGCCTTACCAATTTTTCAACCATCATGCGCAGCTGGACAGCGGGGGTAAGATTAAAGCGGTAATCGAATTTAGGCTTAACAAAGCTGAACTGCCGCTGGTTTGAAAATTCTCCACTCTGTTGAATTTCTGAAGATTCATAGACCAGTGAAGTCTCCAGAGTCATGCGGGAATTGAGCCGCCAGTTATGAATGGCAAATGGCTCGTAGCGCAGTTCCTCAACCTTGGAAGAGGCGTTGTCTACTGCTACCGGAACCAGGCCACCATGGCTATCGACCGGCGTTCCACTGGCGGAAGCGATACCCAGTTTCAGACCGGCATCCATCAGGGTCTGCGCCCCTTCCAACCCGAGTTCCAGGTTGTGGTTCTCCAGGACATCAAACGTATAGGAGCCCCGCACAATCCGTTCCTGAATCACGGTTTTGGTGTCGAGGTACAGGTTCTTCTCAAGGCCCTCTGCAGCAGTCTGACGAAAACGCTCACGGGTTCGACTGGTGTCATTTTCATTGGCAATAAACAGCATTTTAAAACGAGCACCGCTGTCGAAGTTGTACTCATAATCACCACCGATTTCCCAGTTGCGCTGACGACCGGGTATGTCTTCAAATTCAACCAGCGGGTCCCACCGGCCATCGCGGATGTCAATCGTGGTCCGGTCCACGGTGGAAGGATTGTCATTCTTGGCATAAAGCGCATTAAATCTGGCGCTGCTTCGGCCGTTGATTGCATACTCCAGATTTGTAGAGAGCGACATGTTGGTCTGCCTGACTATCCGGTCTTCATAGACCACATCATTTGCGGAGGTATCAGCCAGCATGCTCTCTTCAAAAGCCGCCTGATGATTGTACTGGGGCTGAGCAATGGCGCTGACCAGCAGATTGAGCCGGTCAAACTGATTGCTGTAGGAGATGGACCCACCGGGCCGGGTTGCCTGATCCTTGTAGTAGTCCGTCAGCAGATCAAAGGAGACTGAGGAGGTATCAAGCGCCTCAAACATAACAATGTTGAGGATTTGACCGCTGCCGCGAACGTCCAGATCTCCGCCGGTACCGCGAATCAGTTCAATGTAGTTGACCTGGTCGGCGTTAATTCGGGCCAGCTGAAGTTGCGCATTATTGTCTTTTCCGGCAGTGCGCTTACCGTTAATCAGAATTTGCGTACTGCCGCCCCCACTGCCAAGTCCCCGACCCCCGCGGCTGGCATTTCGGTTGGCGCCACCGGGCAGACGGAACCCAGCACCACCGCCACCGCCAGCCACGTTGACCCCGGGGATACGATTGACCATGTCCATCGCGGTTACAGGCGCCCACTGCGCGAAATAACTGGCCTCGTAAACGACCGTGGTGTCTTCTTCGGCAGCTCCGCCCTGAGCACTGACTTCAGCGCCGGAACTGACCACCCCGAGCAGCAGCACAGCGCAGCATGCGGCACGCGCGCGCAGTACTGGCCGACAGGACAAAAAAGAAGCGAAGGATAGGTCCATGCCGCGGGACTCTGAGTTGTTATTAATGGCGGCGACCGGCAGCACCAGCGGGCGAGCAAACTGACACCCGGATCGCGTCCGTTTCTTTTCCATTTTAAGAGGATTGAATCGCGCGGTCTGTCACAAATTGCAAGCGTCTGACAGCCCGGCTGCTGAACATCGCGAAGATTGCGACTGCGCTTAATGACAGCCGACGCGAAGGATGGTCCGACCGAAATTGGAGCCTTCAGGGATCGGCAGCACTTCATTGGCCGTCGGGCGGGCCTCATAGCCTGGCAGCATTCCGGCCGGCCGTTACGGCTGTGACTGTGCCAGCCTGTTTGCCTCGCCCGGATCTATTTTGCTGCTATCCAGTCGCCATCCAGCCTCGCCCTGCTCAAACCCGTTATCTTTCAGCAGCCACTAGCGCCTGAGCCCGGGCAGGATGGTTCGAGCCCGGTTATATCCCTCTGGCATGGGCAGGACATTGTTGCTCGACGCCCATTGTTCGTAATCGGCCAGCATCTCAGCCAACAATTCTGGCTCCACCTCAGCCAGGTCATTCGCTTCACCGGGATCAGTCTTGATGTTGAAAAGATGCCATTCGGACTCATTCTGTTCAAATTTATTGATCACTATCTTGTAGTCGCCTTTGAAGAGAGCGCCACTGCCACCCATTTCGTATCCTATCGGCTCTGACGCGGTGTGGATTGGACCCGCCCGGCCCTGCAGGTAGCTGGAGAAATCTTTGCCCACGATTGGCTCTACCTCGCGAGTCTGCCAGCTACCCCCATGATCATTCACTCCGGCAAGGCTGAGTATGGTTGGCGCGAGATCCGTCACGAAGACAAATTCGTCACTCAGCTGTCCGCGCTGGGAAATGCCCGGGCCTGACATGACCAGTGGCACGCGAAGACCACCCTCATTCGCATGAAATTTATAGTAGGCCAGCGGTGAAGCGGCAATTGTTGCATTGCTTGGACCAATGCCGACCCATGATCCTTTCTCCCCTAAGTTCTCAATACCGGTCTCATACCCGACCCTTTCGAACCAAGGATCCAATACAGAGTTCCCGGTCGGACTAATCAACGGTGAACCCTCAGCACCGTTATCAGAAGTAAATATGAAAATCGTGTTTTCATATTCTCCTATACTCTCCAAATAGGTCATCAACCTCCCGATGTGCATGTCCATCGCATCGACCATTCCCGCATAGACCTCCATGCGTCTCGCATGATGTTCTCTCTGCTCTTCAGTAAGAGCATTCCAATCCAGAGTGCCAGGTGTCACTATAACTTCTGTGTTTTCCGGTATTACGCCAGCCTCCTCAGCAGCGAGTCTCCGTTGCTCACGCATGACAGTCCAGCCCTGGTCGTAGACGCCAGCATATTTATCTGAAAATTCCCGGGGTGCCTGCACTGGCATGTGGACAGCTTGAAAGGGGATATAAGCAAAAAACGGTTTATCGTCCGACTCATTCGCACTGATGAACTCAATAGTCTTGTCAATAAAGTACTCGGAAGAGTAGAAATCATCTGGCAGCGTATGCTTTTCACCATCTGCATACCAATGCGCTTCATCGTAGATCGGCAAATAGGTGCGTTGTTCCCAGTTGTCCGCTCCAGTGTCAGCCATTGCGATTGTGCGCTCAAAGCCCCGGGCTGACGGCAGCAATTCCGGAGTGTGGCCGAGGTGCCATTTTCCGGTCATGTAGGTGTGATAACCGCTGCCGCGCAGCAGGCTGGCCAACGTCACCACGTTCTGGCTCAACACGCCCTGATAATGATCATAGACGAGCTGCTCTGGCGGAATCGACTCTGGAATGTTGGGTACGCCATTGCGGTGGCTATCTACCCCCGTCAGCAACATGGCACGGGCGGGCGCACAGTTCGCTGCCGTGTGATAGTTGGTGAACGACAGCCCGGAGGCGGCCAGTCTTGCAATGTTTGGTGTATCAATCTCGCTGCCGAACGGTGCTATGTCGGTAAAACCCAGATCATCAGCAAGAATCAGCACCACATTGGGGCGTTCACCGGTTTGCGAATTGGCAAAGTGAGAGAACAGCAGCGTGAGGCTCAGGGCTACAGACCAAGCATTACGGCGTCGGCGTTTCATTTTTTTCCTCTTCCCCTGTTGTTTATTTGTACTTTTGCAGTCGGACCGTTTGAGTGTAAACCACTGTATTTTTCGGTTCACCCCTATTATTCTGCTTTCACTCTAACAAGAACAACAAGCTCCGGAGGAGCAAGCCTCTTGAATCAAAACCGCAGACATTTCATTCAGGCCGCCGGTCTGGCTATGGCGGTTCCGGCTACGCGTGCATTCGCGCAGACCGGGCGCGCCAGCACCAGTATCAACTCGGCTCCTAAATTGACCAAAGTCACGCCTTATGTAATCAGGACGCCGCCGCCTCAGTGGGGCGGAGGCACCTGGTTTTTCGTGAAGCTTGAAACCGATACCGGACTGGTGGGCTGGGGAGAAACTGCCGTGCTCAACGCGTTTGGCGGACTGACCGGCAGCTACAAGCTCATGATTCAGGAAACCTTCGCCCGATATCTTGAAGGCAAGAACCCACTGGAGCCGGAAACGCTGTACCATCGCATGGTCCGAGGGCTCACTCATCAGCATGCCGATTACGCGAGGTTTGGGGTGATCAGTGCGTTTGATACGGCCCTGTGGGACATTGTCGGCAAGCATCACGGCGTCCCCGTCTACAGCCTGCTCGGTGGCGCCTATCGCGACCGGATCCGCACGTACACCTATATATATGACACCGTGAACATGGCCGCCGGTGCGGAAACCATCCGGAACTGGACTCAACGCCCGGAAGCGCTCGCTGAACAATCCGCCCGCCTCGTGGATGAGGGCTTTACTGGCCTGAAGTTCGATCCGATTCCGCAATCCAGAGACGGCGGTGCAACCGGCGCACCCTGGGAACTGACCCAGGCCGAATATGACCACACAGAACGCGCCTGTGAAGCGATCAGAAACGCAATCGGAACACAGGCAGACATCCTCATTGGGACACATGGACAGATCACACCCTCCGCGGCCGTAAGACTGGCCAAACGCATGGAGCCCTATGACCCCCTCTGGTTCGAAGAACCCTGCCCGCCACGCAACTTTAAGGAGATGGGTGAAATCGCGCGGGAAACCTCTATCCCAATCGCAACCGGTGAGCGGCTGGTATCACCACATGAATTCCAGAACCTGTTCGCGGAAGGTGCCTGCGCTTTTGCACAACCTGATTTAGGCAGCGCTGGCGGAATCACGGCCTGCAAGAAAATCGCAACGCTGGCGGAAGTGAATTATGTGCTGATGGCGCCGCATATCTGGGGAGGGCCGATCATCACCGCTGCGGCTATCCAAATCTGCGCCAATGTTCCGAACTTCCTCATTCAGGAAAGCATTTATAAATCGGCCGGTTTCTTCGACGAAATCATTCAGGAACCTTTTGTCTGGGAAGCGGGCGATTTCCTGCTCACCGATCGACCGGGTATTGGCTGCAATTTGGACGAAGAAGGCTTGGCTCGCTACAGTGTCTGAAGGCCGGATCAGTCTGTGGACTATTTGGGCGCTGGTGCTTCTCGCTGAACCGGCCAGCGCGCAGTTTATGAATGACGCGGCACCTGAGGTGGCCGCCCCTATGCTCAGGGCGAGTGACCCTGAGCAGCCTTCCTGGACGCATATGCTGGGCGACTTCCGCGTCGCCTGGCTGGCATCCGGCCCCGACGGGGCCAGACTGACCATCTCTGCAGCCAACGATGAACAGCGGGTTTACTGGCAAAGTCAGCCCGGGGCCGGGTTTGTCCTTGCCGCAGGCGCCTCAGTGACTGCTGAACCTCGCACCGGCTACAGTCACATGATCGAAAACACCACCCTCGAATGTGACGCCCATACAGTCGATGCGGATTCGCTCAGCAGTGGAATCCTGACAATCACAGGAGAACTGTCCTGTGGCGAGATCGGCGCAGTGCCATATGAGCTGCTTCTGACTCAGGCCGATGTAGGCCAGCTGCAAATGCGCCTGCGCGTGAGCCACTCGTCCATCGGCAGAACCGGCCTCGCATTCGCCTCATCGGGCGATGAGCGGGTCTTCGGCTTTGGCGAGCAATACAGCGCTTTCGATTTCAAAGGCTCACGCATCCCGATCATGGTAGACGAACAGGGTCTCTCCCGGGGCGCCCAGCCGTTAACTGACTGGTTTGATGAGAGAAGCATCAGCGCGGCCGGAGAATGGTATTCAACCTACGCGCCAATTCCCCACTTCATCACCACGGAAATACGTTCCCTGATGCTGGAAAATGCCGAATATTCGGTGTTCGATCTGCGCCGGGACGATCAGATTGTGATGCAGACCTATGCCAATGAGCTGCAGGCGCGACTCATTGTCGGAAACTCTCCGCTGGAGCTTATTGAACGGTATACCGCCTATTCAGGACGTATGCGGGCACTGCCGGACTGGGCAACCAAAGGACTGATTCTGGGCATTCAGGGCGGGACTGACCGCGTACTGGAAGCTGTGTCAGCCCTACAGGAAGAGCAAGCCACGCTTTCCGCCATGTGGATGCAGGACTGGCAGGGGCAGCGCGAAGTCGCCCAGGGCTTCAGACTCTGGTGGAACTGGGAGCTGGATGACAGCCGGTACACGCGCTGGCAGGACATGGTCGGGACTCTGCAGACCGATGACATTCGCGTCATGGGTTATATCAACCCCTATTTCCACGATGTCCTGAGCGCTGGCAAGGATGCCTTTCGCCGCAATCTGTATCAGGAGGCACGGGATCGGGGATATCTGATCCGCACCAGCGACGGCTCTCTGGCGACAACAGGTGGCGCAAATTTTCTGGCCTACGTGCTGGACGTAACCAATCCTGACGCCAGAGAGTGGATGAAGGCCGTCATCAAAGAAGAGATGCTGGGCGTCGGTCTGTCCGGATGGATGGCGGATTTTGGTGAGGCTTTACCGCTGAATGCCGAGCTTTTCGACGGCAGCAACCCGACGGCAAACCACAATCGATATCCGGAATACTGGGCCAGCCTGAACCGTGAAGCCATCGAAGAAGCCGGTATGGGTGACGAGGCTGTTTTTTTCATGCGCGCTGCCTACACCCGAAGTCCGGGGCACAGCACCCTGTTCTGGGCAGGCGATCAGGCGTCAAACTGGGACAACTATGACGGCATAAAAACTTCAGTTACGGCGCTGCTGACCAGCGGGCTTTCCGGTTTCGCGTTTAATCACAGCGACGTCGGCGGATGGCTGTCCCTCGAAGCAGAGGCGCTAGGGGCGCCCGTTTCGATCCGTCGGACCAAGGAACTGATGCTGCGCTGGATTGAACTCGGCGCTTTTCAGTCCATATTCCGCACGCATGAGGGTCTGCGGCCCGACTGGTCACATCAATTCGATACTGATCAGGAAACTTTGCGCCACATCGCCCGATTTTCAAATGTCTACAATGCCTGGCACGACTATCGGCAATCGCTGGTCAGCGAGGCGGCCGAGCGCGGCTGGCCAGTTGTCCGACATCCGTTCCTCCACTATCCGGAGGACCGGAATTTCTGGACGCTGTCCTATCAACAGATGCTTGTTGGTTCCGAGCTTTGGTTCGCACCGGTGCTGGACCCGGGTGTTAACGAGATTGAGATACGTCTGCCTGCAGGTCACTACAAACATGCTTTCACCGGCCAGCGATATACCAGTCAGGGCAGCCACAGTCCGATTGTCGTACCAGCACCGATTGGCACTCCCGCCGTGCTCTATCGGGAGGGATCACAAGTTGGTGAGAACTTCCGGAGGGCTCTGGTCAATCGGGGTGTCATTGACTAAATTAGGACAAGTCGAAAAAAGCGGCAACTAACTTACCTTAACTCGCGACTCAGAGGAAAAATCCCATGACAATAAAAATAAAAAACGTCCTTTCTTTCGCGCCGTTGTCGCTGGCTCTGCTGACTGCCAGCCCCTTAACACCGGTCCTGGGCCAGCAGAGCACTACGGTCAACGACGGTGACTGGAATACTTATTATGGAGGCGATTGGGCGCATCGCTATTCACCGCTGGATCAGATCAATGCGGACAACGTCAGCGAACTGGAACTGGCCTGGTCATTTTCTACAGAAAACTTCGGCACGACCGTAGATTACGCCAACCCTTCCACGCCCCTAGAAATCAATGGTGTTCTCTATGCCAATATCGCCAACACCCGTAACGTAGTGGCTCTCGATGCCACCAGCGGACAGGTGCTGTGGCTGTATCGCTACGATGAAGGTGACCGCTACGATGAAGCGCCTCGCAAGGGGCCGGGCCGGGGTGTCGCATTTTACAGCAAGGGTGACAAGCAGCGGGTAATAGACATTTCTCCGGGTTACCAGATGGTTTCACTGGATGCTGAAACCGGGATACCTGACGCGGCGTTTGGTGAGAACGGCATTGTCGATCTTTATCAGGGGCTGCGTAATGCGGATGATCCCCGCTATCCGTACCCGGACATCGGCATCTCGGCGCCGCCGTTTGTGATGAATGACGTCATTGTCGTCGGTGCGGCCCATCGCACCGGCGGAAGGCCCCGATCAAAGTTCAATACCAAAGGGGATATCCGTGGCTTTGACGTTCATACCGGCGAGCTGCTCTGGACGTTTCACACGATCCCGGAAGCGGGCGAATACGGCTATGAATCCTGGTTGAGCGGAAACGACATCACCGGCAATTCCGGGGTATGGGCCCCGATATCAGGAGATCCTGAACTGGGACATGTTTACCTCCCTGTCGAGGACCCGACCGGTGACTACTACGGCGGCGATCGCCACGGTGACAATCTGTTTTCCAGCGGGATAGTCGCGCTGGATGTCCAAACCGGTGAACGGCAGTGGCACTATCAGTTCATCCATCATGATATCTGGGACTGGGACGTGCCCAATGCACCTATTATTGCGGACCTGCCGAATGGCCGGAAAATTGTCATGTCAGTCACCAAGCAGGCCTGGATCTATGCCTTTGACCGGCTCACCGGCGAACCGATCTGGCCCATTGTCGAACGGCCTGTCCCGCAGGGTGATGTGCCCGGAGAGTGGTATTCGCCCACCCAGCCTTTTCCCACGCGGCCGGCAGCATTCGATCGCCAGGGCTTCACTGAGGACGATCTGATTGACTATACGCCCGAGTTAAGGGCAATGGCGCTGGAAGCGGTACAGGATTTTAGGCTCAGCAGGACCATTTTTACGCCACCGTCGCTCCAGGATCATCCCGACGGTACCCGCGGCTTGCTGAGTCTGCCCTCATCGACCGGTGGCGCCAACTGGGAACACTCAGCATTCGACCCGGAAACCGGCATTGTTTACGTCCCTTCGAGAACCCAGCTTCAGGTTCTCGCTCTGGCGAAGAACCCTGATTCTGACATCGATCTGAGTCAGGGATTTGGCGTACGCGCGCCCCGGGTTCAGGGCCTGGAAATTGTCAAACCGCCCTACGGAAGGGTCACTGCAATCGATATGAACAGCGGTGAGCATCTGTGGTGGATAGCCAACGCCGATACCCCGGAGCGCATCAAAAACCACCCTCTGCTCGAGGGCATTGATGTTCCCCGGACAGGTATCCCGACCCGGTCTGGCGTGTTACTCACCAAAACACTGCTGTTTGTCGGCGAAGGCACCGGCGGAGCCGGGGCCAGCCCTATTTTTCGCGCAGTCGACAAAACCACGGGTGAGATACTCTTTGAACTGGACCTGCCGGACAATCAGACGGGTCTGCCATTCACCTATGAGCATGATGGCAAGCAATACCTGGCGATGTTCGTTGGCGGCAGCGGTAATCCCGCACAGTTGGTCGCTTACGCACTGCCCTGATTCCCGCTCGGCGGCCTGTCATCAGAACTCTGAGTCGGTGGCCGGACTCCGGCCAACCGGAATCGGCTGATGCGGTCGAAAATCGCCCAACATGTCATGGCAACACTCTGTCCGGCACCCTTTTAGGGTGCCAGACGGCAGATTGAAAATCCCCGGCAGCAGTCGTATGGTTGCGGCATGTCCCCGCCAATGAGCCACGACGAGTCTCTAGGAATCCAATCCCTTGGTCAGGAACTCATGCGTCTCACAGTGGGCGGTCTGTTCACCCTCGGCCTCGGTGCACTCTGGCTGGCAGCCGTCTGGGGAACTCCCGCCTCGCTGCAGTGGCTGGCACAGAGTACCGTGCTGTGGCTGTTCATCTATTTTCAAACGGCCAGACGCCTGACTCTGAACCGCGCAGAGCCGCAATCTGCTCTGTATGCCCAACTGGGCTGGGGCAACCGCCTGACGCTTCTGCGCTCCTGGCTGATCGCCGCAACCGGGGGTTTTCTGTTTCAAGCCTGGCCAGAAGGCGCGTGGTTAGCCTGGCTACCGGGCATGATTTATTTTTTTGGCGCTGTGCTGGACCGTGTCGATGGCTTCGTTGCGCGACGAACAGGACAAATGAGTCAGCTGGGCAATGAACTGGACACGGTTTCCGATGCGCTCGGCATGGCGGTCGCTGCCGGTCTGGCGTGGAGCTATGGTCAGGTTCACTGGTCCTATCTGCTGATGGGTGCTGCCTACTACCTGTTCCATGCGGGTCTGTCAGTCAGACGCATGCGCGGTCTGCCCATCTATCCTTTGCCTCCTGCCATGCATCGCCGGGCATGGGCCGGATTTCAAATGGGCTATCTGGTGGTGGCACTGTGGCCCTTGTTTTACCCGCCGGTTACCCGAATAGCAGGCTTTGCTTTTATGCTGCCGACACTGACAGGCTTTGTCATTGACTGGCTGGTGGTAAGCGGTCACCTGGAAAGAGATTCAGAAGTCACTCGTCTCCGTTTCGACCGACTGACTCTGTTCAGTCATACCGTCCTGCAGCCGGGATTGCGTTTAGCGATCATTACGCTACTTGCCTTTACCCTGTGGCGAGTCGGGTTCCCGCCTGTGGTCATCGGAGGCGCTGTCTGGCCAAGCATCATTTTGCTGGGCAACTTTGCGCTGGCCGGCACGATGGTCTTACTGGGCATAGCCGGGCGCTATTTTTGCCTGCTTCTGATCGGGCTTCTTGGCTGGTTTTACATTTCAAACCCGATGGACGGCGTGGACACTGTGCTGTTTTGCTGCGTTGTGTGGTCCATGCTGCTCGGCAGTGGCAAGTTCTGTCTGTGGCAAGAAGACAGTCACTGGATCAATCGGTACGACGGCGCTTGAAACATTCCACCATCATCGCCACGCTCACCTGGCTGATCTCTGCGCTGCTGGCGGGCTACATCTTCTCCCGACTGCCCCTGGCAGATTTCCCGCTCGCCGTCGCATCACTGCAACTGACAGACTGGGCAGTCTGGATCGGTCTCAATCTGATCGTGCTGGTTCTTCTGGCCATGCGCTGGTGCATTCTGACCCGCGCTCTGGGTCTCGGTATCAGCCTCCTGCAGATTCTGGGGGTCCGTCAGGCAGGCGCTCTGATCAGTTTTGTCACTCCCGGACCTCAGTTCGGCGGCGAACCGCTTCAGGTGCTCTGGCTGTGGCGTCGTTATCGTATTCCGGGACCGACGGCGCTGCTGGCAGTGGGTCTCGACCGGTTCTTTGAGCTGTTTGTGAATTTCAGCGTTCTGCTCGTTGCCGTCCTGTTATTGCTGGGCTCCGGGGCAACCCCCGGCATGAACTGGAGTCTCCTTTCCGCAGGTTTGTTCGGCATTGTGCTGTTGATGGTCGGTGCAGTTTCGGCGCTCGTAGTCAGGCCCATGTGGCTACGGCGGTTTATCCGACGTCAGGTAGAACACTGGCAACAGCATCCTCGCCTAAAGAGACTCGGCGAACACCGGGATGAGATTAGCCACCAACTTCGCAGGCTGACTGCAGACCATCGCCGCGCCCTGGGCCTCGCGATGCTCGCCTCCTGTCTGGCCTGGGCGGTCATGATTGTTGAGTTCTGGTTTCTTCTGGGTCTCGCGCAGGTGCCGTTCGACGGCACGGACTTTATCCTGCTTTTTACCGTGATGCGCCTGGCCTTTCTGCTGCCTTTGCCGGGCGGCATCGGTTCGGTAGAAGCGGGTTTGTTCTGGTCATTTCAGGCTCTGGGGATACCCCTGAGCATGGCAGCCAGCGTGGTGGTGTTGATGCGGGTGCGCGATCTGAGCTTGTTGCTCAGTGGTGCATTTGTTCTGCCCACTCTTAATTCTAGATCGATTGATCAATAATCCTTGCCATAGGCGGCCCAGCAGGTCGCGTTTTCCCAGATTCGGATGGTGAATCGCCCGGTGCCGGGAGGTGCAATGCCGGAGAGCATCTTTTCACAGACGATGCGACTGAAGTGCTCGATGCTCGGGTTCAAGCCGGCAAATTCCGGCAGGTCATTCAGCATGCTGTCACCAAAATAATCCACTACCGCCTGCAGCTCTTCTTCTATCTTAACAATATCGACAAGATAACCATGCTGGTCGAGCTCTGCCGACTCCAGTCTGACTTCTACCTCATAATGGTGGGAATGGGGCTGATTTTCCGCGCCCCAGTCTCCCCCGATCAGATAATGCTGAGCGATGAGATCCTGCTTTACTGACACTGTGTACATCAAAGTTTCCTCGATTGGTAATTGGTGGATCGGCCCGTCACAACGGGTCGGCATTTCGTTTGACAGGGGACAACGGCAACGCTGACCTGTTCAGCACCCTCACCTGAACCCGCGGTCGGTAGTCTGCCTGATCAACGGCCATAGTCGAAGACTACCTGCAAGGCTTCCCCGGCGTTCTTGTCGAGTAACTCGTAGGCTTGCCCGGCAGACGGCAGCGAAAATCGATGGGAAATGAACTGTTCTGGCTGACATCGCCTGATCATTTCCCAGGCAACCTCAAACCGCCTCCCCGGATCCCACCGGCCGCTGTTTTCAGGCGCGATAGAGCTCACCTGAGACGAGACAATCTGCATTCGATTGCGATGAAAACGCTCGCCCAGATTGATTGCAGCGCGCTTGGTCCCGTACCAGCTGCCCACCAGAATCCGCCCCGCATAGCCGCACAGATCAACTGCCAGATTGAGCGCCTCAGGAGAGCCGGACACTTCAATGATCAGATCCGCGCCCCCGTACTGTTCATTCGGCCGCAGGACGTTGTGAAGTTCAGCCAATTCGTCCGGCTGATTGATATCAAACACCCGGTTTACGCCAATCTGTTCAGCCCGGCGCTGTCGGTCAGCGATACTTTCCACGGCAAACAGACCGGCGAGCGGAAACTGGGCAAGCAACCCTGAAGTCAGCAGACCGACGATACCCTGCCCGACAATGAGTACCCGTTCACCCACCTTGGGCGAGGCATCCAGCAGAAAATTCACGGCTGTTTCCATATTCGCCAGAAAGACTGCAGCAGAGGGATCGATATCCGCCGGCACCGGAATCAGGGCCGCCGGGCTGGCAACAAAACTGCTGCAGTGAGGCTGAAACGAAAATACCGTTTTACCAAACCAGTCCGGTTCAACGTCTTCCCCGATTGCTTCAACCTTTCCGACGCAGGCATAACCATACTGAAGCGGATACTGCACGGCCTGGCCGGACAGCGCCTCAATACTTTCATCCAGAGCCAGGGAATCAGGAAGCTGATTTCGGAACACCAGCATCTCAGTCCCGGCGCTGATGGCTGAGCAGACATTTCTCACCAGCACATCGCGAGCCCCGGAGACTTCCAATTCTTTCTCTCTCACCTCAACCGAGTGTGGGCCGGTAAACCAGAGTTGTTGTGACTTCATGACGAGTGTCCGCCGTATTGGAGGTCCCCCCAGACCACAACGTCATCACCGGCCTGACAGGAATGAACCGACGTAATGCCGGGGGAATGCCTGTCGCCACCGCCCAGCAGTTCATCAACCGCCTTGTAACCGCCCACCAGTTTTGGTGACAGCGTCAGCACCAGAGCGTCAACCAGCTCTGCTTTGAGGAAAGAGGTGATGACCGCTGCTCCGCCTTCGACCATCAGGGAACGGATGCCACGCTCCCTGAGCAGTGCCATCGCCCGCGGCAGGGGAACTTCCGCATCATCGCTGCCAGCGCCGTCCAACCGGATCACCGTTGCCTCAGGGCTCAGAGCCTGACTCAGCCCGTTCACGGTCAAGATCCAGCATCGTTTATCAGGATGGTGGCAAACTTTTGCGTTCGCTGGCGTGCGGAGCTGGCTGTCCAGCACGATGGGCTGAGGATTGTCTCCCTCCCACTCTCGTACGGTCAGCTGTGGATCATCGCTCAGCACGGTTCCGATACCCACCAAGATGCCATCGTGCAGGCTGCGAAGCTGATGGGTGAGGCGGGTGGCCTCCGGCCCGCTAAAACAGAGCGTCTCTCCGGACCGGGTAGTGATGCTGCCGTCCCAGCTCTGGGCATAAGTCAGCGTGATAAAAGGTCTGTCAGAAGAAGAGAAGGCCGCAGTTCGCTCCCGCAACCAGTTTTCAACCTGATCATTCAGACTCATGAATTTCTTCAGCGAGCAGAGCTGCCTCATCGGGCACGTTAAGCAGGTGGTTCATCCGCCTGACTTTGGTAATCAGATAATCCGAATTGTCTGCGTTGATAAAATCTTTCAGCTCCACCCGCTCACTGACTGTTATACCGTCAGCCTCCAGCGCTGAAATCTTGTCTGGATTGTTGGTAATCAGTCGCACCGAGTGGATGTTCAACTCTTTCAGAATGAGCGTCGCCAGGATGTAACTGCGCTCATCGGCTGCATGACCGAGCAGCAAGTTGGCATCAACCGTATCATGCCCTTTGTCCTGCAGATTATAGGCATGAATTTTCTGTAGCAGACCGATGCCCCGCCCTTCCTGTCGCAGGTAAATGAGCAGGCCACCGCCCTGCTCTGCAATCATGCGCAACGAATGATCAAGTTGTTCGCCACAATCACAGCGCCGCGAACCAAAGATATCTCCGGTCAGACACTCAGAATGTACGCGCACCAGCACGTCAGATTTGTGCGAGATGTCACCCATGTGAAAAGTCAGATGGGCTTTGTCATCAAGGCTGTTCTCGTAATAGCCAAGCGTGAATTCTCCGTACTCCGTCGGGATTCGCGCTTCAGACACTCTGTTTACAGTCGGCTCAGTCATGGTTGCTTATTCTACGTGTAAATTCTGCCAGCTTCAAAATTCTGCATTGCAGGCTATTAAGATAGGGTCAAGTGTCGCTGTATAGTATTTTTATTGTCGTATGGCTTCGAATTCGAAACGCAATGTAACTTCATCTCCGACCATGTTATTGGCCACACCATAATCCATGCCCCACTGACTGCGAAAAATGGCAGCACTGGCTGAAATGCCAAGCGTTTCCTTGCGATGCCCAAACGGATACACCGCCTGTTTATTCACCACAACTTTAAGGTCTACCGGATGAGTTTCATCAAGCATCGTCAGATTGCCGCGCAAGACTCCGTCAGCAGCAAAGTACTCCGACACCTCAAAAACAATCAGAGCATGCCGTCTGGCGTTCAGAAAATCCCTCCCCTTGAGATGATTGTCCCGGGCATCGTGATTGCTGAACAAACTGTCCGAGGCAATTTCAACACGCCCACTGCTGAGTACATCTGTCTCGGGATCAAAGCGGAACTGACCCGAACCCTCCAGGAAAAAGCCAAGCTGCTGCTGGTAACCAATGTGTTCAGCCTCGAAGGCGATAGAAAAATGATCCGGATCTATTTGCCAGTCCGCTGCTTCAGCACAAGCGCCTGCGGCAAACCAGGCCTGCGCGCATCCCGCCAGCCAAATCACCAGCGAACGGTGCGAGAAAATGATCGACATCATAACTCCTTCGTAGACGGACCGACCCGATTGGCCGGCGAGTAGGGAATACGCCAGGTTACTCCATCAGGTTTGCTTTATTCTTATAGGTTCTGTCAGTGACACAGCTTAGACAGACAGACCCGTTCGGTCAATTTCCCAGGGCGCATCCGTTGTCTCAGGATTCCCGGATAGCCAACAAATCAGTGTGCCCCACTCTACAAGAGCCAGTCGCAGCGTGAGCAAGTCTGAACGCAAGCCAGTCAGCGATGTCCTCCGGCGCTAGCTCAGGGCATGACTGCACCGCGCTGCCGATTCCCTGTATCAATTCAGCAACCAGCTGAGCGTCCTTGCCATCGAGTTGCCACGGGCTTGTGGCTAGCTGCACACCGAAGCCAGCCTGCTCCAGAGTGCGTTTGACATAATTGCAGGCGTCAGGCCCGAGCGCAGGCCCAAACCCTTTATCCGTGGTCTGATCCTCATTGAATGCCTCCAGCACCTGCTGATCAAGTGGATGCACCGGATCCCAGCAGGTTGAACCGTCATAGTTAAGCGCCGCATAGATGCCTACTGGCCGGCCTGCAGAGGCCGCATCCACTTCAGCGATCAAGCGGTCAATAAATGGGGCCGAGACCAGATCAAACAGCGCAGAGGCAGTAATCAGTCGAACTGCTGTCAGTGGTAACTGTGCAACCTGGTTCAGGTCAAGTTCATAGGTTTCAATCAGATGGTTTTGATCCGCGCGACGAGCCGCTTCTCCGAGCAGTTCTCTGTCATTGTCAACAAAGCGCCAGGTCGGCGTAAATTCAACTGGAAAGCTACGTTGGCCGAATGTTCTGTAGGTCGAACCCGTGCCCGCACCCAGATCTACCACAACCGCCCGTGAATCCCCACCCGAGGCAGCGAACGTGGCCGCGACGCGCAATAATTCGCTGTTCCGCGCCTGCTGATCAGCACCTTCCCTCAGATTCAACCAGTCCACACTGAAGCCCGTCATGCCTGGCTCACCTCCCTGAGTCGCCTGCACACTTTCTCTGCGCTGTCCCGCCAGGTTGGCAATTCAGCTGCGCATGCTCTGGCGCCTTGTTGAAGCTGTTGCCGCAAGCCTGCGGTAGTAAGTAGCTTATGAACAGCTTCGGCCAAGGCCTCCGGATCGTCGGGGGCGACCAGAAGACCTGCTGTGCCGGGGACCACATCGGGTACTGCACCGGCTTTCGCAGCAATCACCGGCAATCCAGCTGACAGCGCTTCAGCGAAAACCATTCCGTAACCTTCAAACCTTGAGGGCAGGATGAAGACATCCGCCTGCTGATACTCGGGTTCGATATCCGGCACCAGACCGGCAAACTGAATACGATGACCGAGGTTTTCTGCAGCCACCTGCGCACGCAGTCTCTGCGCCCATGCGGCATCGAAGTGATCACCACCCACAAACCGGGCTTCCCAGTCCAGTGCGGCAAGATCGGCGAGCGCAGAGATCAGAACATCGTGCGCCTTACGCCGAGTTAATGACCCCACGGTCAGGAGACGGGGCGGGCTCCCCGTACACGCAGCGAATGGTCTGCGGTCGGTACCCGGCACGGCAACGGTGATGCTGTCTTCACCTACGCCGAAATCGTCTGTCAGAATACGGCGGGTGCTGTCGCTGGTGACCAGCGTTGCGTAAACATTCGCGAGCGCCAGCCGCTCGGACTCAAACAGCCGGGACTGCTCGGCCGAGTTCAGACCCGACTCCAGAGCCAGCGGATGATGGCAGAGCGCAACCAGACGCAGGCGATGGCGCACTTCGGTGGTTTCGCGGTCGAGCACGCCCAGTGCAAGCCCGTCCATTACCACCACGGAACCCTCCGGAATTGCCGCCAGTTTTTCCTGAACCCTACGCCTTGCGCTCTGGTTCATGTCCAGGCTGCACTGGGGCAGGGAAACCGGATTGATGCGAAGACCCAACAGACCGAGTTCCTCAATCAGACGCTTGTCGTAGGCATACCCGCCGGTGCGAGTATCGAGATCGCCGGGATAGACGAAATAGAACTCGGAATTGGATTGGACGGAATGCGCATCACAGGGACCGTCACTCTCAGTCATGACGACCCCTACGCTTTGTGTTGATCGAGGCATGGGACCCGCATGATGGCCAATCTGTTGCGTTCGCGCAACTCAACGAAATCATTGTGCCAACCAGTCAGAGCGTAAGCGCCGACAGGAGTTTTGAGCCGGCTGGGTTTTTCCTTTATGCTTTTTCAGAGTAACCGGCCAGGAGCTACCGCAACCATGATTGCAACAATCACGCCTCGCGAACTGTTAATCAGACTTCCCCATGCCCGGTGCGCAATTCTCGCGCTGCTGTCGGTGATGGTGCCATTCATCTCACAGGCTCAGACCGCACCCCCTGCCAGTGCACCGGAGGACTGGGGGCCGATTTCGATCAACCTGGAAGAAATCGACTATCCCTATCCCGTCAGTTATCTGAACTTCCGGGTCTACAATCAGGACGTCAGGCTCGCCTACATGGATGTCGCTCCGACCGGTCGAAGTAATGGACGCACCGTAATCTTGCATCACGGAGGTCTCTATTATGGCTGGTACTGGGAGAAACAGATCGCTGCTCTGGCAGCACAAGGCTATCGGGTCATCGTAAAAGACCGGCTCGGCTGGGGTAAATCTTCCAAGCCCGTAATTCCTTACAGTATCAACCTGTGGGCATCGAACACCGCCAGACTCATGGATCATCTGAATATTGAACGGGCTGCCGTAGTAGGACATTCGATCGGGGGTCAGATGGTAACGCGATTTGCGTTTCTCTACCCGGAACGCACCACACACCTGGTAACCGTCAACCAGGTAGGGCTCACCGATCGCCGTCAGGGCCGGGGCTTTGATCCGCTGTCAGGGGATGTTGATGCAAACCCCGACATGGAAGCAGTCTACGACTCACTGCTGCGCTGGGGAAGCGAAAACTATGTGACCTGGAGCCCTGATTATCTGAAGCACATGCGCATTCGCTACGGCAACCGGCTCAGTGGAGACTGGCCTCGCATGGCTTACGTCAGTCGACTGGCGGGGCAGATGAGAGCCATGGATACCGTTGTGAATGACTGGCAACACATACAGACCAAAACCCTGATTTTAGGCGGAGCAGAAGATTACCCGAGCTTCGCTGATGAGGCACGACACGCGGCCGGGCAATTTCCCAATGGCGAAGTATTTCTGATTCCTGAGGTCGGGCACAATCCTCATGAAGAAGCCCCGGAACTCGTCAACGCGGAATTGATCCGTTTTCTGGACTCCTGATTATCGGCAAATGCGCAGCGCCGCAGCCGGAATCAGTCAGCCGCTAGGCATGCAGTAATTCACTGACGGCACGATACGCCTCATTGATTGCGGCATCAGTGTGAGGGCTGGCGGCGGCATCTGAATTGGCAATGGTGATGCGCCCGGCCGGTTTGCTGCCAACGATACACGGCCTTTCATCCGTCGCGGAGTAGGCCCATTCGGCGGGTTCGTCGAGCGGATTGTAGGAATAGCTGTATCCGTGGGGCCACCGATTTACCGTCAGGCCAACAATGTCGCGTTCGTCATCGAAACCGGCCGAACCCAGAGCACGCATAAGCTGGTCTCTCAGTTTTTCCTCGAAGGTATCAAAGGAGGTCGCCAGCATTTCCCGACGTCCCGCCAGATGCTGCTCTCGCCTATTCAGACCCCGGCCCGGCGCATCGAAATAGGCGGAAAATCGCAGCGCGATTGGCTCGTCCGGGTTGCGTGGCGCCTGGTAATCCCCCATAGACACGGAGGCCTGAAGACCAATCCTGGAATAAAAACTGGTCGGTGCCGTCACTGAGGAAATACCCGCGTCGACAAAGGCACGCCAGTTCCTGAGCAAGGCACCCCCATAGACCAGCGGTGACTTACTGCCGTAGGACAGCGCCTGTTTCTGCTGAACCGGCAGCTCCGGACAGATGTGCGGAATCACGGTGTGCCAGCACGCCAGCACCACGGCATCGCTTCTGACCGAGTAGGCGCGGCCATCTGTCACGTATTGAGTGATCACCTGATTATCATTCTGGTGCTGCACGTTGACCGCCGTGCTGTTCAGACGGATTCGCACGTTATTTTCAGGCAGGTCGAGACGACGGTAATCTGCGCCGGCTGTGACAATATCGTCCATGTCCTGCCCTTCAATCACGCCGGGCACCAGTGCCCGCACCAACAGCCGGGTAATGGTTGCGTTTCCATCCGGAAAATACATGTCCGGATCGCCACTGTTTGCCCGGCTTCGGTTTTCCCGCCCGTGTGCACCTCCCGGTTCATTCACCAACAGCTCCGGGGGCAAATCATCAATATTCAGACCGGCAAATCCCGGAAAGCCATTGTCCCGGAAGTAAATTGCCGGAATCGCATCCGGCCCGACGACCAGAGAACCGTGAAAAGATGACTGGAACAATTTCACAACATCTGGATGTACCTTGACGACATCGAGCAGATATTCCTCGTGGCTCATCCCGGTCAGTTTTTCCCGGGTCTGCTCAGCCGTCAGTCCGGGAAAGTAATTTTCAGTCGATTCATACAGCCGAACCACATCTCTTTTCGCCTCATCGCTCAGGGGAGATTGAGCAACGGCCTGCGCAATCGGCAAGTCGTCATAGCCCACGACCAGCTTGTCCTGACCGAAAGATTCGCGATCAAAAAAACGGCTCCCCTGCAGTCCGCTGTCCCGGTAAAACGAGAACATGTCCCTGTTCTTTTCAAAATAGCGAGTGCGATCAATACCCAGCTCCCAGAGCAAGCCGGCGGCGACCGTGCTGTACTGCGACGGAGCTTCTACATTCAGCGTTCCGCCATTCACCAGATACAGTCTGTCCCCATAACGGAACTCGTTTCGCTTGGCATGCCCGCCAAAATCATCGTGATTATCCAGAATCAGAATCCGGGACTGCGGCCCGTTCTGCTTTCGATAAAAATACGCTGCGGCCAGACCGCTGATGCCGCCACCGACAACCACCAGATCGTACTGACCATCGCCGGCATCCGAACTGGTCCAGCTTTGTCCGTCCCGCATGGCGTGACCGGTCTCAAAAGAGCCGACATGGCTGCCCCGCAGACCCTGCAGGGCAGGTGGATAGGAACCGCTTAATGACGCGGCCTGTCCGCCGCTCTGTGCCAGCAGCTCAAGAGGGGAGAGACCGGAACCTGCAGCAACACCAAGTGCAACTCCGTTCAGAAAATCCCTGCGGGTAATCGACGGCTTAGCTTTATTTTTCATTGTGAGCTCGCTCTTATCGAATTAAGCTTGAGCATAACAGATGTCTTGCCTGCATGGGCAAGCCGGCATGAACCTTCCGTTTCTCTCGAAATGAGCGGCTAAAAAGACCCGGACAATAAAAACAAGACAGGGAGACCCCTTACATGAAACTTCATCAACTACTGCTGTCCTTCTTGATCTTAAGCCTGAGTACAGTGGCAATGGCACGCACCAGCGTGCTTTTCATTGGCAACAGCTTCACCTACGGATGGGGCTCTCCGGTAAGACACTACCGCGCGTCAACGGTGACCGATCTCAACAACGAAGGCATCGGCGGAGTGCCTGCGCTGTTTAAGTCTTTCGCCGATCAGGCCGGTCTGGATTACGACGTCTATCTGGAGACCCGCGGTGGTGCAGGCATAGACTTTCACCTCGAAAACAAGCTGGCCATCATTGGGAGACGCCCTTTTGATCAGGTGGTCATGCACGGCTACAGCACGCTGGACGCTCAGGATCCGGGTAATCCCGACAAACTGGTCAGCACCGTCGCCGCAATGACGGATTTTCTGAGAAGCAAAAACGCAGCCGTCGAAGTGTATTTGACCGCCACCTGGTCGCGGGCCGATCAGGTGTACTTGCCGGATAAGCCATGGACGGGTCAGCCTATCGAAAATATGGCGCTCGACGTTCGCGCCGGTTATGACCTCGCGGCCGCGGTACCCGGCGTCGCAGGCGTTAACGGTGTCGGTGAAGCCTGGTCCCGAGCCATGGCCAGCGGCATAGCAGACCCCAATCCCTACGATGGCATTGACCTCGACAAAGTGGACCTGTGGAGCTACGACCACTACCACGCGAGTCACTACGGCTACTATCTGGAAGCTCTGGTGGTGTTTGGCAATCTCACTGGCCTGGATCCACGCTCCCTGGGCGTGAATGAGTGTTCGGGCTATGAGCTCGGCATGTCACGGACTCAGATACAGATGCTGCAGCAGGCCGCCTATGATCAGCTGGCCAGTGAAGGAAGGGTAGAAGCCAGCCCGCTGGAGCTCGACAGACCCGGCGCTGCGCTGCACTGCAACTGAGCCTCAGGCGCCTTTTCCAGCAGCAAACTCACCAGCGACCCGCGGCTGGGCACAGCCGCGGATTGGCGCTCATTCGCGGGTCACTCGCGCCCTCGGAGGCACAGTTATCCGTTGCCCAACCTTGTGCGTTCCGAGTATGGCCAGTCCGGGTCAGCATGGGCCCGCACAACCCCCTCGGGGTTTCCGGTCTGCTGACTGCCTGCCACACGCCGGACGTCTGAAGCGGCCGGCCCATGCCGTTGCCGATGACTGCCAGACGGTCTTATCCTATTCCACGACCCGCTGACCGCTCCGGTTTATGTCGTAGCCTTTGCTTAATTTCCTGATTAACGGCAGCAGCTGATGACTCTGCCCGTCGGTTCCGCTGGTGCCATACCACACTGCGACAATATCCCGTCCCGGATCAACGAAAATCCCCTGCCCCGAGTAGCCGCCTTTGAACATGGCGCCGTCATCCCAGATCATGTCCCACTGCCAGGCAGCTTTTTTTGGAACGTCTTGATTAAAACGCCGGGCAAGCTGCGCGACCTGCGCCGCATCAAAAGCAACACCTCTGCCCGAAGCCAGATCAGCAAGATGCGATGCCGACACGACACCAAGCGCATCATCCGCGGTAAAGACTTCTCCGAAACGCGCAAGATCGCGTAGCCTTGCCGACAATCCACCATGGCTTGCCGGCATACCCGCTGGACTGATCATCATCAGTGCATCCGCCTCGGCGCCAATTTGGTCCCAGATGAGTTCCTGCAAAGCGAGCCACAGCGGCTGGCCGGTGATACTTTCAATGACCAGACCGGTGACAAAGGTGTCGGCTGATACGTACTCGTATTTTTCTCCGGCAGGTCGGTGTTGACGCATCGAGCGCAAATTTTCCAGAGTTGACTGCTCCGGATTGACCGCAGCGGTCAGTCCCAGAGATTCCTCGTACCGGTAAATACAGGTTTCAGTATTCTGGTATCCGTCGCTGTCCAGGCAATCCATGCCAGAGGCCATATTGACGATATCTCGCAAGCTGATTTCCTGCCAGTCAGAGCCGACAAGCTCAGGCAGATAGTCTGACACTGCCCGGTCCACATTGACCCGACCCTGTGATTCCAGCGCTGCCAGAGCCGTGGATACCACAACTTTGGTGATAGACCAGCCCAGATGCCGGTCATAGGCTTTCATGTTCGGATAGGATTCGAAGAGGATCCGGCCTTCTGCCAGCACAATCACCCCGTCAATAAACGGGTTGCCCTCGACGTAGGCGCCAAAGTGGCTCAGACCTGATTCAGTCTCGACCGTGGCCGAAGTGAGCGCCGAATCCGGCGAACTGGGCAGACTTCGCTCGGGCCGGGTCCTTGCAATCGTGGCCTGAGGAAAAAACGACGCAAAATTTTTCCAGACGTAGTGACTGATCTGACCGCCATCATCAAAATTTTCCGGCGTATATTGCTGATAAATTCCGCGCACCGTTTCAAGGCTGGTCTGAGAAAGCGCAGGCGCGCTGAGAGTCAAACAAAAGACCAGCACAGCCAACACTTCAAGACCTGCACACCGATTTGACCGGCTCATTAAGCTGTCTCCGTAACACATCGATCAGGATCAGATTCATTCAGCACCTGAGTCATGTGCCCGGTGTGGATGTAATCTGCAAGCAGTTTGCCTGCCATCGGCCCGCGCCCGAATCCGGAAGACGAAAGTCCACTGACAATAAACAGGCTGTCCCGAAGTGAAATTTTTCCAATCAGCGGGGAGCCATCAAGCGAGAAAGGCATCAGACCTGACCAGATTCTTGATATTGGCAGACCGGACAACAGCGGCAGAACCTCGGTTGCATGCGCTTTGTTCACGTCAATGCCGGCCTGTTCGGGGTGTCGGATATAGCCCAGACTCTCTCTGTCTCCGCCGAAGATGACCTCGCCATTCTTGCGCTGTCTGCCATAAAGGTGCCGAGTCAGCCGCTGGGCATTTTTGTGTGTGAGGTTAGGCGGGTGCGAAGCGTCTGCCCCGTTGTCTTTGCTCCAGACGAAACTGGATTCCGCCGAGCCGATGGTGCTGAACACCCGGGGAGGTTGTGGCGCGGTTGCCCACATCTGACCGCGTATCGGAATAATCGGAATATCGAGCCCCAGCATGTTTCCTACGGGCCCGCACCAGGCACCGGTGGCCAGCACGAGGATCTGGCAGCGATATTCTCCGGTTGCTGTAGTGACCGCATAACCCTCGCGACTCAGCGGCGTAATGCTGACAACGTTTTCACCGGTGCGAATCTGCGCGCCTGCCGCGGCCGCTGCCTGCGCGAAAGCGCGGGTAGACTTTACCGGATCAGCCTGCCCCCTCTCCGGCGCGTAGACATAACCGAGCAGATCACCGTTGGCCTGAGGCTCTATCGCGCGAGCCTCTCTGGGCGTCAGTAGCTCTACCTGATACCCCTCGGATCGTAAGCGGATTACCCGATCCTGATTGAACTCAAATTGCTCTTCCGTGTGGATGGCCGTTAACGTGCCGGATTTTCTGAACTCCATGTCATAGCCGAGATCGATCTGCAATCGCTTGAAGATCTCAACTCCCCCGGCAGTAAGATAGGACAGCAGGTTCGGATTACTCCCCCACCCATTACCTCCTAATCCTCCCATATTCTGACCGGAAGCCTCGGAAGCAATCTCGCCACGCTCAAGCAGCACCACATCCCGGCCCTGCTCCGCCAGGTGAAACGCCGTTGATGCGCCTGCAATACCCCCGCCAATAATCAGTACGTCAGTCTCGAACCCGGACACCTGTGACCAGGCTGTCGCCGGAAGCGTGCTCGCTGCTGCAAGAGAGCCCAATCCCTTGAGCAGTCGGCGGCGGGGAATTCTGTGTTTTTGACGCAGTGACATAGCTACTCTCAATGGAGAAAATTCTGACTACAGTAGTACAGTATTACAGGAGAAGGTACGAAAGTCTCAGCCGGATTCCAAGTATCCTGAACTAAACGCCTGATGCGCAAACTACGGGACAGAACCACGCTCTGGCAGCAGCCGCTCAAGTTCGTCCAGCAACGCATCACGCGCGTTCTCGGGTTGATTGGTGAGAATGACGAACGGATACAAGCCATCGGCCGCGTTGAAATACCCGGCGTAATTGTAAACGCCTGTCAGTGTGCCGCTCTTTCTCAGCGCGCTGCCGGAGACAGGCAACAAATCAGCATAAGGAAGGAACTGCTCCAGCACACGCATGAAGCCTGAAGCTGTGGTGCGCTGGTGTCGACCGAGACCCGAACCTTCAGTCATGAACAGGAGGCCGGGGCTGTCGCCAAAGCCGGGGCCATAAAGCGCAGCAAGCTGTACCTGCAAGGCTTCCTGCGAAGTCTCGGTGGTAGCTGGATACCCGCTGGCCTGAGCTCCCAGGGTCAGGAATAACTGATTTGCGATAAAGTTATTTGAATAGCGCAACATCCCGGCAAGTATGTCGCGAAGAGCCCGGGAACTGCGGTGACGATATACCAGCTGCCAATCGTCTGTGAGTGGCTCTCGGTAAAAGCGGTCGTCGGCAAGCACGATGCCCGCGTCTGCCAGAAAATAGGCAAACAGCTGCTGAACCTGAGCCAGACCCAGTTCAGGATTACTACCGAGGTTCACCCGCCGAGGCTGACCGGGTGCAAGGCCTCTGCCAAGTGATCTGGCCACTTCAGTCAGGGGCGTCTGTGGTTCTGCGCTGATGATCTGCTGTTCGGTATTCCAGGCCAGATTGACGGTGTTGAAATTGACAGCCAGCGCACTGTTGCGAGCGGCGTAGGGGTCATCAGCGCCAGACTCCAGCGGCAGATCAAGCGCTGACGCGAAAGCCGAATCATCTACCACCAGACGTCGAATTTGCTGCAGCTCCTGCTGCGCGAGCCGCTTTGCAATCAGCGCGATCTCCTCCGACACCAGAAAGGGATCGCCCATGCCCCTGACCAGCAGATCGCCACGTGCATTCTGATAGAAATGCGTCTCGAAGCGATAGTCCTCTCCCAGGGCAGTCAGCACAGCCTGAGCCAGGGGTATTTTCAACAGTGAGGCCGGAACAAGTGGCTTATCAGCGTTCAGACTGAACACGATCTCTCCGGCAGGAGACTGGAGCAAGACCGATCCGTTGCCGGCAAGGTCGGCCAGCGCTGGCTGAGCACAAGCGGTTAATGGCAACGTCAACCAGAACGCCGCCGCCACACTCAGGCGCGAAGCCCACTGCCTGAACCTGGCAGATAGCTGATCTCTGGGACTTCTTACTTTCAGGGTCGGGGCTCCCGGGGCCGTCGCGCGTCAATAAATGATTTACCGTCAAATTGCTCGCTCACCGCTTGCGGCGCAGCAACCTCCAGATGGGTAAGCAGTGACGGAAGAATATCCACAATTGCCGGCAGGTTGCTGAAGTGCTCATTGAGCGCGTTGCTGTTGGTGGCTATCCAGATAGTGCGCTCGCGATCTGACTGACCGCCGTGACTCTTGCCGGTCTGCGCATCCCGCCCGTGATCGGTCGTAATCACCACCAACCAGTCCTCATCCTCTGCCTGCTGTCGAGCCTGCACCGACCGCCAGATACGACCGACGTTGGCGTCCATCAGCGTAATCGCTGCCGCCATCTCTTCTCCGTCACCGTACAGATGGCCAATGTCGTCGGTAAATTCGAGATAAACCCAGGACAGATCAGGGCCGTGCTCAGCGAGATAGCGCGCGGCCTCACGGCTGACCAGATCATCGATTTGTCTGATGTACTCTCTGGCTTCATCATGGGGGAATCGTTGCTCATCATTTTCAAAACCGTCGAAATAGTAATCCAGCTTATCGCCCCCAGCCTCCGGCCGGCTGTGTCCGAGCAATTTGGTCCGGTTATCTTCCCAGGTTGAGAACAGCGCCGTGCTCAGGTCAGGGTTGTGCTGTTTCACCAGACGGAAAATGTCCCAGTAACGGTAGTCGGGGCTACGGATCTGATTGCTGTAGACCCGGTGTTTATTTGCCCACGTCCCGGTGAGAAGACTGTTGTAACCCACTGCCGACACGGTCGGGCTTTCGCTCGCGCCTCCTGCCTGCCCTCCGACATAAGCGCGCGCGTAGCCACCGCCTCTCGCGATTTCATCAAAAAAAGGTGTGGAAACGGACTCCACCAGATCGGCGGGGATACCGTCTACCAGAATGAACACGGCCTTGGGTGTCGCCCCATGAACTGACCAACCGGCAAGCAGCAGCAAAGCACCCGTCAGAGAGACGGCCCGCTGCGTTGAGCGAATGATCCGGCGAGAAATACTTGTCCTGCGCATAGCGGCAGTGTAACAGCCCTCCTCCGTGATCGGAGTGTTTTCTGCTCACAATTCCATACCGATGTTTCTGGCAGGTCGGTCGATCCGTCCGAAGCAACAGGCAGCAGAGCAGGTTTCAGACTGTTTTTTTCTGCGCTTCGTTTTATCATGCCTGCAGTTGCTCAGTTAAAGCTTTCAGACTCTCGCTCATTTTTTGGAGAAGACCATGCCTGTCATTCAGCGGTGTTCATCGGCGTCAGTAACCAGCCGGCTCCTTGCTGCATTTATCATCCTGCTCGGATCGCTGCCCGCTGGCGCTCAGACTGCCGACTCCACAGACAGGGAGGCTGGTGAGGCTCAGTACCGTCTTGCCTGCGCTGAGTGTCACGAGGGCGCCCTGTTGGAAGCGCCACAGCGATCGGCGCTGGCGCTTTTCCCGCCAGAGCGAATCGTGCAATCTCTGGAATCAGGCATCATGGCAACCGCCGGCATGGCGCTGACTCGTGAAGAGAAACGCCAGGTCGCTTTTTTCCTGACCGGTCAACAGGCCACGCGCGAACCCACCTCCCTCAGTAGCTTCAGCTGTCAACCCACGCGCACTGCTGACTTGCCGCTGTCTCGTCCGGTCAGCTGGAACGGCTGGGGTGGAGAAGCCGGCAACTCACGACATCAGCCAGAATCCGGCGGACTGAACCGGGACAATGTCGATCAGCTGTCGCTGAAGTGGGCCTTTGCGTTTCCGGGAGCCACGCGCTCGAGAGCACAGCCGGTGGTCACCCCCGAAGTGGTTTTCACCGGTAGCCAGGACGGGACCGTCTATGCGCTGGACCGCAACAACGGATGCCCCATCTGGACCTACAGTGCCGAAGGGGAAGTCCGGGGGTCTTTGTATGTCGATACCGACGAGCAGGGTGTGCCCGAAACAGTTCTGTTTGGTGACTTTACAGCCCACGCCTACGCGCTGCATGCCCAGACCGGTGAACTGCTGTGGAAAACGCCGGTTCATGACCACGAAGCCGCGATTGTGACCGGCTCAGTCATCGCGCATGACGGTACCGTGGTGGTACCGGTTTCCTCCCTGGAGGTGATCCTCGCTTCACGTACCGACTATGAGTGCTGCACATTCCGCGGAGCGCTGGTCGCACTGGATATCGAAACCGGCGAAGAGCGCTGGCGTACTTACACGACCGACCTGCCCCGCCCCACGATTCTCAGTACGGCCGGAACACAGCAGTATGGGCCGTCAGGGGCTCCTATCTGGTCCAGCCCGACCATCGATGCAGCGCGTAATCTGGTCTATGCCGGCACGGGCGAAAACTACTCCTCACCAGCCAACGGCCTGAGCGATGCGGTGCTGGCGGTCAGTCTCGAGTCCGGGGAATTGGTATGGTCAGCACAATTAACCCGGGACGATGCCTGGAACGGTGCCTGTTCCCGGCGTGCGCCGAATTGCCCGGAAGAGGACGGTCCGGACTATGACATCGGAGCCGCTCCGATTCTGACCAGAGACGAGCATGGCAGGGAAGTCCTGCTGGTGGGCCAGAAATCCGGCATGGTCTATGCCCTTGATCCTGCCGATGACGGCAGGTTGTTGTGGGAACAGCGGGCCGGCAGCGGCGGCACCATGGGCGGCATTCATTACGGTATGAGCGCAAGCCCTTCAGCCCTTTTTGTCGGTGTTTCCGACTTGCCGACCAACAATCCCTATAACGTGGGTCCGGGCCATCCCGGCATCCATGCTCTCAGCCTCAGCACCGGTGAAATTCTGTGGCGCAAGGATCTCAGCGATCAGTGTGAAGAAAGCCGTTTTCTCTGTTGGCACGGTATCTCTGCTGCGGTGAGCAGCGCAGAGAATCTGGTTTTCGCCGGCGGTTTGGACGGTATTCTGCGCGCATTCGATCCGGAGAGCGGCGAAATTCTTTGGCAAACCGCCACACTACAGTCCTTCGGCACGCCTAATGGCGTTGAAGCGCGCGGCGGTGCCATTGAAGCCGATGGGCCGGTACTTGTTGGAGGCGAGGTCTTCGTTACCTCAGGCTATGACAAGTGGAATGAGGCGCCGGGCAATGTACTGCTGGTGTATTCGCTGAATGGCCAGTAACACAAACCTTTAGCGTTGCCCGTCACGCTGGCGGCGAATCAGCATCGCGCCTGAATTTAAGCTCACCTGAGCTGATCGCGGCGCCCGATCAGCAGCTTCGAGTGAACCTGTCCGATGATCTCATTGAATAACATCAGCCTCATGCGCGGCAATCAGCTCCTGATCGCCGACAGCAGCCTGACACTGAGTGGCGGCCAGCGTACAGGCATAATCGGTCGCAACGGCGCCGGCAAAACCAGCCTGTTTAAAGCGCTTGAGGGAGAAATTCCGCTGGAACAGGGCGCTATTGAACTGCCCAATGGGCTGCGTACTTCAACGATGTCTCAGGAGACGCCGGGCAGTCAGCGGAGCGCGCTGGAATTCGTCATTGATGCAGACACGGCCTACCGCAATCTGGAACGGGCTCTGCAACAGGCTGAAGTGGATGACGATCACGCAGCCATGGCCCGGCTTCACAGCGAACTCGACAACATCGAGGGCTACAGCATTCGCCACCGGGCTGAGCAGTTACTTTCAGGGCTCGGCTTCAGTACCGATTTATTCGATCAGCCGGTAAGCCGCTTTTCCGGCGGTTGGCGGGTAAGACTTAATCTCGCTGCTGCCCTGATGTGTCCATCTGATTTGCTCATGCTGGATGAACCCACCAACCATCTGGATCTGGAGGCGACAGTCTGGCTGGAGCAGTGGCTGCAGCGCTACCCCGGAACCCTGCTGATCATTTCTCACGACCGCTCCTTTCTGGATACGGTGATAGAACAGGTCGTCAGCTTCGAGGGAAACAGACTGGTTGCCTACACGGGTAACTACAGTGCTTTCGAAAAACTCAAAGCGGAGCGCCTGGCCCTGCAGCAAGCCATGTATGAGAAACAGCAGCGCCGTCGAGCAGAAATTGAAAACTTCGTGCGCCGTTTCCGGGCTAAAGCCAGTAAGGCAACTCAGGCTCAGAGTCGGCTGAAAGAGCTCGACCGTATGCAGGACATTGCTCCGGCGCACATTGACTCGCCGTTCAGCTTCCGTTTCGCAGACCTTGACCAGCTTCCGGATTTTTTAATGCAGGTAGAACAGCTCAGCATTGGTTTTGCGGAACCGCTGGTCGAACGGATCAATCTCAGCATCCGCGCTGACACGCGGATCGGTCTGCTCGGTTTCAACGGCAGCGGCAAATCGACCCTGCTCAGAGTGCTGTCCGAGCAGCATTCGCCGCTGGCGGGTGAGATCACCCGCGCCAAGAAACTAAAAGTAGGCTATTACGCCCAGCATCAGGTAGACGAGCTGAATCAGCAGTCAACTCCTTTTGAGCTCATTCAGCAGCTCGATCCGAAAGCCAGCGCTCAGGAGATTCGCAACTACCTTGGCGGCTTTGATTTCAGGGGCGAGCGCATCAATGAGCAGATATCGGTTTTTTCGGGTGGTGAAAAAGCCCGCCTCGCGCTGGCACGGGTCGTGCGCAGTCAACCGAACCTGCTGTTGATGGATGAGCCCACCAACCACCTCGATCTGGATATGGTTCACGCGCTCACGGTTGCCCTGCAGCACTACTCCGGAGCGCTGATCATCGTCTCTCATGACCGCCATTTGCTCGGCAACACGGTTGATGCGTTCTATTCCATCCACAAAGGTGTGTTTGCTGAATTCAAAGGTGATCTGAAAGATTATGAAAAGTGGCTGGGCAAACAGGAATCGACCGGTCACCGCCTCGAAGCGCGAACGGCGACCATGCAGCCCGGCGATGCCAGCCAGAAACTTGACAAGAAACAACTGCGGCAGGAAGCCGCCGCAAAACGGGAGCGCGAGGCCCCTCTGCGCAAACGCGAGAAACAGCTGGAGCGCAAGATAGATGACCTCAACAGTGAGCTTCGGTCTCTGGAGACACAACTCTCCGACAGTACGCTGTATGATGACAGCAACAAGAAACAGCTTACGGATCTGCTACAGCGGCAGGGTGAGCTGAAAATCCAACTGGCCGATCTCGAGGAAGCCTGGATGGAAGTCCTGGAGCAGCTTCAGTAGTCCCGGTAGTAGTCCCGATTGGCCTCGGCTGCGTAATTCGCGTAAAGCGACCCTGATCAGCATCTCACTCAGACCATCCGCAAATCACACCCCATGGCAAACTCCGTCCCAACTGTTGATTGCACCAACCCGGACTGCGGCATCCCCGTAGATCCTTCCGAGCTCACCTGTCCCAAGTGCGACACTGATCTTCATAACGCGCTGAGCGAGCAATTCTATGAAATCGATGTGGCGCATAATGGCCAGACGCGGGAAGAGGCGAAGGTGGAAATCGAGGAAGGGCTCAACACCGCACTGCTCTATCGTTTCAGGGGTCTGAAGGTCATCCATGGTTACGGGAGTGGCAGCAGCAAACGCGGGGCCATTGCCAGAGAGGCCACTCGTTTCATGGAAACACTCGCTGCGCGCAAGGGCTACGGTTTCAGGCAGGATGGATTCAACCGAGGCGCACATTTAATTGATTTTGGCCAGTAGCCCGATCGCTTCTGGTCAGAGTCCTCACCGCCAGAACGCGCAAACCTCTGGGCTTCTAACCGGCGCTTCGGCATAATGCTTTGCCTTTCGCTGAAGCCATTGCTTACTGATTATGTTTTTCAAAAATATTCGCCTGTTCGCCCTCACCGAAACCTTTCCCTACAGTCAGGATGAACTGGAAACCCAGCTCGGCAACCAGTTGTTTGCGCCCTGCAGCAAATTTGAGAAATCCCGCCTCGGCTGGGTTAGCCCGCTGGGTGACGCCGCACCGGTGTCAGAGGACGAAGACGTTGCGCCCATGCTTACTCACGTTGTCGGTAATTTCATTATGGTATGCGCGCAGAAACAGGATCGACTGTTGCCCGCCTCTGTGGTGCGACAGGAGACTGAAGAAAAGGTCGCAGAAATAGAGCACCGGCAGTCCAGAAAAATTTTCCGCAAGGAAAAACGCCAGATTCAGGACGATGTCTACGCCACTTTGCTGCCGCGCGCTTTCACCAAGAACCAGCAAACCTACGCGTTCATCTCCGTTAAAGACAATCTGCTGGTAGTCGACAGCGCCAGCGCACCCCGGGCCGAAGAAGTCGTCAACCTGCTGCGGGACAGCCTGGACTCCTTCCCGGTGGCGCTGCCCCAGGTGCGCACCTCGCCCACTGAGATCATGACCCGCTGGCTACGCGATAAGGCGCCTGGCGAACACTTCAGCCTGCTTGAAGACGTGGTGCTGCACAACCCGCTGGACAGCAGCAATGTGGTGCGCTGCGCCAGCCAGGACCTGGCCGGTGATGAGATCGCGGCCCACCTCGAGGCGGGCAAAGCGGTGAAGAGCCTGGGGGTTTCCTGGAACCAGGTAATCCACTGCATCATTCACGACGACCTGTCCATCAAACGGCTGCAGTTCGAAGCCATTGAAGAGGAACAGTCCACCGTTGAGGAAGTCACTCCGGCGCAGAAATTCGATCAGGACTTTGCGCTGATGACGCTGGAGCTGAGCGCGTTCTTTGAATCCCTGTTCAAGGCCTTTGGCGGCCTGGGCGAACCCAAGCCGTTCGGTCGCAAGAATCGGGAAGAAGACTGAGGGGTTCAGAAACTCTTCCCATTGATCTAATCATCAAGAGAAAAACCAGCTTTTCTTCCGGCTCCAAGCGTTTCGGATGAAATTCCGTTCCTTGCCCGCTCTGCCAATTTTCGAGTCATTTCATGCACCGGTTGATGCGTGAGCGGGATATGCCTTCTCAACTGGCGCGTTGCTGAAAATTTAAGCCAGCAATGCCTCGCATCCGGTGCCACTTAGCAATTCATCGACCCGGGACTTTGAATCGGTTTCGAGCTTGCCATATTCCTGCCGGATCCAGTGCACGCAATGTGCCTGATACTTGAAGGTGATCTGCTGCCAGGGCTGTCCTTCCACGATTGTCGAGACTTCAGCGGCGCCGGCCGTAACCGCCTGATGATTGGCCAGCATTACCGGGACATAGGTCCTGCCCATCTCGGTGAGCAGGTTCTTAATCGCGAGATTATCCGCTGACAATAACCGCCAGTCAGCCTCGGTGGGCTCCAGCCCCGATAGATCTTCCATCACAGACACCCAGGCATACACCCGGGGCGCGTTCTCCAAGGTCATGGCAACCGCTGTCGGATCAAACTGGGCTAACTGGGTGAGCTGACCAAACAGTGCAAAATCTGCTGCGCCGGGCCGCTCACCCAGAACAAAAGGCGCTTCCCTGAGCAGCGCATCAAAGCAGGTCAGAAAGCGTCGGTAGCTGGCCTCTATCACCGGCGCGGTGATGTCATTGGAACCTACCACGTAGAGACGGTTCTCCTGTCGCTCTCGGAATGCTCGTTGTTTGACAGCAATCTCCCCGTCCGGTGCGGAAATCTCTCCCCAGTAGGGCAGAATGGTCGCAGCCATGTCCGCATCCGCGTCATAGTGCCAGCGAATATGAAACATCGGTTTGGTCAGCCATTCGTCGGCGTAGTCCTCGATCAGGTAATCGACAAAGCGAAGCGCCGGGTCGGAAGGAACAACGGAGCGGCCGGGATAATCTGCCTCAAGTCTTCGGATAATAGGCGTGGAATCCACCAGCGCCTCGTGCTTGCCCTCCTGATCGGTCAGATAGACAACCGGTAACAGACTGACCTTGGGCTCCGGCAACCCGTCCAGCGGGTCATTACCCTGCTGCACATATCGATAGGGAATGTGGCGAAACCGCAACAGACTCAGCATCTTGCGGGTGTAGGGTGAGCCGGGCACGCCTTTGATGATCAGCATAGACAATACGATCCTGATGAGTGAGTAACGCGCTGTGCTCCACAGGAAGTCCAGCGACGGGTAGATATCCTTTCATGCAGTTGAGGCAAATACCAGCCTCAGTCAAAGCGCCGTGAACGCGCAAAATTGATCTGCCTGATGTTATCCGTTATTTTCGAGGACCTCTCACTAACTGACCCGTTCATCCCCGTCGCGAAAAGGAATAACAACATGCGAACTTCTGGCCAGAATCCTCATCACCGTCACCGGGCACCCCTGCTGTGCCTGTTGGCCCTGTTGTGCACTCCCGGTCTCAGCGTTCTTGCTGCGGAATCCTGGCCACAGTCAGAGGCCGGCGCTGAAGCCTCCGGCTTCAGCGCTGCCGGCATTGATCAACTCGACCGGGCCATGCGCGAAATTGTTGCTAACCAGGATGTGGCCGGCATGGTCTGGCTGCTGGCCAAGGACGGCAAAGTCGCCACCTATAAGCATGCCGGTATGGCTCGCCTCGAAGATGACGCGGCGATGACGCAGGACTCTCTGTTTCGAATCTATTCCATGACCAAACCGATTACCGGCGTGGCCCTGATGATGCTGTGGGAAGAAGGGCAGTGGGATTTTGATGATCCGGTCAGCAAGTACATCCCCGAATTCGCCGATCTTAGGGTGCTGAAAGACTATGACGCCGGTGGCGACTTTGAACTTGAACCGCTTGAACGGCAACCCACGATGCGTGAATTGCTCAACCACACCGCCGGTTTCGGCTATGGCTTATTTGGCAACGACCCGGTCAATGCCGCTTTTCGTGAACAAGCGGTGCTCGCCTCCGCCAACCTCGAGGAACTGGTCACTAAAGTGGCCGACATACCCCTGCTGTCACAACCGGGGGATCAGTGGTTTTATTCAATCGGTGTCGACCTGCAGGGCTACGTAGTACAGAAAATTACCGGTATGCCGTTCGGCGAATTTCTGCGGACCAGAATTTTCGAACCCCTTGATATGCTGGACACCCGTTTCTATGTTCAGGAGCAGGATCAAAGCCGCTTTGCTGAGGTCCACTACTGGGACACGGAACGCAATCGACTGGCACAGCAGCCGCATCGCTCCGACCGGCCGAGCTACTTCGATTCAGCACGACTGGAATCGGGCGGCGGCGGCCTGGTGTCATCCACTCACGACTATGCGCGTTTTCTGCAAATGCTGGTAAATCGTGGGGAGCTGGATGGCACCCGGATCCTCAAGCCGGAATCCGTCGCCATCATGCGCTCAAACAGCCTGACCGGCGAAGAAGACATGCGCTTTGGAATTGGCGGGCCGGGCCAGCCCGGTCAGGGTTTCGGCGTAGACTTTGCGGTAACCTATGATCCTCAAGCGGCAGACACTCCGCAGGCCCCCGGGACCTACTACTGGGCGGGCGCTGCAGGGACTACGTTCTGGATTGATCCGGTCAACGACATCTTCTGGCTGTCTATGATTCAGGCGCAGGGACAGCGACGACCAGGCGCAGCCAACGCCGGCGTGATCGCCCGTGATCTGATTTACGACGCTCTGGTCGATTGAATTGACTGGGCGCTGCCCCGCTGCGCGGATACACAGCCGGGCGACCGCAGGGGCTTTTGCACCATTGATGCAAGGAGCCAACGCGTGGCGAAAAACCTGTTGGCTGAAGAGTCTCTTGTTAAGATTGGCGCTGTCGCGCTTGCCGACGCATTGCCTGGCGGGGTTTGATCAGGCGGCCTGAGTAGTCATCGGGCTGTATTATCTCCCGTTTCGCGCGCCCAGAGCTTTTGCGTCATCACTCCTGCAGCATCCTCGATCACCTGCATCGCATCAAGAATCAGATCTTCACGCCATTTTTGACCGATAAGTTGAATACCTGAAGGCAGTCCATCCACAAGATCTACCGGCACGAATCCGGCTGGCATGCCGATATAATTCACGCCATAGCTGTAGATTGAACTGTCGAAAAGATCCTTAACACCCTCAAAAGTCTCATCATGGTCACAGGGGTAGCCGGGACGCATCAGGTACGGAGTCAACAGCAGCGGATACTCATGAAGAAGCAGGTTCCATTCGCGAACAAGCGCAGTGCGCGCTGCAATGCCGAGCAGATAGCCTTCAGCGTCCACCATGCCCTGAAGCTGATAATATCCTTCGAATATCTGATTGATGGTGTCAGAACCATGGGCTTTGAAGACCGGCTCGAGTAGCCGCTTCATTTCAAAGTTGGTGTTGAGTAACCACTGCCTGGCAGCTTCCGCCATGGAAGGCGTTTCGATCTCTTCTACCTCATATCCCGCCGCTTCCAGCATTGATGCCGCCCTGTCGAGATTGGCAAGTATGCCCGGATGGATCGCATAGTCGTAAGCATGGCGGCTGATGCCCACTTTCGGCAGATGGTCATGCTCCCGGGAAAACGCCATCGGCACCTGCCAGGGGTCTCTCGGGTCGTACTGCATCAACACTTCAGTGCCCAGCCTGACATCCCTGACCTCCCTGCAAATGACGCCCTGCACAGACATCAGCTGGGCCAGCATGCCCCGCTCCGCCTGGGCTGAAGGCAGATAGGCCGGCACTCGACCCAGACCGGGCTTGATGGTGCTCAAGCCACAAGCAGTGGCGGGATAGCGAAGGGAGCCGGCGATATCGTTGCCGTGGTTGATGGCGGCAAACCCGGCGGCGCCGGCAGACGCTGCACCACCGGAAGAACCACCGGGAGACGCCTGCAAATCCCAGGGATTCCGGGTCAGGCCGTGCAGCGGATTATCGGTGGTCAGCCGCATCGACATTTCCGGCGTGTTGGTCCGTCCGATCAGGATGGCGCCGGCCTTCAGCAGATTCGACACAACAGGAGAGTGATCAGGCGCAATGGTGTCCTTGAATATCTCCATGCCGTTGGTTGTGGCACGACCTTTGGTGTCCACATTCACTTTGACGGTCACCGGCACGCCGTGTAACGGTCCGAGTGCTTTGCCGTCGGCAACTGCGGCATCAGCCGCCTGCGCCGCAGTCAGGGCCGATTCATCCAGCAAATCAACAATCGCATTGAGCTGCGCGTTCTTCTGTTCGATTCGCCCCAGTGTCGAATGCACCAGTTCGGTCGCGGTGAATGTCCGATTTTTCACGCCTGCCGCCTGCTCGACAGCACTCAGTTGCCACAATGGTGTCATGGTGTCTCCCTGCTTGGTCACCGCTTTGGATCAGGCAACGAGCATAATGTGGGTGGGGCGAAAACAAAAGCCGATTCGTCGGAGGGTTCAGTGTCATTTGAGTTAGGCCGGAGGTGTTTGTACCATGCGGTACTGCTTTTTCATGGAACCGCGCCATGTCGGACAAGGACACCGCTGAAACGAGCCATACCTTTCTGGTTCACGATGAACAGCATGCGGAAGGCGCTGTTTCACCCCCCATCTATCAGACCTCGCTGTTCACGTTCAACTCCTATGAAGAAATGGAAGCGCGCTTCAAAGGTCAGAGCGACCGCGCGCTTTACTCCCGTATTGACAATCCGACGGTTTCGGCTCTGTTGCAGAAGCTTTGCCTTCTCGAAGGCGGTGACAAAGCGCTGGCCTTCGCCAGCGGCATCGCCGCAATCAGCAATGCCGTACTCGGGCTGGTCAGGACAGGTGACCGTATCGTTTGCGTCAATCATTGCTATCCGGATACCTACAGGCTCCTGCGGCTGGTATGTGCCCGCTTCGGCGTGACCACCGACTTTGTAGACGGCACCGACACCGCCGCAGTCGCAAATGCCCTGCCCGGCGCTCGCCTGCTGTATCTCGAATCACCCACGTCATGGCTGTTTCAGGAACAGGATCTGCAGACACTCGCGCAACTGGCGCAGACCCACGGGGTGATCAGCCTGGTGGATAACAGCTGGGCCTCACCGATCTTTCAACAACCACTGGCTGCAGGTATCGATCTGGTCATCCATTCGGCCACCAAATACCTCTCCGGCCACAGCGATGTTGTAGCGGGCGCTGTGGTAGGACGCGCTGATCTCATTGATCACCTGAGTGCTGAGACGACAGCGTATCTGGGCGCCAAACTGTCCGCCCAGGAGGCCTCTCTGCTGTTAAGAGGCCTGAGGACCTTGCCGCTGCGGATGGAGCGAGTTCATCAGAGCGGTCTGACTCTGGCGCGAAAGCTGTCGGCACATCCATCGGTGAAACGTGTGTACCATCCGGGACTGCAACCGCATCCACAGTCGCTGCTCAGCGGGTATGGCGGACTTTTCAGCTTCGAGGCTGAAGACTCGTTAGACATCCCGACGTTTTGCAATGCCCTGAATTTTTTCAAGCTCGGCGTCAGCTGGGGCGGACACGAAAGTCTCGTCATGCCCGCTGAGATGTCAATCAACCAGGCCGGCTCTCCCAGCGCGGCTGTCGATTTCGGCGTGTCACCTCGCCTGGTTCGCTTGTATGTCGGATTAGAAGAGGCTTCCGACTTATGGAACGATCTGGAACGCGCGTTCGAAGCCGCAAGCCCACATGAGTAAACCCATTTCACTCACCGAAGCTGCACTGCCGCTACTCACGATGCTGGCCTTGCTGACTGTCGGCGGCCTGTTTTTACCGATAGGCACAGAGCTTCTGGTCTTCATCATGTTTATCGCCGCCGCGGTCGCCGGCGTCATTGCCATTCGGCACGGCCATGACTGGGATGCCATCCAGCGCTCTACAGGCGAGAAGTTCGCCAGCGTGCTTCCGGTTATCCTGATTCTTCTGACGATCGGGTTATTGATTGGTACCTGGATGTTCAGCGGCACGATTCCGGCTCTGGTCTACTATGGTGTTCAGCTGGTCAATCCCCGGTTCATGATCGTCACGGCATTTCTGATCACTGCCATGATGTCAATGACCGGCTCATCCTGGGCAGCAGCCGGAACCATTGGTGTCGCGTTAATGGGAGTTGCTGCCACCATTAATGCCCCGCTGGCTGCCACCGCCGGCGCGGTGGTATCCGGTGCCTATTTCGGCGACAAGCTCTCGCCACTGTCAGACCAGACGAATATCTGCGCCATTGCAGCGAATGCCAATCTGTATGACCACATTCGCAATATGACTTTTACCGCCGGCCCTTCTTTTGCTGTGGCACTGGTGGTTTATCTGATTGCCGGCCTAGCCACAGACGCACGGCATGATGCCAGCACGGTTCAGCCAATCCTTGCTGAGATTCAGAGCGCCTACCGAATCAACCCGGTGGTCTTCTTGCCCGCACTAATTGTCATTGTGGGAACGTTCAGGAGGAAACCGGCAGCGCTGGTCATGGCGCTGTCGTCGGTAGTAGCCATGATCATCGGCATGACCCTGCATGGATTCAGCGCGCAACATGCCGTCATCAGCGCCATCAACGGCTTTGATGTCAGCATGACCGGCCTAACACAGACGCCCAGCGAAAGTCTGACTAGCCTGCTGAGCCGGGGCGGCATCAATTCCATGTCGACCACCTTGATCCTGATCATCGCCGCCTTCTTGCTGGCAGCCGCCATGGACGTCTCCGGAGGACTCAACAAGTTACTTGACGTCATCCTGTCACAGGCTAACTCGGTCACTGGCCTGATCGCGGCAAGCCTGGCCTCGGGCGCAACAATGATTGCCCTGACCAGCCACGGAGGCGTCACCGCGCTGATCGTAGGAGGGCTGTTTCAAACAGCCTATCGGGAGCAGAATCTTGCGCCTGAGAATCTGTCACGTTCGCTGGAGGATTCAGTGACCATCCTGGAGCCGCTTATGCCGTGGACGGTCTCCGCCATATTCATGGCCACCACTCTCGGCGTGCCTACGTTGGAATATTTGCCATGGGCAATATTCTGCATGACGGGCTGGATGTTTTCCCTGCTGTTGGCCGCGTTCTATCCGCGCACAGGGTTCGGGCTAAAGCCGCTGCAGTGATCCTGCGCACCGCGAGTGCAACTCTCAACGCCGCGATGTATTGCTTGCGCGGGCAGGACAGAGGCTAGGCCAGCACCGCTTCGAGAGCCGCAATCAGCCCTGCTACTTCATCCAGGCTATTGTAGTGCGTCAGCGATACTCTCACTACGCCTCCGTGATCGCTCAGTCCCAGATATTCAACCAGTCGGCGGGCGTGGAAATCACCAAAGCGGACTGCGATCCGGTATTGATCCAGTGCCTGACACAGCTCACCGGAATCTTTGTCGTCAATTTTGAAGCTGATGGTGGGCACCCGACGGGGATCATCGCCATGTTCAACACCAATGATGCGGCAGTCTTCGCGACTGCGCAGATAAGCGAGCAGCTTTTCTGCCAACTGATTTTCATGGACAGTAATCAGAGCAAACGCTTTTTCGATTTTTGCCCGGGTGGTGCCGGTTGCGCCGCTTCGCTCGCCCAGCGCTGCCAAATAATCAACAATCCCAGTAGTCGAGTAGGCAATCTCATAATTGGCATTGCCCGGCTCCAGCTTCGCCGGCACTTTATCCTTGCCGTAGAAGTAGTGATAGAGATTGTCGAGCTCGGCCATCAACTCATACTTGCCATAGAGCACGGCGGCATGAGGGCCGTAGACCTTGTAAATACTGAAAGCGAGAAAATCGACGTCCCAGGCCTGAACGTCCACGGCCCGATGGGGCGCGTAGGCAACACAGTCCACGCAGATCAATGCCCCACGCTGATGCACAAACTCGGCGATCTCATCGACGGGATTAATGGTACCCAGGATATTGGAGACATGAGTCACCGCCACCAGTCGAGTGCGGTCAGTCATCAGGGCGTCAAGATCTTTCAACCGGAGCTCCAATGAGTCCTTGTCCAGATTCCAGAACTTGATGGTGACGCCGAATTCCTCCAGCCCGACCCAGGGGCCGATGTTGGACTCATGATCAGACACGGTGACAATGATCTCATCCCCGGCCTGCAGCTGACTGCGCAGCGCGCGCGCCAGGTTCTGCATAGCGACTGTGGTAGTGGGTGCAAACGCGATTTCTTCCGGACGCCTGGCATTGACCAGAGTCGCCACAGCCTCCCTGCCCGCCTGCAGCGCCTCCGCCGCAGCCAGTGAGACCTCATAGCTGCCGCCTATCTGCACATTCTTGTTGAACAGAAAATCGTTCATGCGCTCCACCGCGCCTTTCACAATCTGGGTACCGCCGGCGTTGTCCATGAAACTCCAGCCGTTTTGCAGGCCAGGGAACTGACTGCGCGCGAACTCCAGGTCTAATTCCGTTTGTATATTCGATTCACTCACACTTTCACTCTCTTACTGCTTGAATTGCTTATCCGGGCTCGAAGTAGAAACTCTGTTACAGGCCCTGTTCCAATGCCTCGTCAATGCTGTAACACGGCATTCACAAAATCACGGGTGCGCTGGTGTGCGGGCCCGTCAAAGATCTGCGCCGGCTTGCCCGCCTCAACTATTTTTCCTTCGTCCATAAAGATCACCCGATCCGCCACCTGTCGGGCAAACCCCATTTCGTGCGTCACAACCAGCATGGTAACGCCCGACCTGGCCAGGTCGCGCATAACATCAAGCACTTCTCCCACCATCTCAGGATCCAATGCCGAAGTCGGCTCATCAAAAAGCATGACACGTGGCCCCATAGCAAGCGCCCGCGCAATGGCTACCCGTTGCTGCTGGCCACCGGAAAGCTGGCTTGGATACTTATCTGCCTGGGCCTCAATGCCGACCTTCTGCATCAGGTCATCGGCAATGGCATTGGCTTGCTGCTCGGACATCTGCTTTACGCGCAGCGGAGCCAGAGTAATGTTTTCCCGAATGGTCATATGAGGGAAAAGATTGAATGACTGGAACACCATGCCTACATCCGCGCGTGCGGTTTCGTCCTGCGTGATATCAATGCCAGCAATCTTTACTTCACTGGAGTCGTCGAAATCTTCCAGCTGGTTGATACAGCGAATCAAAGTGGATTTGCCGGACCCGGATGGACCGACAATACAAACTACCTCACCTTCATTAATCTGTAGGTCCACGCCGGCCAGCGCGTTAAAGCTGCCGAACTGCTTGCGCAAATTCTTGATGGAGACGATAGCGCTCACTGAGAATATTCCTGCCGAAATCGTTTCTCGAGTCGGCCCACCAGAATCACCAGCGGCCAGAGCAGGGCAAGGTAAATAAGCGCAGCGACGATAAGCGGGGTTGGATTGGCCTCCAGCGCCTGAGCCTGATTCGCCTGCTTGAGCAGATCCGGCATGGCCACTACCGAAGCCAGCGCCGTGTCTTTGATAACGTTGATGCAGTTGTTGGTGAGCGGCGGAATCACCACGCGAATAGCCTGGGGCAGAATCACATCTACCATGGTATGCCGGTAGTTCAAACCCAGTGCATGGGAAGCCTCGAACTGTCCGGACGGAATCGCTTCAATACCCGCACGAAAAATCTCTGCGGTGTAAGCACCGGAAACCAGAGTCAGGGCAACTGCGGCCGCGGTAAATGCCGACAGCTGGATACCCGCAAAAGGTGGCGCGTAGTAAACCACAATCAGCAGAACCAGAATGGGGATTGATCGGAAAATATCGATATACATTTTGCTGGCAACTCCGGCCGGCCGCACGCCGTAGAGTCGCACCAGGGCCAGAAACAGGCCGAGTGCCAACCCGCAGGCAATGCTGGTGGCGCCGAGCAGCAGCGTGACCCTCAATCCGGCCAGCAACAGAGGCATGGAGTTAAGCAGGACACTCCAGTTCAGAAAAGTTTGGGCAAACCCCGCGTCACGCCCCCCGACGGAGGTGGAGCGTGGGCGGTCCACCACTGAAACCGTTGAACTGCTGGCCAGTGGCTCGCTGCCAAACCAGCTGCGGTGAAGTTCAGCGACAAAACCACTGCGCTTCAACTCAGTGATGACGTCATTCACCTGATCCGCCAGCGGATTGCCCTGGGCCAACACCATGGAGTAGCGCTCGCCGGTTTCGATGCGCTGCACGACCTTGAAGTAAGGCTTGTCTCTGATGAAGTATTCCAGACCCGGAATATCCGAGATGTAACCGTCCACTCTGCCGGACTGCACGTCCAGCATCGCAGGCACCAGACCCTCGAAGCGCCGGATCTCACCAATTCCATAGCGAGCGGCATTTTCTGTAGTCCACATATCGCCCGTGGAGCCGGTGTCCACCGCCACCACTCTACCCTGCAGGTCTGCCAGGCTGCTGATATTACTGTCACTGTCCACGGTTAAGGACTGGGCACTGTCATAGTAAGGCTGCACAAAGGCTACCGACTCCAGGCGCCGCTCTGTGACTGTGATAGAAGACAGGGCAATATCGATTCGGCCTGACTGCACGGCGGAGAACAAACCACTGAAAGGGATGTTGATGATTTCCACATCCATGCCAAGTTGATCGCCGATCTGGTTGACCAGATCGATCTCAAACCCGACGTAGTCGCCGTTCTCGTCCTGAAATTCCCAGGGCACATTGCCGATGTTCGCGCCCACGGTGAGATTGGCTGCGTGTGTTGCCTCAGAAGTCAGTAAGACAATCAGGCAAACGCTGGTGATGAAACTTAAACGGGTCACAGGCCTGTCAATCAGGAATCAGATTTACAATTCGGCATTAGATCAGAAAGCGAACTGAGGAGAAACCGCGCTAAAATCAGGCGTTGATCAGGCCATTCGCGCAAACGACAAAAGAAGCAGAGGAGAGAAAGCGCGGACTCTCCGGAAAAGAAAGCAGGCGGATTCAAGATCAGCAAAAGTTCCAACGCCCGCGATGCTGAACATCGAGCTGGCGGTAATCACTGCGTGAACCTGCTGGCCAAGCAGGCAAGTTCATAGTATCAATAGCGACCACCCTAAGAAGCTGATCTTCTTTACAACCTGGAGACACATCTATGCTGAACCTCAACCCAGCGCGCGGCACCCTGACATCTCTTCAACTGCTCTGCGCGCTTACCGCGCTCTGGCTCGGCACCTCGGCCAGCGCTCAGCAACCCGCGCCACCCCCCGGCGCTTACGATGCCGCACCTTACCTGGGTGAAGTCAGAAACCAGTATGTCTACGGAGACATCTGGGAGCGCCCCGGGCTGTCTGCCAGGGACCGCAGCATGATTACCGTAGCCGTCAATCAGGCGCTGTATGCCACCAATGAGTTGCGCCTGCACATGGGCCGCGCCCTCGACAATGGCGTCACCCAGGCCGAAATATCTGAAATTATTGCGCACACGCTGTGGTACTCGGGATTTCCAACAGGAGTGAACGCTGCCAGAGTAGCGGCTGAAGTCTTTGCGGAACGCGGGTTACCCGCCTCACCACCCGGCGCCTCCGACCGGAGCCCACCGGAAAATCCTGACCTCGAATTTCCCGGTGCTTTCCCGCAAACCCCCTACCTGCGAGATCTGCTGAATCAGGTTGTTTATGCCGAAACCTGGCAGCGAGAAGAACTTTCGCCCCGTGATCGCAGCATGATTACTGTCGCAGTAGGCACCGCACTGTACGCGTCCAGCGAGGTCCGGCATCACGTGGGGCGCGCGCTGGACAACGGCGTCACTCAGACTGAAATCGCAGAAGTGATTACCCATGTCAGTTTTTATTCCGGCTTCCCCACAGCAGTGAACGCAGCGAGAGTGGCAGCCGAGGTCATGGAATCCCGGGGCATCGTGCTGGGCGGCGGCAGGTTCCCGGCCGCACCTTATCTTGATGAGTTAATTGATGGATTGGTGTTTAATGAGACCTGGGGCCGCGAACAGCTTTCCGCGCGTGACCGGAGTCTGGCGACCATCGCTGTCACGCTGTCCAACTATCAGACCGACCAGTTACGCGTGCATCTGAATCGAGGCCTGGATAATGGCCTGTCCACAGAGGAGATCGCCGAACTGATTGCGCAGGTCACTCTGTACTCGGGGTTTCCGACCGGCGTGAACGCCTCAAGAACATTTGCAGAGGTGCTGCGCGAGCGAGGTCTCCCGCTGCCTGACTCTCTTTAGCCGACAAAGCGTACGAACAAGTCACTGGCTGCGCACTCTTCGCAGCCAGTGACCTGAAGGATGGATACCCGTGTCAGTGAAACGCTGTACACAATGCGCTGCTGACTTTTCCTGTCGGGCAAACCGCCCGTGCTGGTGCACCAGTCTCCCGGTTCTGGATGATTGTTTTCCGAGAGAGCCCTGCGGGCTATGCCCGGAATGTCTGAAAAGTCGCACTCTTGAGCAGATCAGCCAGGCCGTGGCGAAATTTGAAGCGGGCGAGACCGATAACCCGGCCGCGCCCTACCTGGGGCAGACGCAGACCCAGTCATTGATTGAAGGCATTGATTACACCATCGAAGGAGGCGTGGCCCTGGTCTTTACCGCCTGGTATCACCTCAAGCGGGGTGAATGCTGCGGCAGTGGCTGCCGCCACTGCCCTTACGACCACATCAATGTGCCGAGCTGAAAGGCCGGCAGTACTCAGCCTATCGGGGCCGCGAAAATCAGGCCAGACAACCTCCGACCCGTAGACGCTAATCTGCCTCAGCCAGTTCCTTCATGGCGCGCAGCGCATTGGTGAACATGCCACGGCGTCGTTCAATGTCCGCGTCCTTTGCTGCCTGGTCAGCCAGATTGGAGACATCCAGGGTCAGGGTGTACAGCATCTTGGAGGTGGAATCAGTCAGCGGGCGGGCTTCCATAAAGCCGTGGTACAGATTGTAGAATTCACCTTCCACTGCCGGTTGGGTATAGCCATAGGAAAGCTCAGTCTGCGCCACCATGATTTCCAGAATGCGCCCGCCCAGCAGCGATCGCACAGAACCCATACCGCCATCGCCCGAGGTAATTTCACAGTCGAGTCCCAGCCACTCACTGATTCCGCAGTAATCACCGACTTTCTCCCAGACTTCCGCGGCCGGTTTATCAATATCGATTTCCATGTCAATGGTGACGTATTCCTGTGCGACTGCAGACGCTGAAATGAAAACGACGCCTGCAGCAACGGACGCTAAACTCGTGACTAAACGCATGCGGGACTCCTGAAAATTGAATAAGGTCTTATCCTATGCAATTGCGCCCTGAAAGCCCAGCCTCAACGCGAGTTCGCTGTCCCCGTTGCCACTGAGCACTTGCTTCCCGCGGTAACCTGCGAGACTCTGAACCCATGGTATCCATGACCTGCTTCAGCCTGCCCACACCGCGTCCGCTGGGGAGATGCCGGGGTGACTGACCTTATTCTCTCCAGCGCGGTGGTCCTACTGCTGATGGTCTCCCTACTGCTGGTCTTGCGCTGGGGCGATGTCATTCTGCGTGGCGAAATGCCGACGCGCTTTTTCGCCTTTTTCGCCATCCTTTTCACATCCGGCCTGGATGTTGGTCTGATCATCTTCCCGCTGGGGGAGTTTCCGGTTTATGCAACAGAAGCGGTGTATGGCTTTACCAATCCGCTCGCCATCGAATTCGGCTTCTGGGGCTTTTTCATCTGGCTGTTTTACTTCGTGACGACTTTCTATTTTTGCGTGGTTGAACCGCGCTTGCAGCTGTTCGAAATGCCTTGGGTAAAATGGATCAACAATGCCATAGTCATCACCACCTGCGCATTTACCGGTTACCTGTTCCTGACCTATCTGCCGGATTATCTCCCCGGCGTGACGCCACTTCAGCAGTACCTTATCGTCGGTCTGGTCCTGATGGCAGCGGTGCTTTCCAGTACCGATATTCGCTATGTGAAACTCCTGAGCCTTTCCTCGACCTGGTTGTTTTTTGTGCTGATTCTCCTGGTGTGGCAGTTCAGCGGCCTCGGGTTCCGCGGTCTTGCGGACAATCTTTCGCAACTGAGTCAGTATTTTGGCAAGATTCATGAGTTCGTCTTGCCTTTTTCCGACTACCACGCTTTCTACCTCTTCTGGTGGTTTGCGTGGAGCATCATGATCGGACAGTTTGTGGCTCGCTTTGTTGGCGGCCTGCGAACCTGGCAGCTATTACTCGCGCTGCTTTGTATTCCCTCTATTCCTATCGCGCTGTGGTTCTCCGTGCTGTTCGGGGTTTATGAGCGGGGAATCGAGATTACAGGTTTACTGAACGGCTTGATGCTGCTCGTAGGAGTCGTCTTTGTCGTGAATTCTCTGGACTCACTGACCCGTCTCTATACCGGAAACCTCAATTGGACTGTCGATGAGTTGGGCATGCGGAAGTATGTGACGTTCCACTGGCTCCTCCTTTACACTCTTATCCTGCTGTACCGTTTCACCCCGTTTCAGATCGAATGGATCGGTCTGGTTGTCATAGGTCTGTATCTGCTGATAACGGGCCTGATCATTCGATACCGCAGAGAACTCCAGACTGCTGATGCGAATTAAAATGACACAAAAACAAGCTGATAAATTCCGTCTGCCAGGATTGCCTGAGCAATGAGAGAATTCCACTATATTATCGTTGGCGCCGGGTCGGCAGGCTGTGTCCTCGCCAACCGCCTGACGGCAGATCCTGAGATCAGGGTTCTGCTGATTGAGGCCGGAGGCAGCGACCGACACGTGTTAGTGCGCATGCCCACCGCGCTCTCCTATCCAATGGCAATGAGTCGTTTCAACTGGGGCTATTTCTCTGATCCCGAACCGGGCCTGGATCATCGCCGGATCTCCTGCCCCCGCGGCAAAGGCCTCGGAGGCACATCCTCTATCAACGGCATGGTCTATGTGCGCGGTAACGCACAGGACTATCAAGAATGGGAAGAATCAGGTGCCACAGATTGGGGCTACAGGTCCTGCCTGCCCTATTTCAAACGGGCCGAAAGCTGGATCCGGGGCGGTGATACCTATCGCGGCGACGAAGGTCCTCTGGGTGTAAGCGCTGGTAATGACATGCGGCTGAGCCCGCTCTACCGGGCATTCATCGATGCTGGCGTTCAGGCAGGTTACCCCGAAACCGAAGACTACAACGGTGAATTTCAGGAAGGCTTCGGGCCAATGCATATGACCGTCAGCGGCGGTGTTCGCGAATCCACCGCCCGGGCCTACCTCAAGCCTGTTCTGAACCGACCCAATCTGACGCTGCTCACTAAAGCACGCGCGCACCGGATTGTGCTCGATGGCAAGCGGGCAACGGGCGTGGTGGTGAGCGTTAATAACCAGGCCACCACGTATACCGCAACGAACGAAGTGATCCTGTCGGCAGGAAGTATTGCCTCTCCGGTTCTTCTGCAGCTCTCCGGTATCGGAAATCCGGACCACCTCGCCAGCACCGGTATTAAACCCACGCACGAATTACTCGGGGTGGGCGAAAATCTGCAGGATCATCTCGAGGTCTACTTCCAATTCCACTGCAAGCAACCGGTTACGCTGAACAAAAAGCTTGGCCTGTTGAGCAAGGGACTGATTGGCGCACGGTGGCTGTTATTCAAAGATGGCCTCGGGGCAACCAATCACTTTGAATCCTGCGCGTTTATCCGCTCAAGGAGCGGGCTGAAAGCGCCGGACATTCAGTATCATTTTCTGCCAGCCGCGATGCGCTATGACGGCACCGCCTCCACCGACGGCCACGGATTTCAGGTGCATGTAGGCCCTAACAAGCCCAGGAGCCGCGGGCGCGTAAAGATCCGGTCAGACAACGTCAATGACGCACCGAGTATTCTTTTCAACTATTTACTGCATGAGGAAGACCGCCAGGCCTGGCGCCAGTGTATCCATCTGACTCGGGAGATTATGTCGCAGCCGGCAATGGACCCCTTTCGGGGTTCAGAACTCCAGCCCGGCGCGGACGTGCAATCCGATGCCGAAATCGCAGCATGGCTGCGGCAGAATATTGAGAGCGCCTATCATCCGGCAGGCACCTGCAAAATGGGTCCCGCTACGGATAACCAGGCAGTGGTGGATCCGGAGTGCCGAGTGCATGGTCTGGAAAATCTCCGGGTGGTGGACGCCTCGGTGTTCCCGACCTTACCGAACGGCAACATCAATGCGCCTGTCATCATGGTGGCCGAGAAGATATCCGACAGAATTTTAGGGCGGCCCGCATTGCCTGAGGCTGAGGTGCCGCTGCATCTGCCTGACAATTGGGAGACCCGGCAGCGCTGACGGTCCGATGACATTGCTCTGCGGCTGTTCAGGCAGACAAGCAGACCACCCCCGCCAGCAGAACCGGCCGTTGATTCATCGCACGGTGCGCAGAAACGCCAGCCGCCGGCCCGGAAAAACCTGCCGGTGAACGCGCGCTGTGAACGCCCATAGCCTCATCCAGCTACGACGCGAAGTACTCCCTGAACAGGGTAATCACTGTCTCGGTGTCAGCCGCACTGATATCGAGATGGGTCACCAGACGCATCCGTTTACCACCCAACACTTTAACCCCCCGCTCCGCCAGAAATTGCCCAAGCTGAACACCGGTGTCCTCATCAGGAAGCTCGATAAAAACCATATTGGTCTGGCTGCTGATGAGCGTGATGGTATCAAACTCAGACATGGCCTGGGCCAGGCGTTTTGCGTGCGCGTGATCAAAGCGCAAGCGGTCAACATGGTGGTCAAGCGCATAGTCGATGGCTGCCGCCAGCACGCCGGCCTGGCGCAGGCCACCTCCCGCCATTTTGCGCCAGCGTTTCGCCGCAGCGATGAACGGGCCGGAGCCGCACAGTAACGACCCGACCGGTGCGCCAAGGCCTTTGGAAAAACAGATCGAAACGCTGTCCACATGCCGAACGATCTCCTTCACGTCGACGCCCAGTTCGGTCGCCGCGTTGAAGACCCGCGCGCCATCGAGATGCAGCGCCAGCCCATGGCGTCGCGCGAACTCGGCTGCCTGCGCCATGTAGTCCAGCCCCAGCACCTTGCCGTTGTGCGTGTTTTCCAGCACGAGCAGTCTGGTCATGGCAAAGTGCGGATCATCCGGCTTGATCCGAGACCGGACGAGTTCAAGATCCAGGCTACCGTCGGTGGAGACCGGGATAGGTTGCGGCTGGATACTGCCAAAGACCGCAGCCCCACCAGCTTCATACAGGTAAGTATGATAATCCTGCCCAACGAGGTACTCCTCGCCACGCTGGCAGTGAGCCAGCAGTGCCACCAGATTGCTTTGCGTCCCGGAAGGCAGCAGCAGAGCCGATTCTTTACCGGCGAGACTCGCAACCCTCTGCTGCAGCGCGTTGACGCTCGGGTCATCGCCGAAAACGTCATCACCTACCGGCGCGCTGGCCATCTGGCTGCGCATGCCTGCCGAAGGCTGTGTAGTCGTGTCACTTCTCAGATCAATCATGTCAAGCGTCTCAGTTGGCAGAAGGTATGGCGCACCGCGACATGGTTCGGATTACTCAGTGTGAGAGTCTCTGGCCGTTGCCAGCACTACCGTTTCCCAGGACACATGATCGCGACCATGCTGATCTGCACGCTGAGTCACTGACATAACCGCTAGCCCGCGCGTGCTTGCCAGTCGCTCGAGTTCAGCGACGCTGACCGGGAAAATGCCCCGTTCCTGTCTCTCTTCTGCATGGGAATGGCGCAAGCTTATGACCAGCACGCCGTCGGAAGCAAGCAACTCGGACAGAACACTCAGGGCCTGCTCTCGCTCTGATTCGGGAAGATGCATCCAGACCGCACTCAGCAGAATCAGGTGGAACTGCGGTTTCAACGCCAGCAGGCTTGTGAGTGCTGGCAAGCAATCGTCCAGCCAGTCTATCTGCTCATGACAGTCAAGGCTGGCCCGCCGGCGAAATGCCGCCTCCGGTTCGACTGCAGTCACCTGCCAGCCCATGTCTGCCAGCCAGTGGGCATCACGACCGGTGCCCGCTCCAATGTCGCAGGCGCGCCCCGGCGTCTCAGGCAAATAGGAAAGCCAGCCGGCGTGCAGTTGCTGTGGAGGGATCGCCCGATAGCGATTGAAGAGAAGGTCGCAGTTGTCGGCGTAGTACGTCACACCGACGTTGTATCATGAAGGCAAGGGGAGTGCGAATGCCCATATTCCTCTGGTAGCGCGCTCACCTGTAAGTGGTCCTGATTCGTCTCTCCAGGATCCTCAGCCGCTATTCCGAACAGGCCAGACCGATTCTCAGGGCATCTTCCATGAACTCAAAATGTTCGAGCACGGCCTGCGTGGATTCCGTTGCCGCCTGCAGCACCGGACCCGCCTGAGCAATCACGTTAGCGCCGAGTTTGATGGCCTTCGCTGCGTCGAGTCCGTGTCGGATACCGCCGGAGGCAATCAGAGGGATATGCGGCAGCTCAGCACGAATGGCTTTCACAGCGTCAGGTGTGGCAATACCCCAATCCTTGAAGATCTCTCCCAGAGCCCGGAGTCTCGGATCGGCGGTTCGCCCGGCCTCGACTTCAATGAAATTGGTGCCGCCCTTACCGGCGACATCGATCGCGCTGACGCCGGCATTCACGAGTCTCTTGGCCGTCCCCGCCGAGATGCCCATGCCAACTTCTTTCGCGATAACAGGCACATCAAGACACGCGCAGACGGTTTCAATGGCGGCCAGCAGGCCGCGCCAGTCGGTGTCGCCATCCTCCTGCATCAGTTCCTGAAGACAATTCAGGTGAATAATCAGAGCGTCTGCGGCAATCATATCGACCGCCCGCTGAATTTCCGCCAGAGAAAAATCATCGCGTAACTGCGCCGCGCCCAGATTGGCGTATAGCGGAATATCCGGAGCCCAGCCGCGCAAGTGATTAGTCAGGCCGCTGCTGCCGGCACTGAGCAGAGCAATGCGCTGCGAGCCGACACCCATGGCGATACCAATCTCCTGTGCCGCTTCGGCAAGATGGGCATTGATCTTTTCTGCCTTGAAAGGCCCCCCGGTCATTGAGCTGATGAGAAAAGGGAGCCGAAGCCGTTTGCCAAGAAACTCAGTGGAGAGGTCGAAGCGCAGCAAGTCCTGTTCAGGCAGAGCGTTGTGGGTCAACTGCACTTCGTCCCAGGGACTCGCTTGCGCGGCGAGCTCCAACCGCTGCTTGAGCACCAGATCAATGTGATCGGTTTTACGCTTGAGAATCTCTGTCATCCTGGCTTCCCCTGTGAATCCTGATTGAGCACTCCGATCAGCAGCATGTGTGGCACGGTCAGCGCAAACAACCCGACAAAAACCACCTGCATCAGCTGAAAGCTGAAGTCGATGTCAGGCAGACTCAAAAATAATCCGGCCCCTAACACAAAGCTAAGTACGGTGAACGGCACGGCGTAGACCAGTGTTTCAGCCAGGCCGAGTTGCTCCATAGACTGGTTGAGATGCAGCGGGCTGTGTAAGAGGCAGAAGTAAACGGTAAAGTAAGCAATGGGCGGCAGGGCATAAGCGGCACAGAACAAAACAACCATTTCCGCCAGCAAGATGAGACTCGACGGCTGCGTCTTGAAACAACAATAGGCCGCCGTGAGCGAGCTGGCGATGGATAGGAGCACCATGCCGTCCACAATAATCTGGCTTCCCGCCGGTGCCAGCACCGCGAATATCGCGAGCACCTCTGCTGGATGGAACAGAGCTGGCAGTGTAATGACCGCGGTGCTGATGGCAAGGCTCGGTATCCGACCGAAATAGCGCTGCCAGTCGCCGGAAAAATGCCATGCGGAAAACGCCAACATAGGGACAATGCACAATTCAGGCAGAATGAACCACACCCCTACAACAGCGACTGTCAGCGCCAGGTAGCCCGCAGAAAATTTAAGCAGACCGGTTACCCCGCGCCACAGACCCGCCTGTCTGGCGATTGCCGGGTCGACGGCACCGTGAGGCAGGCCGGTCAATGCCAGCAGCAGACCGAATATCAGAAGCTGGGCCTCGACGTTTTCCCTTAACCAGACATTGTATCCCCCTATGGCGATGACGGAGAGCACACTGAATGCGAGCCTCGCCGGGGGAGTCACTAACGCACTTCGTGCCACGTATGACTCCTGTTTGCCGTGACTATCCCGGCATAGATTTCAGCAAACGCACAGCGAATAAGCGGCAGCTTGGGCAGCGCCAGCATAACGGCCAGTAAATCCTGCATACCGGGCCGGTCCGTCAGAAAACGCAGCAGGCGATCAGCAGACACCTTGCTCGCCAGAGACATAAAAAGCTGAGGCGCAAGGGCCGGATTGCTCGCAATTGTTCTGAGGAACACCTTATCCATCCACATTAACAGCGCACGGTCTGGTGGAAAGCCCTGTGCTTTACCCTCTTTCAGGATGCCCTCAGCGCAGATCTCTGCCCATCGCTGAATGCGTTTGAAAGCATACCCTGTTGAGGGGCGCGCGGCTCCGGCACCAAGACCGGTATAAATCCAGCGCGGATCCGTTGACACAGCAGAACCCGACAGACCCATGGGAATCACACCACATTCTTCTCTGACTATCTGAAACGACGCGTCACCGCACATCCGGCGCAGCGATTCCAGCGCGTCTGGCCGAAGACTTTCCGCCGGCAGTGACTTTGCCGCAAAGCGCGTGAATTCAACGAGCAGCGTATGCCGATCAAGCGGCAAAACATAGTCAAACATGAATCCCTCATTGTCGACCCGCATATCCTTCATGACCTGTGCTACATCTTCCATTCGGTGGGGTGTTTCCAGTCTGACTTCCAACCCGAAAAAGACCTGCTTGAGCATCGATGACCCGATATCAATTTGATCGGGGATCCTGGTATCCACAATTTGTCCGGCGGTCACTACTCTACTGGCTGACTCAGTAACATCCGACCCACTTTCCAAAACAAGTTCAAGGCAGTCTTCAACCGGTTTGACTTCAGAAACGCGAGCGCTTTTCAACAGGGTAATTTTCGGATTTTGGGCCAGCTGCTCCTCAACCTGCTCATAAAAACGAATCGAGGGGACATAGTGATAGTGCCAACCCTCGCCAGAAGTGTGCCGGTGGCTTTCGGACTCTGCACTGAATTCCCAGGATGGCCAGGACTTGGCGATCAGATCGGCGGCCGTGTCGACTGCTTCACTGCCGTAGCTTTCCTGCCGTGCCTGATTGTTGTGATCCGCTTGCGCCCAAAAACACCAGGAACGGTCATTGGTATAGCGTGAGCGGGGCTCAACAATGAGGGTGCGGGGCACATGCTCAGGCTGAACAGCCAGACGGCAAAGCGCCGCTGCCAGAGAAAGTCCGGAGCAGCCACCTCCGATGATGATCAAGTCGTAATCACTGTCCGGATTGTCAGGGCGATTGGTTGGCATAGGGCAAGCCCGTTAGATGAACATGCAGGCCTGACTGATGAGGCGCGTAAGGCGGTGCGCACGGATCAGACAGCAGCGCTCGGCAAGCGACCCGAAGCTTTCTCGGTAACCCGACATAGGCGCGCCCCGCGCAGACATCAAAGCCTCGCTCGGCGATCACCAGGCCAATTTCCCGGTACACCGACGCCGCAACCTTTATTCCCTGCCGCGCTCTTGGAGGCAAAAACCTCAGTCCGGCCCGGCCGGATTCATAGTAAAGTTCCGCCAGAGACAGCAGGCGCTGAGCCGATTCAATCAGCAACTCAGATTCCCACGGGGAGGGATTGGCCAGACACTCCGGCGTGATTTCATCAAGCCACTGACCGGGAACATATCGCCGTCCCATGCCTGCGTCTTCCTGCACATCCCTGGCAATGTTCGTCAGCTGCATCCCAATACCCAGATCAATGGCATGGGCTCTCGCTCGGGCATCGTGAACACCAAGCACATCACACATCAGCAGCCCGACTGTGCCGGCAACCCGATAGCAATAACGCAAGAGCTCGGCCTCAGTGCCGACCATAACCGGCTGCAGGTCAGATTCAATGCCTCTGATCAGCTCCAAAATCACGTCAGATGGCATCTGACACTGGCTGGACAGCGCAATGAAGTCCTCAATTACCGGCGCGGTACTGTAACCGAGTTCCAGATCACGCTTCAGAAGGTCGAGCTCAATCTGCGCCGCTTCAGCGTCTGACGCTTCATCCACCAGATCATCGACAAAGCGGCAGAAACGGTAAAGACGGGCGCAATCTTCCAGCTGCCGCTTATCCAGAAAGCGGCCGGCAAATCGGAAGGATTTTCCGTGGTGGGCCAGAACGCTCACCGCGGGCTCGATCGATTTGGCTTTATAGCTCATCAACATGGCCTTGCTTCTTTACGCGGTAGAAAGAACAGGGCTGCTGACGACTTCAGGAATCAGGTGATCGAGTACTTTGGCTGAGCTGACGACACCGGGCAGACCGGCGCCGGGATGGGTCCCTGCGCCAACCAGATAAAGATTCTCCGGTCCTTCAGCCTTGTTGTGGAAACGGAACCAGGCCGACTGAGTGAACAGCGGGGCCACTGAGAAGCCTGCGCCGCCAACGCTGAGGTAGTCTGACTCGAAGTCCTCTGGTGTCATGTAAAAATCAGTGACCAGGTGCTGCTCCAAATCCGGCAGCATGTGTTCACTCAGAGATTCTATGATTCGCTGTCGCAGCAGCGGGCCCTGTGTGTCCCAGTCAATGCCGGCATTCAGATTGGGGACCGGAGCAAGGACATAAAACGATTCACAGCCCGCGGGGGCAAAGCTGGCGTCTGTTGCGGTTGGCCGGTGCAGGTACAGGGAGAAATCTTCCGGCAAAGACTTGGCGCTGAATATTTCGTCCAGCAATTCGCGATAGCGCTGCCCCAACCAGATCGTGTGATGGGCGATATCCGGATATTCCCGATCAGTGCCGAAAAACAGAACGAACAGGCCCATCGACAAAGCATGTTGGCGGGTTTTCTGTTGCGCGGCCCAGGTCTGTTGTGACGATTCCAGCATATGGCCGTAGAGATACTTGGGATCAACGTTCGCCACCACGACATCCGCTTCTATTTCAGCCCCGCTCTCAAGACGCACTCCTCGGGCCTGCCGATCTTCGACCAGAATTTTGTCAACGGTGGTATTGAGCGTTATGGTAATGCCGAGTTCTTCCATCAGCTTACGGTAGGCCTCCACCAATGCACCAGTTCCACCCATTGCAAAGTGTATTCCCCAGCGCCGCTCCAGAAAATGAATAAGCCCGTATATGCTGGTGGTGTCAAACGGATTACCACCGACCAGCAGTGGTTGCACTGAGAATGCCTGACGGAGTTTAGGGTCTTTCAGGTAGGCGCAGACCATCTGCCAGACAGTGCGGTAGCATTTCAGTTTGAGCAGTGCCGGAATCTGTGCCAGCATGGTAGCAACTTTATGGAATGGTCGATCCGAAAGTTCGGTAAAACCCACATCGAATATTTTCTCTGAGTGGGCGACAAGTCGCCGGTATCCTTCGACGTCGGCCGTATTAAACCGCGCTATCTCTGCCTCAGTGTCTTCAATCTCGCCACCATAGTCGAAAACGTCTCCGTCAGAAAACTGGAACCGGTACCACGGATCAAGCGGCCGAAACTCAACGTAGTCTTCGCGACGACGACCGTGTAGCTCAAAAAGCTCATCAAACAGGAAGGGCGCGGTAATGACCGTCGGTCCGGCGTCGAACCGAAAACCGTCTCGCTCAAAAACCTGAGCGCGGCCACCGAGCCTGGGACATCGGTCCAGCAGTTGGACTTCGTATCCCTTCGCACGAAGGCGGATTGCTGAAGCAATGCCGCCAAAGCCGCCTCCCACAACCAGCGCGCGGTTCATGCCGCTTCTCGGTCGAGTTCACTCAATAATTCAGTGCACTTGTCAGCGAGCAGCGCTCCGCAACCGTCTGGTAAGGCAGCTGCACCCGACGCCGCTTCTTGCAGGTAATGATGGGCCAGGTCCTCTGCGCTTTCCATCGATAACAACTCCGAATCAACTGAAGATCCGGCCAGCAGCGCCAGATTAGAAAGATTGCCGGATTCACGGTCCCTCGTACAGTCATGCATATCATCAAAAATCTGGTATCCGATGCCAAAGGCCGCGCCAGCTTCGCGGGCCATGCTGAGAAAGTAGAAATGCCCCGACAGTACAAGCGGCAGTTCAAGACTGAGTGAAAACAGCGGACCGGACTTTTCTTTGGCGACCGCAATGGCTTGATCAACATTCAGATCGCGGCCGGCGTCCAGGTCCTTTGTTTGTCCCTGGAGGGTTCTGGCAATCGCGCGGCTCATGGTAGATACCAAGCGGTGGGCAGAACCAGAACTTGCAGAGGCGGCGAGTTCGAAGGCAGTGGCAATCAGCAGATCCGTAGCATTTATTGCAATGTCCGGACCGAACTGTTTCCAGATAGCCGTCTTGCCCCTTCTGAGCGCGTCGCGATCCTGAAGATCATCCTGGATTAAAGAGGCGTTATGTAGGGTTTCTACGGATGCTGCCAACCGGGCGGCAGATTCGTCGGTCAGGCCAAGCGCCAGGCTCGCCGACAGGCACAGTGCCGCTCTGGCTTCTGAGCCGGGAGTTCGGTACTGATATCGGATAGCGTCGTGGAGCGCAGAGCCGGGGGACAGCTCCGCCAGTGCGGTTTTCTCAGCCAGCGCCCGGCTGATTTGCAGCAACTCCCTCAATTTAGGCTCGTTTTTAATTGTCATAGGATCGCCTAGTGTAACCAGTGTTACGATTATTGTTACTTTTAGTATCGGATCGCGTTACAGCCTGTGAAATGGAACGCCTGGTTTTATACGCAGTTTTAAACCGGAAAGTTCATTTCTATTTTTTTTGAACCATCTGGAAAAAAACGTCGTAAACCAAGAACTGCGAAAGCGGAATGACATGTTTAAACCACCGATACAGGGGAGATTAATGAAACAATTATTAACACTATGCTTTGCCGTAGTAGGCCTGTTCTCAGGCCAAGCAGCACTTGCGGCTTCTGGGGATTCAACGATGCTCCAATCCGGAGACTTCGTTGGATATTCATTTTGGCTGATCTCAATGGCGCTCGCGGCTGCGACAGTGTTTTTCCTGATGGAATCACTGAGAATGGGGGGCAAATGGGCTACCTCACTCACGGTAAGTGCCCTTGTAACGTTTATCGCTGCTTTCCACTACTTCTACATGCGGGAAGTATGGGTCAGCACCGGCGACACACCTACTGACTTCCGATACATCGACTGGCTGCTGACTGTGCCACTGCTGATGATTGAGTTCTATCTCATTTTGTCAGCCATCACCAAAGTCGCGGGTGGCGTTTTCTGGCGTCTGTTGATCGGCACACTGGTAATGCTGGTTCCAGGCTACATGGGTGAAGCTGGTTACATGAATGCCACTTTCGGTTTTGTTATCGGTATGCTCGGATGGGCATTCATCCTGTACGAAATCTTTGCGGGTGAGGCAAGCCGCGTCGCAGCGAGCGAAGCACCTGCCGCCGTACAGAAGTCATACAATCTGATGAAGTGGACAGTAACCATCGGCTGGGCGATTTACCCAATCGGTTACTTCCTGGGCTACCTCGCTGGGGGCACCGATGTTGGCACGCTCAACATCGTGTACAACCTGGCTGACGTATTGAACAAGATCGCTTTCGGTCTGTTCATCTGGTACGCCGCAAACGAAGACATGTCCGAAGGCTAAGCTTGATTGCTTAGGTTTTCGGATCATTGATCTGACGAAAGGCCTCGCCCTACCGGGCGAGGCCTTTTTTTCTGCGCTGAATACCTCCCTGCTCCGGATTTCACGCATCCGGCGAGCCATCTGATAGCCACTTTATTTCTGCCTCTGTTCCGGACAGTTGACAACGAAGCAACATCGCCGGGCTAAAACAGCAGGAATACGCTGCCAGCGGCTGAGCCAGACCGAAATCGTTCGATCACATACTGGTCGGGCAGACCTCTGCGGGCGACTTCGGCGACACTTCAGCAGGGTGCCTGCGCACGAATTACATTCGTAAACGTCGGTGGTGACCGGGTACGTTTTTCGTCATAATGGGGCAAAGCCTTGTCTAGAGACCCCTATTATGAAACTTCAGCCTTTACATCTACTGGTCGCTGCGCTGACCACCCTGTCTTCGGTTACTGTCAGCAGCCAGGATCGGGTCGGAGATTTTTCCCTGCTTGATCAGTCGGGGTATTTCCACCAGATGAGCTGGTACGATGATCACAAGGCGATTGCTTTTCTCGTACAGGCCAATGGGGATGGCGCTGTAGCGCAGGCGATTCCCGAATTTTCCCGTCTCGCAGAGGCTTATTCAGACAAGCAGATTCAGTTTTTCCTGATTAATTCCATGGGCCTGCACAACCGCGACGCCGTTCGGGCAGAAATGGAGCAGCTCGGCGTGGATCTGCCCGTTTTAATGGACGATGCCCAGCTGATCGGCGAAGCCCTGAGTCTCGAGCGCACCGCTGAATTTCTGCTGTTCGACCCGGAGGAATTTCGCGTGATTTACCGCGGCCAGGTCGGCGAGGACACAGAGCAGGCCCTGCAGGCGGTGGTTGAAGGCAAGCAATTACCCGCAGGCTCGACTCAGGTAGCAGGAGCACTGATTGACTATGCGTCAGCCTCAGCTCACCAGCAACAGACCCCTTCCTATGAAAAAGATGTTGCTCCCATCATCGAGCAGAACTGCGCCGCGTGTCACCGCGAGAGCGGCATCGCACCCTTCGCGATGGACAGCTACTCTATGATGCTGGGTTGGTCCCCCATGATCCGGGAAGTCATCATGACCAAGCGCATGCCGCCGGGTCAGATTGATCCGCACGTAGGCTCATTCGAAAACGATATGGTATTGACAGACTCTGAGGCTCAGACCCTTCTGCATTGGATAGAAGCAGGCGCACCTCGCGACGGCAGTGCAGACCCCCTAGCCCAGCTTACCTGGCCGACTTCTGAGTGGGCATTTGGCGAACCGGATCTGATCATTGACATTCCACCGCAGGAAGTTCCAGCAACAGGCGTGCTGGACTACTATAACGTGCTGGTCGATGTGGACCTTGATGAAGATCGCTGGGTTCGTGCGAGTCAGTACATTCCCGGCGATCGCACGGTGCTGCACCACACACTCCATAGCATCATTCCTCCGGGGGCGGCGCGTGGTGGCTCATTACTCGGCGGTGATGATCCGGATCGACCGGGCATCGCGCCCTACATTCCGGGCCAGTCGCCCCGCATGGAGCCACCCAATACGGGCGGCCTCCTGAAAGCCGGCACCAAAATTGCGATGCAGATGCACTACACCACCACAGGTCGTGCTGCCGTCGATGAGAGCCGCATCGGGGTATGGTTTTATCCCAAAGATTTTGTGCCCGAGGAGCGAACCAGCGGTGCCTGCGCGTGTCACTTCACACCCACCTGGGTCAATATTCCCCCGTATGATCCGGACTACGAGATGACGCAGTCAATTGTGATCGATGATGACGCCTACGTGTACAGCTTCACGCCGCACATGCATTTTCGCGGCAAGCGGATGCGTTTCTATGCCACCTTCCCGGATGGCACAACAGAGGAAATGCTGAACATTGCCAACTACAACTACAACTGGCAACTCGCGTATACGCTAAAAGAGCCCCGCTTCGTGCCCGCAGGGACCAAGTTCACAGCGGTTGGCGCATTCGACAACTCGGAACAGAACCCGATGAATCCCGACCCATCCCGTTCAGTGCCGTGGGGTCTGCAAAGCATGGATGAAATGTTTTTCGGCGCGGTAGATTGGAAGTATGTAGACCAGGCAAGATACAAGAAATAGGCTAAGTCACGAGATCAAAACGCCTCTCAACGCCATCATCTCAATGGCATTCATCCTGAAAGAAATGGAGATGGAGGCGGATGCAGTTGAAGCGCTGGAGATTCTATCGCGCTCCAGTGAACACCTGCGCACTCTGATTATGAATCTCCTGGATTTTTCTAAATTTGAAGCCAAGGGCGAAGAGCTCAATGAAAGAGACTGCAGTTTGTTCAAATTGCTCGGCGATGTGCGGGAGATGTGCAAAACCAACCTGAAAGAAGGCGTCGCGTACGAACATGATATTGCTGATGACGTTCCTGACAGAATCAAACTCGACGACATCAAGCTTAAGCAGGTGCTGATTAATCTGGTAGGAAACGCCGTGAAGTTTACTTCTTCAGGGTACGTGAAAAAACAAACAAGCGTTGAATCAAAAGACGGCAAGCACTACCTGATCTTCAGGATTTACGACACCGGCATCGGCATCCCCGAAGAAAAGCTGGCAGCACTGTTCGATCCGTTTTCGCAAGTCGATGAAGGCAATAAGCGAAATTTCGGCGGCACCGGGCTGGGTTTGCACATCGCCTTGAACTACGCCAGATTAATGGGAGGCGATATAACGGTTACCAGCGAACTCGGTACTGGGACAGAGTTCAGATTCCACTGCGGGTTCGTGCCGACTTGACCCGCCGATATCCTTTGAACCGCAAGAGCAGAACCTATTCCGGATTCAGCGAAATCAGCAGCTTGCCTGCTGAAAAAACGCCCCGAGAACCGCAGCAAACTGAGCGCTTCATTAAAGCGCGCCTATTTTGTCAGCAAAGCGCTGGCCCCCTGACGCCATGATTTCGCTCTGCAATCAGTTTACCTTGTACCCAGCCAGGCAATGCTTTGTCGAACCCTTTGTAAACAAATCAGGAATACCTCAATGAGCATGCGGAAAATCTTGCTAACCCTCTTCCTTGGCTCGTTCGGGGCCTGTGCGGCTTTGCCAGACACGTATCAGGTAGCCCGCATCAGCACTCGGCTTGGCGATCTCTATGTCTGGCTCTATGAAGAAACCCCCGTCCATCGGCAGTACTTTATCGATCTGGCCAACTCAGGATACTTCGATGACTACTCCTTCAATCGGGTCATCGAAGGATTCGTCGCGCAGGGCGGCTGCCCGGATACACCTGAAGGCTTTGCCTACTCCATCCACTTACTTGAGCCGGAATTTCGCCCTCAGCTGCGGCACGTATACGGTACCTTTGCCGCTGGCCGAGACAACAATCCCGGCAAGCTCTCAGCAGGGTGCCAGTTCTATGTGGTACATGATGCCAATGGCATCGCCAGACTCGATGATAACTACACAATATATGGCTTCGTGTTTTCCGGTATGGAGGTAGTCGATCAGATCGTTGCAGTAGAGACTGATGAATCGGATGAGCCTCTGGAGACCATCAACCTAGACATCAAAATGGTCAACATGACCCGGGCAGAAATAGAAGCCAGCGGATTTCACATTCCGGACTGAGAGCTATCGGGATGGAGACCATCACGCGCGTGGCAAATCTGGATGGAGCTCAGTCGCAGAACTGAGCCTCCCTGACTCGAAGTTTGTCAGTTCACCACATCTGGATCCGGGATATGTCGCCTTAACAGGCTGGAGAATCCCTGGCGCCCAATCCCCATCCTGATCAGATCAGCCTTGGCGAAGCGCGCTGCCTCTGCCGAAATCGGTTTGGGCTCATACACTTTCATATGCAGTTCGGCGACCCGCTCCATGTAGACAAACCGGCCGACCGCTTCAGCAACGCTGTCACCAGCGGTCAGCAATCCGTGATTTCGCAGGATGATTGCGCTATTTTGCCCGAGCGCTTCAGCGATTCTCCGCCCCGCAGGCACACTTTGCACCTGAACCTCTTCGTCATTCCAAAGCGCGTGATCTTCAAAAAAAATACAGGATTCCTGAGAGATTGGTTCAATCATTCTTGCCTCAGCAGAAAACGGCGACCCCCAGCCAGTGTGGACATGCACCGCGCTGACCAAATCCGGTCGTGCTTCCAAAATCGGGTGGTGAATGTAGTATCCCGCGATATTGATGGTGCCTTCTCCTTCAACCAGACTGCCGTCAGGCCCAACCAGTACCAGATCAGAAACCCTGGCCGCGTGGTAAGAAACACCCCAGCGCAACATCCAGAAGCAGTCGGTCTTTTCAGGATCTCGCGCGCTGATGTGACCGTCGCCCAAATCGCCCCATCGATGGGCAGCAAACAGTCTGTAGCCGAGGGCACACTCCCGTTTGCGACGGGCACGGATCTCAGCCACTGAGTCATTTTTCTCTGTTTTCTGTAAGTCGTTTGCTTCTGTCACTTTTACTCCCTACTCAAAAATCGCGGACCTTAACTCCACCCAAGTAAAGCCCCGTAATAAAGCGCCCTAATGAAGCCCCTTGATAAAGCCCTAGCGAGAGTCAAGAAGGAGGCTTTCGGCTATACTCTATCACGACAGCGAAAAAGCAAAGACTGTTGGCCTGTTTCTGCTCCGGCCATGTGGCAGAGCCGGGGCTGGCTCTTCGCGAACTCAAACAAACCGGTTACTGGACAATTTAAGCCTGCGCGTATTGCGCCTACCCGGATGCACCGCTTCTTGTCCTCTTCGGCGACCCGGACGTGCCGGGCGCGTGGTGTTCCTTTCCACTGGACAGGATCTGACAGTTGACTGGCTTAACCCTTCTCATGATCACGCTGCCTGTCAGCTGGGACTTTTGTAAATGACCTCTATGTTAACTTTGACCGGACGCTCTGCCCGACTGCTTCTGCTTTGCGCCTGCCTGTTGGCAAGCACGCTCTCAGCGCAAACCGGAGAGCCCGCGCCCTTGACAGCTCAGGCTGCCATCGCTATCCCGGATCCTTACGCCGCAGCAGTCGCCAAAGCAATTTTGATACGCGGTGGCAATGCTGTGGACGCTGCTATCGCCACAGGGTTTGCGCTGGCAGTGACCTATATTGACGCCGGCAACATTGGCGGTGGCGGGTTCATGCTTACTCACATGGAGGGTGAAAGCGCATTTCTTGATTACCGGGAAAAAGCGGCCCTTACTGCGCATCGCGATATGTACCTCGACCAACAGGGCGAGGTGATCGAAAATGCGACGCTGATTGGGGCCAGGGCCGCTGCCGTGCCGGGAACAGTAGCCGGCATGTGGGCTGCGCATCAGCGTTACGGATCGCTGCCCTGGCGGGACCTCATCCAGCCCGCCATCGAGCTGGCCCGGCAGGGGTTTATACCGGCCCCGGTTCTGGTTGATGAGATTCACGCCAACCTGGATTGGTTTGGCGATAAGACCAACTTCAAAGCGTATTTTTCGCAGATCAGCGCCGAGCAGCTTTTCCGACAGCCAGAGCTGGCCATGACACTCGAGCGGATTGCGGTTCAGGGCTCAGCAGATTTCTATCGCGGCGAAACAGCCCGGCTCATCGTAGAGCAAATGGCAAAAGACGATGGCCTCATAAGTCTGGAAGATCTGGCAAGTTATGAGGCTGTCTGGCGCGAGCCGCTTCAGGCCCGGTGGCGCAACTATCAGGTATTATCCTCGCCCCCGCCGAGTTCAGGCGGTTTCGGTGTCATTCAGCTGTTGAAAATGAAAGATGCGCTAGCCTCTCATTTTGAGGGCGTTGCCCACAATTCCCCGCAGTATGTGCATCTGGTGGCAGAGATGGAAAAGCGGGTTTTCGCTGATCGGGGAGAGTATCTGGGTGACTCCGATTTTGTCGACATTGATATTGAGACTCTGATTTCTGACAGCTACGTGAACCGCCGTGCCCGGGAAGTCAACCCGAGAACCATTTCCAGACTTGACGGTGTGAGCCCGGGCCTCACGTCACCGAACACAACGCATTATTCGATTATCGACCAGTGGGGTAATGCGGTATCCAACACCTACACGATCAACTGGGCGTTTGGCAGCGGTGTAGTCATTGAGGGTGCCGGATTTCTGCTCAATAACGAAATGGATGACTTCAGCGCCAAGCCGGGTGCCCCCAATGTCTATGGCGTCGTCGGAAGCTATGCCAATGAGATTCAGCCGGGTAAGCGGCCACTCTCCTCCATGTCACCAACAATCCTGCTAGAAGGTGATGAAGTTATGATGGTGGTCGGAACCCCGGGTGGCTCGACCATTTTTACCTCGGTATTCCAGACCGTCATCAACATTATCGATTTTGGCATGACGCCTCTGGAGGCAGTCGGCGCCACCCGCTTTCACCATCAGCTGCTGCCCCCGGATTTGATCACGACAAGCATTGCCAACCCCTTGCCAGACCAGACCAGGTTGGCACTCGAGGAGCGTGGCTACCGGGTGGAGCCCCATGACTGGGAATTCGGCGATGTTCAGGTGATCTGGCGAGACGGAGACACTTTAAGACCCGCAGCTGACCCCAGAGACCGGGGCGTTGGTGAAGTCTTTGCCGCGGCTATTGAGAAATAAGCTGAAAACACCGGGATTTGTTCATAAGCGACAAAAGATAGGCTAGACTGACTTTTATCAGAAAGCCAATGGTAAAGCGAAACATGAAAACCTACACCCTTGCCACTGATGCCGGCGACATGTCCTTCACCGACACCAAGCGCTATCTCTGGACGGCCTCTCTAGCTTATGCGCTCATGCCTTTTCTGGGCATCGGGGCGCACGCCTTGTTTGGTCATCAGGCCTGGCTCGCGTTGCCGCTTTTTGTTGTTTATGTGATTGGACCGATTCTGGACTGGTGGCTGGGAGAGGATGAAAACAACCCGCCCGAAGAAATCGTGCCGTTGCTGGAAGAGGACTCCTACTACCGACTGCTGCCCATGCTCACCGTCCCTTTGCATTTTGCCTCTCTGATCGGAGCGGCGTACTGGGCGGGTACGCAGGCACTGTCCTGGTGGGGTGTACTCCTGCTGGCGGTCTCAGCGGGAATCGCCAACGGCCTGGGAATTAACACCGGTCATGAGTTGGGCCACAAAAAGACTCAACTGGAGCGCAACCTGGCAAAGATTGTATTAGCCGTGCCGGCCTACGGGCATTTCAGTATTGAGCACAATCGGGGTCATCACCGCGACGTCGCGACACCAGAAGATCCTGCCTCATCAAGAATGGGCGAAAGCATCTACAAGTTTGCCAGACGCGAAATTCCCGGTGCCTTTCGCCGGGCCTGGGCGGTTGAGGATGAACGCCTGACCCGGAAGGGGGTCTCGGTATGGAGCTGGGAAAATGAAATTTTACAGTCCTATGCGGTGACTTTTGCCTTGCAGATTTCCCTCATCGCGGCATTTGGCTGGGTGATGATTCCCTTTCTGGCCATTCACAATTTTCTGGCCTGGTGGCAACTGACCAGCGCGAACTACATTGAGCATTATGGCCTGCTGCGTCAGAAAGAGCCGAATGGAAAGTACGAAAGATGCCAGCCCCATCACTCGTGGAACAGCAATCACAAATACACAAATCTGGTCTTGTTTCACTTGGAGAGACATTCCGATCATCATGCCCATCCGACCCGGCGCTACCAATCACTGCGGAATTTCAAGAACGTGCCTCGACTGCCCAACGGCTACAATGGCATGTTCCCGCTCGCCTACGTTCCTCCACTGTGGTTCAGGGTGATGGACCCGAGACTGATGGCTCTGCCTCACATTGACGGAGAGTTGACCCGGGTCAACATCGACCCCGACAAGAAAGAGGCGCTGTATGCGAAATACGGAGTAGCAGGCCTCAAGGAAAACCTGTCCGCCACAGAGGCAGCCTGATGAGTTCAGTGCATGAATGCCCGGGCTGTGGCTATCAGTATCATCAGGACCTCGGTGATGAACACGAGGGGTTTGCCCCGGGCACCCCGTTTGACGAGTTACCGGAAGACTGGGTGTGCCCGGACTGCTCTGTCAGGTATAAAGAAGACTTCCAGCCACTGCAATAGTCTGACGCGCCACAGACAACGCCAGAATTCAATGCTGTTGTGAACAGTTGACCGAGCTGGCGCATGTTGACTGTGAGCTTGCGCTTTCCAATGTCGCGATAACGATACCCCTTTCTTTCTGTTCCGAGACTGTCCGATGAAACATTTAATCACGCTTATTTTGTCACTGCTTCTGATCACCTGTGGCGACCCGGCTCCGGAAAGCGCCGCCCCGGGCTCTGAACCGGGTACCGCTGAAACGACAGCGACCGTGGATGAAACTGCCCGCATCAACGCCTGGTTTGACGAAAAAAATGAAGAGCAACTCAGGTTCAGTCCAATCTCCCTGTCAGCGCTCGGACGCAAGGAACTGTATGATCAGATCGACGATATGTCCGTCGAAGCCGCCGGGCAGCAGCTTGACTGGATGGCGGCGACAGTGCGCGAGCTTCAATCCGAATTCAACTATGAGGCGCTGGATTTTGAAGCAAAAACCTCCTACGACCTTTGGATTTATCAATATGAGCAAGCCAGAGACAGCTTTCAGTTCAACACACAGGAATATGTCTTTGAGCAGATGAGTGGAGTGCACAGTCAGTTGCCGGTCATTCTGATGAACTATCACTCAGTCGCCAATCTCTCTGACATGGAGGCTTACATCAGCCGCATCGGTGGCGTTTCCCGGGCGCTGGGACAGCAACTCGACTGGGCGAGAGACAATGCTGAACGCGGTGTGCGTCCGCCCCGCTACGCTTATGAGTTTGTTATGGAAGCGTCAAGCGGCCTCATCAGTGGGCAGCCTTTTGACGATAACGAGCAGGATTCTGCCCTATGGAATGATGCCCAGACGAAAATTGGTGCACTGGTCGAAGCCGGCGAGATTGATGAGGCAGCGGCGGAAGGATTGAGGGTTCGCGCTCGTGACGCACTGGTAAACCAGTTTCAGCCGGCCTACCAGACATTGATCGACTGGCTCAGCCAGGATATAAGCAATGCCCCCGCCGAACCGGTTGGAGTGGCTACCCTGCCCGATGGAATCGCTTTTTACAATCAGATGCTGCGCAACTGGACCACAACCGACCTGACCGCAGACGACATTCATCAGATTGGTCTGGATGAAGTTGCACGACTGCGCGCTGAGATGGAAGCGATCAAGGACCGCGTCGGGTTTTCCGGCGACCTGTCTGAGTTTTTTGCCTTCGTCGCCAGCGATGAGCGCTTTTTCTACGGGAATGATGAGGACGGTCGTCAGCGATATCTTGATGAGTCCACCGAGTACATCGAAAACATGAAAGCGCTGCTGCCGCAGTATTTTGGAATTTTACCCAAGGCAGATCTGGTGGTTAAACGAGTAGAGGCTTTCCGCGAACAGGACGGCGCAGCGGCCCATTACTTCGCCAGCAGCCCTGACGGTTCCGTGCCGGGCACCTACTATGTCCATTTGTCAGATATGTCTGCCAATCCCGTTACGGAACTGGAAGCGGTGGCTTATCATGAAGGTCTGCCGGGCCACCATATGCAGATAGCCATTGCCCGCGAGCTGGAATCTGTTCCAGCGTTTCGCAGTCAGGCGGGTTTTGGCGCTTACTCAGAAGGCTGGGGCCTGTATACCGAATTACTGGCAAAGGAAATGGGGGGTTACCAGGATCCTTATTCCGACTTTGGTCGACTGGTCAGCGAAATGTGGCGTGCGGTTCGCCTCGTGGTAGACACCGGTATTCACGCAATGGGGTGGTCCGAACAGCAGGCAATCGATTATTTCGCCAGTAATGTGTCAACGCCATTGCCTTCTATCGTATCCGAGGTACGGCGTTACACCGTCCTGCCGGGGCAAGCGACCAGCTATAAGATTGGCATGCTGAAAATTCAGGAACTGCGAGCCCGCTCGGAAGAGGCGCTTGGGGAGCGCTTCGATATTCGGGCCTTCCATGATGTAATTCTGGGCGGTGGTGCGCTACCACTGGAAATACTGGAACGACGAGTTGATAATTACATCGCTCTGTCGAAATAACTCGGGGCTGAAGCATGTGGCAAAAAATACTGCCCGGATCAATTGATAATGCGTGCCCGGGAAATCCGGCCGCGCTGTGGCTGTTCTGGTTCATTACCGCAGTCACGGTAGGCAGAAGCCTCGCCCACATCCTGCTTCCGGATGGAGGTGCCCAGTCGATCGCTACCGTCCCTCTGGATCAATTCAGCCGGGAGGGCGCCGCCGCTGTCATCACCAGTTTTGCGCTGTGGGGTCTCTCCCAACTGTTGCTGTCAGTAGTCATGGTGCTGGTTGCGGTTCGCTACCGCGGGCTGATTCCCGCCGTGTATTTACTAATTCTGATGGAATACCTGGGCCGCATAGCCATCGGTCTCAGCAAACCTCTGCCAACGCTGACAACACCACCGGGTGCCACGGGCAATCTGGTTTTCATTGCTGTCGCAGCGATCGGTCTGGCGCTGTGCTTTCGCGAGGCCCGCTCTGACTAGAGCCGTCGTCCAGGCTCTGTCTTTGTGTCTGTCGGAACTGATCTGAAAGCCGTTATCAACCGGCGACTTTGAGCCGGAGTTCTGCTGCCAGTTCTTGCGGCAGAACAAACCAGCGCAACGCGTCATAACAGGCAGGAATGTCGACCCAGCTTGCCTCGCCGGTCTGCCTGCTTTGCAGCTGCCTTTCCGCCTGCTTCAGGGTGTCGCTTAAAAGCAGTGCCGGCGCCTCGCAGCGGGCCTGATGCTCAGACCGGGCTTCTGGGTGTAGGAAGTCGACAGTCATCAGATCCACTGCCGCTGGCGTTTTAGCTCCCTGAAAACTCCAGATGCCGGAATCCTCTGAATAATGATAGTAGGGCAGCAAGCGCCAGCCATGTTCAGCAATCAGCATGACCGCCCTAACCAGGTAGTCGACAGTTTCCTGATCAAAGAAATAATTGAAATTGAGCCTGACCCATCCCGGCCGCAATATCATCTGGCCCTCGCTGATAGCGGCTTCCAGGTGTCGGCTATAGTCCATATCCATGTTCAGCAAGGCGTGTCCGTAAGGGCCCGCACAGGAACAGCCCCCCCGGGCCTGAATGCCGAACAAATCATTCAGCAGGGCAACAACGAAGCCGTAGTGCAGATCCTTATCCCCGTGCTTAATGCGAAACGAGGCTATTGCCAGACGATCAGCTTCCGGATTACCCAGCACGTCAATATCTGAATGAGTTTGCCAGCTGTCCAGCGCGTAGCGAATATGTTGCTGTTCGATGCGCTCAATACGCTCCGCTCCGACCTCCTGCTGAAGTTTGAAAACAAGCCCCGCCCTGACTGCACCCACGATGTCCGGCGTGCCTCCCTCCTCCCGCCGCTGGGGATCCGACAAGAACCGGTGGCCTGCAGGCGATACGTAGGACACGGTTCCGCCACCGGGAACGGCAGGCACTCTGTTCTGCATCACCGATTTCTTAACAATGAGCAGTCCAGGTGTGCCCGGGCCCCCGATGAATTTGTGCGGAGAAATAAACACGGCGTCTTTAGGGGTGGCTTGGTCTGAGCCCGTATCTGCAATTTCCGGTAAATCCTCGGAAACATTCGGGTCAACACGGCCGCCGACTTCTTCGCTGGTTTGTTCAGAACTCATGCCAGACGTGTCAGCACCTCCGTTCATCCTGATGCGGACGTACGGTGCCGCGGCGGCGTAATCCCAGAAACTCAGTGCGCCATACTGCTTCAACAGACGAGTGACCCGCTCAACATCTGTCCGAATGCCTGTGACATTGGAAGCGGCCGAAAAGCTGCCTATCAGCAGGGGGCCGCCGGCATACTGCTGCAGCAGTCTTTCAAGCACATCGATGTCCAATTGGCCTTTTGAATCCAGGGGCACCACCTCGACTCTGGCAATTGATTCGCGCCAGGGTAATTCGTTGCTGTGATGCTCATAGGGTCCGACGAAAACAACCGGGCGCCGGGCTGGCGGAATGGCTGCCAGCAGATCATGCCGATCAGACAAATCTGCCGGTAGACGAAGGTTGAGAATATCAATCAGCTTACTGATTGCGGCAGTCGCGCCGGAACCACAGAAGATGACCTGATCGTCATCGCATCCCCCTACCGCTCGTCGGATAATGGTTCGCGCCTGTTCTCTTAGCGCTGTGGACTGCGCGCCGGTGAAGGAGGTCTCCGAATGCGTGTTGGCATACAGCGGCAGCACCTGCCGGCGAATAAAGTCTTCGAGAAAGTGGAGAGACCGGCCAGACGCTGTGTAATCGGCATAAACCAGCGGCTTGGTCCCGAATGCAGTCTCGATACCGCGACGTTCCCCGATGACGTTTTCCCGTATCTTCGAAATCAGCGAATGGCTCATGGACTGCTTGTCTGGTTTGGATAAAAACCTACCATAGCCATTTATTGCTCGGACATTGTTCCTCTTTGTTCCTTTTTTACGTATTAAATTAAAATATTTTTTATATAAAATGGATTATATTAGGATAATATTTCTATTTTCATGCGATTAGTGATTCGTAAGCCCCAGGGCAAACGATCAAGGCCGGCGCCGATGGACAAAATTGACCGAATAATTCTCAGACTCCTGCAACACGACGCTTCGCTCTCCGTTGGTGACATCGCCGAACGGGTCAGCATTTCGAAGTCGGCCTGCTGGCGACGAATTCAGAATCTGGAGAAGGACGGCATTATTCTCCAGCGAGTGGCCTTGCTGGATCAGGTGAGTATCGGCCTGCCTCTGACCGTCTATGTGCAGCTGCGAACCAATCAGCACAATGACGCCTGGGTGGAAAGGTTCAGAACCGTCACCGAAAACATTGGCGGAGTACTTGAGGTATATCGCATGAGTGGGGATCTCGACTATCTCATCAAGGCGGTAGTCAAAGACATGGCAGGATACGACGAGCTCTATAAAGAACTGATCAAGGCCGATCTGTTTGATGTCAGCGCCAGCTTCGTCATGGAAACCCTGAAATCAACCACCGAAATGCCGCTTGTTTAAACCAGCCGGAACAGCTTTCGCTAATCAGTTCAGACTAGAAAAGCGCATGACCGATCAAGGCAGCCAGCGGGAGGGAAATCGCCGTCCGAATCAGGAAGATGCCGCCAATGTGGAAAAAACCCAGAGGTATTTTCGACTTGATAATCAGTGCACCGACTTCCGACATATAAATGAGCTGACACACGGAGACCGTAGCGACGACAAACCGAGTCAGCTCGCTTTCTATGCTGCCCCCCACCAGCGCCGGTAAGAACATATCGGTGAAGCCGACGAACATCAGCGGCGCGGCTGCGTCAGCCTCTGCCAGTCCAAAAAGATTAAGTACGGCAATCAGGGGAAGACCTAACCAGTTGAAGAGCGGTGTGTACTCCGCCAGTATCAGCGCAGCTGTACCGAGGCCCATCACCACCGGAATCAGGGATAACCAGACTTCTGCAATGCCACGGCCGATGCGAGGTATCAGCTCACCAAGGGTGGGTGCCCTGCCCGCCCTTGCCAGGGCCTCATGCACCGCCGCACTCCAGAGTGACTGATAATTACTGAAATCCCGCAGTCCCTGAGGCTCGACGCCGGGGCAGAATTCGTCTTTCAACCTGCTCAATGGCGGTAGTTTTGGCGTGATCAGCGCGCAGACAAAGCCGATTCCGATGACGCAGGCGTACATCGGCAGGAAATAATCCCCCATGCCAATGGCGTTGGCGACCACCAGCGCAAAGGAGACAGACACGACTGAGAAATTGGTGCAGATGGTAGCCGCCTCTCTGGCCGTGTAATAACCACGTTCATACTGCTGGAGAGTGATCAGCACACCCACTGGACCGGACCCCATCCAGGAGGCCAGCGCATCAATCGCGCTCCGGCCGGGGAGACGAAACAGTTTGTCGAATGCCTTGCTCAGCAAGACGCCAACCATCTCCATCAACCCGAACTCAACCAGCAGGGGAAGAAAGACTGTCGCGATGGCCATGTAGGTCATGGTGATCGGTATCAGACTACCGAGGGTCGTGCCGGCGGTGGCGCCACCAATGAGCCAGCCCGGACCGATCTGAAACAGATAGCAAACGGCGGCCACGCAACCGAATAGCCTCAGCAGAAACCAGACAGAGTAAAGGGTCAGCCCCTCCGCCAGCCAGTAAAACCTGACGCGGGCCGGCTCAGAGACCTGAAAAATCAGGGTAAGCAGGACTGAAATTACCGTGAATGTGCCCGCCATCCATTGCAACTGGGTCTGTCCGTTATCGATAAACAGATCACCAAACCAGGCCATGCCTACCGTTATTTGCCCATCAATCAACAAAGGCGTGAGGAAAAACACAATGCCAATACCGGACGGCAATAGGAACTTCAGCCAGTTGGCAGTTGGCAGCTCTTCAATATTCTGTTCCTTTTGCATCGGTAAGTTCTGTTCTGCCTGCTCAGAGTTTGCGCAGGTGATTCAAAGTTTCCTGCATATCTTCCGAAACGCCTACTGAGATTCTCAGATGCTGTGGCAGTTGCTCAAAGTGGGTTTGATCGCGAATGACAACGCCAGCATTCAGCAAATGCTTCATAGCGTCAGATGCCTTCTTAAAGCGCACCAGCAGGAAATTGGTCGTGCTGTCGTATACCTGCTCAATAGCATCCAGCGGAATCAATTCCTTGCGAGCCTGTTCTCTCAAAGCAATAACCCGCTCGCAGCAGGACCGCATGTAGTCAATACCCGGATCGGAGAGTGCATTAATGCCAATCCGCGCACTGTCATCTGGCATGGGGTAAGGAGGAATGAGTTTGTTGATCTGCGCCAGCACCTCTTCTGCCGCGATAATGAAACCTACCCGAATGGCCGCCAGGGCAAATGCTTTGGATAGAGTGCGAATGATCACCAGATTGGGATGCTCAGACAGCAGCGGAAGCAGGGTATCAGATGGGGTGTATTCAATATATGCCTCGTCAACAACGACGAATGCCCGGTCACGCTGCGCCTCCGCGATGCGGACAATGTCCGACACCGCCATCAGATTGCCAGTGGGATTATTGGGATTACAGATAAACACGATCTTCAAGCGCTTCTGATCAGCCGCGGCCTGCTGATTCGCGGCGACATTCAGAGCGAACTGGTCGTCCAGCGGCACTGTCTCTACCGCCACCCCGTGGGCTTGCGCGACAAATTCATACATCGAATAGGTCGGGCTCTGAATACGAATGGCGTCCCGGTGTGGCTCGCAATAGGTCCTGATCAGTAAATCTATCGCTTCATCGGCCCCCCGCACCGCCAGCACATTGTCAGGACTTACATCCGCATAACGGCTATAGGCTTTCGCCAGCTCGGCCGGCAAAAAATCCGGATAGCGATTCCAGGTTTCCTGCTCAGGCATCTGGTATGGGGGAAAAGCCGATTCATTCGCGTTAAGATAAATCTGACCCGTCCCGCCTATCCGGCGTGCTGATTGGTAAGGGGTCAAGTCTTTAAGGGTCGTTACGACCAGTTTATTCGCCAGCGACATAGATGGAGTCAGGTAATGAAGAATGGCCCATATTCTGACATGAGCAAGACGTTTCTCCCAGCGCTAACGTCCAGCTAAAATGTGCCCCGGACCTTAATGGCGTAGACAGGTCCGTTAATTGAGCAGGAGTCCTCGACTTCGTTCACATATCCGGTAACGGTTGTGCCACCGGCATAGCGGGTGCGCAAGCGGCATCGCTCATTGGAGTCTCTGGCCTCAAACCGGTACACCAGCCCGCCCCAGGCCTGCGTTTCCGCCCAGGCAAACCAGGACAGCGCGGGAGAATAATGCTCGGTCTTATCAATGTCCCAGACCATAAAATCGTTCAGGAATCGTTTGTTGGCATTAAACCCCCAGTTCGTGTTGTTCAGTCTGGGAATATCGTGACGAAAGCCGATTGAGTAGTTACTCCCACCGTCGCGGGGGCCCATAGCGCGCTCCCGGTCTTCTCCGCGAATCGAGTCATAGTGAGTCGCTTCTTCAACACTGAGCCCGGCGGTTAGCAGCATATTCGGCTGGTTCAGGAAACTCAGGCGCAGGCTGTTGTTGAGGTTTATTCCATAGCGCCTTCCGTCTCCGGTATTACCCCGGGCCGAGAGAATTTCTCCATCCCGCGACACATCGACATTGTCGATCACGTCAAACACCGTTTGATAGTACAGCTGGGTATTGATGACTCCAGCGTCGTTGGGGAGTCGGTACTCTAAATTTGCTTCATAGTTCCACCATGACATCTGCTGAATGTCTGAATTCCCCTCGAACGAGTTCTGCTCATCGTCCCGCTGATCGACGCCCGCGGTGAAATCCCTGAAGCTGAGCTGATTCACTATTTTCTGAACGATACCTCTGAATTGAACGCTTGGCGTGATATCGAACCGATAGTCCACCTTGGGGCGAAAGAATGAGAAGTCGCGTGAGTTGGCCAGGGTACCGCTCTGAGATATTGAACTGTCCTCAACAAGCAGCGTGGTCTCTAGCGTCATTCGGTCGTTCATTGACCAGTTGTGGATGGTAAAATACTCCAGCCTCATCTCCTCTACTGTGCCTACTGAACTAGTCACCGGCGTGAGACCGCCAAACTCTTGCCCGCCGGCTACTCCGGTGAGCAAACCAAGTCGTAGAGACGTATCAACTATGGTTTGGGCCCTCTCAACACCCGCCTCAATAGATTGGCCTTGCGATAAATCAAAGACATATGACGACCGAATTATGCGTTCCTGATACTTCTCATAATTGAACAGATAAAGATCTTTCGTTTCGACCGAGGAGGAAGGGTCTACCTTAAAACGACTGCGCTCAAACTCGTTTTCTTTTTCATTGACGATGGCAATCGTCTTCCACCTGCTCCCGTTATCGAAGACATGCATGTAGTCGCCGCCAACCTCAAATCCGGTGGATTCACTTGGCTGCGTATCCCGCTCAAAGATCCGGCTTGCGACCGCGTCGGACTGGTATCGGGTAATAATCCGGTCCGTGTCATATTCAACATCATTCCCGGTCCATGAAAAATTAAGATTAGCCGTATCGGTCGGAGAGAACTCATAGCCAAAGTTTGCGGTTAAAGAGATCGGCCAACCGTCTGTGGTTTCATCACGGTTCACCGTCTCGGCAAGATCTCCGAATCGGTCAAGCGCGCTTTCAAAACCGTCACGAAAATCATAACGGGGCTCGCGTTCGGCGCTGAGGAAATAGTTCAGGGCTGCGTACTGCCCCGTCGCTGAGATCCTACCGCCCGGTACAAGCGTTCCATCCAGCGCTCTGTCCATGTTCACCTCATAGGCAAAGCTCACGTTTGAGAGGGCTTCATTTAAAACAACATTGATTACCTGTGTTCCACCCCGGACATCTAACTCGCCAGAAGTTCCCCGAATGATTTCAATGTAACGCACCTCCGATGCAGGAATGCGTGAGAGCTGGGAGTCGCCTTCATTGCTTTTACCGGCTATCCGACGACCATTGATCAAGACCTGCTCGCCGCCTGCACCGAGCCCCCTGCCTCCACCCCGGCTCTGGCTGCGACTGCCGCTGCGCGCAAGAGAAATTCCTGGTATGCGCTGCAGCATGTCGTTGACGGAATAGGGATTGAATTGGGCGAAGTACTCTGCCGGATAGGTCACCGTGGCATCGCTCGCAGTCTCCGGTGCCTGAGCACCGGCGTTCGAGGCCAAACCGAGAAAACCAGAAAAAAACAAAAGGAGGGCGCGGGGGCGGGTGTAGTTCACGAATTCTTGGCTCCAGTCTCTTTAATGACACTGAAGCGGCGCACTTCAGCAAACGTTATCCAGTCTAGTAGTGACAAGTATGCCTTCGAATCTGCCGGCTTGCTACGGCAAAGGTCTTACTTTGATCCGACCAATTGCGGAATATGTCGGGATAACTGAATGCACACGTTGCGCGCGGGGCCGGCATTCGGCAAATGGGTGGGTATCGAACAACTCCGGACACAGGCGCCCGGAGTTGAGTAATCAGAATGTGCCGCGAATCTTGATGGCGTAAACCGGCCCATTCACTGAACAGGAATCCTCCCGCTCCTGAATATAGCCGGTGGCAATGGTGCCGCCCTGATAGCGGGTTCTGATGCGGCAGCGCTCGCCTGAATCACGGATCTCAAACCGGTAGATCAGATTGCCGAAGGCCTGGGTTTCCACCCAGGTAAACCAGAACCAGTCCTTGGGATATTGCTCGGTCTTATCGATGTCCCAGACGAGAAAGTCATTGTAGAACTCGCGGCTGGCTCTGATGCCGTAGTTGGTGTTGCCGAGCTCCGGCAGGTCGTGCCGGTAGGAAAAGCTGTAGCGGCTGGCGCCACCGCGTATTGACCGCTCTCGCTCTTGCTGCAGGAAAGGGTCAGTAACCGTGGATTCCTCCATATTCAGCCCGGCAGTCAAGAGCATGTTTGGCTGATTCAGGAAACTGAGTCGCAAACTGCCATTGAAATTGAACCCGTAGCGTTCTCCGTCCCCGATATTGCCGCGCGCAGACAGAATGTTTCCCCCAGAAGACACATCCACGTTATCAATCAGGTCTTCCAGATCATGATAGAAGAAATTGGTGTTGATCACGCCGGCATCGTTAGGCAGACGGAATTCAAGGTTTGCTTCATAACGCCAGGACTGCTCTTGCCGGAGCGCCGCATTGCCTTCAAAGGAATTCTGTTCATCATCGCTTTGATCGACGCCAGCGGTAAAATCTCTGAAGCTGAGCTGCGCCACATCCTTTTCGATGGTTCCGCGAAACTGCAAAGACGGCGAGATGTCGAAGCGATAGTCGATCTTAGGGCGGAAGAACGTAAAATCCCGGGAGTTCGCCAGGGTGCCGGTCTGAGAGATTGTGCTGTCTTCAAATAGCAGCGTGGTTTCCAGCGTCATCCGGTCATTCATCGCCCAGTTGTGGATGGCAAAGTATTCGTAGCGCATCTCTTCCACCGTGCCAATGGAATCTGTGATCGGGGTCAGTCCACCGAAGCGCTCATCAGTCTGTCCGCCTGTCAGCAGGCCCAGCTGCAGCGAGGTATCCAGAATGGTCTGAGCCCGTTCAACGCCCGCCTCCACTGACTGATCTTCAAACACATCGAAGATATAGGACGAGCGGACAATCCGCTCCTGATTCTTTTCATAGTTAGACAAAAACAAATCGCGGGATCTGGCAAGGCTTGCACCGTCGACCTTGTAGCGACTACGAAGTGACAGATTCTCATTTTCATTGACAATGAAAAGCGTCTTCCAGCGACTGCCGTTTTCAAAAACGTGCATGTAGTCTCCACCGATCTCGAAAGTGTCCTCATCGGAAGGCTGGGCATCATTTTCAAAAATCCGCGTATTTAACTGGCCCGCATCATACGTAGTAATCACCCGGTCGGTGGTGTCGTCAACGGGGTTTCTGACAGCGGAGAGATTGAGATTGGCCGTGTCACGGGATGAGAATTCATAGCCAAAGTTGGCTACCAGGTTGACCGGCCAACCGTCAGTTATCTGATCCCGTTTGACCGTTTCCGACAGCAGACCCGATGTATCAGTAGCAACTTCCCAGCCATCCCGAAAGTCATATCGCGGCTCTCTTTCAGCACTCAGGAAATAGTTAAACGCCCCACTTTGACCGGTGGCTGAAAGCTTGGCACCCGGGATCATTTCACCGTCATAAGCCATGTCCATGTTCACCTCATAGGCAAAGCTGACATTGGATTGCGCTTCATTGAGCACGACATTAATCACCTGCGTGCCGCCCCGGACGTCAAGATCACCGGAAGTGCCGCGAATGATTTCGATGTACTGAACTTCTGAAGCAGGAATGCGTGACAGCTGCTGGTTGCCCTCATTTCCTTTCCCGGCTATCCGACGGCCATTGATAAGCACCTGATCGCCTCCGGCACCGAGACCCCGGCCGCCGCCACTGCCCGGCCCTCCCTGACTGCGACCGCCACCCTGTGCCAGGTTAATGCCCGGGATACGCGCGAGCATGTCATCCACCGAAAAAGGCTGATACTGGGCGAAGTATTCAGCAGGGTACGTCACTGTGGCATCGTCGGCTGTCGACGGAGTCTGCGCCTTGATCGAGCCTGCACAAAGCAGCAGAGTAGTGCTGAGGCTGACAGCAAACAGCCGCTGGAGAGAAGGAGAATAAGTGGTCATGGATGCGGGCTCGCTGGCTGCTTACGCAGATTCTGTAGGGCTACGGAAAAGAATCAAATTGGTCAAAAACAGAACGCGGATTATGCCCATTTCAGATGCCGCAAACCGCAAATAATGGTGTCAAATTGCGACAAAGTGTAATTGCCGCGGGGGTTCTCAGCGACCGCTTCAGGACCGGTGGTCGACATTTTGGCGAGACGCTTGATCCCGCCTTGCAGAGTCTGATAAAAAATACGCGTGTCCAGATTCGAAGCGTCTCTGCTTTTACCGGTAATTTATGACCAAGCCAAGCCCACTCGACCCCTGCCCCTGCTGCTCTGACAAGCCTTTCTCAAAGTGCTGCGAGCCTTTTTTAACCGGTAAGAGCGTTCCCAAAACGCCGAGACAGGTCATGCGCTCACGCTTCGCCGCGTACACCATAGGTGGCTTCGGGCAATACCTGGTGGACACCTGGCACCCTGCCTATGTGCGCGGCAATACCGCCAATTCGCTGTCTCTGAAAACCCATGACTGGCGAAGCCTCCGGATTCTCCAGTCCGGGCAGCAGGGCAACCGGGGTGGCGTCGAATTCGTCGCGGATTTTATCGACAACAAAGGGGTGTTACAGCGCCATCACGAAGTGTCTGTATTCGAGCGTCATAAAGGGCGCTGGTACTACACAGATGGACGCGTTCAGGTGCGTCCGGTCACGCAGGCACAGGGATAAGACCGTCTGATCAGGAAACGCTGTTATCAGGCAGTGTTAACCGGTTCCACTGTCCTGATTAAATCAGACGCAATCATCCGCAGCTTCTGGCGAACGTTCCGCTACTGACTGTCCGTGATCGGCTGCTCCAGTTCAGGATAGCCCGGAGGCGGGCGACGATGCTGAGTAGCCTGTTCATAGCCATAGGCGATCTCGAACAGCGTACCCTCGGAGTACGGCCTGCCAACCAGCTGCAGGCCGACCGGCAGACGGTCCTGCCAGAATCCCATCGGAACGGTCACGGCAGGCAATCCTGCATCGGGAGCCAGCAACTGATTATTGTCACCGGCATAGTCTTCCTCGCCTCGGTCAATCCGCGCAGGCGGGTTTGACCAGGTCGGAAAAATGATGGCATCCACGCTGGCTTCGTCCATAGCGGAAATGGCGTTGGCCAAAAGCTGGTTTCGCTCGGGATTATTGGGCCATGTCGGGCAAGGCTCATCCCAATCGTCCGGCGCAACATCCACCGGCGCGGCCGCATAAAAAGAAAAGGCACCGCGCGTTGCATCGGCAATCTGGCCGGTCTCAAGCACGTCATTGACGTCAGTCAGTGGTGAATTTGGAAGTGTCGCGAGATACTGGGCGACGTCGTAGCGAAACCGCGGACAAAACGGTATCGCGTCACTCAGCGCACTGAAATCAACAATCGCGAAAGGGTCAACGACTGTTGCTCCGGCCGCTTCAAGATCCTCCACTGCCTGAGCGAACAGCTCCTGAATTTCCGGATCAGCTCCGCTCTGATCCACCAGTGATCGCAGCACACCCAGTCTTTTGCCGGCCAGACCATCGGTTTTCAAAAACCGGAGATAGCTCTCTTCGCGGCGATCGGGAACTGCCAATGGATCAGCCGAATCGAAGTCTGCAATCACATCGAACAGCCGCACCCCGTCTTCAACCGTCCGGGTCATAGGGCCTGCGATGTCACGATCAAAGGACAGCGGAATTACGCCGTCTCGGCTGGTAAGCCCCAAAGTGGAGCGCACGCCAAACAGCGCCAGATGCGAGGAAGGGCCGCGAATCGAGTTGCCGGTGTCTGACCCCATACCGGCTACACCGAAGCTGGCAGCAACGGCGGAAGCCGTTCCACCAGAGGAGCCAGCTGGCACATAATTCACATCATAGGCATTCGCCGTTCGACCGAAGGACGAAGAGATAGACTGACGGGGGCTGAATGCCCACTCGGCCATGTTGGTTTTCGCCAGAATGATCGCGCCGGCTTCCCGCAATTTTCGAATCATAAAAGCATCATCTGGCGGGAGACTGTTTCTGAGGGCCAGAGATCCGCCCGTCGTCACCATGTCCGCGGTGTCATAGTTGTCCTTTACCAGCAACGGAGCACAGAACAGTACCGGCATATCTTCTCCAGCAGTCAGGGCGGCGTCGATATCATCGGCACGAGCTAAAGCATTGGCATTGATTACAGTAATGGCATTGATGCCGCTTGCCTGATCGTAGGTCTCGATGCGATCAAGGTAGCCCTGCACCACGTCGCGACAGCTGTACTCTCCTGCCCGCAGTGAAGCCTGCAGTCTGGCGATGGTAGTTTCCACAAGCTCAGGTGAAGCGGCCGCGGCGGTGGAGCCTCTGAGGGACGCTGACGCCCTGCCGCTCGTCACCGCTGAATTGACAGCGTCAGCTGGAGAGTCCGAGTCGTTGCCGCAGGCCATAAGGGCAAGGGTGCAAACGACCAAGCCCAGCCTTGCGATCAGCCTGCGGATAACAGTTGCAGCCACCTTGCGAATGGCGAGTGGCACATCCGGGGTTTGGGATACCGCTGATGTGCGTTTGGCTGAAACAGTTGCTTTGCTTATGGACGGGAGTAAGTTCATAACAGTAGTTGCTGCTTAGTTTATTGTTTGGATTCGTTAATCAAGTGTTTTTATATTGAGTTAACTGATCGGGATTGTTGCTTTCGGGTTTTAGGCTATGCGTTCCAAACCATGGAGCGCAGTTTTTGCCGATGGCGCTGACGCAAGAGCCCAAACGCAACAAGGCAGTCGTAAGACTGCCTTGTTGCCAGATAAAGCTGTAGATCAGAACTGGAGCGTTTCTTCCTTCACCAGTTGAGCCTGAATCTGCTCGTCGGTAAAAGGCAGATTTATCCAGCCACTCTGTGAATAGACTTTAGTTAGATCAGAATAGTAAGGCGAGTCCGGTTCCGGTGACTGGGAATACGTCAGGATGGCATCAGCATCTGGCACGCCATTCTCATCCCAGGTCACAGTTTGAATATAGCTGTTGCCGTGGGTGATCGGGGTATAGCCGCCGTTTTCTGGATTGAAGCGTGCGGTGATAACGCTGAACAGCCCCTGCCCACCTGCACCGCCGGGAATCCCGATTTTCTCGCCATTGCGCATCGCATACTGCACCTCGCCCCAAGGGGCATCCAGAGGAATACCGGCCTCCTGCAGTGAAGCCACGCCGGCTTCCAGCGCGGCGACAATCAGAGCCCGGGTATCTTCGTTCTCTATCGTTAATCCCGACGGCGTATTGACCGGATCATCCAGATCAAAAGGGATGGCAAAATGTTCCGACAGCCCGCGAGCATTAGCCCAGAACTGGTTGAAGATATGGGCACCGACACTGTGTACATCCTGACGCCTGTCCCAGCTGGCAAGAATGGCGCAGGCTTCAGCGAGACTGGATTGATCAGCGCAAACTTCAAGAATTTCATCCAGCAGCAGCTCAGCCCCATAATGACGATGGTTAAACAGCAAATCCTTCACTTTTTGCTGCGTGAACTTCTCACCACTGCTGATGATCTCTTCTACCATAACCAGACCGGCACGGGTACGCAGCGAACGGATGGTTTGCTCGTCGCCAATAATCGGCGAGAAACCTTCAAGCCTGCTGTTCGGATTTGACAGCCAATATGAGTCGTTACTATTACTGACATAGGTGTCGGTGATAAGGCTGGGTTGTTCGGTTGGCGGCATCAACCCCGGATAGGCCGCAGCGGGATCGACCTGCCAGTCGCAAGAAGGGTCCGAGCCATTCAGAGTAATGAGCCTTGGATTGCCTGTATCTATCGCGCAGCGCTCAAGCAATTCAGCAGAGACATTCGGAATGGCAGACATATCGGCATATAGCGCACCGCCGTCACGGTCTGCTGCAATGGTGTTAACAAATGCGGCACCCTGATGGGTCGCCAATGCCGCACGCAGCTCTTCCACGTTGCGCGCATCACTGATGTCGCGATACTGGTCGCCGGAGCGGTAGTTCTCGTAGTTCACATCGCGGATTACGTAGACATGCTCGTCCGTCCAGGGCGTACCCTGCCCTACTACCACCGGGCCCAGGTGGGTCATGTGGACCGTGCGCGCGGCAATCCCCTCAGGCGTCTCTACCTCAATCTCCCTCGCCTCGATGGCGTGCACCTCATCACCCAAGCGATAAGCCATGGCATTGCCCGGCACTAGGTCCAAACGGAACATGGTGAATCGCAGCGCAGTGGATACCGTGTGGGACCAGGCTACATGTTCAGTAAAACCAATGGCGATACGGGCAGTAGAAATCAGACCTACCCCCATCACATCTATCTCCCCAGGGTAGGTCAAATGTGCCATGTGAAACCGGGAGGACCCCTGCCAGGGGTAGTGCGGATTGCCCATCAGCACGCCACGACCGCTTTGGGTCAGCGCGCTACCAAATCCCAGGGCGTTGCTGCCAAGCATGTTGCGATCAATTTCTAAGTCGAGCGGCTGCAGCTGCGCCAATTCCAGACCGGGTTCAGAGCTGGCAATCTGGTTCGCGACCCGACCCAGACCATAGCGTATGCCGACACCGAGCGTTATTCGGGCCATGTCACTTTCATTAATCGGGGTGATCCAGGGGGCGTTGTTGCAGGATTCAGGCATGGCGCCACGATGTCTCTCGATGTAATCGTTATAGCCTTTGATGTAGCCCGCATCCATCGCGGCCGAATCCGCGGAACCATAACTCAGATACTCATCCAGTTTGTCCTGATGCAGCAGGGCGCGGTGGAAGGCATCCTGGTTGATATTGGCCTCAGTGGCGCCAAAGTATTTCGCCTGCTCACCACGAACCGTCACAAACTCTCTCGCCAGTACGCAGATGGTGTTGGCGGCAATAGCATGAGCAAATCCGTAGCCGAGACCTTCCCAGCTGTTTGCCTTGATGTGGGGAATGCCGTGCTCGGTCCAGCGTAGCTGCACTTCATTCCGGGGCTCACCCTGCGTCGGGGAAACAGCCACAGGCTCTGACTGAGCCGGGGCCGCCCGGGAGTCAGGCGCCTCAGAACAGGCTGTAACGCCAAGTAAAGTAGCGGTGAGCAGAAAAGTGGCTGGCAGTTTGTTGCGATTAAGGCGTGTCATCACGACCCCCCTGGTGGCTTGGAGAACCCAGAAGCAAAGGCTATTCCCTATCCTGAATCTTGTCCAGATGGCGACACGATGCGCCCTGTGTGGCGCTTCAAGCCGGCTGCCTGCCCGCCAGAAACCAGCGACCTACTGCCCGCTGATACTCTGAATAGCGGTCGCCGAAACGCAACTGAAGATGCGCTTCCTCCAATTCGACCTGCACACTGACAGCGATCCATCCGACGATCAGGCAAACCAGCGAGAACACGGTGGGCCAGGCCAGAAAAAACCCCAGCTGACCAAGGCGCACACCGAAGAAGGTAGGATTTCTGGTGAATGCGTAGAGTTGAGTCGTGACCAGCTGCTCACTGGCAGCCTCGTCAATGCCCGAGCGCCAGGCCCCTGCCAGGCTCAGGCTGCCACAGACCGCCAGAGCAAAGCCGA